>WNFX01013539.1_pt1 | contig 11622 bp, 8 predicted proteins | sample 5400111 | NCBI WGS metagenome assembly WNFX01 (sample SAMN13153363, study PRJNA577476) | soil metagenome | isolation source: 40 cm soil or saprolite under grassland replicate 1 | place: USA:California | collected 2016-06-15
CCGAGCTGAAATTCATCGCAGTGGAAAAGGACATGGCGCGCACCGGCGCTTGCACACGCCAGTGCATGGTCGAGCGCGACGACGCGCTCGCCGCGCGGGTGCCGCTCCTTCGCCAGGCGCTCGCGTGGGTAGGTCACGTCCAGACGCGAAATCGCGGCACGATCGGCGGCAGCCTCGCGCACGCCGATCCGTGCGCCGAGCTCCCGCTCGTCGCGCAGGTGCTCGGGGCGCGCATGCTGCTGCGCTCAGCGAGCGGCAAGCGTGTGCTCGAAGCCGAGAAGTTCTTCTCCGGTCCCATGGCGACTTCCGCGCGGCCCGACGAATGCCTCGAGGAAATCCAATGGCCGGCATGGTCCTGGCGACACACGGGATCCGCTTTCACCGAGATCTCCGTGCGCCACGGGGACTTCGCGATGGTCGCCGCCGCGGCGCAGGTCGCCGTCGACAGCGATGGGCGCTGCGTGCGCGCGGCATTCGGCGTAGGCGGAGCCGGAGGAACGCCGCTCGCGTTTCCGAAGATCGCGGCACGCCTGGTCGGCACGCGGCTCGACGACGCGGCTGTGACCGACGCTGCCCGCGCCGCGGCGACCGAGACGGAGCCCGGCAGCGACCTCCACGCAAGCGCGGAGTATCGGCGGCACCTCGCCGGCGTGCTCGCGGCCCGGGCGCTGCGCGAAGCGCGCGAGAGAGCGAGAAGCCTGTGAGCGAGACGCTTCACGCCGTTTCCGTCGAGGTCAACGGCAAGCCGCGATCCGCCCGGGTGCCGGCGCGCCTCTCGCTGGTCGACTGGTTGCGCGAAGACCTTTTCCTCACCGGCACGCACGTCGGCTGCGAGCACGGCATCTGCGGCGCGTGCTCGGTGATGCTCGACGGGGAGCCCGTGCGCTCCTGCCTCATGTACGCAGTGCAGGCGCACGGCCACCGCGTCACCACCGTCGAGGGTCTCGCCAAGCCGGACGGGTCAATGAGCGTGCTGCAAGACAGCTTCTGCGAGACGCACGGCCTGCAGTGCGGCTACTGCACGCCGGGCATGCTGATCGCGACTCAGTCTCTGCTGAATTCGAACGCGAGCCCGACCGAAGAGCAGATCCGCGATGCGATCGGCGGGAACCTGTGCCGCTGCACCGGCTACCAGCAGATCGTCGAGGCGGTGCAGCTCGCTGCCGAGCGCACGAGAGCAAAATGAGCGTGCCGGAAAACGGCCCATACCGCTACATCGGCGCAAAGCGCCGCGCAAAGGAGCACCCGCGCTTCGTCTTCGGCCGGGGGCGATTTGTCGCCGACGTTGCGCTCCCCGGAATGCAGCACGTGGCGCTGGTGGCCTCGCCGCACGCAGCCGCGCGCATCGTCTCGATCGACGCAAAAGCCGCGCTCGCCGCGCCGGGCGTGCTGCACGTCCTGACGGGAGAGGAGTTTTGCGCGAGCACCGATTCGCTCGCGATCGGGGTGGACGCGCCCAAGGTTACACGCTGGGCGCTAGCGAACCGGGTCGTGCGCTACGCCGGCGAATGGGTCGCGGCGGTCGTCGCCGATTCGCGCGCGCTCGCCGAGGACGCGGCGGAGAGGATCGAAGTCGAATACGAGCCGTTGCCCCACGTTATCGATCCCGAGGTCGCGCTCAAGGCCGACGCGCCGCTCGTGCATCCGGCGCACGGCTCGAACGTGCTCTACCAGCGCAAGTTCGTCTGGGGCCCGGTCGAAGAGGCCTTCGCAAACGCCGAGCACACGATCGCCTTCCGCGCGGTCTGGGGCCGCAGCGCCACCGTCCCGATCGAGACTTTCGGCACCGCCGCGCGGTGGGACGCCGGCACCGGAATCCTCGACGTCTGGGCATCGATCCAGATGCCGAAGTTCCCCGACCAGGTCGCGCGCGCCCTGCGCCTGCCCGGCAACGCCGTGCGCGTGCACCACGACGTCGACGTCGGCGGCAGCTACGGCGTGAAGCGGGGCCTGAAGCACGCCGTGCTGGTCGGCTACCTGGCGAAGAAGCTCGGCGTGCCGGTTCGCTTCATCGAGGACCGGCTGGAGAACCTGAGGGGCGGCGACATGCAGGGACCCGATCGTTTCTTCGACATGCAGCTCGCCTTCGACGCGGACGGCGCGATACGCGCGATGAAAATCCGCGCGGTGGACGACGTCGGCGCCTACGCGGGGCGCTCGCCTTTCCAGCTCGGCAAGCCCGTCACCGCGATCTGCGGGCCGTACGCGATCGGCGCGATCGAGTACGAGCCGACCTCGGTCATGACCAACAAGACCCCGCAGGAAGCGGTGCGCGGCTTCGGCCAGTCGCCGACCAATTTCGCGATCGAGCGGGCGATCGACCGCGTCGCCCGCCATCTCGGCCTGGACGGCATCGAAGTGCGCAAGAGGAATTTCATCCGCAAGGACCAGTTCCCCTACACCATTCCGAGCGGGTCCACCTACGACTCGGGGGACTATCACGCGGTGCTCGACGAGACCCTGGCGGCGATCGACTACGCCTCGCTCGTGCGCGCGCGGGACGAGGCGCGGCGCTCGGGGCGCCTCGCCGGGATCGGCGTCGCGAGCTGCCTCGAGCCCTCCGGGGGCAACTCCGCGTTCGAAGTGCTGATGAACCCCAAGAATGAGAACACCACCTGGATGGACTCGTGCCTGGTGCGGGTCGACCTCTCGGGCGCAATCACCGGCGTCATCAACAATTCGAGCGCGGGGCAAGGGCACGAGTCGCTCGTCTCGACCGTGCTGGGAGAAATCCTCGAGCGCGACCCCGAGACGATCCGCGTGGTGCGCGCCGATTCCCTCACCGCGCTCCCCTCCAACAGCCCGGTCGGCAGCCGCATGGCGATCATGCTGGGGGGGGCCGCCGCAGGCGCCGCGAAGACGATCAAGGAAACCCTGATTGCGATCGCCGCGCACAACTTCGAATGCTCGCCGGAGGACCTCGAATACCACGACGGGAGCGTCAACGTGAAAGGCGCCCCCACGAAGAGGTTTTCCTGGGACCAGCTGGTCGAGATCGCGCACCGGAAATTCCACAAACTGCCGCCCGGCCTGGAACCGGGGTTGCAGGCGAAATTCGTGTGGGAAGTGCCGACCGGCGGCGCTCTGCCGACGCCCGAGGGTCGCATCCAGATCTACCCCTGCTACGCGTTCGAGGCGCACGTCGTCCTGGTCGAGATCGACCCGGACACCGGCAAGCCCGTCATCCGGAGATACGTCTGCGGCCACGACTGCGGGGTGATGATCAACCCCGACATCGTGCACGGCATGACTTACGGCGGGATCGCGCACGGAATCGGCGCCGCCCTGTACGAGAAGTTCTCGTATACGGAGGAGGGGCAGCTCGCGAGCGGAACCTTCATGGACTACCTGATCCCGAGCGCGATGGAAGTTCCCGCGATGTCGATCGTCGACCACTGCACGCCCTCGCCCCTCACCACCTTCGGGCAGAAGGGTTCCGGTGAAGCCGGCTACCTCGGCGCTCCCGCTGCGATCGCGAATGCGGTCAATGACGCGCTCGACCCCCTCGGCGCCTCGATCGACGCCCTGCCGATCTCCCCTCTCGCGATCTGGAGCGCAATCGCCGCGCGCAAGGGAGCGGCCCCGACATGAAAGACATCGTCATCGACGTCCACGCGCACTTCATCCCGAAGCTGCTCACCGACCGCTTCGACGCGAGCGCCGCGAAATTTCCCGGAGTCAAGCTGTTGCGCGATGTCAAGGGGGCCCGCATGCAGTTCCCGAGTGGCGAGCCGACGCGGCCGATCTCGCCCAAGCTCTCTGATACCGCAGACCGGCGTGCCTGGATGGACAGGAACGGCATCGACCACCAGCTCGTCGGCGGATGGCTGGACAGCTTCGGCTACGAGCTGCCTTCGGGCGAAGGCCTCGCCTGGAGCCGGTTCTACAACGACTGCCTGCACGAGGAGCTGCGCGAAGAAACGCGTTTCACGCCGCTCGCCACCGTGCCGCTGCAGCACGGCGGGCTCGCCGCCGAAGTGCTGGCCGAAGTGCTCGAGCGTGGCTTCGGCGGGGTGATGATCGGAACGCTTCCCAAAGGCAACGCGGGCAATCTCGACGATCCCTCGCTCGACCCGTTCTGGCAGGCGGCGTCCGACCTGGAGGCGGCTGTGTTCCTGCACCCGATGTTCCTGTGCGGCGAGCCACGGATCGCCGACTACGATCTGGTCAACGCGATCGGGCGCCTGGCCGACACCTCGATCGCCGTTTCGCGCCTCCTCTTTTCCGGGCATCTACTGAAATTTCCGGGCATGAAATTCGTGCTCTCGCACGGCGGGGCCGCCCTGCCCTACGCGCTCGGGCGCCTCGCGCGCAATCACAAGATCTCGCAGGGCAAGTACGCCGACCCGCGCAAGGGCTTCGAGGCGATGTACTTCGATTCCTGCGTGTTCGATTCGGACTCGCTCGAATACCTGGCGAAGAAAGCGGGTCCCGCGCGCATCATGCTCGGTTCGGATCAGCCATTCCCGATCGGCGACCCCGAACCGAAGAAGGTCGTCGAAGGCGCAACCTTCAACGAGGCTCAGAGAAAGGGGATACTCGGCGACACGGCGCAGAGCGTATTTCGCGTGCGGCCGGATTGCTGGTGCCCGAAGTGATGGGCGCGGGGCAGCGATTTCGAGGTTATCCTAAGCCCTTTGGAAGAGACTGCCGCAAATGAACAGGTTCTTTCGAAAACCCGGTGCGCGACTCGCACTGGCCGCACTCCTCGCGTGCATCGCCGCCGGAGCGCTCGCGCAAACCTATCCCGCGCAGCCCGTCAAGATGCTCCTTCCCTACGCGGCGGGCGGAGTGGCCGACATCACCGCGCGCGTGTTGGCGCAGAAGCTCTCGCAGACGCTCGGCCAGCAGATCATCATCGACAACCGGCCGAGCGCCGGCCAGATCGTCGCCACCGAGGCCGCGATGAAGGCCGAGCCCGACGGCTATACGCTCCTGTGGCTCAACCAGGGACACGCGGTGAGCGTTTCACTCTTCAAGTCGCTGCCCTACGATCCGGTACGCGATTTCGCGCCGATATCGACCGTCGGTTTCTTCGGGCTCGCGCTGCTCGTGAATTCCGACTCGCCCTACAGGTCGCTCGGGGAATTCATCGCCGCCGCCAGGGCGAGCCCCGGCAGGTTCAACGTCGGCACGACCAGCATCGGCGGCACCCAGTTCATCGCGGCGGAACTGTTCAAATCGATGGCCGGACTGGAATTCCAGACCGTTCCCTTCAAGGGGACGCCCGCCATCATCACCGCGGTGAAAGGCAAAGACCTGGACGCCATGGTCGAGATCCTCGCGCCCGTCATCCCGCACATCAAGAGCGGGACCCTGAGAGCGCTCGGTGTGACTTTCGCTCACCGCTTCGCCGGTTTGCCCGAGGTGCCGACCCTCGCGGAAGCGGGCGTTCCCGGCTACGAAGCGTCCGCATGGAACGGCGTCGCTGCGCCGGCCAGGACGCCGCGGGCCGTGATAGAACGCCTCAACAAGGAGATCAACGCCGCAGTGGCAGCGCCCGAGGTGCGGCAGCGCCTGCAGGATTTGGGCGTCGACGCGCGCGCGAGCTCACCCGGTGCGATGCGCGAGCTGCTCGTCTCGGAGACCGCCAAGTGGAAAGCGGTCGTGGAACGCGCGAAAATCGAGAAGCAATGAACCTGCCCCGCACCGAATCGCCGCTCGCGAAGGAAGGCGCGCGCGCCTACCGCGATCTTCACGAGCACCTCGAGGAGCTGAAGAAGCGAGGCTTGCTGCTCACGATAGCCCGGCCGGTCGACAAGGACTCGGAGCTGCATCCGCTGGTGCGCTGGCAGTTCGTCGGTGGGATGGACGAGGCCGAGAGGAAGGCGTTCCTCTTCACGAACATCACCGACGGCCGCGGCCGCAAGTACGACATTCCGGTCGTTGTCGGCGCGATCGCCGCGAACCGCGCGATCTACTCGGCCGGCATGGGCGCGCCCTTGGGCGAGATCCAGGGGAAATGGGATCACGCCATCGCTCATCCCATCGCGCCGCGCGAAGTGAAGGACGCCGCCTGCCATGAAGTCGTGCACCGAGGCGACGATCTGAAAGGCAAAGGCAAGGGGCTCGATCGCTTGCCGATCCCCATCTCGACACCCGGGTTCGATTCCGCGCCCACCCTCACCGCGACCAACGTCATCACCCGCGACCCCGAGACCGGCGTGCAGAACATGGGCACCTATCGCGCGGCGCTCAAATCGTCCGACCGCCTGGTGGTGCGCATGGCGACGCGCGTCGGCGGCGCGGGCGGCTACCTCCACTACGCGAAATACCAGAAGCTCGGAAAAAAGACGATGCCCTGCGCGATCGTGCTCGGCTGCCCGCCCTACGTGGCCTTCATGGGACCGCAGAAACTGCCGATCGGCGTGGACGAGTTCACGGTCGCCGGCGGCCTCGCCGGCTCGCCGATCAACGTGGTGCGCGCGAAGACCGTCGACCTGCTCGTTCCCGCAGAGAGCGAGGTCGTGATCGAGGGCCTGGTCGACACCGAGTACTGCGAGCCCGAAGCCCCCTTCGGCGAATCGCACGGACACGTCGCTCTCGAGGAGTACAACATGCCGATGCGCGTGACCGCGATCACGCAACGCAGGAACCCGATCATTCCCTCCTACATCAGCCAGGTCGCGCCTTCGGAATCGAGCGTCATCAAGCGCGTCGCCTATGAGCCGCTGTTCCTCGCCCACCTGCGCGAGGCGCTCGGTATCCGCGGAGTCAAAAGGGTCGCGCTGCACGAGCCCCTCACCGGGCTCCTCCGCGTCAGCGTGATTGCTTGCGAGAAAGGCATGCCGCGCACCGAGGTGTGGCGCGCGCTGCGCGGCGCGGCCTTTTTCAAAGCCGACATGGGCAAGATCACGGTCGCGGTGAGCGACGACATCGACCCGGACAACGCCGACGCGCTGCTCTGGGCGATGGCCTACCGCATGAATCCCGTCGAGGACGTGCAAACGCTGCCGCACCGCGGCCAGGGCCACGGCCCCAAGCGCGAGCACGGAGAGGAAGAGGACTCGACACTACTGATGGACGCCACGATGAAAGGCGACATGCCGCCGCTCGCGCTCCCAAAGCGCGAATACATGGAGCGCGCGAGGAAAATCTGGGAGGAGCTCGGCCTGCCGAAGCTGCGCCCGCAGGCGCCGTGGTTCGGCTACTCGCTCGGCGACTGGCTGCCGCAATGGGACGAGGCGGCGAAGCGCGCCGTCGAAGGCCGCTACGAAACGAAGTTCCGGCCGGAGTGATCCTGGCTCCGTCGCCGGTTTTCCAAAAGGGGGTCGATATGTTCGCGAAGTCTCTTCACGCATTGTCTGGTGTACTGCTCTTGATAGTTGCTGCAGGAATGGCCCTCGCAGCCGACCTCAATCCGGCAGCCCTCGTGTACAGGTCGCCCGATCAGCTCAAATGGCGCGATCCGAGCGGCGCCGCCGGCATCAACCAGGCGGTGCTCGTCGGCGATCCGGAAAAGCCCGGGTTGTACGTGGTCATGAACCGGTTCAAGCCGGGCAACTTCAGCCGGCCGCACTTTCATCCGAACGACCGCTTCATCACCGTGATCAAGGGCACCTGGTGGGTCGCCACGGGCAACAAGTTCGATCCGAACCTCACGGTTCCGATGCCCACAGGCTCGTTCGTGACGCATTTCGCCAAACAGGTGCATTGGGACGGAGCCAAGGACGAGGAAGCCTGGCTGATCATCGTGGGCGAAGGACCCGCGACGCTGACGCGCGTCGAGGAGGCGAAGTAGGTACGCGAGGCGAAACGAATGGGGCGTACGCCAATTTGCCGGAAATCGGGCCGACCTATTTATTCGATCCGGAAAGTCCGGCCGCAGCCGATCGTTGAACACCGGGCAGGGCCACTTCTCCTTTCGCGTCCACCAGCGGCGCCGGCGCGGCCACGGCGTGCCCTTGCGCGTATCCCACGCCCAGGTCCTTCAGCTTTTGCAGAATGGTTTCGCTCTCCACCTCCTTGGCGATCGTGACGACGCCCGTGATTCGAGCGATCTCCTTGACGGCGTGTACGAGCGCGCCGTACACGGGGTCTTCTGCCACGCTCCGCACGTAGTGCCCGCCGATCTTCACGTAATCGACCGGAAGCGCCTTGAGGCGGACGAACGAGGCCATGCTGTTGCCGAAGTTGTCCAGCCCGATTGCGCAACCCATCGCCTGGACTTCGGAAATGAGGCGCACCATTTCGGCAAAGTTCCCGAGCGCAGCGGCTTCGGTGATCTCGAAGCACAGAGCCGCCGGCGGGAGCCGATGCTGCGCCAAGTACTCGCGCACGGCCGGGACGAGGTCGGTGTCGTTCAGCGACGAAACGCTGAGGTTGATCGAGCACAGGGGCAGCTCGAGATCCGGCCGGTCGCGATGCAGGCGACCCAGGGCTGCGACCGTCTGGCGCACGACCCATCGGTCGATTGCAGGCATGAGGCCGTGGCGCTCCGCTCGCGGCAGAAAGGAGCCAGCGGTCTCCACACCACCACGCTCGTCGCGCAGGCGCAGCAGAATCTCGCACCGTGGACGCGCCAGGTGTTCCGGCGCCAAGGGCACGGTCGCTTGAGCGTAGAGCTGAAAGTAGCCCTCGTCCACCGCTCGGCTGAGGCGCATGACCCGCCGGCTCTCCGCCTCCTGCCGGACACCGGGGGCCGCCTCTGGCAGGGCGAGATGGACGCGGTTGCCTCCCGCGCTCTTGGCGGCGTAGCACGCGGCGGCGGCGGCGCGCAGGACGCCGGCCGCGCCTCCGCTCGCCGCGGTGACCGGGATGAGGCCGATGCTGACGCCCAAGGAGAAGCTTTTCTCCTTCCACACGAAGCGGAAGTCTTCGATCGCGCGCCGGAGCCTGCCGGCGATTTCTTCTGCCTTGGTCAACGAACGGCATTCCATCAGGACGCCGAATTCGTCGCCGCCGAGGCGCGCAAGCGTGTCGCCGCTGCTCAATAGACCGTAAATCAGACTCCCGATCCTGCGGAGCAGCTCGTCCCCCGCCTCGCGACCGCAGGTATCGTTCACGACCTTGAATCGGTCCATGTCCAGGTAGCACAGAGCGTGGTCCGTCGCCGTGGCCCCCTTCAGTATCCGCGCCAGGCGCTCCTCGAACCCCTTGCGGCCGACCAGGCCCGTAAGGAGGTCGCGGGTGGCTTGGCGGTGGAAGCTGCTGGCCACACGCCGCCTCTCAGTCACATCGTGAAAGACGAGCACCACCCCGGTCCTGGTTCCGTCGCGGTCTCGTAGAGGGGCCGCCGAATCCCCGATCGCGACTTCCGCCCCGTCGCGCCGCACCAAGAGCGCGCCTTCGTCCAGGTCCACCGCGCGCCCTTCGCGCACGCAGCGTTCCGGGATGCTCTCGATGGGCTCGCGCGTCGCGTCTGAAACGAGCGCAAGGACGCTGGCCACGTGCTGTCCCTGCGCTTCGACGGTGCGCCAGCCGGTGAGCCGCTCCGCCGTAGGGTTCATATACGTGATCGTCCCCGCGACATCGGTCGTGATGAGGGCATCCCCCATCGAAGCCAAGATGACGGAGGCTTGCTCCGTCTGCTGGAGGAGGTTTTCCTGGGCGCCCTGGAACGCGCTGAGATCGCGAATCGTCACCAAAGACAGGGCGTTCTCGCCCGTACTGAGAGGGCTGCAGTGCACTTCCGCAGGAAAGTCGCTCCCGTCCCGCCGTCGGGCCAAGGCGCTGACCGCGGAACGCTTCCGCGGGGCGGGGGTCGGCGACTCGCCGCCGCTCACGCCCAGCGCATCGTATACCTTCTGGAAGGCAGGGCTAATCAGCCGACGGGACGGCTCGCCCAAGAGCTCTGCATCGGTCCACCCGAAGAGCCGTTCGGTCTCTCGATTCAGCGCCGCCACCCTGCCCCGCTGGTCGACGACGACGATGGCATCTGGAGCGGCGTCGAGCATCTGCCGGAACCGCTTGTCGTGCACGGGACCCTCCGCTCCGCGGGCTTCAGATCCACGCAACTCCCTCATGACTCTCCCCTCGTGCTAAACCGCAGTCAGTGTGTGACTCGATGGGGTTTCAACGCGTGACGGTGCGATACTCCGTTCGGGCCATGACCAGGATGGAGACCCAGCGATGGCGAACCCAACCTTTCCCCCGATCCGCAGGATCGTTACGGGGCATCGACCGGACACCACTGCGACCGTCTTGATCGACGCGCCGGCGGCGAACCGGAGACGCTCCAAGTCCGGCGGACAGTCTACGCTTATCTGGTGCACCGATCGCACGCCAGCGAATATTTCGATCGGTGAAAACGCCGAGGACATGGGCGCCCGCGTGCTCGGCACTCCGCCGCCCCCGAACGGCACCCGCTTCACCGTCAACGACATTCCGCCGGGAAGGACGGGGCCCATGCATCGCACCGAGACGATCGATTACGTAATCGTGCTCTCAGGCGAGATCGAGATGGAAATGGACGATACGACGATCAGGCTCAAGGCGGGCGACGTCCTTGTCCAGCGCGGCACGAACCATGCCTGGATCAATCGGGGACCTGAGCTCGCGCGGGTCGCCTTCGTCCTCATCGACGCCACGCCGCTCGGGATCGGTCATCCCGTCACGGGTGGAGCTGCGGTACGCTGAGTCAGTTCACGCGTCATTTTTCACGGAGGATGCCATGCTCAAAGTCGTCGCGTTCTTTCTCGGTCTGTTGCTCATCTTGCCCTGGCAAAGCCCCTCGGCCGCGGAAGCGATCGAGACGGGCGGCCTGCATGGCGCCGTTCGCGACGAGAACGGCAAGCCTGTGACCGGCGCGGCAATAAAAATTCGCAATGTAGAGCGCGGAATCACGGTCACGGTCTTCTCGCGTGGCGGGAGCTACAGCGCACCCGGGCTGTTTCCCGGAAAAAGCGAAGTGTCCGCGGGACCGGGAGGGCACGCGGAGGGCGCCAAGGCGGAGATCGAGATCGCGCCCGGAAAGAACATCTCGCTCGACCTCGCGCTCAAGCGATCCTCGCCGATTCTGACCCCGGCCGACTGGATCCCCCAGCTTCCCGACGACCGCGACGGCGTGAAGCAGCTCGTCATCAATCGCTGCGTGAACTGCCATGGCCCGGTGAATTTCGTCAGCCGGCGCTTCGACCGGCTGGGCTGGAAAAAGGTCGTCATCGACATGGGACGGATCGAGGAGATCGGCCCGCCGAACTACAAGTCGATCTCGGACGAGGAGGCGATGGCGTCCAGAAGCGAGGAGGCGGAGCGGATCACGGCGTATCTCACCCGGCATTTCGGCCCCGACAAGGCGCCCGGATTGAACGTTCCCGAGGCTGTCGCGTACCGCAACACGGTCGGCGAACCCGACGTCGTCATCACGCAGTTCGACATTCCCACGCGCACGGCGATCCCCCACAACCTCACGGTGGACCCGCAGGGCCACGTCTGGTTCGTCGAGCGCTACGGGGAAAAGATCGGCGGCCTCGATCCGAAGACCGGCGGGTTCAAGGAATTCCCGATTCCCGCCAAGGTGGCGCGCTCGCACGGGATCGTCGCCGACAACAGTGGGTTCGTCTGGTGGAGCGAGAGCCGCGGCAATCATCTGGGGCGCCTGGATTCGAAGACCGGCGAGATGAAGCGCACCCCGCTTCCGCAGGAGCGCTCGAGCCCCCACACCTTGTTCCTCGCGAACGA
>WNFX01006574.1_pt1 | contig 11621 bp, 9 predicted proteins | sample 5400111 | NCBI WGS metagenome assembly WNFX01 (sample SAMN13153363, study PRJNA577476) | soil metagenome | isolation source: 40 cm soil or saprolite under grassland replicate 1 | place: USA:California | collected 2016-06-15
CGGTGTTGGCGCTGACCTGGATCGGGGTGGGGAAGGTGAGCGTCTGCCAGCCCGACGCGGTCTCGCCGGTGAAGGTGCCCTGGCCGAGCAGCGTGCCCGTGCCGGTCCACAGGCTGGCCACGTGGGTGCCGGTGTTGGCCGAGCCCTTGTAGAACTTGATGCCGTTCACGTAGCCGGCCTGGTCGGCGGTGAACTTCACCCCCACCTCGACCGACTGGGTGTCACCCGACGAGGCGTTGGCCGGGACCGAGGAGCTGGAGAACAGGCTGCAGGGGCACGGCCGCGGGTTGACCGTCACCGTCGCCCCGGCGCCGGGCGTCTCGATGTTGCCGCTGTCGTCGGTGGCGCGGCTCCGGATCGAGAAGGTGCCCGTCGCTCCCGGCGTCCACGAGTACGTCCACGAGGTCGTCCCCGTGGCCGGGCGCCAGGTGGCGCCGCTGTCGGTGGAGACCTCGACGCCGGCCACGACGCCGCCGCCGGCATCGGCCGCGGTCCCCGAGATGGTGACGCTGCCGCCGCTGGTCACCGTCGTCCCCGTGGCCGGCGACTTGACGGTGGACGCCGGCGCGGTGCTGTCGGAGGAGGCCGTCGCGGCGACCAGGCCGGGCTGGATGGTGGCCGGCTGCACGCCCATGTCCGCGAAGAGGTTGAGCGTGGCCTGCTGCATGTTCAGGTCCGGGTCGGCCGGCCCGACGTCCGGCGAGATGTCGTGGTTGACGTCCAGGCCCCAGGTCCACTGCACGGTGCCGGCGCTGAAGACCAGCGCCCCGCTGGCGCTGCGGTACAGCGTCAGGTGGTGGGTGGCCGTGCCCGGGACGTAGGTGCTCCCGAAGTCGATCAGGTGCTCCGGCACGTTCGCGACGGTCGTGGACAGGTCGATCAGGCCGGCCGGCCGGAACCCGTTGTCCAGGTCCTCGTCCCACTCGTAGCCGATCGTCTGGTCGCCCAGCGTCACGCTGCCGGCGGTCAGCCGGGCCACCGCCGTGTTGCGCCAGAAGCGGAGCTTGCTGTAGGCGGACGAGATCACCGGCGCGGTCGAGCCGCGGTTGACGGTGAAGATCGTGCCGCCCAGCAGGTTCTCCGGCTTGCCGCCGTCACCGGGCGGGCTGAACCGCGGGTCGCGCCAGGTGCCGGTCCAGGTCGGCGGATCGGCCGGGTCCTCGACGGCGTTGTCGAAGGTCTCCTTGTAGCAGACGACGGTGCGGTTGGCCGTGCTCGAGCCGTCGATGCTGCCCAGCCAGCGCGTCTTCCAGAAGTCCTCGTTGCCCGTGAAGTTGGCCAGGTGCACGCCCGCGTCGCGGGCGCTGAGCGTCGCCGCGCGCATCTCGCTCGACCAGTACTCGTCGTGGCCGGCGGTGACCATCGCCCGGTGGTTGGCGACCAGGTTGGGCAGGCGGACCAGGTCCACGCTGGTGAAGTAGCTGACGTTGTAGCCGTTGGCCTCCAGCCAGCGGACCATCGGGTACTCGCCGTAGAAGACGAAGTTGCTGGTGCCGTAGCCGGCGCCCTCGCTGCGGTCGTTGAAGGGCCGGTTGTAGCTGACCTTGTAGGCCCGGCCGTTGGAGCTCGGCGCGGTGCCGTAGTAGAGGTTGTTGCCGCCGTAGTCGTTGTAGGCGACCCAGGTCGTGTCGGCTGTGCGGAACAGGACGTCGGAGTGGCTGGCGTCGTCCCGGACCACGAACACGATCTGGCTGGCCGCGGCGCCCGCCTTGAGCTTGGCGAAGTAGATGCCCGACACGGCGCCGGGTGGCACGCTCCAGGAGGCCGACACCTTCCAATTGCCGCAGTCCACCAGCCCGGTCGCGCTCTCGGTCAGGCAGGCCGGCTGGGCCTGGGGCAGGGCCGCGCTGGGGCTGATCGAGGCCACCTTGCGGGCGCCGTTGCCCTGGTAGTAGCCCATCCGGTAGATGTCGATGCTGTACGAGCTCAGCTTGCCGCTGTTGATCTTGAACGACACCGTCTGGCCGACGTTGACGCTGATGTCCGTCGCGAAGCCCTGGAGGCCGGGGGCGCCGGCGTCGCCGGTGTCCCAGACGGAGGGATCGGTGCCCGCGAGCTGGTTCTCGCAGGGGATGGGGTTGACGACGCAGTCCACGGCCTGCGCCACGGTCGGATGCAGCGCCAGGCCGGGGATCGCCACGGCCGGGAGGAGGAACGCCAGCGCCAGGAGGCTGAGGCCCCGACGCCCGAGCCGACGAAGAGGTGCCCGCTGGCTCATGTGTTGGACCCCGCTCCTGTCAAGCACGTGGCGACCGCGCGAACGCTGCTCATCGACGCCATCCTCCGCCGCCGGACGTCAACTCGTAAATGGGCTTTGACATCTGCCTTGCCGAGATGCTGTCGATCCGGATAGGTCACTTGTCCCGGTGGGGTGGCCACCACATGGGATCGATCCGGAGGATCTCCAGGGCATGTCCCGGTCACGCCGGTCGCCGGGCGCGGACGACACGTGCGGGGTTCCCCATCACGAGCGCGCCCGGCGGGACGTCGCGGGTGACCACGCTCCCGGCGCCCACCAGCGCGCCCTCGCCGATGGTGACGCCGCAGATGACGGTCGCGTTGGCGCCGATCGACGCCCCCCGCCTCACGACGGTGCCGCTCACCTCCCATTCCTCGGCCGCCAGCAGGCGGCCGTCCTCGCCCACCGAGCGCGGGTAGCGATCGTTGGTGAAGCAGACGTGGGGCCCGACGAAGACGCCGTCCTCGATCACGACGCCGGTCGGGATGAACGCGAACGCCTCGACCTTGACGTTCCGGCCCAGCGTGACCCCGCGCTGGATCTCGACGAAGCTGGCGATCTTGCAGCCGTCGCCGATGACGCAGCCGTACAGGTTGACCTGCTCCGGGTGGTGGATGGTGACGCCGGCGCCGAGGCGCACGTCCGGGCCGATCACGTCTGCGAGGACGCGCGGCGCGGGCCCGGCCGGCGCCGGCGCCGCTCCATCCAGGCCACGGCGCGCCGGTACGGCTGGCGCCCGACCACCGTCATCAGCAGCAGCCGGGGCACGAACCGCCACAGCTCGCCGGTGGCCACGATGCCGGGCCGCCGGCCCAGCGCGTAGAGGAAGCCCTGCCACGTGCGCAGGCGGCGGCCGTTGTGCAGGTCGAACCAGGGCGTCTGCAGCAGCGCGTGCGAGCGCACGGCGGCGCGGGCCGCGAGCAGGTCGGCCGGGGCGCCGGCGGGCAGGCTGGCGAAGGCGCGCTCGACCGTGGCGATCACCTGGTCGGTCTCCCGCCACGGCGGCAGGCCGCGGTGGAACATGTTCGAGCCGTGGATGCGGTACGCGTAGAGCGCGTCGGCGATGTAGCCGACCGGGTGCCGAGCGGCCGCCCGCAGCCACATGTCCCAGTCCCCGCTGTGGGTCAGCGCCGAGTCGTACCGGCCCAGCTGGCGCTCCACCTCGCGCCGGAGCAGCGCGCCGGAGTGCAGGACGTGGTTGCCCCACATCAGCCTGCGGAACTCGTCGGTGCCCGGCCGGACCGCGTCCTCCGGCCAGGGAACGACCGTCCGCACCGGGGAGCCCTCCTGGACGACCGCGTGCGCCGAGTACACCATGCCCACCTCGGGGTTGGCCTCGAACACCGCGACCTGGCGATCGAGCGCGTCGCGCCGGAGCAGGTAGTCGTCGGCCGAGAGGATGCCCACGTACCGGCCGCGGGCCAGGTCCAGCCCCTCGTTGTAGGAGCTGATGTTCCCGACCCGCCCGACGTGACGGACGATCCTCATGCCCGGCACGCCCAGGTACCGCGCGAGGACGTCGCCCGTCTCGTCCCTGGACGCGTCGTCGATGACGATCGCCTCCCAGTCGCTCAGCGTCTGCGCGATCAGGCTGTCCAGCGCCTGGCCCAGGAAGCGCCCGTAGTTGTAGCAGGTGACCACGAGGGACACGCGTGGACGGTTGATCATGGGACTCCTTCGCGCTCAGGCGCAGCCGCGCGGCCGGCCAGGTGCCGCAGCACGGAGCGCACGTCGGACAGCGACACGGTGCCCAGCGCCAGCGAGGCCGCCGCGTAGGCGGCGGCGCCGGCGACCACCGGCACGGCGACGAAGGCCCCCCGCAGGGGGACGACCACCGCCGCCATGGCCAGTGCGGCGCCGGCGCAGCGGAGCGCCCACGTGGCCGTGGCCCTGCCCAGCACGCCGGGCGGCAGCAGGCAGAGGCCGACCGACATCATGAACAGCTCGGTCAGCGTGGTCACGGCCGCCGCCCCGATCGCGCCGTTGCCGAAGCGGTGCTGCGTGTAGGGGATGAGGACCAGGTTGAGGGCCGGGTTGAGGAGCGCCGCCGCGACGGCGGTCAGGGCCCACTGGCGCTGCCGGTCGCGGGCGTTGAGCGCGGTCCCGATCATCATGTCCACGGCGACCAGCGGGAAGCTGGGCGCGAGCAGGACGATCGGCAGCACGGAGTGCTGGAAGGGCGCCGACCAGTGCAGCACCTGGATGATCCGGTCGGGCAGGAGCATGATCCCGAGCGCCATCGGCAGGGTGGTCAGTAGCGCCACCTGCACGGCGCGCCGGATGATCGGGTTGAAGCGGCCGGGATCGTGGGCGGCCGCGGACAGGGCGGGGAAGACGACGGTCATCAGGACCGTCGGCACGAAGATCGGCACCGTCACCACCCGGTAGGCGGCCACGTACCAGCCGACCACGGCGTCGTTGGTCAGGTAGGACAGGAGCACCGCGTCCACCTGGCCGTACACGACCAGCGCGGCCTGCCAGACGAAGAACGGCAGCCCGCCCAGGAAGAGCAGCCGGCAGACCCGCCAGCTGGGACGGGGCAGGTGCGGCAGCGCGCGCCAGAGGGCGACCAGGTTGATGGTCAGGCCGCCGGCCTGGCCGATCACGTACGCCGCGGCGACAACGATCACGCCGCCGCCGCGAGCCAGGGACGCGCCGGCGAGCACGGCGTAGAGCGCGCCGGCGACGGGCGGGAAGGCGGCCAGCGAGGTCATCCGGTGGAGCCCCTGCAGCGTGCCCTGGACGACCGCCCGCGTGCCGTCCACGAAGATGCCGGCGGTCAGGATGAGCACCGCCGTCCGCGTCACCGCGTCCCGCGGGCGGAAGGAGACCATCCCGACGGCCAGCGCCGCCGCGACCAGGCTGAGCGGCAGCCGCATGACCAGCGCGTTGACCAGCAGCTGGCCGGCCCGGTCCGGCGCCCGCGCGACCTCCTTGGTCAGCAGGGCCGAGATGCCCAGGTTGGCCAGCAGGCCGGCCAGCAGGGTCAGGCCGACCGCGAAGCCGAACTTGCCCAGGTTGGCGTCGCCCAGGTAGTGCGGCAGCAGCACCGCCAGCGCGGTGGAGCTCGCCCACGTCACGGGCTGGGCGAGCCCGAACTTGACCGCGCTGCGGACGAAGTGGGCGGCGTTCGGGACCGCGGCCCGCGGCGGCTCGGGAGCGGGTGGCTCGGGAGCGGGTGGCTGGGCGGCCGCCTCGCGGCCCGCGGCCCGCTCGATGACCTCGGCCCTCAGCGCACAGCCTCCCGCAGGGCCGCCGTGCACGCCTCGCGCAACGCGCCGGCCACGGTCTCCTGCTCGTCCGCAGTCAGCTCGTGGAACAGCGGCAGGACGACGCCCCGGTCCTGTGCCCGCTCGCCGGCGCCCAGGCCCGAGGGCCCGGCCAGCCACGGCTCGCGCGCGTAGGCCGGCTCGCGGTGCGCGCACATGATGCCGCGCCGGGTCGAGACGCCGGCGTCCAGCATCGCCTGCATCACGTCGCGCTGGCGGCACCAGTCCGGCAGCACGACGCAGAAGCTCTGCCAGTTGCTGCGCGCCCACGCCGGCTCGGCGGGCAGGACCAGGCCCGGCACCCCGACCAGCAGCTCCCGATAGCGCTCCGCCTGCAGCCTGCGCCGCTCGATCATCGCCGGCAGGCGCCTGAGCTGCTCTCGCCCCACCGCGGCCTGGAGGTCGGTCATGCGGTAGTTGAAGCCGAGCTCCGAGTACTCCTCGAAGATGACCTGGCCAGCCCCGTGCCTGACGGTGTCGGGCACGTCCATGCCGTGCTGCCGCCAGAGCCGGAACCTCCGGTCCCAGTCCTCGTGCGCGGTCGTCAGCATGCCGCCGTCCCCGGTCGTCACCAGCTTGCGGGGGTGGAACGAGAAGCAGGCGACGTCGCCACGCGGGCGGCCGATCCGCTCCCACTGGCCCTGCCAGCCGATCTCCGAGCCGATCGCGCAGGCCGCGTCCTCGATCAGCGGCAGGCCTCGCCGACGCGCGATCTCGACCAGGGCGGCGAGGTCGCAGGGCATGCCCATCTGGTGCACGCAGAGGATCGCGCGCGTCCGCGAGGTGATCGACTCCTCGACCAGGCCGGGGTCCATGTTGAAGGTCGCCGGCTCGACGTCCACGAACACCGGCCGGGCGCCGACGTAGCGGATCGCGTTGGCGGTGGCGATGAACGAGTGGCTGACCGTGACCACGTCGTGGCCCTCCCCGACGCCCGCCGCGCGGAGCGCCAGGTGGAGCGCGACCGTGCAGTTGGAGACCGCGCACGCGTGGGCGGCGCCGACGGCGGCGGCGAACTCGGCCTCGAACGCGGCCACCTCGGGCCCCTGGGTGACCCACCCGGACAGCAGCGGCCGCCTGGCCGCCTCGGCCTCGGCCTCGCCCAGCCAGGGCCTGGCGACCGGGATCACGCGGTCACCGCCCGCAGCGCCGCGTCGCGGTCGCGGGCGACCCGCCACCAGGCGACCAGCCGGCGCAGGCCCTCCTCCAGGCCGACCTCGGCCCGGAAGCCGAGCCGCTCGGCGGCGGCGCTCGTGTCGGCCAGCCGTCGCGACACCGGGTTGACCTTGCGCTCGGGGGCGTGGACCACCTCCAGGTCGGCCCCCATGACGCGCATCAGCAGCCGGGCCAGGTCCACCAGGCTGGTCTCGACGCCGCTGGCCACGTTGAAGACCTCGTCGCCGGCGTCCGCCCTGGCGGCCAGGACGTTGGCCCTGGCCACGTCCTCGATGTAGACGAAGTCCATCGTCTGGCTGCCGTCGCCGAAGACCATCGGCGGCAGGCCGGCGGCGATGCGCTCCATCCAGCGGATCAGGACCTCGGTGTAGACGCCGTGGACGTCCATCCGGGGGCCGTACACGTTGAAGTACCGCAGGGCGACGTAGTCGAGGTCGTACATGTCGTAGAAGCTGCGCAGGAGGCCCTCGTTGAAGGCCTTGGCGGCGCCGTACAGCGTCCGGTTGTGGTAGGGGTGCTGGGACTCGCCGGTCGGGAACCGGTCCGCCATCCCGTACACCGACGCGCTGGAGGCGGCGACCACCTTGCGCACGCAGGCCTGGTCGGCGGCCTCCAGGACGTTGAACGTCCCGTCCACCATGACCTCCAGGGCCAGGCGCGGCTCCTCAGCGCACTGGGTGATGCGGATCGCGGCCTGGTGGAAGACGTAGTCCACGCCGCGCATGGCGGCCGCGACGGCCGCGCGGTCGCGGATGTCGCCCTCGACCAGGCGGACCGGCCCGTTGGCCGTCGCCCACTCCAGGTTCTGGCGCCGCCCGCGGACCAGGTTGTCCAGGACGACGATCTCGTCCACGCCCTCGTGGACGAGCAGGTCGGCGATGTGGGATCCCACCAGCCCCGCGCCACCGGTGATGAGGCCGCGGCTACCGCGCATCGGACTCCTCCCGCCATCGCAGGACGCGCGCCGGGACGCCCGCCACGATGGCAAAGTCGGGCACGTCCGCGGTGACGACCGCGCCCGCACCCACGATGGCGCCCTCACCCACCGTCACCCCGGGCAGGATCACCGCCCCGGTGCCGACGTCGGCGCCGCGCCTCACGACCACCGGCTCGATGCGGAGGTCGGTCTGGATGATCGGCACGCCCGGGGGTATGCCCGTGTGCTCGGAGCCGAGCACCCTCGCGCCCGGGCCCCAGCCGACGAAGTCCTCGAGCACCAGGTTCCGGGCGTCGAGGTAGCTCTGCGGCCCGATCCAGACGTGGTCGCCGATGCGGCAGACGCCGTCGAACCGGCCCTGGACGTAGGCCTGGGCGCCGATGAAGACGCCGTTCCCGATCTCGAAGGTCTCGAGGTGCTTGAACCCGACGCCGGCTCCGACCCGCACGCCGTGCCCGAACCGCCGGCAGGCCGCCCGCCAGATGACGCGTCGCATCATTCCGTCGAACTCGCCGTCGCCGGCCGAGAAGCGCGCGTACAGGTCCACCAGCCGCGCGATGTCGTGGCTGGCGCGCAGCCGGTCGGCCAGGCCCAGCTCGAAGTCCGGGTCGGGCACCAGCTCGCGGAGCCCGTGGACGGCGGCGACTACGCGTGGACCCATGCCGGCTCCCGCCGCGGTGCCACCAGGTCGGCCACGTGCTCGATCGCGTCGCTCGTCAGCTCCGGGTACATGGGCAGCGAGAGCACCTCGTCCGCGGCCCGCTCCGACACCGGGAAGTCGCCGCGCCCGTGGCCGAGCTCGGCCCAGGCCGGCTGCAGGTGCACGGGCACCGGGTAGTGAACGCCGGTCTGGACGCCGGCCGCGCCGAGCCGCCGCTCCAACTCCGCGCGCGCGGTGGTGCGCACGACGTACAGGTGGTAGACGTGGCGGGCGTAGGGCATCTGGCCCACCGTGGGCGGCCTGCCCGCCAGCAGCTCGTCGTAGCTGCGGGCGTGAGCACGACGGGCCTCGGTCCAGTCCTCCAGGTGGCGGAGCTTGACCCTGAGGATCGCCGCCTGGAGCTCCTCCAGCCGGTAGTTGAAGCCCTTGGAGTCGTGGTGGTACCTGCGGACCTGGCCCCAGTGCCGCTGCTTGCGGACCACGCCGGCCAGACCGGCGTCGTTGGTCACCACCGCACCGCCCTCCCCGTACGCGCCCAGGTTCTTGCCCGGGTAGAAGCTGAAGCAGCCGAGGTCGCCGAGGCTGCCGGCGCGGCGGCCGGCGTACTCGGCGCCGTGGGACTGGCAGGCGTCCTCGATCACCCGCAGGCCGTGGCCGCGCGCGATCTCCAGGATGGGCCCCATGTCGGCCGGCTGGCCGTAGAGGTGGACCGGCACGACGGCCCGCGTGCGGGGCGTGATCGCCGCCTCGAGCAGGGCCGGGTCCATGGTCAGGGAGTCCGGCCGCACGTCCACGAAGACGGGCCGGGCGCCGGTGTAGCCGATGGCCGCGACGGTGGCCACGAACGTGAGCGGCACCGTGATCACCTCGTCGCCGGGGCCGACCCCGGCGGCTAGCAGGGCCAGGTGCAGGGCGCTCGTGCCCGAGCTGGTGCCGACGGCCTCGGCCGTCTGGCAGTAGCCCGCGAGCTCGCGCTCGAACGCCGCCGTCTCCGGGCCGAGGACGAACTGGCCGGACTCGAGCACGCCGCGGATCGCGGCCATGACCTCGTCCTCGATCGTCCGGTACTGCGCGCGAAGGTCCACCAGTGGGATCACGTCAGAGCTCCACGACCTGGCCGCGCCGCGCCAGCGACTGCGCCGCGGCCTCCAGGATGCGGACCACGCGAAGGCCGGCCTCGCCGTCCGTGACGGGCGGCCGGCCGGCGCGGACGCAGTCCACGAAGTGCTCGGCCTCGACCCGAAGCGCCTCGGTCAGGCTCAGCTGGGGGGCGCACATGTCGCCGGTGCGGTAGCCGACCAGGAGCTCGTACGCGCCCTCGTTGCCGCCGGCCGCGCTGTCTACGACGGTGATGCCCCTGTCGTAGACCTTGACCTTCTCGCTCGGCTCGAGGTCGTCGTAGACGATCATCTGCCGGTCGCCGCCGATCAGCGTGCGGCGGATCTTGACCGGCGCCAGCCAGTTCACGTGGAGGTGGGCGATCAGGTCGTCGTCGAAGTAGCAGGTCAGGTACGCCGTGTTCACCGGCCGTCCCGGCACGTGGGCGACGCCGGCCGCCGCGACCGAGTGGGGCAGCCGGCTGCCCAGGACGAAGTCCATGATCGAGAGGTCGTGCACGGCCAGGTCCCAGAGCACGTCCACGTCGTGCTGGAAGAGCCCGAGGTTGACCCGGACCGAGTCGTAGTAGAGCAGACGGCCCAGGTGCCCGCCGTCCACCAGCTCCTTGATCTTCTGCACGGCGCCGGTGTAGACGAACGTGTGGTCCACCATCAGGACCACGCGCCGGCGCCGGGCCGCCCCGATCAGGGCCATCGCCTCGGCGCCGCTGGGCGCGAGCGGCTTCTCGACCAGCACGTGCTTGCCTGCCTCGATCGCCGCCATCGCGATCGGGTAGTGGGTCGCCACGGGCGTCGCCACCACCACCGCGTCCACGGCGGGGTCGGCCAGCAGCTCGCGATAGTCGCCGGCGGTCCGCACCGCCGGGTACCGGTCGCGGACCTGGCTCAGCCGCTCGGCGCGGAGGTCGCTGACCGCGACCACGCGGGAGCCGGACGCCTCGCCGAAGTTCCGGACCAGGTTGGGTCCCCAGTAGCCATAGCCGATGACGCCGATCCGGAGCGGGCCTTCCGGCGCGCGCGGGGCTCGACCGGCGGGACGCGGCCTGACGTCTGGTGTGGTGCTCAATTCGAGTCGAGGATCGCGGCCGGCGTGCCTCCGCGGCAATGGGAAAGGCTGGGGGGCGGAGGCGGCATGCCCATGCGCCGTCGGGACAGCGGTCCCGACCTGAGCCCGTGCCGGCCGTGGGCGCGGTGATCCAGGCCAGGCTTCGGGCCCTGGTCGGCCCTCCGACTCGACGGCGCGCCGGATGGACCTGCGACCATCTGGGACATCGCGTCCTCGAGATCGATCGGCCCGGCGCAGCCCGGCCGCCGCGCCGCGCAGGTGGTGGCGGCCGGGCTCGCGCTGCAGCTGGCCTTCGGCATCGTGTTCGCGTGGGGGGCCGTGGTGCCGCTCATCCGGGCCCAGGAGCACTGGCCGCCGGTGCTGCTGGGGGCGGTCTTCTCGGCCACCCCGGCCGGCTACGGCATCGGGACCGCGATCGGCGGGCGGCTGGGGGAGCGGCTGCCGCCCCGCCGGCTCTGCTGGGCGAGCCTGGGCCTGCTCTGGGCGGGCTTCGCCGTGGCCTTCACCTTGCCCGGCGGGCTGACGTTCGTGGTCGCGTACGCGTTCCTGGCGCTGGGCGTCGGCGGGGGCGTCGCGCTGACGGGCAGATCGCGGCCCTGGCCCCGCGGATCGGCTGGCTGGACGCGCTGCGGGCGGTCGGGCTGGCCGGGGCGCTGCTGGCGACCGCGCTGCTCGCGCTGATGCCCGCTCTGCCCGGCCTGCCCGCCGGGGGTGACGAGCTCCCCTCCCCCGGCCCGCTGCTCCGGAAGCCCGCGGTCTGGAGCGGACTCCTGCTCGCGCTCTGCGGCGCAACCTTCGGCGCCTTCGCGGCGGTCGAGCTCGGGGCCGAGGCGGCCGGCCGTCACCTGGGAGCCGGTGTGGTCACCGCCGTCGTCGGCCTGTTCGCGCTGGGCAACGCCGCCGGGCGGCTGCTCGGCGGGATCGCCGCCGACCGGCTCGGCGCGGGCCCGGTCATCCTGACCGTCTACCTGCTCGAGCTGGGAGCGGCCGCGCTGCTCTACGGAGGCGCCGCCGCGGCGACGGCGCCGCTGGCGGCGCTGGCTGCCGGCGTCGGGCTGGGCGGCGACGCCGGGGCGCTGGCGCGGGTGGGCGTGGACGCCGCGCCCGATCGCCCGCGGGCCGCCTTCGGCGTGGTCTTCGCCGGCTTCACGGCGG
>WNFX01007368.1_pt1 | contig 11618 bp, 9 predicted proteins | sample 5400111 | NCBI WGS metagenome assembly WNFX01 (sample SAMN13153363, study PRJNA577476) | soil metagenome | isolation source: 40 cm soil or saprolite under grassland replicate 1 | place: USA:California | collected 2016-06-15
TTGCCGGCAACAATCTCGTCGGCTGGATCGGCGGTTTTCTCGAAAAAATGCCCGCGACCCAATTCTGGCTTCTTCACGCAGCCTTGGCCGGAATTGCCGGGGTTATTTTTCTTCTCGCCGGCAAACTTTTCGGCCATCTCCTCGCGCCGAGCGATAACGCATCGGCCGCGTGATCTATCAGTGGCATCGTTGTCATCGTCGCTTATCGGCCAAAGCCGGGCAAAGAAAATGGGCCTGTCGATCTCGTGCGAAGCCGTGTGCCGACTTTGCGCAAAGAAAATCTTGTGACTGATCGCACTCCGACGATTATGCGCTCGCGCGACGGCACGATCATCGAGGTCTCCGAATGGAAATCGCAGGAAGCGATCGATGCCGCGCACAAGAACCCTGAACGTCCTCGCAATGTGGAATAAATTCTTCGCGATCTGCGATTGTGTTCCGCTCAAATCGCTCGCGGAAGCAGACGACTTATTTGCCGGCTTTGAGCCAATCAAGGAATAAGTAAAAGAAATGCCTGCCACGCCATAGCCCCGCGCTGCGGGGCGACGGGGGGTTCGCCGGTTTTGAAACAATTGCCGATTGAGCCTTAGGTGGAAAGATTCCGTCGGATGTCCAGATTACTTTGCGTCTGTATCCGGCTCAAGCACCCCAAACACATTCTTCGCGGGATCTTGTGCGTAAGCTAGCCAACCCACGCCCGGAATCGCCATTTTCGGAACGCAAATATTTCCGCCAGCATCCTTGTTTGACGCGCTTAACTGTCGTCTTGCTCGAGCACCGAAAGAATGTTGCCCGCCGGATCTTTAAACCACGCAATGGTCGGCCCGTTTCCGCGCATGATCCCCTTCTTGTCGGTCTTGATGTCGGGTTTGTCGTAGATCTCAAAACGCACGCCACGCTTCGTCAGTTCATCCACCGCTTGATCGACATCGTCCACCGGGAAATTCAGGACGGTAAACGTGGCCGGAACATGGTTCGGCTTCGGATAAATCAGAACGTCCTTCCCGCCCGCAAGCTGCAACGTCAGCAAGCCGTGCGATTCCGAAACCTTCAATCCAAGTGTTTGGCCGTAGAATTCTTTCGCTTTTGGAATGTCATTGGTCGAAAAACCACTGAACGCTTTGCTTTCTCGTAACATGTGGAGCATCCCCATTCATATTTCGCCTTCCGCAAAGGATTCAGTTCTTAATTTCATTCGCCGGTGAGCTCCGCACGACTTTTCCTCCTGACGGTGATGGCGATGATCGCGTTCGCGAGCAATTCGTTGCTTTGTCGAGCTGCGCTGAAACAAACGAGCATCGACGCCGCCAGCTTTACGTTTACCCGCATTTTCTCCGGCGCCGCGTTCGCGAGCAATTCGTTGCTTTGTCGAGCTGCGCTGAAACAAACGAGCATCGACGCCGCCAGCTTTACGTTTACCCGCATTTTCTCCGGCGCAGCCGCGCTTTGGCTCATTCTGATGACTCGAAGAAAGTTGATAGTTCGTGGAACGGCTCTGCCTTTCGTTGAGAGTTCTTCTGACCCGTCACTTGTCACTCGTCACTCGTCACTAAAAAGTGGCGATTGGATTTCCGCGTTGGCGCTTTTTGCTTACGCCGGCGCATTCTCGTTTGCTTACAACACGCTCTCAGCCGGAACCGGCGCGTTGCTTCTCTTCGGTGCGGTGCAGGCAACAATGATTCTCTGGGGATTTCGCAGGGGCGAGCGACTGGACGCAATTCAGATCGCCGGTCTGGCTATCGCGATTGCTGGATTGATCGTGCTCGTGTTCCCCGGTCTCACTTCTCCGCCATTGATCGGCTCGATCCTGATGCTTGGCGCCGGCTTAGCTTGGGGCGTTTATTCGTTGCGTGGAAAAACAGCCGGCGACGCCGTCGCCGCCACGACTGGAAATTTTCTGCGCGCCGTTCCTTTCGCAGCACTGGTCAGTGTCCTCATGCTGCCGAGAATGCATCTCGACTCGTTAGGCGTCACTTACGCTGTCATCTCGGGCGCGATCACTTCCGGACTCGGTTACGTGATCTGGTACGCTGCATTAGCCGGTTTGAAAGCTGCGAGCGCTGCTACTGTTCAACTCAGTGTCCCGGTGCTCGCCGCAACGGGTGGAATTCTTTTACTCGGCGAGCCGATCACTTTGCGTTACATGATCGCTTCTATCGCAGTTCTCGGCGGAATCTTTTTGGTCGTCATTGAGAAGAAACAGGTCTCGTCAGTTTAATGCCAGTTCGGCTCGGACCGTTTTCCGATGGCCAAGTGCCGCGCGTGAAGTGATCGCGCCGCGTCGAGGATTCGTAACCTGCGCCGAAGATCGTCTTAATTCAAACCCGCGAGTGAAGCCATAACGGCGGCGTACGACTTTGCAGTCGGAAGTCCCACCGGTCCCTGTGCGGGGCACTGTTACGCTCTCGGATCCCGTGGTGTCTCAAGCGGGCCTGGTTTTGGCGAAGGCTTCTTGCCTGGCGTTGGCGAGGGCTTTGTTTTTTTTCCGGTTCGTGTCGTCTGCGTCCCTTGGCTTCCCGAGTGAAAGTTTCCGTCTTTATCTACCCAAGCGCCCGTTGGCTTGCCCCCTTGCTCTTTGTCTTTATGTTTGCTGGGGGGTTGCCCTGCTCCTCCACCTTTGACGCTGCCGGCCGCTTCGCTTCCGGCACCCCAATATGTTGTCGGGCCCGTCCCTCCTTGGCTGCTCCTTGGACTCCTGAGCGACTGGCCGCGATACGTCCCGCCACTAACTCCTGATCTGTAGGCACGACCGGTTAACGCCCCTGTGCTCCGTTGAACACCGACCTGATTAGTTGCCTCATTAACCTTACGACTTGTTAGTCTAGCGGGAACCACTTGGTTGGTCAAAGCGTATAAGACAAACGGCGCGCTCCCGGATTTTTGCCTGATTGTCACTCCTGGAATCGAATCGCCGTCCCAGGTAAAGCGATAATTGATGTAGTAGGCTTGGTTCGGGTCGGGAAATCCTCCGGCCGAGCTTCTGGCGTCATCTTCGTTAAAAAATCCCGTCTCAACCGCCGCTTGTCCGTCGCCGACAAAGGAAAGATTGACCTGCCGGTTCTGTCCGGCGGAGTTACAGATGTAAACCCGAAGGTCATAGGTTCGGCCCGCTTCCAGGCTAGCGGGATCAAGCACAATTTCTTGCTGGGAATTGTCGCTCGCGCCGTTGTTGAACGTCATGTCCGACAAGACTTCTTTGCAAGTGCCGTCGGCTTTGATGGTCGTGCTCGCTCCGCCCGCGTTGGAAAAGCTCCCGCTGAGCGCGTTCAAAATGCAATGATCCGCCGCGCTCGACTGCCCGTTGGCAGCCATAGCATGAAGGGTGACTCCGTTGATGACACGCTCGGTTCCTTTGGCATTTCCACCGTCAACAGCGCTGGTGTAATAATTATCGCTGCTGATTCCGCTGCTTGCGTCGCTCTGCGCAGCGGGGATCGCCTGATAAAAGATGGCTCCGGCGTGTGCATGAAATATCCCGATTAGTAGAATCAACGCGGCGAGAGGGGATGAATTCTTTTTCATAAGATGGATCATGGTTGGTCCGACGAATCTTTCTTCTTCCGGGGGCTGGGTGTCGGAGCCAGTTGGCTTCCCGTAGACTTTCGCCGGCTGATACTTGAGCCGCTTGGAGCCGCTACGCCGGCAGCGCCGCCAGTTGTCGAAGTTCCTCCGGTTAAAGTATTGGTCACTGCGGAGGAGGATCTTTGGCGAATGATCTTCTTCTTCTTGTTAGGCGTCGGTTCCCGCTGTGGAACATCACGGCCACCCTGATCACTTGCGCTGCCGGCAACGCCTGCCGTGCCGCCAGTTGCCGAATTTCCTCCGTTTAAGGCGTCGGTCGCAGAAGAAGAAGGTTTTTGCCAAATGATTTTCTTCTTGTTCCCGGCGCCAGCCTGGCCACCCGAGCCGTGTGTCTCGCCAACGCTGCTGCCATCAGAGGTCGAACTTGACCCGGCAACTCCCGCCGTCCCACCAGTAGCAGTGGCAGTGCCTGTACTTGGACCAGCTACTCCCGCCGACGCACCACTGGGAGAGCCAGCGTCTGGGCCCGCTACGCCTGCGGTTGCTCCAGTGGCAGCTCCGGCGTTTTGAGTTCCCGCCGAATCTGTATTACCTCTGGTTAGGTTCTGGCGCCATTTTGTGCCAGGATGCAAACCGGGCGGTACCGGAGGTGGGCCTGCCACATTCGCCATCGGGCCCGAGCTGCCACCGGGCTGGTTCGGAACCCCAGGAAGCTTGGGCCTTCCTTGGCCTACCCCTTGATTGTTCACGACATCCTGATCGACGCGTGCGTCGCTGCGTTTAACAGCGCCGCCCGGGCCGGTTACTGTCAGGGCCCATATTCCATTGCTGTCAAATTGGGCAACTCCGCCAGACCCATCGTTGTCAGTCTCCTTGATCGTCACAATCTGGCCGTTAGCGTCTTTTGTAGTGGTCATCTGAAACTCGAAATTTCCGTTACCATCCGTCACCGTCCCGGTCTCGGTACGGCCGTCATCGCTGTACGTATAAGTTACTCGTCCAAGGACGTTTCCGAGATTATCGTAGGTCGTGCAGGAACTTAAACGCGAATTTTCATAGAAACATTGAGTCCACTGCCACACAGGATTGCCGAAGTAAATTTGTTCTTGGGTTACAGTTCCCTCGTCAAAGAGTTTGAAATGCTCGTTACCGTCCTTATCCGTCCAAACGTCTTCCTCTACCGTTCCATCGTCATTAAAATATGTCACGTGCTTGATGCCGTCAGGGCCTGTCCAATCCTTGCTGTAATCAGCACAGGCGTTCTCCGCTAGATAACATGTAACAGTGAGTGTCAGGGCTGCTGTAAATAACAACCTTGTATATGGATTTGTTCTCGTTTTGCTGTCTCCAATTCCTTGCTTCGACTCTGATTGCTCTGCCTGGGTCATGGTTGGTCCGGTGGGTGTTCCTTCGCCCGATCAGCCGGTGACGGCGTGGGATGCACGCTTCCACCAGGCTGCTCTGAGCCTTGTACGTTGGCGTTCGCGCTTCCACTGAGAGATTTTTTGCTGTGAGACTTCCGCCGACTAGTACCTGAGCCGCCTGAGGGAGTGGGAGTAGCCGGGCCTGCTACACCCGCCGTGCCGCCATGACCACCACCACCATGACCACTTGGAGTCGGTACAAGCGTGGCCGATCCTGTCGTAATTGGTACGGTGAGACGTTTGCGCAGATGTTTGCCGGTTGGTGTCACCGTCACTGCGGGTGTGGGCGACTTCTTCGGTTCCCGCTGAGAAACGTCTGTCGGTGTTGCTGCTATGCCCGCGGTGCCGCCAGATGCCGAATTTCCGCCACCAGACGGAGTAGCATTTGGCCCGGCAACTCCCGCCGTGCCGCCAGTGACAAAGCCTGAGTCGCCTGAACTCGTGGTCGTCCCTGGGCTTGCGACTCCCGCTGTGCCACTGCTTCCGCTCGGAGCCGCGACACCTTGCGCGGGTTTCAGGCCTTTGATGGACTGACCGGGATGACGCACTACCGCGGCGTTTGTCCCGACCACGCCCGCTGGGCCACCAATAGCAGAGGCTGAGTCAGGGGCAATAGCTTGGGTGTTGCCTATACCGACCCCGCCCGGAGAACCAACCTGTCCGGCCTGACCACGGCCCGATCCAGCAGGGCCATTACCGTCCGGAACTCCAGCCAGCCCGAGCGTGCTGGGGTCAAAGTGTTTCTCCACTCCATGCTCGTCCTTACACAAACGGCTCGCGACGCCCTTGTCATCATAGGTGTAGGTACACGTTACCTGACTTGTGATGGTTCCACATTTGTCTTTAGCCGTCGCAGTTTTTATGTTTCCCAGGTGGTCGAATGTATAAGTGGTGTCACTTATTACCACTCCGTCAAAATCCTTAATGATCACTTCCTTTGAACCAGTCGAAGGGTCACCTATCACAGTTGTGCTTTTTCCTTTGTCGTCGTACGTGGTCTGAGCACGTTTGTCGCCCCACCACTCCTCCTGATATTCGACGTTTCCACGTTCATCCCAGAAGGTGACAAAACAGTGGCACTGGTCATAATTCTGAACACAATTGCTTCCCCAGCACTCAACAACCGACCTCTCCCCGTTAGGATACTTCTGTTCTTCAGGCCCGTGATATAGCGAAAACGCCAAACCGGTCCACCCCCGGTCCTTGAGATAATCGTTTAAGTACTGACCCGAATACGCGGTTCCCGGTAAGCCCCCAATCAGGAGAGCCGCGACCGCTGTTACTAAAGCTACTGTCCGCTCGTTGATCGGTTTTGTAGGAATCGACCTTTGTTCAGTGTTCATTTTGCACGTCGGTTCCTGGTTTCTTCTTTCGAGAGGTGGGTGTCGGCGTAGGATGCGCCTTTCCCGCAGGCTGCCCCGAGCCCTGTATGTTGGCGTTCGAACTTGCGCTGACAGATCGTTTGCTCTGAGATTTCCGCCGGGTGCTAGCTGAGCCGCTTGAGGTTGTAGTAGTGACTGAGCTGGTCGCGCCTCCAGAGGAGGACTTTTGCCAAATGATTTTTCTCTGGTTCTCAGCATCAGACTGCGCGCTTAAACCATTCGCCACGCCAGCGGTCCCGCCGGTTGCCGAATTTCCTCCGGTCGAAGACGTTCCAAGGTTGGTCGCCGCAGAAGAGGGCTTTTGCCAGATAATTTGGTTTTTGCTCCCAGCACCAGTTTGACCACTTGAGCTGTTTGTTGAGCCGGCGCTGGTATTTTGAGTTGCCGACGCATCTGTATTACCTCCGGTTAGGTTCTGGTGCCATTTTGCTCCGGGATGGAGATGAGACGGAACTGGAGATGTGCTTGCCGCCCCTGTGGCAACACCCGCTGTGCCGCCCGAGGCCGACCCTGAGTCAGGAGATCCAGCCTGTCCGGACTGCCCGGCTGGTGCACGCGCATCGCTCCGTTTAGCTCGGCCTTGACCATCAAAGGTCGTAACGCTGACGACATGACCATTGGGATCGTAAATCCAAACGGCTGTCGTCGTGTTTATGAATGTCGTTATCGGTATTGGTCCGGGGGGGACGGTGGTTGTCGGACGCGGCGTCTTATGAGTCACCCGGCTTGCGACTGGCGGCCTGTTCAACGCTCCGCACTCACCATGATCGCAAGGGTAGTATTGATCAGAGATTATCTCTTCCTTGAGTCGACCACTGTCAGTCAACGGGTCACCGGTCTCATCAACGAGTTGACCATTATCGTTAACGAGTTGACCATTCCGATCATAGTAAAGATCAACGAGGTGACCACTCCCATCAACGAGGCGACCCTTCTCATCATAGTGGACTGGAACGAGTTGACCATTCTTATCAACTACTACTAGTTGACCACTCCCATCCCAATGGACTGTACCATCCCAGAAGATTGGACCATGAGTGCCGTATTGATAGACAAACGTGTCGGTCTTAGTGGGGCAACCAGAGGCGTCGAACTCCTCAACTTTTATAACGTTTCCGTGTTTGTCGTAAGAAGTGACCGACCTCGCTCCATCCTTTGCAAAATTTATGTTCTGGATGGGGTGGCCCTGCGAAGTCCAGTTGTCATAGTCGCTCTCGAGATATGGGCTACCGCAGGGATAGTCTAGCGAATAGTACCTTTGGCGACTGCGATCAGGATTTGACCACCGAGGTCTCGCGTCTACCGGACAACCAAGCGAGTTAAAGGTTTCCTCGCCACCGATACGCATTCCTCCAAGCTCGGAGCTGTCATACCATTCCACCCGATACTTGTTATTGTCATTAATATCGCAATGCACGTCCAGCTCCATGGAATCCAGATCATTTTTCCAGTAATATTCATTTCCGTCGAGATATCCCGGAGGAGGTCCGCAATCCGAAAACATCTTCTGCACCGTGAACGAACCGAATGGACAATGGCTCCCGTCAAAATGGTCTACGTTGATTTGGCGTCCGTTCTGATCGAACCACGTCGCCGTGTAGGTGCCGTCACCGGGATCACGTGTAACTACCAGCTTATTTCCTAGGTTATCTGTCCAGGTCCGCGGATGCCCCGGCACGCAGTTGAATAAAAGCCGCAGCACGTCGTCGGTGCATAACACATCGTTATTGCATGGACCGAAGTCGCTACCATGCGACGCTTGCGCCGACTCTCTGTCACCACCGCCGTGGACAAAACCCGCGAGCGCCAGCCCTAGGAGGCTCAGCAATAATGGTTTCATCGGGGGACTACCGTGGGTGTAGGCGTTGGTTTTGTTCCTTTGCCAGTTTCACGTTGTTTCATCATCTGATCGCCAGTTTGCTTACCACCCGATCCGCCGATTGCCGAATTGTGAACTCCTCCAGAGGAAGACGATCCAGTGTTGGTCGCAGCGGAGGAGGATTTTTGCCAAATGATTTTACTCTTGTTGCCAGCATCTGTTTGACCACTCGAGCCGCCAGCAACACCCGCTGTAGCACCAGTTGCGGAATTCCCTCCGGATAGTCCAGTGTTGGCCGTAGCGGAGGAGGATCTTATCCGAATGACCTTCTTCTTCTTGTTAGGCGTCGGTTCCCGCTGTGGAACATCCCGGCCACCCTGACCAGTTGCGGTGCTGGCTACACCCGCTGTGCCTCCAGGGGCCGAATTTCCCCCACCGGACGGAGTAGAGCTTGTCCCTGCTACGCCCTCCGTTCCGCTAGTGGCAACTCCTGAGTCGCCTGAACTCGTGGTCGTCCCTGGGCCTGCGGCGCCTGCTGTGCCACCTTGCGCGCGTTTCAGCCCTTTAAAGGACTGACCGGGATGACGCACTACCGCGGCGTTTGTCCCGGCCACGCCCGCTGTGCCACCAGCCTGCCCGGACGGCGTGAACTGGGGGCGCGCATCGCTCCGTTTAACTCGGCCCTGATCATCAAGGGTCGTAACGCTTACCAGATGACCTTTGCCATCATAAGTCGATATTTGAGTAGTGTTTGATCCGTTGGTCACACTGCTGACGGGAACTTCCGACTGCCCGGAGGGGGCGGATGAGGCACGTGCATCGCTCCGTTTAGCTCGGCCCTGATCATCAAAGGTCGTAACGCTTACGAGATGACCGTCGCCATCGTAAAGCGATGTTTCGGTTTCTTGTAACTTAACACCTCCGACCACCGTCTTATGGGTCACCCGCCCTGCGACGGGCGTCGGCTCTGGAGAGATGACGAGGCAGTTGTAGTTGTAGTACTGATCAGAGATTATCTCATCCTTGAGTTGACCTTTGTCATCATAGACAAAAGCGTCTGTCTCCGTAAGGCATCCATCTTTGCCAAATTTCTCAACTTTAGTGACGGTTTTTCCATCGCTGCCAAGAAAGGTCTTACGGATTGGGAAACTACCGCAACAATCCCAGAAGCCCTCCTCAAGTATAGCGCTTGTTAGCGCATTGCGATCGTCAAAGAAATAAAATTCTTTGCTCAGGAAGCATCCATTTTTGTCCAAGCTCACTCTCATTTGAAAGCCGTAGATGGACGTGAACCAATAACCGTCATCAGAACACATAAACGCTCCATCCGGAGTTTTAAACCAGTCCGTCACGCGATCGCTACAGGGGGTCCGGCACGGACCGGCATAAGCAGTCTCCGCCGCACCGAGAATGGAGATCATTGCGGCAATTATCGATTTGCTCTTCGCTACTTGTTTGCGCAAAGTGGTTGCCTGTTTTGCTGAGAAAATCCCAGCAAATGATCCGATTGAGTTTTTTTGGCGTCCAAGTGGTGTCTTCCAACGTCAACCAGAAGTCCGGATTCACTTTACCGACGCAGATGAGTCGAACTCTCGGCCGAGAGCTAGATCATTGGTTCAATTCGGGACTTTGGGAAGCATTAAAAACGTCAGTGCGTTTTCGGACCGTCATTGAGAAGAGACAGGTCTCGTCAGTTTAATGCCAGGCCAACGCCAGTGCAATGCCAGTCCCGCTCGGACCTCGCACCTCGGACCGAACGTCACGGACAGAAGATCAGCAGTAAGAAAACGGCAAACAGCACTAAGTGGACGCAGCCCTGCAAGACGTTGGTCTTACCGCTGCCGAACGTCACCACGCTCGCACCTAGAGTAAGAACAAGCAGCGGAAGATTACCGCCCTCAATTCCGAGCATGACCTGACGGTTGGTCGTCATGCCAATAACGAGCACTGCCGGAATAGTCAGACCGATGGAAGCGAGCACGGATCCATGCAGAATATTTACTGAGCGTTGCAACTGATTTGCTCTTGCCGCTTTGACCGCACTCATTGCCTCCGGCGTCAGGACCAACCCTGCTACGATCGCGCCGCCAAACGCCTGTGGCATGCCGAGGCGTTCGATGCAGTTATCGAGCGGAATGGCAAACTTTTCCGCCAACACCACGACCACGATCAGATACAGAAACAACATGGCCGTGTGGAAACCGGTTGACCTGAGACTAGATGGAGAATGATGACCGCCCGCCGTCGTGAGCGGCGCACCTGCCGCCTCCTTGAAATATTGGCGGTGTCGTCCGGTCTGAATGAAAAGAAAAATTACGTAAAGGCTCAGGGAGGTGACGACGAGAAATATCTCCTGGACAGATGATAACCGCGGACCGGAAAGCGAAGTGGTGAAGTTAGGCAGAACCAATCCAAGGACGACAAGCGCCATGATCGTGTTCAGATACGCGCTCGCGCCCTGCAGATTGTAATTTTGCTCGTGGTGACGCAATCCGCCTAACAAAAGAGAAAATCCTACCAGACCATTGAGCGCAATCATCACTACTCCGAACATCATGTCACGAGCGAGGGTCGGGTTATTCGCGCCGTGGAGCATCGCGGCGGAGATCATCACCACCTCGATGCTGATCGCAGAAAGGGTGAGGATCAGTGTCCCGTAAGGCTCGCGACACTTTACCGCGAGGCAATCAGCGTGACGGACAACCGCAACCGCCGACCAAAGAACTGCGGCCAGTAAAACAACGAAAATTGCGCTGACCAACAACGGATGCGCGACGTCTTCCAGGATCTGGTTTCCCAGCGCGAGAAAAGTCACGGCAGTCGTGAGCCCGATGAAGAACGGATATTCCGCGCGAACGAACGCCACGAAACTCCGTGATGTTGTCGGTCCGCTAGCTGCTTTCATCGACCGCCAGCTTATACAATTGGTCTTGGCCAACTCACGCAAAAACAACGCGGTCTCGGCGATTCGGAAACGAATTCTGTTAATTCTGTCTTAATCTCCGAATTCCTGCTTTTCTTGGCGCCCGCGATGAAACGGCTTCACTGGCTCGATATTTCTAAGGGTCTCGCCATTCTTTTTGTCGTTTATTTTCATTTCTTCCGAACCGTCTTCGAGCATTACCAGCTTCCGGCTGCGGATTGGAGCGGTCTTGTCGCGGGGACGATGTCGATCTTGCGCGCGACGTGGTGGCAAATCTCCGGTCTCGGTTTCCATGCCGTGGGTGCGTTTATCATTCTAAGCGGTTGGACGTTGATGCAATCGACGATGGCACACGCCGAATCAGGCGACGTCGCCTGGGGTGCATGGTACGGCGCGCGATTCGTTAGGCTTTATCCAATGTATTGGGTGGCACATCTCGTTTATCTCGTTTCGCCTTTCGTCGCGCGACTGGAGCCGGTCGACGAGCGGATCGTCCTGAGTCTTCTCGGCCTCCGCTTCATCAATATCTCGATGAACTTCATGTACCT
>WNFX01006019.1_pt1 | contig 11617 bp, 7 predicted proteins | sample 5400111 | NCBI WGS metagenome assembly WNFX01 (sample SAMN13153363, study PRJNA577476) | soil metagenome | isolation source: 40 cm soil or saprolite under grassland replicate 1 | place: USA:California | collected 2016-06-15
CGGTGAAGCGGGCTCGCGCCAGGTGCGGGGCAGCGTGCCAGATCTCGGTGAGCCGGGCCATGTCGCCGGTGTCGATTGCGGCCAAGGCCGCAGCCGCTGCGTCGGAGGCATCCAGGACAATGTCGTAGGTCTCGTCCAGGCCAAGCGTCGGGGCGAGACGAGTGATCGCCAGGTGCTGGCGGATCACGGGGTCGCTGCTCTCACCGGCCAGCGCGGTCGCGGTGCGCTGGTCGGGCAGGAGGTCCGGGTGACCGGTGAGATACTGGCGGGAGGCGGTCCAGGTCGGGGTGTTGAGCCAGCCCTTCAGCAGCCCGGCGTGGCGCTCGGCGGTGCAGACCTCCTCCAGCACTTCATCCAGGCCTTGCTCCTCCGCGGCATCCAGTACTTCCAGGAGCGCGAGCAGGGGAGGGTTGTCGGAGTAGAGGGACGCGAGCGCGGAGCGCGCGATCCTGGCTTCCTGGTTGAACAGCACCGAAGTGCGGGACTCGCGCATGATCTCGACGGACGCGGCCCAGCTAGGGCAGGCGAGTAGCTCATTCAGCAGCGCCACGATCTCGTCGGGCAGTTCAGCACCGGCCCAGACGGGCACATCTGCTTGTGCCGGTAGGAAGGCTGTCAGTTCGGCTGGGCCGACTTCAGTGACGGCGGATCGCACTATACGGCGGGCATGTGCGCCTCGTGCCGGATCGGTCTCGGCTGAAGCCTCCACCACGGCCGCGGCGATCGCACCGGTTCGTTCGGCGATCGCATCCGCTGCGCTGGGCTGACTGGCCAGCCACCGCGCCAGGGCGATCTGAATCTCGGCTTGCGGACCGGCAGGCAACCCGCGCGCGGTCTCGACGAAGGCGGCCTGTGCTTCCCCCCGCCGCCCGGCCCCTGACAGCCGGTTCCCCAGGTTGTTCAGCGACGCGGCCAGGTCGGGCAGGTAGGCGGCCGGGGATGCCTCCGCCAGCCGCCGGCGGATGGCCACGGCCTCCTGCTCGGCGGCCAGTGCTTCGTCCCGCCGCCCGGCCCCTGACAGCCGGGCGCCCAGGTTGTTCAGCGACATGGCCAGGTCGGGCAGGTAGGCGGCCGGGGATGCCTCCGCCAGCCGCCGGCGGATGGCCACGGCCTCCTGCGCGGCGGCCAGTGCTTCGTCCCGCCGCCCGGCCCCTGACAGCAGGTTCCCCAGGTTGTTCAGCGACGCGGCCAGGTCGGGCAGGTAGGCGGCCGGGGATGCCTCCGCCAGCCGCCGGCGGATGGCCACGGCCTCCTGCGCGGCGGCCAGTGCTTCGTCCTGGCGTCCCGCCTCCGCCAGCCGGACGGCGAGGTTGCCGAGAGCGGCGGCGGCCCGTGCTGTCTGGGCCAGGTCAGCGGGGCTGTCGCCGATAGTGGGTAGCGAGCGCTGGGCTGCGGTGAGCGCGACGGTTCGCAGGGCGCTGTGACCGTACGGGATCCGGGCGTCCATCTCGGCGAAGGGCAGGGGTGCGCCCGTGATGTCGGCGAGGTGCTCCAGGGCGGGGATGAAGGCTCCGCCGCGGTTGAGGGTGACCTCGAGCGCGGCTGGCCACAGACCGGGCTTGCCGGAGAGCGCGATGGTGGCCAGGGTGCTGGCGGTGGTGAGGGCGCCGGGGATCGTGGTGTTCTCCCCCGCGCGGGTGAGGTTGTCGCAGAACCGCTCCGGCTCGGTCCGTGGGGCAGAAAGGGCTGGCGGCGGGGTGCCGCCGGTCGGGGTTGCCGCTTCGGGGAGATCGATGAAGCCGACGCAGGTGGTGAAGCGAGGGCTGCCGGTTCCTGGAAAGGCAGTCAGGATCAGGTAGTCGGCGATCGGGTCGGGGCGCAGGCTCAGTTCTGGATCGCCAGGCTGGCTGAGCAGGCCGGCGAGCTTCTCGGTGATCTCGCCGGGGGCGGCGGACGTCAGGTCCCTGATCTTGAGGCGGCCGAGCAAGCTGGTCAGGCGGTGCGCGGTCGGCGACAGCAGGCTGACGCAGGCAGCGGCAAGTCGCAACGCCTCGGTTGTTGGCCGCGGCCTCTTATCGCGCTCCATGGCATCGGCCCAGGTCAGCAGTTCCCGGTCGATGACGTCCTGGTAGAGGCGGGTTGGGGTGCCGGGGAGGCCCGGGTCGGCGTTGGCGGCGTGCCAGGCGAGCATGACCAGGTCGAGGGCGGTCCAGCGGGCATGGCCGCCAGGAGGTTCGGGCTCGTCGCGGGTGGCTGTGCCCGCCCGGGTGGTGAAGCGGCGATATGCCTTGGAGAACAGCCGCGCTGACTCGGGCGGGCGCGGCGGGAGTTCGACGCTGAACGGAGCCGCAAGGGTCACACCGGCGTCGGTCAGCTCGCGGGCGAGCCGCTGCCACCAGTCAGCCAGGGAACGGGCGGTGAAGATCAGAACGGTGCGGCCGGGCCTGGCCGACAGGGTCCGGATTGCGGCGGTCAAGGTGGCGGGGTCGGTGGCTTCGACGTAGTCGATGACGATCAGCACTGGTGAGACCACGCCCTGCAGCCATTCGATGGCCGGGAGGGCCGGCATGACACGGGACAAGAAGCCGGTGTACCAGTTCCGCGCGGCCAGGCGCTTGGCGGCCTCAGCGGCGAGCCTGGTCTTGCCCGACCCCCCGGCCCCGGTGATGACCGCGATCCGCATCCGTGGTGGCCTTGCGGCAGCGGCCACGGGACTCGCGCCGGGCGGTTCCGGTGCCTGCACGCCGAGTGGTTCTGGCGGGGCGTCCGGGGCAAGGCACCAGTTCAGCAGGTGGGTCAGTTCGCCACGGTCGGCGAACGGGACAGTTTCGGTACGGGCACGAAACTGGGCCAGCGGCCCGGCGTCTGGCCCGGGCGCGGGCAGGTAAGGATCGGTGAGCGGCGGTACGGCTGGCTGGCCCGGCGGGGGCAGCGCGGTTTCTGGCAGGTAGCGCAAGCCGATGTCGATCCCGAACTCCCACTCCCACCCCGCAACCGGCGGGACGGCGCCGGGCGGGCCGCCGCCGGGGCCAACCTCTTCGGCAGCGACGTTTCCTGCCAGACGCTGGCCGGTCAGGATGACAGTGGCGCTGGCCACGGCATCGGCGAAGGCGGCCGGGCCGCGGCCAGGGGAGCCTGCGGCGGCGGAGACGTCCACTGCCACAAATTCGCCGGGATCACCCGCGCCCGGGCTGCCGCGCAGCCCTCCGGGCCAGCGGGGCTGGGCGGTCAGGAGCAGCGGCTGGTCTTCGCCGCCGGGCGGGTCGTAGCGGAGGTCGCCACCGCGGCCGGGCCAGTCCCCGCCGAGCCAGGCCATGATCAGCGCGTGCGCTGGCCGGCCACCGGCCGGATGACAGACCACCAGCAGCGGGTGCAGGCCCGCGCTCATGCAGGCGGCGGCGAATGCCAGCGACAGGTCCAGGCAGTTACCGTGCCCGGGCACAGCGAGGACCTGCCCGGGCGGGCGAATCTGCTGCGCCTCCCCGGTGCTGGCGATCGGCTCGTCTGCATAGCTGATCCCAGCGTCGGCGAAGGTGTCATAGACTGCACGCAGCCGTTCGAGGCGGTCATCGCCGTGCCCAGCGGCCCGGTCCGGCAGATCTGGTAGCAACTCGGCGATCCCGGCAGCGGTGACATACGCCAGCAGCCCGGCCGGGTCGTCCCGGCGCCACATTGGCCACACCGCAGCGGGACTCATCCGCTTGCCCCTGCCCCGCCGGGCGCTTCCGCGGCTAGGACGACGACCGTGATCTTCGCGGTGACCCGGCCAGGACCGGGAACGCCGGTCACCTCCACTGCCAGCTCGTACCTGCCCGGCCCGCAGCCTGGCAGCACGCCCTGCCACAATTGGGCGCCATCCTCACCCGGCCCTATCGCCGTGAGCTGGTCCCGCCACGGCCCGCCAGAGGTGCCATCCAGCGGGGTCCTTGTCACCCACGCGGTCTCGCCCGGCAGCGGCGCGGGCAGGAGCGCCACCCCGATCAGATACTCGGCGCCGGCCTGCGCGAACTCCTCGGCGTCCAGGCCGAGCCATGGCCGGTCCGGCAGCTCACCACCGCGAACCGGGACCCGGTTACCCTGGTACAGGCCGATCAGCTCCACCGGCTCTGGGGCCGACCCGAGCGGGCCGTGCCGCTCCGGCAGCACTCGCCACAGGTCGGGGCGATCACCTTGCTCCCGCGGGATCGCCGACAACATCGGAACCGTGCCATCACCACGCCAGCCCACGTTCCCCCGCCACGGCGGGTCAGCCTTGGAAATGCCCAGCGTTCCACTGGCGAGGACGGCAAGGTTCAGCGTGGCGTGCCCCCGGCCCAGGTAGGAGACGACCGGCGGCGCCTGATCCGGATCCAGGCCTGCCCAGGCTGCGGCGATCCGCTCATGAACAGCCCGGCCGGCCGCCGCCATCGCCGCGAACCGCTCGACATAGCCAGCCAGATCCGCACGCGCGGCCAGTGCCGCGGGAATGGCGGTGAACTCGGTCGGCCTGCCCTCACTGCCGTCGGCGGGCACCTTGAGGACCGCCTCATACTGCGGCAGCAGCTCGTACACCGATGGCCAGCCGCGGATCACCCGGGTCGCGGCCGGATGCCGCAGTGGGCCGACCCCGGCGCCGTTGACCAGCCAGTCCAGCGCTTTCGGCGCGCCCCGATGCGGCGTGCCCAGCAAGAGCAGCGCACGGCACCGCTTCCAGCCGCCCAGCACACCAGCCCAGTACCGGGCCACCAGGCCGCCCATCGAATGCGCCACTACAATCACCGTCCGGCCCCGTCCGGCCGCCCGCCGTGGTTCGAGCGCTGCCCCTAACGCGTCGTCCAGCCGCGCCGCGGCGTCCGCCACCGACCGGCGGAAGTCATAAGGAAACAGCAGCACGTCGGCGTCCTCCCGCACCCGCGCGGAAGGACGGCAGGTATCGGTGACCACGTGGTCGAAGGAGTTCTCCAGGTGCTGGACCAGCCGCCGGTAGCCGGGCAGCGTCACCAGCGGCGCGAGGCCGGTGAAGCCGCGCACCAGGGCGGAGGGCACAAGATCCGGGCAGCGGTCAAGGTCCAGCCGCCCAGGGTCCATCAGCGCGGACGCCACCGTCGCGGGACCGGTCGAGAACCTGACACCGCCTTTGCCTCCGCCCTCACCGGCCGCAGGCGAGCCCGGCGCAGCAAGGACACTGCCGCCGATACCGGGTATTACCACCACCAGATCCCGCAGTCGCGCCAACGCCCGCCCCTCCACCAATTAGCCATAAAATGCACCAGATCAGCACGCGCTGGTGATGATCGGCGAGAGCCAAACTAAAGAATATCGGCGCCTGAACGGCATCGAAGCCAGAAGCTAATCCAAGAGGCTGTTAGCGCGAGGAATGCCAGCCACGAGCCGGTTTCCGCGTCGACAGTCAGTACCTCGGACACCAGCTCGTTGCACGCCGGGGCCGCACACCAGCAGTAATCCTGGAACTGAGAGGGAGTTGGATGGAGCGCAGAGTGGTAGAGGTCATGCTGCCGAACAAGACCGTGGCCCTGGTACTGGCGGCGCTGCCGACAGATGACCTGACGATCCGCGAGCAGATTCAGGTTGAGAAGGCTGGGTGGAAGGACAGGTTCGACTTCGAGACGGTGTCCGCGACGTTGGAAGGGATAGCCAAGGCGATCCGGTCAGGGCTGGCGACGGCCGGGTCGGCCAGGACGACGGTCGAGTTCGGCATCGAGCTTGCGGTTAAAGACGGCAAGTTAACTGGAATGCTGGTGGACGATCACGCGAATGCGTCACTGAAAGTGACGCTGGAATGGGGCCGAGACCAGGCTGGCGGCGCAGGGTCCTCCTGACCACGAGCTTAGGACGAGCGGATCGCCGGCGGCTCTGGCTGAGGTCACCGCCTCGCAGTTGGTCTGAGTGTGCCAGGTCTGCTATGGACGTCCCTGTGTGCCATCTTCTAGACTGGCCTAACAGTCCGCACCGGGCCGACAGGACGGCATGATGGCGATCAGCGAGCGAATCGAGGCTGAGCTGGCTGATCTGCGCTGGCATTGGGACGCGGCCTACGAGATCGGCTGCTTCGAAGGCACTTGGACGGCGAGGCTTCGCACTAGCTCGCAGGTCCTGTCGGCGGAGTCGCCCGATGAGCTGCGCGCGCTGATCCTTGCGGACTACTGGGAGCGCCAGGCGACCGGGCGGCAGTCAGGTCACGGCTTGAGTGATGACGCCGCCCGCGGGGCCGGCGAGCGGGCGCTGCGTCGGCTCATCGACGACGGCGTTATCTGACGACCCACCTGAACTCACTCGTCCTGGCCCACCAGTCGCCTGCCCTCGTTCGCCTGCCAACCCCTATTAAATGATCTTGCTACCAGCACGATCGCCCTCTCCGCTGTCATCCTCAACCTGCCCTGCCAACCTGACCAGACCATTGCATTACCAATGATCATGGACCGGGCCGGGCGGCAGGCAGCGGAAGTCGGCGTGCTGGAGGTCCGGGTGGCTGTCGTGGTGACCGCCGCGTCTGGCTATGACCTCGGTTACATCTGGAAGAACCAGAAGCCGGCCGAGCGATCCGTCGGCGGGTACTACCTAAACGCCGCGATCGCGGGGGAGCCAGAAGGGCGGTGGTGGGGTCCTGGTGCGGAGGCACTGGGGTTCTGCGAAGGCCAGGCGGTCGAGCGGGGCCATACGAGCTGGTGTACCGGCAGATCGACCCGCGCTGCGGGGAGAAGCTAGGCCGGTCCCGCGGTAACTACACCAGGTTCGCCGACCACCTGGCCAGGCTCCGGGCCGCGGAGCCCCATGCCACCGCCGAGCGGCTCCTGGAGCTTGAGCGCGAGGCCGCGCAGGCAACCCGGCAGGCACCGGTGTACACGGACATGACGGTCTCGTTCTCCAAGTCGATCTCGGTATTCCACGCATCGATCCGGGAGAACGAACGGCGAGCCCGGCTGACTGGCGACGAGGCGGCTGCGGCCTGTTGGGCATCGGCCGAGCGGCGGTATCAGGAAGTGCTGCAGGCAGCCAACCGCGCGGGCCTGGAATACGTGCATCGGTGGGCAGGCGTCACCCGGACCGGCTACCACGGCACCCGCGTGCACGGGCAGGAGCCGGGCCGGTTCGAGGAAGCGCTGATCACCGTGTCGTGCTGGTTGCAGGGGACCAGCCGCGATGGCGACCCGCAGGATCACATCCACAATCAGATCGCCCGGCTCGTCCGCACGGTGCGGGACGGGAAGTACCGGGCGCTGGACACCGTCTGCCTGCGGCAGGTCCTTGGCGCCATCCAGGCGATCACCGCTACCCATGCCGAGTGCGGCCTGACCCGTGAGTTCGGCGTGCAGTGGGTGCCGCGCCGCGATGGCAGGGGCAACGAGATCGCCGGCATCAGCCAGGAGCAGATGGACGCCTACTCGTCCCGCACGGTGGCGATCACCGATCGGCTGCCCGCGGCGGTCGCGTCGTGGACGGCGAAGTACGGGCGGACGCCGAACCGGCGCGAGCTGTTGCACATCCGCCAGGAAGTCACGCTTGCCTCCCGTGACGGCAAGGACAGGGGCGTGATCGACTGGGACGCGCTTGCAGCCCGGTGGGATGCCCGGCTCGGCGGCGAGCTGGCGTCGATCGCGCCGCGCGTGTCGAACCTTCGCGAGTCGCGCGTCGCGCCCGAACCACGCGACGCGAGCGGCATCGCGCGCGAGCCGCCAGCACCGCGCGACGCGGAACACGCGCCACGCGAGCAGCGTGAACCGTTCGGCGCCCGCGGTGACCGAGACGACGACTTGCGCGTGTTGCGTGACGCGGATCGCGCGCCGCGCGGCTTGCGCGCGGACCCGGCCTCACGCGAACGGCCCGCGCGACTTGAGGCGCGGTGCAGCGCGCGCTCGCGCTCGTGCAATCGGCGCAGTCCACCTGGACGCGAGCCGACTTCCTCAAGCAACTCGCGCTCGTCATGCCAGTGCAGACCCGGCAGATGGCCCCGGAGGCGGCGGTCGCGCTGCTGGAGGAGCTGGCCGATACCGTGTTAGCCAGCCGGGTGGAGCCGGTGGTCTGCCTGGAGGCGCCGCAATGGCCACCGCTTCCGGCCTCTTTGATCCGTCCGCTCGACGGCCGGTCGGTGTACCGCAGGCCGGGGACGACCCGTTATGCCACGCAAGTACAGCTCAGCATGGAAGAGCAGCTCGTTGCGGACGCACAACGGCTGGGCGCGCCGCATCTGAGCCGGGAGCGGGCGGCCGCGCTTCTGGGAGCCGACCCGGCGGTGCTGGACGCGCGGTTGCGCGAGCGGGCGCAGGAGTCGCGTGCGCAGGTCACTGGCTCGGGCCTTCGCCTGGACCAGGCCGCGGCGCTGTATCACGTGCTCACATCGACGCGCACGGCCGAGGTGCTGACCGGGCCGGCAGGCAGTGGGAAGACATGGGCGCTGGCCGAGGCCGCGCGGGCGTGGATCGAGGCGGGCGCTGGGCCGGTGCTCGGCGTCGCGACCGCGCAGGCCGCGCGGAACGTGCTCGCCGCAGCCGGGGTGCGGTTCGCGGAGAACAGCTCGCTCTTCCTCGGGCACCTGCCCGGCCGCCGGGGCGCGCGGGGGATCCGGGGCATCGTGCCTGGCACGCTGCTGGTGATCGACGAGGCCTCGATGATGTCCATGCCGGATCTTGCCGAGGTCGTCGCGCACGCGGCCAGCCGCGGCGCGAAGGTGATCATCGCCGGGGATCAGGAACAGCTCGCCGCGGTCGAGTCCGGCGGCGACATGATGCTGCTCGCCCGCCGGCTGGGATATGTCCAGCTCGCCGAGGCGGTACGGTTCACCGCCAAGTGGGAGCGGGAGGCCTCGCTGCGGCTCCGCGCTGGGGACGCCTGCGCCCTGGACGAGTATCACGAGCACGGCCGCGTCCGCGGCGCGCAGCCGGACCAGGCGTTGGATGACGCGGCGCGCAGGTACGTGGCGCACTACCTGGCCGGGCGCGACGCGTTGCTGATGATCGCTGACCGGGAACGGTGCCGGGAGGTATCAAGGCGCATTCGCGACGACCTGATTCACCTTGGCATTGTCGACGGCAGCGGGCGGGAGGTGGAGCTGGCCGACGGTGCGCGGGCGTCTGTGCGCGACCTGATCATCTGCCGGGTCAATGACCACGACCTGGAAGCCGGTGAACCGGGCCGGACCCTGGCGAACGGGGACATGCTGCGGATCGAATCGATCGGCGACGGCACGATCACGGCCCGCCGCGCACTGGACTGCGACCCGCGGACTGGGCAACGGCGGTGGGCCGACCGGGCGTTCGCCTACTCCGGCTACCGCAGTGCGGACCTTGCCTACGCGGTCACCGGGCACTCCGCGCAGGGCCGTGCCGTCCCGGTCGGCATCCCGGTTGTGACCGGCACCGAGGACCGGCAGTGGCTGTACGTGGCGATGACCCGTGGCACCGACGAGAATGTCCTGGTCGCGTTCACGCGGCCCGCCCGGGCCGCCGACCCCGAAGCGGGAACCCGGCCCGCGCCGGAACTCGCCCGGTACCAGCGGATCGAACGCGAGCATGCTGGCCTGCCGCCCGAACCAGCGTTCGCCGACGGCAGCGCTGAGCCCCGCGACGCCATCGCGGTTGCAGCGGACATCCTGAGTCATGATGGGTCGGAGGAATCCGCGCTGGGAACGCGGGCAAGCGCTTTGGCCAACGCCGACCACCTCGCGTTCCTGCACGCGATCTGGCAGGGCGAGACCAAGCCGGTGGAAGAAGACCGGTACCGGCGGATCGTGCTTGATGCGCTCCCCGCCCACACCGCCGACGACCTGGCCTCGCATCAGGCCACCTGGCTGTGGCGGACCCTGCGCGCCGCCGAGGCCTCCGGGTACGACGTGCGTGACGTGGTCCGGCAGGCTGTGGACTCCCAGTCGCTGGCTGGGGCCAGGGATGTGGCGTCGGTACTGGACGCACGGATCCGCTGGCGGACCGGCTCGGCGGTGCCCCGGCCGCAGCGGCCCTGGTCCGAGCGGGTGCCCGAGGCGGGCGACCCGGAGACCAAGCGGTTCCTGGCCGCACTCGCGGCCGCGATGGACAACCGTACCGACCGGATCGGCGAGCATCTGGCCGAGCACACGCCTGCATGGGCGACGCGCGCGCTCGGCCCTGTGCCCGCCGACCCGCTGGACCGGCTGGAATGGCAGCGCCGCGCCGCAGCCATCGGAAGCTACCGCGAGCTATACGGCTACGACCACCCGGCCGAGCCGATCGGGCCTGAGCCGTCTGGCGATAGCCCGGACAAGCGCGCCGCCTGGCACGCGGCCTTCGCCGCGCTCGGCCCGGCCGACGGCGTGGACCTGCGTGGCCTGCCGGACGGCTCGCTGCTGCACATGCGCGGCACTTACGCCGCCGAGACCGCCTGGGCGCCCCGGCACGTCGGCCGCGAACTGCGGCGGATCAGGATCGGTGCCGACGACGCCAGCCTCGGCGCGATCCGGGCTCGCGCCGAGGAACGCATCGCCCGGCACCGCGGCCTCGACGAGCAGGCCAGCCGGCACGGCGAGCTGACCGGCTCATATGCGGCGATGGAGGCGTTCTACCGCGCGCATGAGGCGGAATTGGCACAGACGATGCAGGCCCGCCGGGAATGGGAGGCGGCGACCGAGCAGACCCGGCGGCTGGCGGTGGCCGCCGACGCCGAGTTGCGCCGCCGTCACCCGGACCAGTGGTTCGAGCCGTTGCGTTCCGCCGAGCCGGTGGTCACCGAGCACGAACGAGAGCAACTCGTACTGACGCCCGGAGCGCCCGGGTACCGAACCCCGGAATGGATCACCAAGCTCGCCGCCGAGCGGCAGACGGTACGGGAACGGCTGGACGAACGCAAGGGCGTCCTGGTGCCCAGCGAGAACCCGGACTACGGCTACGAAGGCGAGGCCTGGCCGGTATGGCGTGGCTGGGAGCGAGACGCGATCTTGCAGCCGCCCAAGCCGGAGATACGGCCCGCGGCGGCGGTGGCCGAGCTGGCCGCCGAGCGCCAGGCTGAACCATGACAGGTCATGCTGCCGGCCGTCGGCACGTGACGACTCGCGAGGTGCACGACTGACCGGCACGGACGGAAGGTGATGACGATGGCCGCGGGCCGGCTGACAGGACGGGACGGCGGTGTAGCTGATGAGCTGCGGCGCCCGAGCTACTGGCTGGTGACCGGGCTGGACTGGCCCGGCGGCGAATTGGCCGAAGCAGCGCACGCGATCGCGCCCATGCTCGTGCCCCGCGACGCTCTCAGCAGCGATGCTGTCCAGGTGCTGGGATGCGCGGACCTGTACGCCCGCAGCCACGGCATGCGGGTGGTCTTCTTCTCCGACCTGACCCGAATGTTCGCCCAGGCCGGCAGGTCTTGGGAAAGCATGGGCGTGGATTGGCAACGGGGTCTTGAGATTTTGCAGAACGGGCCGTTCCCCGGACTGTTGCTCACCGTTTCCGAGCGCGCTTACCTGCTGATCTGCGATCCAAGCGCCCAGCCGGCCATCTCGTCGCCAGGCGATCCGCCCGACGGTGAGCGCGAGCTGGCGCGCCAGGCGATCGAACGCAGGCTCGACGCGGACTGGCCGCCCTACATGGATCGGCTTGTTGCCGCTGGCCGCGTCCAGCCAGCCGGGTGACCACGCCTGATCAGCGCAGCTGCTTGCGCAGTTCCTCGACCGCGTCTGTCAGTGCCTGCGGCTTGGACCTGGCTCGCCAGCCAT
>WNFX01029445.1_pt1 | contig 11616 bp, 7 predicted proteins | sample 5400111 | NCBI WGS metagenome assembly WNFX01 (sample SAMN13153363, study PRJNA577476) | soil metagenome | isolation source: 40 cm soil or saprolite under grassland replicate 1 | place: USA:California | collected 2016-06-15
ACAGCTGATAGCCCTCAGCTTCTTCCTGCTCGCCGGGTACGTCGGCGTCGAGGCGCTGCGCACCCTCGTCAACGTTGAGCACCCGGCCGCGAGCTGGGTCGGGATCGGACTGGCCGCGTTCACCGCAGCGACGATGCCGCTGCTCGCCTACGCAAAACGACGGCTCGGCAACCAGCTCCACTCGGTCGCCACCGTCAAGGAAGCGGCACAGACGCAGCTCTGCGCTTATCTCTCGATCGCGCTCCTGCTCGGGCTGGGTGCGAACGCGCTTGTTGGATGGTGGTGGGCCGATCCGCTCACCGCGCTCTTCATCGCCGCGGTCGCGCTCAAGGAGGGGCGCCAGAGCTGGCGCGGCGAAGGCTGCTGCGATGCCTGCCGATGAATAAGCCGCCAACTACTCCCAAGCACTCGCACGCGGTCGTAGCTGTCGCTGACCACGAAGCGCACAATTCGTTAGAGGCTCGGCTTGTAGGCCTTGACGGTGGTACCTCGGGCGCCGAACCTAGACGTTCGTTGCTAGGTAAGGCAACACTGGATTCGGCATTGTTCCGTCAGCTTAGGCCACCTAACATCGGCTCGAATCAGCTGAGGCGGGCAAAGTTTGGCAAAAGTTTTCGCCTGACTAGAGAACGCTGAGCCACCCCTCAGAAAAGCTCAGCTCGCCGTTCATCTGCTGAGCTCACGAGCCGACCTTAATAATCGGGCAGTTGAGCCTGACCGACGTCGAGCGCTCGCTCAGTACGCCCTTCTTCTCCAGTTGGTTGACCTGGGTATCGCTCTTGATCAAAACCGGCTTTGCGCTCGCCTTCCAGCTCAGGATCGTTTCCTTCCACACGGGCGAGTAGTCCTTCTCGCCCGGCTCCGAGCCAAAGACGGCAAGCTGTCCGGAGGCCGCCTTGCCCTCGACGAGGTAGATCTCGGGCGCCGAGCTCAACGGCACGGCCTTGAGCCCGGGCGCGTAGTTGATGTGCATCATCCTCGCGTCGGCCTTGACGGAGACATCCGTGTTCAAGTACGTGACCTTGTGGCCGTCGTAGTAGCCACGGAATGCCGCCCGCTTGATTGTGCTCTGAGGACCCATCCTGGGGCCTCCGCTCGTAAGCGACGCATAGGAAACGCCGACCAGGCCCAGGGCGAGAAACGCCGAGCCGACTACGACGAAGTTTCTGCGCGACACCGTTCCACCTCCGCGATCGGGTACGTATGCGGTACGTGCCCGGAAACGAGTCGGTTTCCCTCGAGCATCTGGAACAAGACGATCCAGGCGGCGCGATCTCGATCCTAGAAATGGGTCGAGGCGATGCCTTGATCGATCTCTTGCTTGCACGCGCTTGATCCACAGCTGTTTTCGGCACTTGATCGCCATCGTCCCGAAGCGGAGCTCCGTTATCAGCTCGCTCCGGCGTTGCTCTTCGTGGACATCGCGCTTGCGATCACGTGGACGCCCTGGACCCTGTTCGGACTCGAAGGGTAGGTCGGCTCAGACAGGCAAAAAGTTGCGGCAAAAGTTCGCGCCTAGTCAGGCAACTTCGGCAGCACGAGACGCCTCTGCGTCATCGGCCCCGGCAGCCGGCGCGGGAGCGAATGATCGTCGCGGTCTAGGCCTCACCGCTGCGACGGGCGTAAGATTGCCTTGTGCCTGGCTGACCCTAGAGCACCGTTGATTCTTCGGCCCCGGCTTCCCTGGGCTGCGCCGCTCAGGCGCCTACTCCTGAGCGACTGGGTGGTGGCGCTCGCGCACCACCTCGTACTTTACGCGGCCGGGGGGCGGCATACGCCGCCCCCGGCTCCAGCACGAGACATCTCAGCCCGCAAAGCGCTTCGCCAGCGCGGCTTCCGCATCGTCCCGCATCAACAGTCCCATGAGCTGTCCGTCGGAGCTGGTCACGGGCAGGTTCGTCAGACCTTGCCGTTGCATCCGTTCGACGGTCGCTTCAAGCCTTGCGCTCGGTCGGATAGTGCTCGGCCCTGGGGTCATCGCCTTCTCCACCGGCAGATCGGCATCGAAGCGGAGGGCGCTCCTCCCCAGTCGGCCGAGCACGACCCCCTCGTCGTTGACGACGAAGCAGGTATCCCATCCGGAGTTGTCGACGACCCGGCGAACGTGTCCAAGCTCGTCGCCGAGGCGGCAGGTCGGCACGTCGGTGCGGGCGTGCGCCCCGGCTCGCGTCTCACTTCCGTTCTCGCCCTCGAGCGGAAGCCCGGCCGAGCCCCAGCCGGCCTTGCCGGCGACGTAGTCGTAGACCCGCTCGAATCCGATGCTCTCGAGCCGCGCCGCGGCTCGTGGGCTCAAATCTCACTGGTAGTCGTAGCAGTAGGCGATCACTGCCCGCCCACGCTCGAGCAGGCGCGGCGCCAGCTCGTCGAGCTCCTTGAGCGGCACGTTGATTGCCGCTGGCAGGTGCTCGTCCGCGAACTCGGGCGGCGGCAGCACCTCGACAAGCTGGCCTCGTTCCTCTGCGAGCAACCGCCGGACCTCGTTTCGGTCGATTCGTGTTGGCACCAGCTTTGCCTCCCCAAAAGCCCCGCCGAAGACCACCGCGCCGATCGCGATCGCCTCCCACGAGGTTGAGTGAGATCGATGAAGCATCAAAGGTTGCCAAAGTCTGGCCAGGCTCTGTGATCGGCTGACTTTGCCGCGAACCCTCCGTCTCCCTGCCGCGCCTCTTGCCTTGGCGCAAGCTGGCAGCGAGGCGCGGCAGGGCCAAGGCTGCATCTAAATCCGTCCGCGCGCCTGTATCTCTTGACGAGGTGACACCGATCTCGGACGCCGATTGGAAATGCAGCGGAAGGAGGACTGGATGAAGAATCGATTCCGGAACTTGTTGCTCGGTCTTGGCTGTCATGGTTGCTTCATTGGTGGCCGTCCTAGCCTCAGCGCAAGCGGCTCCGGGTGTCGCTTGCAGAACGCTTGCAATTTGAGGTTGCTCTAACGACCTCCCGCGCATGAACAGCTGGGCGCTTCGGGGTACTGTTCAGCAGTCGGCCACGTTCTGGAGGGCCACGGAAGATTCGTTCGACATGGTGGTCATCGGCTCTGGGCCTGCCGGTGAGAAAGCGGCGGCGCAGGCGGCCTACTTCGGCAGGCGGGTCGCCGTCGTGGAGCAATCTCGCGTGCCCGGCGGCGCAGCCGTCAGCAACAGGACTCGAACGGCGCAGGTGATCGAGACGATGACGGATGCGGTGCGCGTAAACCTCGAACGCCACGCAATCGAGTTCGTCCACGGACGCGCGACGCTCGGATCAGATCGGACCGTCCACGTGGCTGTCGATGCCGGTCACGAGCGGGTGCTTCACGGCGACGTCGTCTTGATCGCCACGGGGTCGCGGCCGTTCCGCCCGCCGGATATCCCCTTCGATGGCCGCGACGTCCACGATTCGACGACCGTCTTGGAGATCGACCGCCCCTTCAGCAGCATTGCCGTGATCGGAGGAGGCGCCGTAGCCTGCGAGTACGCCTCGGTGTTCACTGCCCTTGGCATGGAGGTGACCCTGGTCGCCGCGGATGGACGGCTCCTGTCCTTTCTCGACGGCGAGATCTCAGAGCTGCTTGCGCAGACATTCTCCGATATGGGGATGCGGGTCGCGCTGGGCGCCGGGAAGGCTGCGGTGACGCGCGACGGGGAAGTGGTTCGCATCACACTCGCGAGCGGCGAGCACATCACGCCGGACAAGGTGCTCTTCGCGGCTGGACGGGCAGGAAATACGGAGGGACTCAGTCTTGAAGAAGTCGGGGTGCAGGTCGATGAGCGCAATCGCATCGTCGTCGACGAGACGTTCCGTACGAGCGCGGAGTGGGTCTACGCGGCGGGCGACGTGATCGGGCCTCCGGCGCTCGCCTCGGTGTCGATGGAGCAGGGACGGGTGGCCGCCTGCTACGCCTTCGGGATCCCTTTCAAGGAGACCGTAGACCCGATCCCCCCATTCGGGGTCTATTCGGTCCCGGAGACGGCGATGGTAGGTCTCACCGAGGAAGGTGCCGCTGCGAAGGGGATCGACTACGAAGTCGGACGGGGTTGGTTCGCCGGCAACGCGCGGGCGACCATCGCCGGCGCGACGGATGGACTCGTGAAGGTCGTTTTCCGGCGAAAGGACCGGAAGCTGCTCGGAGTCCATGTCCTGGGGGACCTCGCGCCGGAGCTCATCCACCAGGGCCAGGCTGTCCTCAACTACGGCGGGACGATCGACTACTTCATCCACAGCACCTTCAACGTGCCCACCGAAAGCGAGGCGTACAAGTACGCCGCCTACGATGGGTTGCAGCGCCTACAAGCGCGCTGATCGTATGGTCGTGACGAGAGAGCTGGCATCGCAAACGCTTGCCTTCCTCTTTACCGACATCGAAGGCAGCACCCGGCTCTGGGAGCAGTATCGCCAGCCGATGAAGGATGCTCTCGAGCGCCACGACGCGATCCTGCAAGACGCTGTCGAGGGCTCGAACGGGCAGGTTGTGAAGAGGACGGGCGACGGATTGATGGCCGCCTTCGGCTCGGCGGTGGACGGCGTCAGCGCCTGCCTGAAGGCTCAACACGACCTCGCGTCTACGCAGTGGGGTGAGACCGGAGCGCTTCGTGTGCGTATGGCGCTCCACGTCGGTGAGGCCGCGAGGCGCAATGGGGACTACTACGGGCCGACGCTCAACCGGACGTCGCGGGTTATGTCGGCCGGCCACGGCGGCCAGGTGCTGCTGTCGGCGGCCGCAGCGGCTCTTGTCATGGACCAGCTGCCGGAGGGGTCGACCTTGCGCGACCTCGGCGAGCACCGCCTCAAGGATCTGGGACGACCCGAACGCGTCTTTCAGCTCGTCCATCCGGCCCTCCCGGCCAGCTTTCCGCCGCTTGTGACGCTCTCGCGCCGGACAAGCCGCCTTCCCGGCGAGCCCTCCGTCTTCGTCGGGCGAGCTGCGGAGTTGAAGGAGATCGGAGAACGTCTCGAAGACGAGTCGGTCCGGTTGCTCACCCTCATCGGGCCCGGCGGCATCGGAAAAACGCGCTTGGCCCTCCGAGCGGCCGCCGACCACAGCGACAGGTTCGAGGACGGGGCCCTCTTCGTCGACCTTTCTGCCGCCCGCGATGGCGCCGCGCTGCTCGCCGCCATCGCGCGCGCGCTCGGCTTGAGCGACAAGCGCGATGAGCCGCTGCTCGACAAACTCACTGATGAGCTGCGCGAGCAGCGCCTATTGCTGATCCTCGACAACTTCGAGCAGGTGACCGCCTCTGCGCCCACGGCGGCGCAGCTACTGAGCGGTTGCCCCGGGCTCACACTGCTCGTGACCAGTCGCGAGGCGTTACACGTGCGTGGAGAGCATCTGTTCGCGGTCACGCCGCTCTCGTTGCCCAGCACCACTCGAAGACAAGCGTCTCGCGAAAAGCTCATGCGGTACGAGGCAATCCAGCTCTTTGTCGTGCGCGCCAAGGCGGTGAGGCCAGAGTTCCGACTCACGGACGACAACGCCGCAGCCGTGGTCGAGATCTGCGTGCGACTGGACGGGCTGCCGCTGGCGATCGAGCTCGCGACTGCACGGATCAACGTCTTCTCACCGGAAGCCCTGCGAGACCGTCTGAGCAGCCGGCTGGGACTACTGCGCGGCGGTGCGCAAGACCTCCCCGAACGGCAGCAGACGCTTCGCGCCACGATCGACTGGAGCTATCGGCTGCTCGAACCTGCGGAACAGCGGTTGTTCGAGCTGCTCTCCGTCTTCTCCGGTATCTCGTTCGATGCGGTCGAAGCCGTGGCCACCGGCATCGGTCGCCTCAACGGGACGGGAATCGACACCCTCGACGGACTGGCCTCCCTCGCAGACAAAAGCCTGATCCGACAAACCGACGCCGGAGCTGGAGAGCCTAGGCTGGCGATGCTGGAGACGATCAGGGAATTCGCCGCGGAACGACTGGACGACCTGCCCGAGTTCGTCGCCGCAGCCCGCCGCGCGCACGCTCTCCACTTTGCAGACTTCGCCCAACAGAAGTGGGAACAACTGACTGGCGACCACCGCGACACCGCTGTGGCCGCGATGGCTGCCGAGATCGAGAACCTGCGTCTCGCCTGGCACTACTGGGTAGCCGAGAGCGATCTCGACCAGCTCAACAGACTCGTCGACAGCCTCTGGCTTCTTTACGACAGACGGGGCTCATACCACGCCACGATCGAGTTGACGAACGAACTGCTGAACGTGCTCGCGTCCACACCATCAACGCCCGAACGCGCAATGCAGGAGGCCACGCTCCGAACCAGTCTCGCGAGGGCATTGATGGCCATAAACGGGTACACGCAGGAAGTCGAGGAGGCATACACCCGCGCCCTCGGGTTGTTCGAGGGGCAACGAGAGCTCCCGCAGTTGTTCCCAGTCCTCCGAGGGCTCGCCACCTTCTACAACTACCGCGCCGAATTCGACAAAGGCGCGGAGGTCGGGCGAGAGATTCTGCATCTGGCCGATGTCCAGAACGACCCGAGCATGCGTGCGGACGGACATCTCGTGCTGGGCTCCAGCCTCGCGTTGCAACACGATCTCCACCGCGGCCTCGACCACCTTGACAAGGCGATCGCCTCCTTCGAGTCGGAGCGTCACCGGCCGCACCGATTCCGCCTCGGCAACAACCCCGGGGTCGCGTCTTTTACGACCTCGGCCCTCACCCTATGGATGCTCGGCTTCCCCGACCGCGCACGCGAACGCGCAAACCGAGCCGTCGCCCTGGCGACCGAGCTGGACCACCCCTTTTCAATCGCGTATGCGCTATTCCATTCCGGATTTCTCCACTTGTGGAGGCGAGAGCCGGAGCTGACGCGAGACCGCGCCGTTGGAGTGCTGGACGTCGCCGACGAATATGAACTGCAGATCTGGAGGGCACTCGGGACCTGCCTCCTCGGGGCAGCGAAAGCAGGGCTTGGACACTGCGAGGAGGGACTATCGGAGATTCGCGAAGGAATCGCCCTTTACCACGGCCTAAGGACTCCGCCGGTGTTCTGGCCGCTGATCCTGTTCGTCCGGGCAGAAGCATATGGCCGATCCGGAAGACCCGCCGAGGGACTCACCCTGATCGAGGAAGCCCTCGAGATCGCCGACCAAGGGCCCGGGCTGACCCTCCTACCGGAGTTCTACTCGCTGAAAGGCAACCTGCTGTTGCGCCTCCGCGAGGCGAACAGCCTCGACGCCGACCCCTGGTTTCAACGGGCGTTCGACGCTGCCGGGAAACTCGATGCCAAGATGATGCAGCTGCGGGCCGCGATCGGGCTGTGCCGCTCGCAGCGGGAGCGGGGTCAGGCACAGCACGGGAGGGACCTGTTGAGTGCCGTCTATGCGTCGTTCACGGAAGGCGTCACCGCCCCCGACTTGATCGATGCCGCGAACCTTCTGGAAAGCCCGTCTGCTGCGCCCTATCTCACGTTCGGCCGATCACGCGAGCTGAACCTGCGACCTCCGGGTTATGAGCCGCCTCGATTCGGTACACGCGTTCCGCCGTATTCCGCCTAAACGCAAGTTCCTAGCCAGATTGGCTTTCAGCCGTTGCATTTGGGCGGAACGGGGCGACATCGTCGCGGAAGGTCGATGCTTGCAGAACGCTTGCAGTCGAGGAACAGCCGGATCCACGTCGGCTGAACCGCGGCTGACGGCTAGGTAACCGCGGCCTCGGCTTCCGGCTCGCCGAGCAGCGCGTCGGCTTCAGCCAGCGCTGGCCCGTATCCCATGGAGGCGAACAGCTGGCGCGCACCGTTCAGGGGCGCCTCCGCCGCCGGCTTGCCGAGAGTGGTCAGGCAGCGGCCCTGGCCGAGGAGGGCATAGGCGTGCTCGGGAAGGTTTCCGAACTCCTCCCAGCGCTCGGCCGCCTCTGCGTAAAGGGCGGCAGCCTCAGCTGCGTCTCCGGCGCCTTCGGCGAGCACTCCGCGGGCGGCGATGAGTGCATGCTCCTTGAGCGGTGTACTGGGCTCGAAGTCTTCCGTCATCCGAGCCGCAAGTTCCGGACCGGACGAGGCGAGCGCACAGCGCACGAGCTCGGGCAACAAGCCGTAGCTCGCGGTCGCCTGCACGCCTTGGACCTCAGTGAGCTCACGCAACAACGTTTCCGCGAGCTCGGGCCGGCCCGCCGCGAGCAGGTGCTGCGCGGCAGCGCCGAAGCCGAAGCCGATCTCCCACGGAACGCCGGTACTGCGGGCTTGGTCGGCGAGCCGTTCCCCGGGCGGAGGTGACTGCGCTTCCCGGCGGCGGTGCACCAACAGACGCAGCTCCACTGAGCGCACAACGATGTGCGCCGGGATGTTGCCGGTTGCTTGCGCCCGCTCGGCTAGCGACGCCGCTTCGGCGAGCGCCTCTTCGCAGCGGCCGAGGTCGGCCAGGTAGAGAGGGGCAAAGCCGGCGGTCTTGAGCACAATCTCGCTGATTCCGCGCCGCTCGCAGAACTCGATTCCCTCGCGGCAGACAGCCAGCGCCGACTGCGGTCCTTCATATTCCCAGGAGGCTTGGGAGAGGTAGCTGTAGATCGCGCCGGCGTCACGACTCTTGCCACGCTCGATCGAGAGCGCGAGCGCTCGGCGCATGTCCTCGAGGCCCCGCCGGCCGCCGAGGTTGGCGCGTGCCGAAGCACCGAAGCCGAGCGCGCGCGCCGGCTCGGGCAAGCCGAGTTCTGAGGCGAGTTGACTCGACCGCTCTGAAATCTCGATCGCTTCTGGATACGCCGCGTCCTCTACCCGCACGCCAGCCTGCTCGGCGTAGGCGGCTACGAGCTCGGGGCCGGGCGGCTGTGCCTCGAGCAGCGCCAGCGACTCGGCGATCGCCTCCTGCCGGCGCGGATCTCCGAGCGCCCAGTGCACGGCGACAACCACGGTCAGTGACCGCCCGGCATCCACGTTCTCACCCTGTTCCCGATAGAGGGCGATCGCTTCCTCGAGTGCGGTTCGGGCCTCGTCAAGCCGACCCTGTTGCTGCGCAGCCTTTGCCCAGCGCTCCAGCAGGAAGGCTCGCTCGCGGTGACCTTCGGGGGCAAGCTCGAGAGCCCGGGCAAGACTCGCCTCGGCTGACTGGACGTCGAGCGAGAGCGCCCTCTCTCCGGCGAGGGCGAGGTGCCGGATCGCTCCCGCCTCGAGCACCTCCATCTGCTCTACGTTCCCGGCTGCGCGATCGAGCTCGAGCGCCTGCAGGTAGTGGTGCGCGAGTACGTCGGCGAGGTCCTCCGCTCGATCTCCCGCCTTGCGCTCGATCCAACCTGCTGCCGCGCGATGGCGAGCAGCGCGGGAGGAGCGCGCGATCTGCGCGTAGCAGACGTCTCTGACCAGCACGTGCCAGAAGCCGTACTCCTGCTCCCCCTCCATCGAGCTCGTGCGGCCGGGGCGGACCAGCTCCTTGCGGGCGAGCTCGTGCAGGTCCTGCTCGACCTCCCGCGCGTCGCGGCCGCCCATCTCGCTGAGCGCGCCCGCCCAGAACACCCTCCCGACGACCGCAGCGTCCTGAAGGAGGCTCTTCCGCTCCGGAGAGAGAGTGTCGAGGCGGGCGGCGATCAGGGCCTGCACGGAGTCCGGGAAAGGGACGTCCTCAGGTGTCTCCGCCAGCAGGTCGCGGTCTGCGAGCAGGCGCACGTACTCCTCCGCGTAGAGAGGGTTTCCGCCCGTGCGGTCGAGCAGAGCGCGCTGTGCCTCGACGGGCAGCACGGCTTGCTCGAGCAGGAGCGAGAGGAGGCGGGCGGTGTCCTCGTCGGACAGCGGGGCAAGGTTGATCGCGGTCGCATTGCGGAGCCCTGCCGCCCAGCTCGGGCGCTGTTCGTACAGCTCCGGTCGGGCAGTGCAGAGCAAGAGCAGCGGGACACTCTCCGACCAGTCCGCCAGGTGTTCGAGGAAGGAGAGGAAGGCGGTGTCGGCCCAGTGCAGATCCTCGAAACAAAGCACGGTCGGCCCCTCTCGGCGAGCGACTCCAAGAAACGCCGCCAGGCTGTGTACGACTCTTCCTGCGCCGCGGATTCGGCAGGAGCACCAACGAGCGGAGAGAGGCGCGCCTTGAGCCAGGCTCGGTCGTGATCGTCCGCCGGGAGCGCGCGCTCGAGCTTGGCCGCGGCCTCGGTGGGCGAGTCGGACTCGAGAATGCCGCACTCGGCCTTGACCACCTCTCCGAGCGCCCAGAATGCGATGCCCTCCCCGTAGGGCAGACATCGGCCCTGGCGCCAGATGACCTCGGGGCTCTGCTCGACGTGCTGAAAGAGTTCCGCGCAGACGCGGCTCTTGCCCACCCCCGGCTCGCCGACGACGGTCACGAGCTGGCAGGAACGCTGCTGGGCAGCGCGCTCGCTCGCTCGTACGTCCCGATCAGAAGCGGTTTCTCCAGCTCCCTGCCGACCAGGGGCGTCGTGTACGTGCGAGTCAGGTCGAAGCCGAAGCGGGCCTTGGACCGCAGCGGCCGGAAAAGCGTGAGCGGCTCGGACTTGCCCTTGACCGTGGCGGGCTCGAGCTCTTCGTAGTCGAAGACACGCTCGGTAGAGCGATACGTCTGCTCCGAGCAGGCGATGCCGTTGACCGGTGCCACTCCCTGCAGGCGAGAGGCCGTGTTGACGACGTCGCCGGTGACGATGCCCTCGCCCTCCTCAGGCTTTGCGTCCAGCGCCACCACCGCCTCACCCGTGTTGACGCCGATCCGCACCTGCAGGGAGAGCAGGGGATCGGCCTCGTTCAGCTCGGCTATCGCCTCGAGGATCCTGAGCGCGGCCCGGACAGCCCGTTCCGCATCGTCCTCATGCGCCACGGGCGCTCCGAAAACGGCCATGACCGCATCGCCCACGAACTTCTCCACCGTGCCGCCGTAGGCTTCGATTTCCGAGCGCAAACGGGCGTGGTAGGGGCGGAGCCGAGCTCTGACGTCCTCCGGGTCGGCCTGCTCGGAGGCGGCGGTGAAGCCGACAAGGTCGCAGAAGAGTACGGAGACGACCTTGCGCTCCTCCAGCGCCGGCGTCGGCGGCGCCCCGGTCAGCGGTGCCGCGCAGAAGGGGCAGAAAGAAAAGTCGCCGGCAGGGAGCTCCTTGCCGCAGGCAGGGCACGTTGCCACCGGACGAGTGTAAGCCGGTCCGGAGCACGCGCCTCGCGAGCGCGGCACGACGACGCAGCAACCAGTAAGAGAAAAGGCCCTGCTTCCAGGGCCTTTTCTCAGTAGCGGGGGCAGGATTTGAACCTGCGACCTCCGGGTTATCGCCTCGATTGTGTACACGCGTTCCGCCGTATTCCGCCGAAACACCGGCTCCTGGCCAGTTTTCGGCCGCGACCGTGCATTTAGGCGGAACACGGTGACATCGCGGCGGATGCCCGATGCTTGCAGAACGCTTGCAGCCGAGTCGGTTCTCCATCCGCCTGCGCGGCGCTCGGGAGACGCCTCGTTAGTGCGACTGCTGACTGTCGAGCGCGCGCTGTCGTGTCTCGCGATCGGAACCGATGTCAATCAGCCGCTTCCGGCAACGCTCGGCCGCCACAACGTTTCCCTTCTCCTGGTGTAGAGCGATCGCATCAGCAAGTGCATTTGCGGCGCCGGGGCCGTCGCCCGCAGCTCGCCGCACCTCAGCAAGGTCGACGAGCGTCTCCGCGTTGGTCGTCAGGTCGTCGTTGGCCGCGATCTCCTGAGCCGCCTCGCTCGCAAGCTCGACTGCTGCC
>WNFX01006021.1_pt1 | contig 11613 bp, 10 predicted proteins | sample 5400111 | NCBI WGS metagenome assembly WNFX01 (sample SAMN13153363, study PRJNA577476) | soil metagenome | isolation source: 40 cm soil or saprolite under grassland replicate 1 | place: USA:California | collected 2016-06-15
ATCTCGCCGTGGACCTTTCGATCCTTATCGCGCTATACGTCTGCCTACTCCCAACAACAATCGGGGCCCTGCTTCCGTCCATCGGGCTCTCGGGCGTATCCCGGCTCTACAGGAGAAAGATCGTAGCCAAGTCAGGAAGGGCAGTTGAGAGAGCAGGAGATACGGATGTGATCATTCTTGACAAGACCGGGACGATCACGGTCGGCAACAGGCAAGCGGTAGAATTCATTCCCGTCAACAGTCATACTGAGAAGGAGGTGGGTGAGGCCGCGTTCCTCTCCTCCTGGCATGATGATACGCCTGAAGGCCGGAGTCTGATACGGCTCGCTTACGAGGATGGTTTCGTCCCTAGAGAACTGAACGCGTTGGGGGTTTCTGAAGTGTACGAGTTTTCGGCGAGCACTAGAACGAGTGGTGTCAAGATATCTCAGGGCACGGGATTCATGCTGCCTAAAGGGGACAAGTCAGGCCGCGAACGGGGGAGGCTGCGGAGAAAGTTTGAGGCTCACCAGGAAGCCGGGTCCGTAATCGGAGAGGATGAGATTGAGATAATCAAGGGTGCTCCCGACGCGATCAAGAAGATCGCGCGCGCCATCCCATCAAACTTCGACGCGCTAGTGGATGGGATCTCGAGCCGGGGGGATACGCCGCTGGCTGTGACGAGAAACAGGGAGGTTATCGGCGTTATCCGGCTGAAGGATGTTTTGAAGCCGGGTATCAGGGAGAAGATTCTGTCGGTCAAGGTGATGGGGATTCGGCCTGTCATGTTGACTGGTGACCAGCCTCTAACGGCGAAGAGTATCGCTGGCGAAGTGGGGATTGACGAGTACCGGCCGGAGGCGAAGCCCGAGGACAAGTATGACATTGTGACGAGGGAGCAGGCTGAGACTCGTGTCGTTGCGATGATCGGGGATGGGACGAATGACGCCCCTGCGCTGGCCGTGGCTGATGTGGGTCTGGCGATGAATTCTGGAACTCAAGCAGCCAAGGAGGCTGCCAACATGGTTGACTTGGAGTCGAACCCGGCCAAGATAATCGAAGTGGTCATGCTGGGAAAACAGCTACTCATGACCCGGGGCGCAGTGACGACGTTCAGCATCGCCAACGATGTGGCGAAGTATTTCGCGATAGTCCCAGTAATGTTCGCAGCGACCCTTCCAGAGCTGAAGGCTCTGAATATTCTCGGCCTCGGACTGAATACCGCGGTACTGTCTGCGCTCATCTTCAACGCGGTCATCATCCCGCTTCTGATTCCTCTTGCCATGAGGGGAATCCGGTTCAAGCCTACCAGCACGATGTCTCTGTTCATCAAGAACGCGCTCATCTACGGGGCCGGAGGGATCATTGTGCCCTTCATCGGAATCAAGCTCATCGACATCGCACTCTTATCGATAGGAGGATAGGATCAGGTTGAGCATCAGGAACGAGGTCAAACGAACCTACGGACCAGCCTTCAGGCTGGCAATTATCTCGATGCTCCTCTGCGGCCTAGTCTTCCCATTAGTCGTAACAGGGTTTGCTCAAGTCCTCCTGCGTGATCAATCAAATGGCTCGATAGCCCATCTTAACGGGAGTAACGGTAGATCAGTGGGCTCGTATCTTATTGCTCAGAACTTCTCCTCGTCATTCTTTTTCCATTCTCGAAATGTGACGCTGTCAGCTTCGGGCGTAGACCCCGACATCACCCTTGCAGATGCACTCTCGCAGATCCCAAGAATATCGGGCGCCACCAATATCACACAGGGCGACCTTTCTAGGCTTGTTAGTCAAAACATTGAACGCACGTCATTATTTTTTGGCGACGAGTATCTGAACGTACTCAGGCTGAACTTGGCACTGATCCATGACTTTCAGACGACATATTGCTCCACACCGCCCCTTACTTACTGTGAATAACGAATCGGTCACTCAATGTTAGCGGGAGTCTTCCCAGCTTTGGTCACGCTGCTGTTACAGCGGCATCGACTGACTTCGGAATGGGGTGATGTCCTGTGATTCCGTGTACGATGTTTCTGATTCCAACCAGGAGGAGGGCGAACGCTAGAATGGATGCGAGGATGGTTTGCCCTACTGACATGTTGAGGATGACATAGACCGATAGGATGATTGTTAGAGCTCCAATTGCTAGAATCACGAGTCTGAGCCATACTGGCGGGTGCCTCGCGACCCCGACCCCAATCTCAACTGCTCCAACAAGGAGTAGGGCTACGGCGAGAATTCCGACCAATGTAGCCACCGCGGCTTGCAGATCGAGCAAAGCGGCGATTCCGAGAACGGAGGCGATGACGCCTCCGGTTACGTTGAGGCTCCTCAACGGGGAGGGCAGGGCTGTCGCGAACGCGCCTACGGTGATCCTGAAGAGACCGCCGAGGATTAGCCCTGCCGCGATTACAATCACCAGGGTCTGTATTGTAAACTGAGGATCGGCCAGTGCGAAGATCGCTAGGGCGATAACTATGAGACCGCCTAGAATCTCAACTGCTCGCCATCGGCGAGAGGCTCTGACCTCAATCCTGCTCAAATGTAGCAGGTCGTGGTTGAGACGGTGAGTATTTAGTGCCTTTCTCGCTTCAGCTTATCGCTTCGTAAAGACGTAATACTGCTTCGCGGGATCAGCATCGTCATGGTCAGGGGCGTTCTAGGTCTACACCACGTTACCGCGATATCTAGCGACCCGCAGAAGACGCTTGACTTCTACACCAAAATTCTGGGCTTGCGTCTCGTCAAGCTCACGGTCAACTATGATGACCCCAGCACGTATCATGTCTACTTCGGCGACGAGATAGGACATCCAGGAACTGTTCTAACATTCTTTCTATGGCCCGGTCAACCTAGAGGTCGCAAGGGTGCCGGCCAAGCCACAAACACTTCCTTCTCCATTCCACGAGAATCGATACCTTATTGGCAGGATCGACTAAAATCGCAGAGCGTTTCTCTGGAAGCTCCTCGCCAACGCTTCGGCGACACTGTGCTCTCTTTTGAGGATCAAGATGGGCAGGGCCTGGAGTTGGTCGGAAACAGGGAACTCGAAGAGAGGACTGGTTGGATACAGGGTCCTGTCCCGAGGAAGCATGCAATCAGAGGATTTCACAGCGTTACCCTATCGGAGGAGGTGTTGGAGAGGACAGAGTCAGTATTGGTAGATACCTTGGGCTTTCGGCTAGTAGGCCAGGAGGAGAACCGTTTCAGGTATGAAGCAGGAAGGGGAGCCGCGGGTACGATTGTAGATATTGTTTCTAGGCCGAATGCTCAGCGTGGATTTGGGAGCGTCGGAACAGTCCATCATGTTGCGTTCCGCGCCGCAGACGACGAACACCAGAGGGATCTACGTGCGGAGATTCTCAAGGCAGACCTAAACGTGACCCCGGTGATCAACCGGAACTACTTCCACTCCATCTACTTCCGAGAGCACGGTGGAGTTCTCTTCGAGGTGGCCACGGACCAGCCCGGATTTGCTATCGACGAATCTCCAGAGCAGTTAGGGACACGCCTCGCACTCCCGCCCTGGCTCGAACAATCCAGGGCGGAAATTGAGAAGAACCTGCCTCCCGTTAGTCTATCCAAGCGAATTGTAGCCTAGGCGACCCCATCATGCCCACGCCAGATACCGCGATGAATCTACTGAAGAACGTTAGAAAGTACATCTTCGAACACTTCGAGGAACACGCGATCGCTCCAGTTCTGGAGCAGATCACGCAAAAGTTTGGTTTAGACAGAGCATCTGCGTTCAACGTCCTGGTCGAACTCCAATCGGCTCGACACATCGCGCTACTGCCCGGTACGCAGAGAATTCTGATGGCAGTTCCCTTCTCAAACATAGTGACACCCTTCAGGGTCCGAATCGCGGGGAAGGACAGGGACTTCTTTGCGAATTGTGCATGGGACGCGGTGGCTATTCATGTAGCGCCGGGAAAGGAGCAGTGGATAGCCTCCTACTGTCACCATTGCGCGGAAGACATCAAGATCCATCTCAGAGACCAGAGGTTCGTCTCTCAAGGGTCCCATAGCCAGCCACTGATCTACCTGGCGCTCCCAGCATCGAAATGGTGGGAAAACATCGTGTTGACATGTTCGAACAATATGGTGTTCTTCAGCTCGAAGGACCATCTTGCGGAATGGATGAGAACAGGCTCTGTCACTGGAGGCGAGGCATTGACCATTGACCAGACGTTGAGACTTAGCCTTCCGATCTACAAGGAAAAGATGAGCCTTGACTATGCAAGACCCTCAAGGGAGCAGACCATTGCCCACTTCCAATCCCTAGGATTAACGGGAGATTTCTGGAAGATCTAGTGTCAGGTTCCCGCTGAAGACTTGGTCTATCTCAAATATTCAGTGCCTGGACTGCCCTCGAAATGGGCAACTGCAAAGAAAACCGGGTGAGTTCGAACCGGATGGTTACTTTGTCGTCTTGACTTCGTGTATCCAGTCTGGCTTAAGGCCGATCTTACGGTGGTGTTTCTCCACAGCTTCCTTGTTGGGAGCGTTTAGAACGCAGAAGACTTTGTTCTCCGTTTCACTGTATATGATGTTCTCGTGGGTGACGCCGAACTCGTCCTTTGCCGCGTTCTGAGCTTGCTTGAGCTGCTGCTCAGTGAGAGGATTCATCTTGTGCACATCGATGAACTTTGGCATGAACGCAAGTTTTCCTGATGTCGATATAAGTCTTGGCGGCTCTGCCATGAAACGGAACAGGCAGTAGATTTTGTAGAGCTCTCTGTCTGCTTTCGAGTCTGTGCGAGGTCAACGTCGCCGTCCTTTCGTCTGTCCAGCAGATCGATGAGAGCTTGTCGCCTGACCTACGGGTCTTTGAGCTCAGGCAACCAGCTAAGAGTGGGATCTTTCATGAATGGTCACTCGTCGTGACTGTTTCGCGTGTTTCTCCTGATACCTGAATCATGCGCGCGAGGTCGCGACGTCACGGTGATCTTGGACCAAACATGTTCCAATGGTTTCTATTGATAGAGGAGGCATTCAACGGTCCGCCCATCGACATCTCTCTGCAACAAACTGTCGGGTTTGTGAAACTCGACGATTACGTGATCATCTTTCAGTGAAACTGTTTGGACCGCCTGGACCATCTGTGGATTAGCATCTCTAAGGACGTCTTTCAAGTAGACAATGATTGATGCAGGGTCCTCCCCCTCAATCTTGCTTTTCGCCATGAGGGCCTGAGCGGACCATTTTTCCAAGGGGCCTAGAATCCGTTCATCTTGCTCTGCATGTTCTGGATCAAGTCTGCGCTCTTCCAAGTAGTCGATGAAATCTCGGCCTTCCCAGCCGCATGTGGGCAATACGGCAAGACATCTCGGATGAAACCGGCATCCTGCAGGCGGGTTCACGGCGTCGGGCACCTCGCCCTTGGGCAGAATCTTGCGAGCTCGTCTTCTGGGGTCGGGTATTGGTATTGCTTGCAGCAGAGCCTTTGTGTATGGATGTTTGGGATCCGTGAAGATGTTCTTGCTTGGCCCGATCTCCACGATTCTGCCTAGGTACATAATGGCGATTCGGTCGCAGAGGAATTTTGCTGTTGCCAGATCGTGAGTTATGAAAACAAAGGCGAGATTGTATTTGGATCTGAGGTCCAGCAAGAGCTGTAGTACTTTTGCTCTGATAGACATGTCCAACATTGCCACAGGCTCATCAGCTATGATGAGCCTGGGTCTCAGGATGAGTGCTCGGGCAATCGCGGCTCGTTGTCTTTGTCCACCGCTGAGATCGCCGGGATATTTCGAGTAGAGCTGATCTTCTGGAGAAAGCCCGACTTCTCGCATGATCTGTAGAACAGTTGACCTGACCTCGGCCCGAGTCTTGGTCTTTGCAATTCCGTGTATTTTCAGGGGATGGGTTATGGCCTGTCCGATCGTCATGGCTGGGTTCATCGAGGCGTGTGGGTCCTGGAATATGATCTGCATTTGCCTCCGTAAGGGCCGGAGCTTCGGTTCGCCCATGTGGGTGATCTCTATCCTATTCAGAATGATTTTTCCGGCAGTCGGCTCAACCAGCCTAACGATGGCCTTGCCTAGAGTGGTTTTCCCGCTCCCGCTCTCTCCGACTAGTCCGAATATCTCGCCTTGCTTGATGCTGAACGAGACGCCGTCGACTGCATGTACAACTGGTTTCTCTCGCGAGAGGATGTTCTGAATGAATGGTCTCTTCACTGGAAAGTGGACCTGTAGATCGTCGACTCTTAACTCGAACGTGGATGTTCCAGCTGGAGATTCAGCGCCCGTGGTGATCAGAGAAATTGGTCTCCGAATAAGCAGGCGGCAAAGTGTCCGGGTTTGAATTCGACCAGCGGTGGGACGGTCTCGTGGCAGACTTGTTGTGCGTAGGGACACCTAGGGTGAAACCTGCATCCCGAAGGCGGGATTAGCAAGTCAGGAGGAAAACCCTCGATGGACTTGAGTTCGCGAGACTCAAGATGGATCACAGACGCCAGCAGACCTTGAGTGTAAGGATGGAGTGGATTCGAAAAGATATCGTCAACTGGACCTAGTTCGACCAGCTTCCCCGCGTAGAACACTGCAACCCGGTCGCACACTTCTGCAACGATTCCAAGATTATGAGTTATGAGGAGGAGGGTCATGTTGTGGACCCGTTTGAGGTCCTCAAGAATCTCCAAGATGTGAGCTTCGGTTATCACATCGAGGGAAGTGGTCGGCTCGTCTGCTATCAGAAGAGATGGTTGTAGAACGATGGCCATCGCGATCATGATGCGCTGACGCATTCCCCCTGAGAACTCGTGCGGATAGTTCCTGAACCTAGACTCGGGTATTCCCATTGACCGAAGGGCTTCCCCGGCCCTCTTTCGAGCCTCGGAGACAGAGACTGATTCGTGAGCGGTTATTTCCTCCACGAAATGATCCTCAACCCTCATCAGAGGATTGAGGCGAGTCATAGGGTCCTGAAAGATCAGAGCGATCTCTTTGCCCCTGATTTTGCGAAACTCTGATTCGGTCATGTGCGCAAGGTCCTTCCCTCGGAAGCCTATTCTTCCCTGAACTTGCGTATTTGATGGAAGAATCCCAAGTAGAGATTTTCCAAAGGTTGACTTTCCACAGCCCGTCTCACCCACAATGCCAAGTGTCTCTCTATTCAACAAATCAAGATTAATTTCGTTCAAGGCGCCGAGGTAGCCTCGCCTCGTCCGGTAGCGTACCGAAACGTTCTCAGCTTTCAGCAGAGGCTCCGTTCAGGCCCTCTCCTTCTTCAGTAACGGATTGAGCATGTCGTTGAGCCCTTCGCCTAGAAAGCTGAGGCCTACAGTGAGCAGAATTATCATGAGTCCGGGAAAAAAGGATGTCCACCAAATCCCGTCGCCCAAGAAACTCTGAGCATCACTCAAATCGCGTCCCCAATCTCCTGGAATGTCTATCTCCAATCCGAGTCCGAGATAGCTGAGACCCGCGGCGGTAAGGATGGCGTCCGCCGCACTTAGAGAAAAGATCGCCGGAATAGCGATCACAACGCTGTGCGCTATGTAGGAAACCATGATAGTGTAGGGTCTGGCGCCAAGGCTGCGTGCAGCTTCGACGAATGGCTCTTCTCTCACAGAAAGAGTCTGATTCCTTGTGACGCGAAAGTAGAGTGGAATGTAGATGACGGTTATGGCGACACCTATGTTGAACACGCCCTTCCCGATGACAGCCGCTATTATCGCGGCCAAGAGCAAGCCTGGGAAAGCGTACACTGAGTCCATTACCAATACGAGTAGGCGATCAATCCGACCCCCAATGTATCCGGACAGCAGACCAGTCGGAAATCCGACGGCGAGCGCAATTATGACCCCGATAGCCATTATCTCCAGCGACGTGCGTGCTCCCCATAGCGCTCGGCTGAGAACATCTCTGCCGGCACTGTCGGTTCCCATTAGATGTTGTGAGCTAGGTGGCTGATTTACTGGATAGGTGAAGGCAACTGTTTGCTGGATGGGTGCTAGGATTGGCGCAAAGATGGCGATGATCAGGAAGCCAACTGTGATTCCGAGTCCTATCCATGCCAAAATTCCTGCCAGAGTTCTGCGCTCTGCGATGAGCGGGTGAAGAAGCCGTCCTACTACCGAACGGCGAAGTGGAGAGAATGAGGGAGCCGGTTTCTGACGTGAGGTGTTCTCTGTCAGTACCGAACCCTCGGATCTATCATTCCGTTGATGAGATCTATGATGACGGATATCATGACGATGATGAAAGCGTAGACAATAATCGCTCCCTGAATCACCGGATAATCGGCCGAGTTGATGGCGAGAATCAGGAGCGATCCCATGCCATTCCAAGAGAATGTTTGTTCTGTAAGAACCGCCCCTGCAAAGAGTATAGCAAACTGTAGCCCTAGAACAGTCACGACGGGAATGAGGGCGTTCTTGAAGGCGTAGCGCGTTATGATTCTGCCTGTTGCGATTCCCCGTGCTTTCGCGGCCTCGACATAGTCCGAGTTAATGGTGCGAAGAAGATTCGCTCTCACTGTCTTTGTGAAGAAGCCACTGAGAACTAGACCTAGAGTTAGCGATGGAAGCACCAAGTGTTGGAGAGCTATGAAGAATAGGTCGACTCTACCTTCGAGGAGCGAGTCGAGAGTATAGAACCCTGTCACGGTGGGAGGAGGCGTTGGTCCGGAAAATCTACCCTGGGCGGGCAACCAGCCGAGCCATACGGCGAAGACCAACTCAAGAATCTGGCCGAGCCAGAAGATCGGCACGACGAAGATTATCGTACCATACAGACGAATAGCGACATCAATCGGCTTGTCGCGGTTGATTCCTCCAATAACTCCCGCAGTTATTCCGATTAGACTTCCTACTATCATTCCTCCGACGGCGAGTTCTATGGTGGCGGGTAGTCGTTGGAGGACGACTGCCAAGACGCTCTGGCCGCGGTAGTATTGCCCGATTGACGTGCCGAGATTTCCCGTGAATACTTGATTGAGGTAGGTGAAGTATTGTTCCCAGTAGGGTTTGTCGAGACCCAAAGCGTGTCGTGTTGCTGCTATGACCTCGGGGGATGCTCGACCCTCGAAGAGGGCTGTAATCGGGTCTCCCGGGATTATTCTGAGAACAACGAAAACGACTGTTAGTAGTATGAGTAACATTGGCAGAGAGAGAAAGAGCCGAGTAATTGCGTAAGACAGTAACGAGTTGGACTTTGGCAATTATCAGTTTTACCTGAGAAACCGGACTAAAAAGGGTGAAGGCCGCTCCATCTTGGATGCGGCCTTGCGGGTAGCTGATGTGCCTCTGTTTCTTGCCCTAGGGGCCGTACTTGGTTTGGAGAGAGGTGATGTCCTGTGGGTTGAGCGTGCGGTACGCCATATCTATCTGTCCACTCAATAGCGCGTTCTTCATTCCAGTGGCCGTGCTAGATAGTGTGATTACTATCTTGGGGATGACGGGAATCGAGGAGATTCCGTAGTTGTTGTATATTCCAGTGTTGTAGTAGTTCGGGTTGTTCTGGAGAACTATTGGTCCTGTGCTGGGAGTGTAACTTGATACCATGTATGGCCCGGTGCCGACTATCTTGCTGATGGGTGTGTCTGCTTGTGGTTGTGTCTTGCTGTATGCGGCCGGTGAGACTGGAGCTGATACAGAGAAGGCCATGAGTTCGTTGAAGAACGAGATTGGTTGATTGAGGTGGAATCTTATCGTGTAGGGGTCGATGACGATTATTCTGTCGTTGGTTTGCGTCGTCCAGTTCGTATTGTTTCCGAGTCCTCCGACCTGGAAGAGAAGGAATGCTGCGCTTCCACCGTACTGAGCTGCGTTGTAATTGGGACTGGCTGGATCTCCCAGTGCGATTACCCTTTCGATGGACCATTTCATGACTGTTGCGTTGAATGGTGTTCCGTCGGTGAACTTTACTCCTTGACGAAGGTGGTAGGTGTAGTTCATTCCGTCAGGTGATACGCCTCCGTTGGCTAGGGATGGTACCTGAGTGGCCAGGCCTGGAAGTAGAGTTGTATCGTTAGGGGCGTAGACGAGGAGAGTGTCGAATACTTGGTTGATGATTTCGATGGAGAAGTAGTCGTAAGCGCAAGCCGGGTCCAGACAGACGACCTTGTCCGTTGTGCCCACGTTAAGTTGGCTGGTTCCTGACCAGCTCATCGTGAAATACTTGAACGTGACAGGATGCAGGTAGACTCCTGAGATCCCGGACTTGTATTCTATGTCGGCGCCGTTCTGCCAGAGGGGGATGTACGGTACGTCCTTAGCAAGCTGGTTTTGGATCTGGGCAAATAGGCTCGTTCGTAGAGTTTCGTTGACCGTCGACTCTTCCTGGGTTATCCATTGATCCATAGTTGCGTTGCTGTAGTAGGATCCCTCAACCTTCGCACCAGCCGTCTGCAAGAATGGCGAGACATAGTCGTCCGAATCGAAGTAGTCGGGGTACCAGCCGAGAAGGTAGAGAGGCAACTTCCCAAGGGACACATCGGTCTTGTAAGTAGCCCACGGTTCAGAGTACAGATTGACTTTGATCAGCCCGGTCTTCTCTAGTGAAGACTTGAGCTGTAGAGCGACAGTGGGTTCTGTGTCGCCGTAGTGACCATCGCTGTTGAACCATAGGTTGATTGAGAGACAATTGGCGGCCGAGTCAGAACAGCCGTTTGTTGTATTGAAGTAACCGGCGGCCGTGAGCAGCGTCTGAGCGCTAGATAGGTTGGGGGTCGATCCGTATTTCGTCTGGAAGACTGGCTGAGAATATGGCATGGCAGACGGGACCATGCTGTAAAGCGGCTGTGTTAGATTGCTGAAGACATTGGACCTTATTGCGCTACGGTCTACCGCGTAAGCTATTGCCTGTCGGACTCGCACGTCTGTTATTGTTGGAACGTTAAAGCCTAGGTATCGTATCCGAGGACTAGTGCTTGTGACTATCTTGTACGCAGAAGACGATTTCGGCAGACTATAGTAGTACGCAGCAGCTCCGACGCCCACAAGTATTATTGCAATTATGACGATCGCGGCAATGTATTTTGGTTTTTTGAGCTTCGACGTGAAAGAGACTCCGGTAGGGGGGGTTTGCTGTGCCAAATTTGTTCGAACTCGTTCGTTGCAAAACGGGCTTATGAGTATTATTCAAATGTAGAGAATAGTGAATCTGAATCTAGGAGACCACTTACTTATAATTTCGCACAATTTGGAAATATGCGAACCAAGAGACTGGCAAATCATGTCCCGTGAATCTCCCGCTGGTCCATTCAGGCACGGACTTACCTTCATCGCAACCCTCACCTTCGTAGTCAGTTTCTTTGGCTCTCGACTGTTCGCGACCCTGTTTCCCAACACGGTTGTGATGCAGGGCGGGATCCATCTTCATCACTTCTGGTATGGTATTGCCCTGATCAGCGTTGCTGGCTGGATGGGTATCGCTTGGAGGAATGAGAGGCTCTACCGGCTCTACGCCGTCCTATACGGACTAGGAGCAGGATTCGTCGGAGACGAGGTCGGCTTGCTGTTGACCTTCAACAACTACCAGTCAGAACTCACATACCTGTTCTTTATCGCAGCCATTTCTTTCGTAATAATCGCAACACTCTTCCTCCGATACAGGGCCCAGTTACAGGAAGAACTTCTCAAACTGAGCTTCCGAGAACGAGCTGCCATGATAGGTGTCTACCTTA
>WNFX01007425.1_pt1 | contig 11612 bp, 10 predicted proteins | sample 5400111 | NCBI WGS metagenome assembly WNFX01 (sample SAMN13153363, study PRJNA577476) | soil metagenome | isolation source: 40 cm soil or saprolite under grassland replicate 1 | place: USA:California | collected 2016-06-15
GTAGCTATTCAGCTGGTTTAGGGCTTGCCTGGTGAAGTGCGTGATGCGGACGGCGGTAGTTACGCGGGTGTCAGGGCAGGCGGGAGCCAGGGCCCGGTGGTGAACAGCCGACGCAGCGCGTCGAGCGGGTCGATGCCCCATTTGGCGGCGGTGGACAGGTAGGACTGGACGGTGGCGAACTCGATCACGCCCTCCAGGGTGCGCCAGCAGCCGCCGGAGGCGCGCTGCTGGACCTTGACAGGCCTGACTGATCTTTCCGCCTCTTTGTTCGTGAACTCCGCCACGGCAAGATCGGTAACGAATCTGAGGATCAGGTCCTCGTAGTCGCGGAACCGGCGCGCCACCCGTCTCGCGTCGCGGGCGGCGCGGGTATGTCGTCGCTGACTGGCGGCCAGGCCCTGGGCGGCCAGCGCCGGTATCGCTCCAGCAGGCCGGCCAGGACGTCCTCATCGAGGCACTCCTTTCCCGCCTCGCGCGCGCTGGCGGCGTGGCCGCTGGCGTGGACCAGCAAGTCCGCCATGGCCGAGGCCCAGCCCTGCTGTTCCGGCTCGAAGTCGTAGATGTCCTTCAGGTCGCGGAGCAGGTGAGCTCCGCACCAGGCGTGCACTGCGCTGGTCAGGTGCGCATAGCCGGCGTAGCCGTCGCGCATCAGCACCCCGGTGTAGCCCGGCAGGACCCCGCCGGCGTCGATGTCCTCAGCCGACCGCCCGCCCACGTGCAGGTGAGTCAGGTAGCGGGTGCAGGCCACGTGTACATACGACAGGGCACCCGCGGCCCGGGCTGGGGTTTCGTCCGCGTTCAGCGCCGGGGCGGCGGCCAGCAGGACCCGGACATGGGCCATGAACGGCGCCAGCGCGGCGGCGGCCCGGCCGCGGATCCCGGCCATCCAGCCGGCCGACACCGTGATTCCCGCCATCTGCCGCAGCAGCAGCGCGGACCGCGATACCGGCACGTGATGGCCGCAGACCAGATTCGCCGCCTGCGCCCGAGTCTGTGGCCCGTATACCGCCCGCCCGGTCACCTCCGCCGGCACCTTGCCCGCGCTGGCCGCCCGGCAGCACGGGCACACCTTCGTGACCTTCCGGTACTCGGTGATGCGCGGCGGGGGCGGCGGGGCGATGTCCCAGACCTGCCGGCGCTGCATCCTCACCGCAGGCTGTCCGGCCAGGGCGGCCCCGCACCGCCCGCACTGAGCCGGCACGCACTCGATGATCTCATCCGGATGATCGGACAGCCTGAATGTCTTGCCCGGCGCGCCGGGCTGCTTCCCGGGCCGCCGCCCGGTCCTCTCCCGCAGCGACCGGTCACGGCCCCTGGTGAACGGGCTGTCCGACGACGGCGGCTTCGACGAATTAGAGGAGTCGCGCCTTACCTGGCGCTCAAGTTCCGCGATCCGCCCCGCCTGCCTGGCGATCACCGCGTCCCTGGCTTGCAGCTCGCGGCGATGGGCATCGGTCATCACCGTCAGGCTCGCCTGCAGCTCGCCGATCAACCGCTCCGCCGCCTCCAGGCGCGCCCAGAGCCCGGCAGGCGCATCCGGGACGCCAGGCGAACGGGGCGAAGACCGCACACCCCTATTGATCAGCAAGCAAGCACCAAGATCAACGAGACACGCCAGCGGCCCCGTCGCTGATCACAACCCGACCACGATCGGCGATGTCCTGTGACAGTTGATGTTCCTTTCTGTCATTGAATCTTGCTCGTCCCAGGGGTTCTGCCACTACGTTTGCTCGAATCCTGATCATTCGAGGAGTGTGTGGTCGCTGAAGCTGGCGACTAGATCGAGCCGGGCGGCGAGCGTCTCGATATGGCGGGGTAGCCGCGTCGGCCGACAGCCAGCTCGCGCGTTGATCTGGGACACGCGCCGCCATGGTGTCGTGTGGCCACTCTGAACGGGCGATGCGGCCAGGGCACTGATCCGGCGGGTGCCGCGTGTAACCTTTCGCCCTGCTCGCGCCTGTGTCGGGTTAGGAGGCCGTAATGCCGCTGCCCCTTGCCCCGAGACCGGCGCCGCTGGAGACTGCTCCGCAGACGCCGCGGACGTGGCGGGGGGCGGCGGTGAAGGATCAGGAATCGGAATTTGCCTCGATGTACGCGGCCGAGTTCACGCCGGTGTCGCGGACGGTTTTCCTGATCCTGCACGACCGGCAGCGGGCGGAGGACATCACCCAGGACGCGTTCATCCAGCTTTACTCGCACTGGGGCAGGGTGTCGCGCTATGAGCGGCCGGGGGCCTGGGTGCGCCGGGTGGCCATCCGGCTCGCGATCCGCCACCAGAACCGGGAGCGGATCCGGGCTGTCCTGGAAAGAAACGCCGAACCACCGGCGGTTCCCCAGCCGGGCGACGTTGACCTGCTCCGTTCGATGCGACGGCTCCCCCCCACCTACCGCGCAGCGCTTGTGCTGCATTACTACGAGGACTGGCCCATCGCGGAGGTGGCGTCGGTGCTGGGCTGGACGGTGTCGGCGACGAAAGTGAAGCTGATGCGGGCCCGCCGGCGGCTGGGCGGGCTCCTCCAGGAGGAGGTCGGCGAAGATGTCGGTTGAACGCCGCCTGCGGGAGGGGCTAGAGCGGTCGGCCTCGACCGTCCAGCCGGACGTCGGCCGGCGGCTGCCAGAGGCCATCACCCGGGGCCGGCGGCGCCGGCGTGCCCGGCGGGCCAGCTTGATCGTGGGGACGGTTGCCGCGCTGGCCGCTGTCGGGGTCGCGGTACCCCAGGTCACCGGCTTTGACCAGCGCATCCAGCACCCCGCAGTCAGCCAGGGGCCGACGCTGACGCCCGGGCCCGATGCGGTGATCACCGGGAGCTACACCTCGACGCTGGGCGCCACCTCCCAGGTCATCCGGGACAACGGGATGGCCGGCACGTGGACGCTCCGGCTGACGGCGAACGGCGTGCTCACGCTGTCCGCGCCCCGGTCCTTCCACGGCGATCTCGTCTCGATCGCGTTCCGGGTCCAGGGTGACCGGTTCACCACCAACGCGTTCGTGAACGATCCCCGCTGCTCCAACGACGTGGGGGTGTACCGGTGGCAGCGGGCGGGCCGGACGCTGGTGTTCACACCGGTCAGCGACACATGTGCGCTGCGCCGGGCCCTGTTCAGCACAAAACCTTGGCACACCCGTGGATGATGCCGCGTAACCTCCCCGCCTCGCCCGGCCTGTGTACCAGCAGAAGCCCACGCCGAGGAGGGGACCGATGAAACGATGGACGATCGCCACACCGGCGGTGGTAGCGGTGCTAGCAGTGTGGATCCTGACCGGGTGCAGCTCGGGAAGTTCGGGGAGCCCTGCCATGAGCAGCCCGGCAGCCGCGACAACAGGGACGATCCCCGGTGACGTGAGTATCCCCATGCCACCAGGGAAGTATGGAACCGTCCAGTTCCGGCCGCCGTTCACCTTCAGCACCACCGTGACCTCTGGCGGGGGTGCGGACGTACCTGACTTTGCGAACTTTTCGCTCAAGAGCTACGGAAACGACTACTTCGCGAGCTTCGCTTTCCTTCGGTTCGCGAAGGTGTGCGACCCGAACGCGCCCGGTCGGCTAACCGCCTCGCCGAAACAGCTCATCAACTGCCTCATCCATAACCCGCACCTTCGGGTGACGGCCAAGCCCGCCCCGGTCACGATCGGCGGGATCTCGGGCCAGCAGCTCGACGTCCAGGTTGTCGGCAAGCTGCCCGGCCCCCCGTCCTGCAACGGCGACTCCCATCCCTGCGTGCGGATGGGAACGATACCGGACTTCCCGGTCTTTGCTGGCGGTTTCGGCGCCGCATTCGAAGCCGGCTACTCCGACCGGATCTGGATCTTCGATGTCCACGGAACCACGGTCGCGGTGGCGTGGAGCGATCTAACCGCCCATTTCGCCGCGAACCTCGCCGCCGCCGAGAAGATCATGCAGACCGTGAGGTTCTCGTGAGCCTCATCTCGCGCATCTCCCCGGGCAGGCGGCATGTCGCTGTCGCCCTCGTGGCCGTGGCGGCGCTGGCGGCCGCGTGCACCGGATCCAGCAAATCGGCCGCCTTCACCCCCACGGTCGTGCCGGCTAAATGCCCGGCCGATGTGCAGGGCATCGTGGTCTTGAAGATGACATGCGGCTACCTCACCGTGCTGGAGAACCGGAGCCGCCCGGCGGGCCCGACCATCAAGCTGTTCGTCACGCGCATCAAGCCGCCGCAGGGGCACCCGAAGCCCGATCCCATGTTCGTCGCCGGAGACCTCGCCGTGGTCCCCGATTACGCGGGGATCGCGCCAATGGCGCAGCGCCTGGACCGCGAGGTCATCATCATGGACCCGCGGGGAGTCGGCCACTCCAGGCCCGCCCTCGCATGCCCGGAGGTGGAGAGGCTTTCGGTGTCATCACTGCGCGTCCCGACCGGGAATGCCACCCTGCGGTCACGGTTCCTGAACGCGGTCGCCGCCTGCTACCACCGCCAGCGGCAGCAGGGCAACGATCTGTCCAGCTACGACCTCCACCAAAATGCGGCCGACATCGAGGATCTGCGGAACGCACTGCAGGTCCACGAGTGGGGGCTCACCGCGACCGGCACGGAGTCCCGCGTCATCTTGCAGGCGCTGCGGGACTATCCGCAGCACGTGCGGGAGGTCATCCTGGACAGCGCAGACTTCCCGCAGACCGACCCCTTCTCCGAAGCGATCCGGGGAACCCGCCACGCGATCGGCCAGATGGACGCGGCGTGCTCCGCAGACCCCTCATGCAACCGGCGCTTCCCGCACTTCGCGCAGGCCGTGGCAAAGATCCTCGCACGGCTCACCAGCAAACCGGTCACAGTAACCGTTCCCGCGCCATCCGGCCAGCCGCCCATAAGGATCTCGTTCGACGGCGCGCTGTTCCTCCGCGGGCTCAGAGACCTCCTCGCGGCCATCCCCCGAGACGGCGCGGGACCGCAGATTCCCGCCCTGATCCACCAGGTCCTCGGCTCGGCGACAAGCTCCTCGCTGCAGCCGATCGCCGCCAGGATGGCAACCGATCAGACCTACTGCGACGGATACCAGCCCAAATGCGACGACCTTCATCCACTCACCGAGGGCGCCTACTACTCCATCCTCTGCCGCGACATCCAGCCATTCACCGACCGGCGCGCCCTCGCCAAGCTCGCCGGCCACGACCCCGCCTACATCGAGGCGTTCGTCCATGACCCCTACCTTGACGTATGCACGCGGTGGAAGGTGCGCCCGGCGGACCCGTCCGTCGTGAGCCCCGTGCACACCAACCTCCCGACCCTGATGTTCGCGGGACAGTTCGACCCGTTCGGCGCACTGCCGGTCGCCCGGCAGGCCGCTACGACGTTCAGCCGCGCCTGGGTGAAGGAGGTGCCCAGCTTTGGCCACAACGTCCTCGGTACTGACCAATGCTCGCGGTCGATCCGCAACGCCTGGGTCGACAACCCGACATCCCCACCCGCCAGCACCAGCTGCCTACACGCCCTGCATCTCACATTCACCTCGCGAGTCGCCCCATAACATGGTGAACCTGGCGGAGGTGGACGTCTCGCCCGGCCTTGATCGGTCTTGGGTTGGACCGCCATTCCTGCCCGTCCTTCTCGCGGGGGGCATGTTGCACCAGCGCGGACAGCCAGGATAGGACCAGATTCAGTCAGACAGGACAACCGCGTCGAGCTCCCGGTTGGCCCGCTGGCCACGCAGCCCCGACCTGCTGAATAGCTACCACTCCTGAGATGTTAATGCCTGCTTACATCACTACTTTCTGACAGGCCTAAGCTGGCAACTCGCTGCCCGGGCGCTCGCCCGTGCGATCCGTCATGCTGACGACGCTGTAGGCTGCCGAGGTGTTTGAGTAGCCTGGTGCACAAAATGATTAGGAACCTGTCGAACTACTGGCCTTCCGCTTTTCAGGATGAAGGATGACCGTCCAAGATTGACCATGACGGTCTATAGGCCCTGCTCAGCGCCCGTTAGTAGCCGGTGATAGACGCAGATGCACGAACATATATGAGACTAGGAATGAGACTACCCGTTCGCCCGGTTACCGGTGGCCAGAGGCAGATCCAAACGACCCGACCTTCCGCTTCTCAGGTGGCTTCGCGGGTGCAGGCGAGTCCATCATCGTGCGTCTGAACGGGGTCGTACGGCGCGCGGGCGTCTGTGGGGGTCCACATTGACCCCGCGCTTCCAGACCGTTGTCAGCACGGCGCCGACAAGATTGGCGGCAAGGTCGAGGCATGCTCCTGGTGCCGGTCGGCGGTGTCAGCTTGGTCGGCTCGAAGCTTGACAGCTCAACAGTGTGAATTGGGGATCGGGATGCTTGACGCCTGCGTCACCGTCCTTATTGCGGCCGGTCAGCTGAGTGCGGCACCCGATCGTCCTGATGATGTCGGCCTTGCCAGCTCTACAGCGTTGTTCTCTAGAGGAGATGCTGAAGGTCAGCTTCAATCGCCGCAAGGATGCTCGCTTGTATGATCGGGAAGCGCTCGGGGGCCAGAGCAGCGGGAGCGCCTTCTCCTCCGTACCTCTTGAAAGTCTGAGCGAGCTTTCTCTTCTTGGCGGCGACTTCTGAGGCCTTTCCGTGATCAACATCGTGCTGGAGCGCCGTTCGAAGGTCGTTTACATCAACGAAAGATTTTGGCTGGTTCCCCGCTAGCCGCTGACCGACACTCTCACGAAACACGAAGTAGAGATCATCGATGAAGGTCTTGTAGGAATCAAAGTTGGAGATAGGCTTCCGCAGGCGGCCGATGGCGGCTGTGGTTTTGTTCGTTGCCTTGAAGAGATCCACGTCGTTCTTGCCTGCATAGCTCTCGTTGACCTTCTCGATAAGAGAGCCGATCGACTCACCGATCCGGACGATATCTGCCCGAAGCCCGCTCTCGACAATAGCTTGCGCACCCAATAGGTCTACGGAGCTCGGGTCGAAGAGTAGCAGCTTTCGCAGTAGAATCTGATGCCTTATCTTCGGTCCAGCCTTTACGTTGGCCGATAGCGTTCGCTGGAATTCTAGATAATCCTGGCCCGTCGCCCGTTGCCCTAGTTCGACTTGTGCTGATAGTTCCTTTCCAAAATGTTCAAAGAATGCAAGAAGACGTCGTTCCGACCCTTTGTCTCTGCCCTCTTCTACGATCTTCGAAGCAAGTGTCGCGAATGACTGTATAGTGCTCCGGTTCCGCAGCACCGCATTACGGTCTGCAAAAATGCGGTTGAGAAACTCAAATGTGTTCTTGAGGCGTTTACCAGTGTTTGACGCGGCGGAAAAGTTCGCATTCGCAGTGAACGTGTCTCTAAGATCCTCGAATCGGAGTCCTGTATCGATTCCGTCAATCTCTATAGCCGCAACTTTAGCGGCGATATCAAAATATGCCTTCCTGGTATCGCGAATTGCGACTTTCTCCTTGAAGAAGGCGAGCTTAGAGAGCTGTCGAGCGAAGTTAGTAAGGCTGCTATGCACGGCACTTAGTTTCTCGCTCGCCGTGAGGGTAAGGCCTCCCTGGAGTCGCCGGAAAAACTCTTTGAGCTCCTCTTCGCTCGCCTCGGTTATTTCATCGTACGAGATCTCGTAGTCGTCGAAGGCATCTACCAGCCGGTCGGGCAATTGCTCATAGGTGGCTCCTCCAAAATGCTTCGCCAAGTCGGCGGAGAGGTGAAGTTGCCCATCGAAGAACTCGAATATCGTCGTCAGGCGCTGCTGGCCGTCCACAACCTCGAACTCCTCTGGCACGTCTGAGACCTTTGCGAAATAGAACTTCGGAAGCTTCCAGCCGCGTAGGATGGTATCGATAAGCAGCTGTTTCTTGGCCTTTGGCCATACCTCGTCCCGCTGCCATTCAGGAATCTCATAACGATCTCTGCGCTTGTAGATCTTGTCGAGAGCCCGCTGCTCGGCTCGCATCTCCATTGTAAAACCCCTTCCGCCCGTCCGCTCAGACCATTGAGACCTGAGACGGGACCCGCGGCTGCATGTCACCGTATGGTCGCGTATTAAGTCTACCTTCTACGTAGTCGCGAAGCGCCACGTCCAGCCAAAGTCGGTAGGATAAGACGTTCTTGCCAAGTTGGCCCCAAGGCCACCCGTTGAACTCGCCCGCTTTGTGAAGTCCAACTCGTCCTAGTATGACAGCGCGGAAGAGGGTCCCTATCGAAAAGACGTAAATCTGGGTCGCTGTCTGGAACTTCTCTGAACCCGTGGGCTGCTGTCGCTGACGACGGAACGCGACTGGGGTGGCGACCAGATGCCCTCGGCGGGGTTGAGCTCGGGTGCGTAGGCGGGGTAGTTAGTGCAGGCCCAGAGCGTTTCTGTCTATCCGCTCTACTCGACTCCGAGTCGTACTCGGTTTGATCACGGCAAGACTCCGAATTGATAATGGCAAGACTCCGAAGCGTTCAGCCAGCTCACGCAGCTCCAGCCTCGGTCGCGTGTCGGAGAGCTGGATGAGGTGGCGGGTCACCGCGCGTGCGGTGACATGGTCGCATCGCTGCTGAAGGCCTTGGGCGTTCCGGCAGGTGGCGCCCAGATCATCCTCGGCCACTCGCGCCTGGCCGTCACGCTGGAGATCTACACCTACGCCGATGACGAAGCCCAGCTTGACGCGCGCATCATGCCTGACTCTCTATGGTCCATCGGCTGGCGGCACAAGATGCAGACCATATTGCGGCGCTCTTGCGGTACTGCCGTGGCCGCCTGGCAGGGTGGTCATCGTGAGGCCGGAGAAGTGGTCCTGCAATTCGTGCCTGATGATGCCGATGGCCGCCGCGATCATGGCTGGTGTGTCACCGTCTTCGCGGACGGAGCGGAAGACTTTGCTGAGCAGCTGAGATGATTCCCGCTGGATGCCTTGGGGTTCGGAGCGCCGGTATCCCAGACGCGAGAGCTGGACGCAGATGGTGCGGTAGCCCCAGTCGGTCAGGAGGTCGAGTTCGTAGAGCCGGTGCGTCAGAGCCATGGCCGCGACCTTCCAGATTAGTTTGGCTTGCAAGATCCGGCCGGCTGTAGCGTCTCGGCGTCATCAACGGTGTCGACGAAAACGTGAAGGCCCTCTATTCGGTCCGAATGAACGGAACCCACCTCAAGACCGTCGTCCCATACGACTTCGACGTGTGCGCTTGCGGCGGCGACTGGGCTCCCAACGGCAGGCGGATCGACTTCAGCGACAACGCGGGGCCAGGCGGCGAACCGCAAACGAGACCCACCAACCTGGCCACGATCCGCTCCGACCGGACCGGCCTGCGGTTCGTGACGCACTTCCAAGGCATCGGGGTCTATGTCAGCAACGGGTCGTACTCACCCGATGGTCGGTGGATCCTGTTCAAGACCACGAGGCACAAGGCAGGCACGCCGGGCGACACCACGAGCGGCGACAAGTACGCGCTGTGGAAGATCCACCCCGACGGGACCGGCAAGACCCTGATCGCCAGGTTCAAGTTCAACCCCGGAACCCGCGACTGGGGGCCAAGACCGACGTAGCGCTAAGGGGACTCGAACCCCTGGCCCCCTGCTTGCAAAGCATGGCCAAGGTGTCCAGCACTGTCTGTGGCCTGGCACGAAGTGCTCCCAGAGTCCACCTGGGTCTGGGACGTCCAGGCTTGTTGGTGTCGGTTGTGGGTGTCACCGCGACCAACCGAGTCGCGTAGCTGCCTGTCACGAAGCCCTCAGCTTGTGCGCCGGATATGCATCGTGGCCAGCACCCGGCAGGCTGGGGCGCGAGCATTATGCCCGCGCGAGGCGGTGCGAGGTTACGGCCATGGGATCGATAATCGGTGCCATGTCTGCCGAAATGGATGCCCGCGCGCTGCTTGAATCGCTGGTCGGCCAGCAGATCCACACTGTCACCGGCCGACCGAACACCGTGATGGCTGTAGCGGGCGACATCGTGACCGTCGCCACTGATCGCTCACCGGCCGGTGAGCCGGTGCCGATCGAATGGGTGCAAAGTGGCCTTGACCGATTGCTGGAGACAGGGGAGATCGAAGTCGGTGTTCCCTCGTTGGGGTATCGGGGTGCATTTGTTGCCGCTGTGCTGCTCAAAGTACCAGGTGCCGTCCTCGTTCCAACGACGCCTCGGCGCATCCGGCTTACCGATCCCCTCGGGGCGTATCGGCTCAATGAAGCGGGCCCAGTCAACGCCTGGTGGGCCGGTGACCCACGGCAGCGGTTCTGGCTGGAGACCACCGACCGGCCCGACATTGGCGTAGACCTTCATTGTCCGCAACGCGACACAGTCGGCAACCGCAGTCCTGGCTTCTCCTTGATCTGGTGGGTCGAGCCCGATGACGTTGTCTTTCACTACAGCCTTAATGAGTATGCGATCTTGCGCGAACGTGCAGACGACATTCGCGCAGTCCTTGAGCAGCTGAAATCTGACCACGATGGAAGCCTGTATTTTCCCTTTTTCCTCTGGGGCGGCAGCCAGCTCCGGCCGATGCAGCCCTACGTGAGCAAGCTGCCAGCAGAGCTCCTCGGCCTCTTCCCACAGCTAACCGGGGCCGCCGCGGCATCACTAGTGGAGAGCCCACAGCCGCCCGCTCCAGGAGCACAAGGGCTCGGTACTTCTTACCGGCAAGCTCAGGTGGGTCCATGGCCTAGCGGGCGGCAGCCATCCACCCCCGATCCAGCTCTTGTCGAACGCGGTCTCAAAGGCCACGCAGATATACAAAACGAGCTCGCCCAGGTTCTGCGGAACCCAGGAATCGAACCACGTTCCCCGCTTCCCTCCGAGCCAAACTTCGACCTCGCCTGGGAGGCAAACGGAACCGTCTTCGTCGCCGAGATCAAAAGCATCAGCGACGATAATGAAGAAGGTCAACTGCGGCTCGGCCTTGGTCAGGTACTTCGGTACCGCCACCGCCTTGCAAGACTAGGACACCAGCGCGTCGTTGCTGTCCTCGTGCCGGAGCGCACCCCGCACGACGGCTCCTGGGAGAACCTCTGCCACGAGCTCGGGGTAGTCCTCTTGAGCGGAAGCGAGATCGAGGACGCACCGACGCTCACGCCGATGTAGGTCGGGCAGAATCGCATGCCGCCAGCTCCGCCATCCTTGATGCCCTCGATGCGAGCTACCGGCAGCTCGGTCGGTGCCGGCCGAATCCGCAGGGTGCATGGCCGTCTGAGGTTCGTCGCGGCTGTTGGAGATCGGCTCGGTTGCTGCACAGTTGTGCTGCACGCTGAGCCCTTGACACTTAATACTGCAACGGCACCTAGTAGATCATGTCTTGCGTACGGCGCTGGTGAAGCCAGCGATGAACAGCGCGGCGAACACCCACGCCAGGACCCGCAACACCCAGCCGACAGCGGTCAGCCAGGCCCCGGTCGCACTGGCCGGATCGGTGGTCAGGTCGCAGGCCGCCCGGGCCACGCTGGTGCCCACCGGCAGGTTGAGATCCAGTCCCACGCTGACCTGCTGCACCACCGTGCACGGCCGGCCCGGGGTCGCCGTCTTGCTTGTTTGCGCCAGCGCCCCATGCGAGCCAAGCGCGACCGCCAGCACGCAGGACAGCGCCACCACTGCGGCGAGGAACAGCAGCGCCCGCCAGGGCTGGTAGCCATAGCCGAGGGTGACCTTGGTGATCTTGCCCCACAACCTCTCCCGCCAGCGCGTGTCAGTGCGGGTGAGCTCGTCGTCGCGTTGCGCTATCAAGATCT
>WNFX01006024.1_pt1 | contig 11611 bp, 10 predicted proteins | sample 5400111 | NCBI WGS metagenome assembly WNFX01 (sample SAMN13153363, study PRJNA577476) | soil metagenome | isolation source: 40 cm soil or saprolite under grassland replicate 1 | place: USA:California | collected 2016-06-15
CCGCTACGTCCGCGCCCGCCAGCCCCGCTACCGCGACGGGGTGACCGGCACCGAGGCCGACGACCTCCTCGCCGCGCTCGCCGCTTTGCTCGGCGCGCCGCCACCACCTTCGCCTCCGGCGGCGGACACGGACACAGACAGCGGCTGAGGCTGCGGAGGCGCGGCACGATGCGGTGGTCCTGCCCGGACTGCTTCGCGGAGGTCGAGGCCGGCGCCGCCCGCTGCCCCGCTGCGCCGCCGACCTGACCGGCCCGCCCCGTGACTTCGAGGAGAGCCTGATCCGCGCGCTGCGGCACCCGCTGCCCGACCGGCGCCTGCTGGCCGCCGAGATCCTCGGCGCCCGCCGGGCACACGCCGCCCTCCCCCGGCTGATCCAGCTGGTCGAGGAGGGCGACGACCCCTACCTGATGGCGGAGGCGGTCACCGCGCTCGCCCGCATCGGCGACCCCGCCGCCCTAGCGGTCGTCCGACAGATAGCCCAAGACAGCCCGGTCGTCGCCCGGCCTGGCACGTCCTCGCTGCTACCATGCAAACCGTGCGTCACCAGCGATGGAGCTCGCTGTGACCGCCTCTCGACCGAGGCTGATAGCTCCTGCCAGGCGCAGGAACGATCATGGGCCAGGGAGGAGGCGCCGTGGACGCCGTGAACATCCCGCACCGGCTGCAGATCCTTGCGGATATCGGTGCATGGCAGCGGTGGTGGGGGCGATGACCCCCGAGGCCACGCCGCCGGACCACTCCGGCTCTGGCCAGGCAACCCCGCAGCCGCCCTTGCAGGCAGCGCTCGCCCGGGTCGGCGAGGCCGCCCACCTGCTCGGCCTCGACGACGTCGCCGACCAGGCCGCCGAGGCGGGCCGCCGGCTGGCCGGCCTTACCCTGGAGGTCGCGGTGGTTGGCGAGTTCAAGCGGGGGAAATCCACCCTGATCAACGCGCTGCTCGGCAGCGACGTGCTGCCCGCCGGGGTCCTGCCGCTCACCGCCGTGCCCACCGTGCTGGAGCGCCTGGAGCTGGAGTGCGGCGACCCGGTCCTGCGGGTCGCGTTCGCCGACGGCCGCGTCGAGGACCATCAGCTCGACGAGCTGGCCGCCTTCGTCACCGAGGAGGGCAACCCCGGCAACCGGCTCGGCGTCCAGCGGGTGGTCGCGCGGCTCCACGCCCCGCTGCTCGACCAGGGGGTGCGCCTGGTCGACACGCCCGGGGTCGGGTCGGTGCTGGAGCACAACACCGCCGCCACCGACGCGTATTTGCCGAGTCTGGACGCGGCCATCCTGGTGACCTCGGCCGACCCGCCGATCTCGCAGGGGGAGCGGGCCTTCCTGGAGCGGGTCGCCGAGCATGCGGTCAGGCTGTTTGTGGTGCTCAACAAGGCCGACTACCTCCAGGCGGAGGAGCTGGAGCGCACCGTCAGCTTCACCGAGCAGGTCGTCGGGCAGGTCGTGGCAAGGGCCGGCTCCTCCTGGCCGGGGCCGGTCTATGCGCTGTCGGCCCGCGCCGGCGTCGGCGACCCCGATCGGTTCGCTCGCTTCGCCGCCGACCTGCGCCGCTTCCTGTCCGAGGGCCGCGCTGCCGCGGTCGCTGACGCGGCTGCCCGCTCGGCGCGGCGGGCGGCGGGGATGCTGCGGCTGGCCTTGGAGCTGGAGCGGCGTGCTGCCGGGTTGCCGGCCGTCGAGATCGCTCGCCGCCTGCAAATTTTCGACGCCGCTGCGGCGGCGTTGGGCGACGAGGGCGCTGCCGACGAGGCGCTGCTCAGCGGGGCGGTGCGCCGTGCCCTGGACGCGCTGGACGCGGTCGTGGAGCCGCAGCTGGTGCGGCTTGGGCGGGCGGCAGCCCACGCCACCCGCCGGGCCGCCGACCAGCACCCCGACCTGGCGCCGGGCGCGCTGCTGGAGTGGCTGGAGGCCGAGCGGCCAGCGTTGCTGGAGCAGCGCACCGGCCCGACGGTCAGTGAGGCGCGAGCGGCGGCCCTGGCAGCCTGGCAGCGCGCCAGCGGCCCGGTCATCGAACGGGCACGGCAGCGGCTGGCCCGGCTGCACGCCGAGGCGGCAAGCGCGTTCGGGGTGCCCCTGCCAGCCTTCGCCGCACCCGACATCGACGCCGCCGTCAAGCCGATCGGCTTCGGCGCTCCCCGGATCACCCACCTGGCCGACGAGCTGGCCTCGGCCGCGTGGCGGTTGCGGGGCCGAGCCGCCGCCCGCGCGCGGACGATCACCAAGGCGCAGCAGGCGGCGGTCGAGGACACCGATGCGGTGTTCGGCCGCCTGCGCGGTGCGGCGTCGCTGGCGCTGGGGGAGGCGGCCCGCCTGCTCACCGGCCAGCTCCGCCGCCACCAGCAGGAGCTCGCGGCGAGCCTGCGCGCAGCGGTCGACCGGGGCGGCGCGCTGCTGGAGGCCGCCGAGCAGGACCGTGCCGCCCGCCAGGCCGACCTCGACCAGGCCGCCAAGCTCCTCGACGAGGCCGACGCCGCCCTCGCCACCCGGGACCAAGTCCAAGACGGCGGCGCTGGCGAAGGCTGACCTTCAGCAGCCGATCCTCCGGGCCTCCGGGCCGAGCAGGTCAAGCAGCCGGCTGCATGGCCAGGCGGCACGGCGGCGCTCGGTGGTTTCGGGATCCTCCTCGAGGCTCAGCTCCCAGTCGTCGGGGCTCTGGGTGTGCCAGCGGGGCAGCGCGGGACAAGTGGGCAGTCGCTGCGTGGTGGGGTGCCGTGCGGGGCGGCCCGGGCGCGAGCCCGGCTGCGCGGCCATCTTCGTGAGCTGGACGATCTCGACCGTCCGCCGTCTCCCCGGCCAGACGACGATCCCGACTACCAGTACTACCAGTAGGGGTAGCCGGGTGCGCTGCTCCCGCCTTGCATCTGGGGCTCGGAGGGGGCCGCATCCACGCCAGGGGCGGTTGAGCCGTCATCAGCGACGGAGGTGGGGCTCCGCCCGGCCGGCAGCGGTCGGCGGTCTCCTGTTCGGAAGATGACAGTATGAGGTGCCGATCAACATCGGGAGGCGGTGGCGCGTGGAGCTGCGGAGCGAGGTCTTCAAGGGGGAGCTGCGGCATCCGGGCGGAGGGTTCGCGCCCGCGTCGTTGCGGCTGGAGGTCCGCTGGGACCCGCTGACCGGGCACACCGCCCGCCTGATCGAAAGCCCCGACCCGCTGTTCCCGCCCAACACCTACGACCTGGCGGCGCTCGCCGAGCAGACCCGGGCCGACTGCCCGTTCTGCCCCCATGCCGTCGAGGTCGCCACCCCCAAGCTTGCAGCGGCGCTGTGGTCCGAAGCTGCGCAGGACAGCGGCGGGGATGGGCGGATCGGTCGCGGCCAGGCGCTGCTGTTCCCGAACCTGCGCGCCTACGCCAAGCACAGCTCGGTCGCCGTCTACGGCACGACGCTGCACTACTTGTCGGTCGCGGAGCTGGGGCAAGACGCCCGCCTCATCGGCGACAACCTGGCCGCCCAGCGCGACTGGCTGCGGGCGGTGTGGGCTGCCGACCCGGCCGCGGGGTGGGCGTCGGTCAACGCCAACCACCTGTTTTCTTCCGGCAGTTCGGTGTTCCACCCCCACACCCAAGGTGCCGCCACCCCGGTGCCGACCACCATGCAGGCCCTGCTCGCCCAGGTGCCGCCGCAGCGCTACGCCGACTACCTGGCCACCGAACGCCGCCTGGGGCGCCGGCACCTGGGCAGCACCGGCACCATCGAGTGGCTGTCGAGCTTCGCGCCGCTCGGCCCGGCCGAGCTGCGCGCCTTCGTGCCCGGCGTGGCCTCCCCGGTCGAGTTGGACGACGACCGCCTGGCCGAGCTGGCCACAGGGATCGCCACGGCGCTTGGCCTGTATGGCGAGCTTGGTTTTGAGAGCTTCAACCTGGCTCTGTACGGCGCCCCGCCCGGCACGGTCGGCTACCCGCTGAACCTCCGCATGCTGGTGCGCTCCAATCTCACCCAAGCCGAGCCGTACCGGTCGGATGCGACCTACCTGGAGCGGCTGCACTGGGAGGCCGCCGTCGACCTGCCCTTCACCCCGGAGGTGCTGGCCGAGCGTGCCGGCGACCGCTTCCGCGGATCGGGCGGAAAGAGCTGATCAAGGGGCTGATTTCCGACTCTCCACTCCCTCCCGCCGGACGCAGCCCGCGCCCGCTTCAGCGTCGCCTACGAGACTGAGCTGGCGGCAGGCCCGCTGCGGGCCGACCTCGTCGCAGGAAGCGACCGCCGTGAGGAGCGAGCACGACAGCGAGCGCGAGACGAAGTACGCCGGCTCGACGGTGCCGACCCTGGATGGTGGCCATCTCAGCGCCGGGGTGGGAGTGGAGGTGGGTGGGGTGGAGGGCTTGGTGGGTGCGGGTGCGGCGACGGGATGGACGTCACCCCAGGTGCTTCGTCGGGCCAGACCAGCAGGATGGGACAGGGGGCGTGGTCGACGACGAAGCGGGTCGCTGGGCCAAGGCTGGCAGGGCCGAGGCGAGAGCGGTCGCCGTCGCGGGCGACTACCAGGAGGTCGGCGGCCTCGGCGGCTTGGACGACTTCGCGTTCTGGGCGGCCGCTGGTCGCCTGGAGGTGGGCTTGGCGGCCGAGCTGGGTTTGGGCGGCGGCGAGCAGGTCGTGGGCGGCTTGACCGGCGGCGGCGCTGATCCGTTCGGCACCGCGAACTCGTGCGACGTAGGTGGACCTATCGCAAGAAGCGCAGCACCAGCGTGACCACCTCCAAGTCGATCGGGGGCCGGCCAGGAGATGAGCTATCCAGCAGGCCGGGAACGCCACGATGGACGATGAGGGTCGGGCGTGGCCGATCAGGCAGGGCGACCACAGCAGGGGCATGGCGTCTCCCCACACGGGCAGCCACAGTCCGGGCATGGGGCCTGGCCGCAGGGGCAGCAGCACCCCGCGGCCGGCGCGGACGGCGCGGTCATCCGATCGTCACCTCCCTCCACTCCTTCTCCTGGTTCGGGGTCCCGGCGTCGATGAACTGGACTTCGCAGGGCCAGACGCCGGCCGGGTTCGGGCAGACGTCGGCGGCACACGCGGCCCCGAGCCGGGCCAGCTCCCCGCGGACCTCGGCCAAGCGGGCGATCTCGGCGTCGATCTCGGCAAGGCGGCGGCAAACGAGCGCTTCGGCGTGCCCGCAGGGGCAGGCGCCGCGGTCGCGGACGGCGAGGAGTTCGGCGATCTCCCGCAAGCGCAGCCCGAACCGTTGGGCGCCTTTGATGAAGCGCAGCCGCTGGGCGGCGGTCGGGTCGTAGTGGCGGTACCCGGCGGCGGTGCGGGCGGCTGGTGGGAGCAGCCCGATACGGTCGTAGTAGCGGATCGTGTCGGGCGGGATGCCGGTCTGCTTGGCGAGCATGGAGACGGTGAGCCTGGACATGTCGCCAGCGTAGACCTTGGAGCATGCTCCAAGGTCAAGGCCCTGGTGTGCGCTGATGGAGAGCAGGCGCGCTACGGTAGCAAGCCGAGCGTCGATGCGAACGCAGCCGCTCACAGGCTGTGCTGCAATCTCTGCACCCCATGCATTGTGGCGCGCGTGCTGCTCGCTCATGTGGATGAGCACCCGGCGAGCGACGCTGCTTCGTGCCATGGCTCGCCGGGACGCGAGGGAATCGATGAGCATGCTCCGCTCGTCCCCGCTGCGGCTCACCCGGTGCTTACGCTGGCGAGGCGAGCGCCCAGCGCCGACTTGACGGCTGGCCATTCGGCAGCGACCACGGAGAACATGGCTGAGTCCCGCAACATCCCTGCCTCGCCGGGCGCCCGCGAGGGCGACCAGCTACGCAACACGCCCTCGAAGCGCGCGCCGAGCCCCTCAATCGCCCGACGTGACCTTTCGTTGCGGGCGTCGGTCTTGAGGTCGACGCGGGCTACGCCCAGCGTCTCGAACGGCTGTGTGAAAAGGAGGAGCTTTGCCTTGAGATTGATCCCGGTGCCTTGCGCCTATGCCGCAATCCATGTCCAGCCGACCTCGATGGCGCACAGGTCTTGCCGGTCCGGCCACGTTCGGGGCTCGCAGAACGCAGTGCATGCCACCGCCATCCCGTCCCGCATCCGAACCTGCGCCAAGGGAGTCAGCCCATCACGGGCGAACTGGGCCGCTAGGTACGCCTCGACCTCGGCCGCACGGGGAACCACCGTGAAACCGTAGGAGGAACGATCCTCCTCCGCGGCCTACGCCAGATCCGACGCGTGCCGCATCGCGAGTGGCTCCAGCCAAACCAACGATCCGTGAAGCACGGGAACATCGAGCAGCACGCTCACCAGACCCTCCTCATCGTTCCTGGCAGTGGCACCTTTCCCTCGTGGGGAGGTTGCCGGACCGTCACTGGGCCAGGTCCCTCGGATCCTCTTGATGAATCTCGGCGCAGAGGCCTTGGCTCAGCACAGGGCAGCGCGTCAACCGGCAGTCCAGCGGCCTACACTGCGGGCAAAGATGAGCTGGGACCAGACCGATCATGAGTGACCCGCACCTTCCGTCGCGCGTCTCCGGCTTCGCCCTTCTTGTCGGCACGCCTATCCGCGCAGCGGTTGACACCCGGGGAGCCGGTCAGATAGGCGGATGGAAACGCTCGCATAGATGTCAAGTGGCGTTGGCGCAGTGTTGGCGCCCCACCCCGGCCATGGCAGCCGCGCACCCCGGCCGATCCGGCGCATCAGGGCCGTTCCATGCGAGCATGTCATCCATGCTGGACGTTCGGCGGCTTCTCGTACTCCGGGCGGTGGCGCAGCACGGCTCCCTCGCCGCGGCTGCCCGGTCGCTTGGCTACACGCAGCCCGCGGTCAGCCACCAGATCCGCCGCCTTGAGCAGGAGGCTGGCGTCCGACTTCTCGCCCGGGATGGTCGAGGCGTGCGGCTCACCGACGCGGGACGCGCTCTGGCGGCCCGGGCTGCGGCCATTGCGGCCGAGCTCACCGCCGCCGAAGCCGAGCTCACCGCCGCGGTCAGGGACGAGGCCGGGCACCTCCGGATCGCGGCCCTCCCCAGCGCCAACGCCGGCCTCGTGCCGCAGGCCCTCGCCGAACTCCGAGCCCGGCATCCCGAGATCGCGGTCTCCCTGGTGGAAGCGGGCCCCGAGGAGTCGTGGTCGCTCCTTCGGCGTGCCGAGTGCGACCTGGCCGTCACCTTCGACCACCCGCTCCTGCCCAAGCGGCCGCGGGCCGACCTCGCCATCGTGCCGCTGCTGGACGATCCGTTGCTGGTGATCCTTCCAGCGGCCCACCCGCTGGCAGGGGCCAAGGAGGTGGAGCTGGACCGGCTGTCGGACGAACCGTGGATTCTCAGCACGCGCTGCCAGGCGGAGATGCAGATGGCCTTCATGGCCGCCGGATTCACCCCGAACGTCGCCCTCGTCACCGACGACTACTATCGGGCGGTGCCCCGCCTGGTTGCCGGTGGCTTGGGTGTTGGCCTCGCCACCGCGTTCGTGAGCCAGGGTGCCCGACCTCCCGGTGTCGTCATGGTGCCGGTGGCGGGCCTCCAGGGTGGGAGGATCATCGCCGTGCTGCCCAGGCGTCCTCGGTCCTCGCCCGCCTCCAGGGCCCTGTTGGAGGCGCTGCAGGCGGCCGCGCCAACCTTGAGCCCGGCCGCGGTGGCTTCTCCCCACCGGCCGGCGCCCGCGGCGACGCAGTCGCCGTCCTCACCGAGCTGATCGCAGCATCCGGTCGCACGCTCAAGACGCGCGGGCGTCGAGGTCGAGCACCCGCATCGCTCATTCATCAACAGCGCTTGGACCCGTGAAAGAAGCTGTCATGTTTCCCGATTTCTCCGGGCGGAGAAGGTCACCTACGGTGCGATCAGAGGGCCTTCCCGGGTCGTATCGGATCGGGTGATTCGGGGTTGGAGGTGATGCGGATGATGACCGACACGCTTGCAATCCCGTTTGGGGTTCTTGGGAGTCTCCTGCTGAGGAGCCTCCTGCTGGCCGGAGTGATGGCGTCCTGGGCCGGGTTGGGCGCAGCCGCTGGCGGCATCAACAAGACTCTGGCAACGTGCCGCCTGGCCAGCCTCCCCAGCTCATGAGCGGCGCCGGTCGATCGCGAGTCCACAACGGCTCTCGGCCAGCACGGATGCGGACGTGAGGCAATCTTTCGACGCAATCGTCGTCGGGTCCGGTCCCGGTGGAGCGACCGTCGCGCGGGAGCTTTCACGACGGGGCTGGAAGGTCCTCATCCTGGAGCGTGGCGGGAAGGCGCCGGTCACCGGGAGCATGGCGCAGACCCTCCGGGAGCTGTGGATGCCCCGACGCAGCTTGTTCCTCACCGACCGGCTTCTGGCGGTCCTTCGAGGCGTCACCGTGGGAGGCAGCTCGATCTACTTCTTCGGGACCGCGTGGGAGCCCCCCTACGAGCTGTTCGACAAGCACGGCATCGACATTCGCGCCGAGGTGGACGAGGCGCGACGTGAGCTGTCCGTCGCCCCGCTGCCAGCGGACCTGATGGGACCCAAGGCCCGGCGGATCATGGAGAGCGCGATCGAGCTGGGCTACGACTGGAAGCCGCTCCCGAAGTACTTCGACCAGGACCGCCTCCAGGGTCCCCCGATGGGCTCCTACGGCGTCCCGACCTACCGGGCCAAGTGGAACGCGCGGATGTTCGTGGAAGAGGCCGTCTCGCTGGGCGGAACGCTGCTGACCGGCGCCACGGCCCGGCGCGTACGCATCGAAGACGGTGTCGCCACCGGCGTCGAATTCGATCATGAAGGCAGGACCCGGACGGTGTTCGGGTCGAAGGTCGTCGTCGCGGCAGGAGGGATCGGCTCTCCCGTCCTGTTGCGCGCGAGCGGGCTCGAGGGCGCGGGACGCTCGTTTTTCTGTGACCCGGTCCGCCTGGTGATCGGGTTGCTCCCCGGCTCCGGGGGCGGGCAGGAGCTCCCGATGACCGCGGGAGTTCTGATGGAGGACGAGGGTTACACGCTGACCGACGTGTCCCTACCGCGGTGGATGTCCTCCATGATCACCGCCGAGGTCGGAAGGATCGACAAGCTCCCGTCCTATCGGCGGGCGGCCGCCATCATGGTCGAGAGCAGAGACGATCTCGACGGTCGGATCACCCGGCGAGGTGGGATCCGCAAGCCGCTGTCGACAGCGGACCGACAACGGCTGGCCCGCGGGACGGAGCAGGCGAAGGAGATCCTCGCCAACGCCGGTGCGCAGGGGCTATTTCGTAGCTGGTTGTTGGCCGCCCAACCTGGGGGCACCGTGCCGATCGGCCGGCTCCTCGATCGCGATCTGCAGACCGAGATTCAGAACCTCCACGTGTGTGATGCATCCGTCATCCCCGATCCCTGGGGCCTGCCGCCGTCGCTCACGCTTATCGGGTTGGGGAAGCGCCTCGCGGTCCACCTGGCCGCCCGCTCGCGCCGGGTTGGTGGGAACGGAGGATCAGAGGCCAGCGCCCCCTCGAGCAAGCCATAACCGGCGCCTGCCAGCGTGCCTACGTCCCACCGTTCGTAAGGCGTCGGCAGAGGAACGACTCCCACAGGGCGCGGCAGCGCGCCCCGCAAGGCCGTAGGCTCGCAGGGCTGGGTGTCAGGTGGCGAGCTGCTGCAGGAGCAGCTGCTGGTCGATGGCGACAGCGGCGATCGCGCCCTCGGCGGCGGCGATGACCACCTGCGCGCCAGGTACTGGCATGCTGGGCCGCCGCGCCATGTCCCCGGCGGCGAACACGCCCGGCACGCTGGTCTGCCCGAGATCGTCGACCAGCACCGAGTCGTCCTCCAGCAGGGTGCAGCCGAGCTCGCGGGGCAGGTCGCTGCGCTGGCGGGTGGGCGCGTGCAGGAACGCCGCGGCGCGCGCGACGGGCTCGCCCTCGGCGAACACGATGCGCTCCGGCCTGTCGTCGCCGTCCAGGCTGGCGATGGGCTCCTCGCGCAGCTGGACCTTGTGAGCGGCCAGCAGGCGGCGGGTGTCCTCGTCCAGCCCGGCGGGGCCGTTGCTGCACAGCAGCACATCGGGGCTCCAGCAGGTCAGCTGCAGTGCGAGCTGGAGGTTGCGGGGATCAGCGGCCAGGACCGCCAGAGGCTGGTCGCGGACTTCCCAGCCGTCGCAGTAGGGGCAGTTGAACACCCCGCGTCCCCACAGCTCCGCCAGCCCGGGGATCGGGGGGAGCTGGTCGGCGACCCCGGTTGCCAGCAGCAGCCGGTGGGCCTGCTCTGTAGTGCCGTCGCCCAGGGTGACCGTGAACTGCTCGGCCTCGCGGGCGACCGCCTCGACCGCGACGTCGCGGACCCGCACGGTGGGGTAGGCGCCGAGCTGGTCGCGGCCGGTCTGGCGCAGCGCCGCGGGGTCGGTGCCGTCGCGGGACAGGAAGCCGTGCATGGCATGCACCCGCGCGTTGCGTGGCTTGCCGCTGTCGCACAGCAGCACAGTGCGCCGGGCGCGGCCCAGCATGAGCGCGGCGCTCAGTCCGGCGGGGCCGCCGCCGGCGATGACGATGTCCAACATGAACTGCCTCCTCCATGGTTGACGGATAGCGATCGCTACTGTAATAGTGATCGCTATGGAAACGCAATCGACGGCACGTCCGCGCAGGCGGCTCAGCAGAGCCGAACGCAGAGCCCAGACCCACGAGGAGCTGCTGGAGGCGGCGGCGCGGGTGTTCGCGCGCAAGGGGTATGCGGGCGCGTCGGTTGACGACATCGCCGAGGAGGCGGGCTTCACCGTCGGCGCGCTGTACTCCAACTTCGCCGGCAAGCAGGACCTGTTCCTGGCTGCCTTCGAGCGCCACTGCGATCAGGGTCTCGCCCGGATCCAGAGCACCATGGGCGGCCCTGGCTCGACCAAGCAGCGCCTGGAGGCCTACAGCAGGCAGTTCGCCGAGCTGAGCGAGCATCGGCAGTGGTGGCTGCTGTCGGCCGAGCTGTGGCTGTACGCCCAACGCGACCCCGACGCCCGCGCGCGTCTGGCGGCGCTGGAGCGCAAGGTGCGGGCTATCGTCGCCGACACCTTGCAGCGTGAGGCCGCCCGCAGCGGCTACCCGCTCCAGGCGCCGCCCGACGAGGTTGCCGCCGCCGTGCTGGCCCTGTGGCGGGGCCTGATGCAGCAGCGCCTACTGGACCCTGCGGCGGTGAGCGCCACCACCTTCGCAACGACCGTGAGCTGGATGCTCCAGGGCGTCGCGGCCGCCCACAGGCAGTAGGGCCGAGGCCATGATGGAGAGCGTTCCCCGCATCGACGATGGCATTGCCCTGCAAGACGGCCGCTGGCTGGCCTACGCGGAGTTCGGCGACCCCGCCGGGCGGCCGGTGCTGTTCTTCCATGCCACGCCCGGGTACAGGCTCAACCCGTGGTTGACCGACGCCGAGCTCCGCTCGGCTGGTGTGCGGCTGATCGCGGCCGACCGGCCCGGCGTGGGACGATCCACTCCGCAGCCGCGGCGGGTGCTGCTGGACTGGCCAGACGATGTGCGGCAGCTCGCGGACGCCCTGGGGCTGGAGCGCTTCGCGGTGGTGGGGTTCTCCAACGGGGGGCCGCACGCCGCCGCGTGTGCCTACAAGCTCGGCCCGCGGGTCAGCGCCACGGCGCTGGTGGCGCCGCTGCCGCCGCTGGACGCGCCGGGAGCGGTGCGGCAGCTCGGCGTGCCGGGCTGGTACTACCCGCTTGCGCGGCGGGCGCCGTGGGCGCTGCGCGCGGTGTATGCCGGGCTG
>WNFX01014974.1_pt1 | contig 11611 bp, 9 predicted proteins | sample 5400111 | NCBI WGS metagenome assembly WNFX01 (sample SAMN13153363, study PRJNA577476) | soil metagenome | isolation source: 40 cm soil or saprolite under grassland replicate 1 | place: USA:California | collected 2016-06-15
CCGCGGCGTGAACGGCACGCGCGATGCGCGCCGTGAGCGAATCGACCATCACGGGGTCGAAGCCCGCGACCGAGCTCCCCTGATCGTTGTAGCCGGCCGCTTCGAAAAAATGACCGGGACCGGCATGCGTGTGGGTCACCGCGATCACGAGGCGATCCGCCCCGATGCCGTCCGTGCGCGCGGTGAGCGCCGCGACCCGGCGGTGCAGCAGGGCGGAGCTGAGCGGCAGATCGGCGACGACAAGCGCCAGGCGATTGCCGCCGCCGTCGGCCAGCACGAGCACGCGTGCATACAGTCGCAGCCGATAGCCTCGTGCCTCCGCGCCTTCGGGTCCGTTGCCCGCCAGCCCCACACCAGGTGGCGGCGTGATGTCGACGCGGGCAAACCCGGCCTGCAACCCCGCCTCCGTGCCTGCTCGCGGCACCGGGCTGAGCGCCCCCGGCACGCGCAGTCGTGTGGGGCCGCACGCCACGAGAACGACGGCCGCGACCTGGAGCAGCATCGCTCGGCGGCGGCTCACTGCCCCCTCCGGGCGTCGCCGAGTACGACCGTGATCCCTGTCCACAGCCACACGACGAAGTCCCGAGTCCGGCCCGGGCCGTCGGCCTTCGTGGCATCATCGAGATTGAGCTGCGACCGAGCCCCGAAGGCGAGCGTGGTTGAGCGTCCCGCTCGCACCTCCGTCCCAAAACCGAGGCCGACATGCGTGATGCCGCGGCTGGCGAAGTTGGCAAGCTCTCCGGGCCGAGCGGGGTTGGGTCCTTGCCCGACGTTCAGCCCCATTTCCGTCTGGACGAACACGAAGGCATACGGCGGAAAGGGCCACCCGAGCACCGGGACATCGAGCGACGCGCGGAGAAACGCTCCATGCACCCGCTCCACATCCCACCAGGCTTCGAACGTTGGATTGAGGTAGCGGCTGGTCGTCGACAGCGACGCGAATACTTCCGTCGTGTTGCGAGCCGGGCCCACGCCGCCGCTGCCTGAGTCGCCGCGGAAGACGTACCGCACCAGCCCCGCGCGCAGGCGAGTCGGTCCGAGGACCAGTGAAGCCTGCCCCCAGAGGTCTTGCTCTCCGAGATGTCGACCACCGGCGCCGGCTTCGGACAACTCTCCTGACGAGACGCGATCCAGCTCGTAGTGCAGCACGGCGCCGCTCTGCAGCGAGAGGCGGTGGGCACGGAGCTCCACGGCGAGTGATGGCTGCGCGACGAGCCCAGCCGCTCGGGAGATGCCGTGCCACACGTAGCGGCCACCGCCGGACACGTCAGTGCGGCCGGAGAGTTGTGCCGCAGCTGGCGGAACAGCTACCAAAAACCCCGCGAGACACGACCAGGCATGTCGCACGGGGTCTGATCAGTTATACGCAACGGTCATCTGCACCACCGCGCTGTAGTTGCCGGGCGCCTGGTTCGGCGACGGCGAGATTCTGGCACCGACGAACACCGCCGCCCCCCCGTTCGTGCCGACGTGGACCGTCGACCCGCTGGACGACGGTGTGAAGAACTCAATCCCCGGCCCCAGCGCCGACGACGCCCCCGTCCAGTTATCGATCGGGATCACGAAACTCCCGTCGGACAGCTCGGTCGGCAGCGTGAACGTGAGAGTGATGCTCGCGTTGGCGACCGCGCCGACGGAGAACTCCCCCGCGTCCGGATCGGATGCGGTGATGACCCTGGGACCACTGCCTTGGGACAGCGTCCCGAAGTCGAGATTCCTCGTTCCCGAGACCGACAAGGACGGAGCGATGACCGCCATTGCGGTGATGCTTGCGGCGTTGTTCTGAGCGAGGAGCGGCGCCGGCGCGAGGGCGAGCGCGGCGAACAGCGCGCCGAGACGAGACGGCAAGGCAGGATGTGTACGCATGGGTCCCTCCGGATTGGTAGGCCTGCAACTCCCCCGCCGGAGCGGCGGGGAGCGGCCGAAGGTAACCCCCTACAAGGTCTTGAGGAACGCCACCAAGGCCGCACGGTCTCCGGGCGGCAGCGCCTGGAACAGATCGCGCGCGCGCGCGCCTTCGCCGGCGTGCAGCTCGATCGCCTGCTCCGGCGTCTTGGCGCGGCCGTCGTGCAGGAAGTGCGTCGCGAGTCGCATCCCCATCAGCGGCTCGGTGCGGAACTCGCTCGGCGTCGCGAGCCCGAGGCAGATGTCGGCCAGGTCGGGACCCATGTCGTGCAACAACAGGTCGGTGTACGCCGCCACCTCCTTGTGCCGCAAGGCCGGGATGGGATTGTCGCCGGTCCGCAATGTGGGCACGTGACACCCGGTACAGCCCACGCGCGCGAAGATGTCGCGGCCGCGACGCGCCTCGCCCGACTGCTTGAGCGGCGCGGGCGGAGCGAGCAGGCGCACAAACGCGTCGGCCAACTCGAGACCGCGGGCGCCGATTTCAGGCTCCGGTGCCGGATCGGTTCCGTCGGGCAGTGGATTGCCGGTGACGGTGCCCTCGACCGGGACGGACGGATTCGTGATGCCGATCTCGACCTGAAATGCGCCGTCGTTGAACTCGCGCAGCGTCGGCACGAGCGCCTTGCGCCCGAAGCGTCCCAGCCGGCCGTCGAAGAAGCGATTGGGCCGGCCGGAAATGCCGTCGTGATTGCGGTCGTCGGGGTCGGCGTATGAGAGAATCACGGAATCAGGCACGGCGTCGAGCAGCCCGAAGCCGAACACGTCAGGTGTGGTGCGCGCGGCGACGGTTGTGACAGTCGGCGGCAGCGGCTCGTGGTCGATGCCGAGCGCGGCATGCAGGGCCGGCGTCACGCTGTCCTGGAACACCGGCCCGCCCTTATCGGCGAGCTCGTCGCACATGGCACCCGTGCGCTCCGGGTGAAACACGGCGGCATGGCGCTCGACTTCGTCGCCGTTCGCGCCCGTGACGGGGTCCTCGTGGCACTCACCACAGCCGCTGGCGTTGAACAGCGGTCCGAGACCCACTTGCGGCGTGAAGGTGCTGTCGAACACGGCGCGCCCGCTGTCGAAGCGCGCCCGCTCGGCCGCGGACAGCCCGGGCAGGGGGTCGCCAGGTTGCGGTCGGTGACATGCCGCCGCGCTGCACAGGACCGCGAGGCCGATCCAGCGGCGCGTCATCGCTCAGGCTCCACGCCCACGTCCATCCGGCCGACGCGCTCGATGGTATAGGCGACAAACCCCGTCGGCCGGCCGCCGAACGCCACGCGGATCACGTCGCCGGGTTTCAGCTCCGCCAGCTTGAGCGGCGCGCCTTGCCCACTCTTCCGGTCGGTGATCGGGACGGTGACGGGAACCTGGAGCCGCACGACGCGGAGGGCGAAGCCGACGCCGGTCGTGACCTCGAGCGTGTGCGCGCGAGCGTCCACCGCGCGAATCGCGCCTCGCACGCTGTCGTGCGGCGTGGTGGGGGGGGACTGCTGTGCAGCGAGCGCGAACGGAGCGACCAGTGCAGCGAACGAAAGCAGCGTGATGCGGCGCATCGACCCCTCCCGGAAAAGGCTCTGGAGGAGTACCCCTATTCGATCGGTGGGTGCCGAATCACTCCCATGAACAGAATCGTTCCCGACAGATTCTCGCGCAGCGCGAAGATGAACGGCCGATCGGGCGATTGTCCCCCGGGTCACCTGGTGTATGTTCTGGTCGGCTGCCACTCGATCTCTGGAGGAATTTGCATGCGTGCCATACTCGCCGCCGCCGTGCTGCTCGCGCTGCCGAGCGCCGACTGGGAGCTGCTCGGCTCGCGCCGCGTGAATTTCGCGCTCGATCACGACGCCATTTTGGTCGGCGCCCGGGAGGGCGGATTCACCGCGCTCAAGCTTGAAGTCGTCGGCGGCACTCTCGAGATGTACAACATCAAGGTCACGTTCGGAAACGGCCAAAGCTTTTCACCCGAAACGCGCGTCCAGTTCCATCAAGGCTCCTGGAGCCGCACGATCGATCTCCCGGGGCCCATCCGCATCGTCCGCCGGGTCGATTTCTGGTACCGCAGCCGGCTGCGTCGCGGCGCGGCCACCGTGCGCTTGTTCGGCCGGACGTGACGGCAGCGCAGTCCGCAGTCTTCCTGTACGCCATTCTCAGTCGCATGGCGTACGTGCTGTTCGTGGGGTACGTGCTGCGCCGCGAAGAGCGCGAGGGCTTCTACGCGCAGCGCTTCGGACCGGTCCTCGGTTTTCGCCGCTTCCGGCGCCGCGCCGCAATCGTCATGTACCATGACGCGCTCGCATTCATTCTGCTGTGTCTGGTCACCCGCAACACGTGGGATCTGCCGCTGTCACAGGCCGTCTCGTTCGCCGCGGGCGCCCTGCTCGTGATCGTGGGACTCGGCACGAAATTCTGGGCCGCGCGAACCCTCGGGATCGAGGCCTATTACTGGCACAACTTTTTCGATCCCGCTGAGGCGGTAGGCCCGGTCTCGAGCGGGCCGTACCGCTTCCTCTCGAGCCCCATGTATACGATCGGGTACCTGCAGACCTACGGACTGGCCCTGATGCTGCGCTCGCTGCCGGGTCTGATCGCGGCCGTCTTCTCCCAGGCGGGAATTCTCGTGTTCTACTTCGTCATCGAGAAACCGCATTTCCAGCGCCTGCACCGCTCTGGCTGATGCGACGCGTAGCCTTTCTACTATATGCGTTTTCCGCGGGCGATCCCTGGAATGCGCATCATCACTAGCGTCGCTTGACGGTCGGAGCGCCGGGCGGTAGCACTAGGGCGACGCTCACTCCCCAGAGGGGCATGAATATGCGACGTGTTGAGAATTTACTCGCAGCGCTGTCGGTGCTGCCGTCGATCGTGCTGGCGCAAAGCGGATCGATCCGCGGCCGCGTGGCGGATGCCGCCGGCGCGGCGCTACCCCGCGCGTCGGTTTCGGCCGAAGGCTCGGGGTTACGCGCCACCAGCGACGATCAAGGCCGTTATGAAATCCGCGGTGTCTCGGCCGGCACCTACACGGTCCGCGTTCGGCTGCTCGGCTATGTCCCGCAGTCTGCGCGCGTGACGGTCGCGCAAGGCGCGGTCACGCAGGATTTCACGCTAACAGCGCAACCCATCAGCCTCTCCCCGGTCGACGTCGTCGTCGGGTCGCGCGCGCGGCATACCGCGGCGGAGCAGCTCGCCGTGCCGGTGGACGTGTTCACGTCGGAGGACATGACGAAACAGGGCGTGACCGAGACCGGGCAGATTCTGCAATCGCTGGCACCGTCGGTGAACTTCCCGCATCAGAGCGTCACCGACGCGAACGACATCGTGCGGCCGTTCACGCTGCGCGGTCTCTCGCCTGACGAGACGCTGGTGCTCATCAACGGCTGGCGACGTCATCAGATGGCGCTCGTGAACACCTTCGCGTACGGCATGGGCGCCGGGACGACCGGCGTGGATCTCAACGCCATTCCCTCGAGCGCGATCGACCGCATCGACGTGCTGCGCGACGGCGCCTCGGCGCAGTACGGATCCGACGCGATCGCGGGCGTCGTCAACATGGTGCTGAAGGAAGGGCAGTTCACGCCATTCCTGAACACCAGTGTCGGCCGATATCACCCGGACAATTACGCGGACGACGGTACCACCGCGAATCTGAACGGCGGCTGGGGCATCGGCATCGGCCGCGGCTCGCTCGGATTGTTCGGCGAGTTCCTGGATCGCCAGCCGACGAATCGCGCCTGGCCTGATCCGTACGAGGACGCGGGCACGGGCGTGACGGACTCGATCGTCAACGGCCGCATCATCGTCAAGCGGAATGCCGCGCCGCAGCCGAACCACCACTGGGGCGACGGGCTCGAGAAGGACGTCGTCACGATGGCAAACTTCCGGCTACCGCTGAACGACAAGGGCACCACGGAGTTTTACAGCTTCGGCGGTTGGAGCTATCGCAAAGGCACGGGCAACGGCTACCGGCGCTGCGCCCTGGACTGCGCGAGCTTCATTCAGGGCCGCAACTGGCCGCAGATCTACCCCTTCGGCTACCTCCCGGAGTTCGCGCCGAACGTGCTGGACAATTCGATCGTCGCCGGGATCCGGACGCTCGCGAGCGGCTGGTCGATCGACCTCGGCACCTCGTACGGCTACAACCGGTTCGATTATCACATCCGGCACACCCTGAACGTGTCGCTCGGTCCATGCCTCGACCCGGCCAATCCGTGCGCGCCGGGCCCGGACAGCACGTTGGGCACCCCCGACGACATGGCCAATCAGACGTCGTTTTTTGCGGGCCGGCTCAAGCGCGACGAGATGCTCGTGGGCCTGAACGCCGCCAAATCGGTCAGCCTCGGCCTGCGCGAGCCGGTCAACGTGGCCATCGGTGCCGCGTTCCGGCGTGAAGGCTATCAGATCACGCGCGGCGAGCTTGCATCCTACGTGAACGGCCATCACCTCGGCCCCGACAGCTCGGCGGGGCGCCCGTACTCGCAGGTCTTCCCCGGCTTCCGGCCGCAGGACGAGTCGAATTCGCACCGCACGAATGCGGCGGTGTACGCCGATCTCGAAACCAATCTGACGGCCAAGGTCCTCGCGAACGTCGCGGGGCGGTTCGAGCACTACTCCGACTTCGGCTCGCTGGCGACCGGCAAGGCCGCGGTCCGCTTGCAGCCCTCGCGCCAGTTCACGGCGCGCGCCGCCCTCAGCACCGGGTTCCGGGCGCCGGGACTGACCCAATCGCATTTCAGTCGCGTGAATACGAACGTCATCGGCGGCGTGGTGACGGACGTGCTCATCGTGCCGGTGGCCGACAGCGCGGCGCGACTGTTCAACTCGAAGCCGCTGCAAGCCGAGAAGTCGGTGAACGTGAGCGCCGGCTTTGCGTTCAGTCCCAATGACAACGTCACGTTCACGGTCGATGCCGGCGCGGGCACCATCGATTGGACCGCGATGGCGAACTACACCAAGACGGCCATCACGCACCTCGATCCGCGTCCTGCGGTATTCAACGGTACGCCCTCGACTGTGGGCGGCATCATCGATTCTGTGACGTACATCGCCATCACCGAAGAGCGGCCTGACTGGCGCGCCACGTTGACCGGCGAGTACAACCTGGGCCGAGTACACGCGCTCGCGCGCGCGGCGTACTACGGCAAGTTCTCCTCGGCCCAGCCCGGCTACTGCGACTTCTGCCGGGAGCGTTACGGCGCGAAGACCTTGTTGGACGCCGAAGTTGGGTACCGGTTCGCGAGTGTCAATCTGGCGGTCGGCATTCGCAATCTGTTCGATACCTATCCGGACAAGCCGAGCTCGCAGCGGATCGTGGATTCGTTCGGCGATCGCTCGATGGACTTCAACAACAATTTCGGGACGTTCCCCTGGGCCGCCGCGTCACCGTTCGGATACAACGGCCGTTACTTGTACGCCCGAGCAGAGATGAGTCTGCTCAAATAGGGAGGAGTTCTATGGTTCGCGCTGCAAGGTTCCTGAGCATTGCCGCCATCGCTGTTCTGTTCTCCGCCGTCCCCGCGGGGGCGCACGCCCAGAACGGCCGGATCCGGGGCGTGGTACGCGACGCCCACAGCGTTCCGATGGCGGGCGCCACGGTCCGGGTGACAGGTGGCACCGGTGCTGCCCGCCGCGCGACGTCGGATGCCGACGGCGCGTTTTCATTTACAAACGTCGCCCCCGGCACCTACACCGTATCCGCGTCCCTGCCCGGCGTCAGAACGCAGGTGCAGCAAGGCGTTCGGGTCGCGGCCGACGCCGAGGCGGTGGTGAACTTCGTCCTGCAAGCGCTCGAGATGGAAGCGATTACCGTCACGGCGATGAAGCGTGAGGAGCAGCTCCTCAACGTACCAATCTCGATCGCCGCTCCGACGGAGCAGGCGCTGCGCGTGCGGGGCGTGGACAACATCGAAGAGGTCGCGCAGAACGTCGCCGGGTTCAGCGTGCAGAACCTCGGCCCCGGACAGAGCCAGCCCGCCATCCGTGGCGCGTCGTCAGGCCAAATCTCGCGCGACCAGCCCGGTGTGAAGGAAGAAGTGGGCGCCTATCTCGACGAATCGGTGATCTCGCTGTCCCTGTTCACGCCGGACCTCGATCTGTTCGACGTTGGCCGCGTTGAGGTGTTGCGCGGGCCGCAGGGAACGCTGTTCGGTTCCGGGTCCCTCTCCGGGACGGTGCGTTACATCAGCAATCAGCCGGAGCTCGGCATCAGCAAGACGTTCGGCGAGACCGAGGTGACGGAGATCGACGGCGGCGAGCCCGGCACCAGTGCCAAGCTCGGATTCAACGCGCCGCTGGGAGACAAAGCCGCCGCGCGCATCGTGGGGTACAGCACGCGCACCGGCGGCTACATGGACGCGGTGCAGCCGAACCTGCGCATCGATCAGAACGTCAACGGCAACACCCGCGCTGGGCTCAGGGCCGCGATTCGCTTGCAACCAAGCAGCAAGTTCAGCATTACGCCGCGGCTGGTGTATCAGCGCGCCAAAGCGGACGGCTGGAATCGCATCGACGCCTATAACATTCTGGCCAATCCGTATACGACGACGCGCCCCAAGGTCACCCTGGGCGACCGCCAGCTCTTCACGCAGATGGAAGAGCCCGTGACCGACAAGTTCCTGCTCGGGGACGTGAATCTTCAGCTGGATCTCGGTGCCGCGACGCTGACGTCGGTGTCGTCGTACACGCACCGCAACATTCTGGTCGTGCGCGACGCGACGGCACTCTATGCCAGCATCGTGGGTGGCAGTTTCCAGCTGCCCGAAAACATCTACACACTCGATGCACCGCTGTACGACCACACCAATTCGATTGTATGGACGCAGGAAGTGCGCTTGGCCGGCAGCGCCCAGAACCAGCTGAAATGGCTGGTGGGCGCGTTTTACAGCAACAACAAGCGGGGCTACGGGCAGGACGTGTTCGTCAAGAACTTCGACACGCTCGCCGCCCCGATCTGCTGCCCAGTGCTCGAGCCCGGTGGCTTCCCTCCCCCTCCTCAGCCCGACGGGTGGACGATGGGGCCGCTCCTGACCACGAAGGACCACTTGTTCTTCTCCGATCTGAATTACAAGCTGACGCAGACGGCGGTGTTCGGCGAAGCCACGTTCAGCGCCACACCAAAGCTCGACCTCACCGGCGGCCTGCGCTGGTACAACTTCGATGAGAACCGCGCACAGGCCTTCGACGGGTTCTTTGTAGGCTACGTCACCCGGCCCGGCAAGACAAAAGCCAACGGATTGGCGCCCCGCTTCATTGCCAATTACAAGGCGTCGGATGCGTTGACGTTCAATGCCCAGGCATCCCGCGGCTTCCGGCTCGGCGGGATCAACGACCCGCTCAACAAGCCGATCTGCACTCCCGCGGATACGCTCACGTTCGGTGGCCGGGACTCGTGGAAAGACGAGACGGCCTGGAACTACGAGGCCGGGATGAAGTCGCGCTTGTGGGGCGGGCGGGGCTCCGTGAATCTGTCCGCGTTCTACATGAAGATCGACAACCTGCAGCTGAACCTGACCGCGGGCACATGCTCCTCGCGTCTCGTGTTCAACGTCGACAAGGCGAAGAGCCAGGGTCTGGAATTAGAGGTGACGGCGTCGCCCAATGAGCATTGGGATCTGGCATTCTCCACCGGTTTCAACGACGCGAAGCTCTTGTCGACCGTCACGACCACGGACACCGCTGGCGTAACGACCGTGGTCGGCGGTGTGAAGAAGGGCAACCGTCTTCCCAGCGTGCCGAAGGTTCAGGCGAGCGCGGCGATCACGTACGGGATGCCGATTGGGATCTCGCGCCTGTCGCTGACCGGCAGCTTCCAGTATGTCGGCTCGCGCTACACGCAGATCGACGACCTGACGCCGGGCATCGACACCGTGCACGTCGGTAGGATGGGGCAGTATGTCGGTGGGCAGTCGCCGACGCAGACTTTCGTCTTCGACCCGCTGCTGGCGGCCTACAGCCTGTTCAATCTGCGCGCAGGATTGTCGCGCGGGGGCTGGGAGGCAGCATTTTTCGTGAACAACGTGACCGACGAACGAGCGTTCCTGGCACTGGATCGTGAGCGTGGACTGAATGCGCGCGTCGGGTATCTCACGAACCAGCCGCGGACGTTCGGGCTGTCGTTGCGCTTCGATTACTGAGGCCGCTGATCACACAGATCAGTAACTGATTTTCGCAGCTAGAAGCACAAACCGCCGGACGGCATCGCCGCCCGGCGGTCTTTTTTCTGCGGGAATCAGCGTCTAATCTGTGTGATCAGTGGCAAGGATCAGCGGCTCCCCATTCCCGCGCCGGCTCCCATCCCCATCCCCGCCCCCATCCCGGCGCCTTCCGTATAGAACTTCGCACCGATGGCGACCGCGACCGGCCACTCCACGAGGGCAATCAGTGTCGTGATGACGGTGAGGTTCTGCGGCATCAACGCCATCGGCCACATGAACAGCGTCGGCAGCAGTCCCCCGAGGACCCATCCGGCGACGCCGGCTTTGACCGCCGTGCCCGGCCCCGCGCCGAACCGCGGCCGGATGGCCGCGTAGAGCCACACGAGGACGATCCCGGCCACAAAGTCGAGGAACACGAACCACGGGACTTGTGCATTGGTCATGGCGGGTTTGCCGAGCGCCTGCATCGCCGCGGCCATTTGCGCTTTGAAGACCATGCCGAACACTACGAAATCAACCACATTCAGGACGACGCCCGCGATCAGGCCCCCGATAAGCACCTTCTGCATGTTGATCTTCCCCATCGTCGTACCCCCTCCAAAAGAGAGGACAGCGTCCGACCGGAGCACTCCTGCCGCCGCCAGGGTAGGGAATTCGACTGGAATCGTCAAGTCACAGCACGTTCAGCACCGCCAACAACCCCCCCATGCCATCGGAAATGACGGCCACACCGGCAGGCACAACCCATTCGTTCCCATCGACTACCAGATTGAAGTAGTACGTCCCGGGCGCCAGCTGCAGCGCCGCTTCCCAGATGTCGTCGCCGAGTCCGCGCAGCGGCGCCTGAGTCCAGCCGTTCCAGCTGCCCGCAATCGCGACGGAGTGCGCAGCGGGCATCCGGAAGCGCACGACGACGCTGTCGCCGCGATGCTCGGCGACCAACGGCCGGAGCAGTGATCTGGGTGGGGGGGGAGGCGCAGAGTTCAAGGGCGCCGGCGTGAGCGCGCGCCGCACCGTGAAGATTCTGACGGCGCCGGCCGCAAACCCGGCGCGGGGGAGACCCTGAAACGGGTCGCGGAGGTAATTACCTCCCGATGCCTCGACGGCGATCGTCGGCGTCAGGAAGTACTGCAACGAAACGCTCGCCGCTCCACTCGAGGCGGAGGTCCGGCTCACCCGTCCGCTCAGCCACAGTGAGCCGACTACGCGCGGCCGGTCGACCGTCACGCCGCCGACCAGGTCGCTGTACCACGCGTCGAGCAGCCGCGTGGCTTCGACGCTCAGCGAGAGCTGTGATGCAGCGACGAATTGCCGCCAGCCCCGCACGCGCACCCGCAACGCGCCGACACCCGGCTCCCCTTCGATGACGCCAGTCACGAAACCTGCGCCCACTGCGCCGTTGTCGGAGACCACTTCGAGCAGCGCCGTACCAGACGCGGCACCGATTCCATCGGATCGCGTGCTGGCCGCGAGTGTCGCGCTGACAGCCGGGCGCGTCCCCGTGGTTTCATGCGACAGGGTCGCCCACATGTCGGCACGCGCCTGGCCGGCCCATACGCCGCGCTCGA
>WNFX01006650.1_pt1 | contig 11609 bp, 11 predicted proteins | sample 5400111 | NCBI WGS metagenome assembly WNFX01 (sample SAMN13153363, study PRJNA577476) | soil metagenome | isolation source: 40 cm soil or saprolite under grassland replicate 1 | place: USA:California | collected 2016-06-15
ACCTTGGCCACCGTCTGGGTCGCGTTGCCAAAGACATTGGGTGCGAGCTCCGAGATGCGACTCACCAGGCCGTCGATCGATCCGTTGTCCCAGTTGGCGGTCCCCAGTCCGATGCGGGGGAGCACGACGGTGAAAAATTGCCAGCTGCCCGGCGCCGCCAGCATGGTGACGACCGTCAGAGCGACGAGCGTCACGCCGGCGATGACGGCGATGCGCCAGCGGGCCAGCCTCGCGAACAGCGGGATCAGAAAGATGGGCGAGACCTTGAGGGATGCGGCCGCCGCGATGAAGGCACCGGCCAAACCGGTGCGGCGGCGTAGCGCCGCCCACAGCGTCGCGCTGATCAACAGCAACCAGACGGTGGCGACCTGCTGGAATTTGAGGTTGAGGTACACCGGCATGAAGCCGAGGCTGGCGAGCCACAGTAGGCGCCGGCCGCTACGCGTGAGTTCCGGATGGATCCGCACGATGAGGAGCAGCGATCCGAAGAAGGCGACGTGCACGGCCAGCAGCCAGATGCGCGCCGCGGCCAGCAGGCCGAAGGCGGTGAGGGGCGCGAGCACCAGCGCGAAGAAGGGTGGGTAGATGTAGGCGACCACCCACGCCTGGGTCCCCCAGGAGTGCTTGAAGTCGGCGTAGATGTCCGTGCCGTGCGCGGCGGCCTGGGCGCCGCCGAAATAGTTGACGAAATCGAAGCGCAGGCTCTCCGGCGTCAGGGTCAGCCACTGGACGACCGACCACGTGAGGTAATAGGCGCCGATGCTGAGCACGAGCACGAGCAGCACCCGATCGCGAAACGATGCCTCGTACAAGCGCCGGACGCCGTACCAGCGTTTCACGCGGCCCGCGCCTGCGCGATCTCGTCCGGACTTCGCATCATCACCCGGCGGTGCCAGGCGAGCAGGAGCAACGCCATCGGGATCGCCGTAAAGCCGTTGAAGAAGAAGACGTGCCAACCCACGAAATATGCGAAGGGGATGATGGCGAAGGCCCAGATGGTCGCCTCGGTCGTGGCATCCCCCCAACCGCGCTGGTCCGCAGCGACGAGGACGGCGAGCACCGGGAGCAGCAGGATGGCGTCGAAGGAGTGGACATAGGGCAGGAGTGCGAACCAGAGCAGGAGGAAGGTCAATCCCCTGGCCAGGGGGACCCGGACCCGACGGAGCGCCCAGGCGGCGTAGGCGCACCCGACGAGAACCACGAACAGGAGGGCAATGGTCTTGAGGGGGCCACTGAGCGCCGGGTAGTAGAAGCTATGGATCGACGCGATGTCCGGCTGCGACCCCTGTGCCGCCCGCCAGTGCGAGAGGATCTCCGCCGGCCAGTGAATCAGAACGCCCGGGAGTGCCAGGGCCGCGGTGCCGAAGGCCAGCACGCTGCCCGAGGCAAACGTGATCAGCAGCCGGCGCGCGGCAGCCGGCTCGAGCAGCGCCACCACCAGGGGAAGCGCCACGCCGAGGTTCGGCTTGATCCAGACCAGCGTCAGCGCCAATCCACCGGCCACCGGCTGCCCACGCCAGGCGAGGTACCAGGCGGCGGCGAAGCCGAGGAACACCAGCGCCGTGACCTGGCCCTGGAAGATATTGAAGAAGGCGATGGGGGAGAGGGTCGCAACCAGGACCGCGATGCGCCGGCGCGTCGAGGGCCAGCCCAGGCGCGCCAGGATGAGCCAGCTGCCAGTCGCGATCGCCAGCAGCATCAGGGCGGCAAAGATGGGGTAGACGGTGTGCCACGACAGGCCCGTCAGTGGCTCGAGCGCGAGCGCCAGCCACGGACCCTCCGGATAGGGGAGGAAGTCGTAGTAGGCCGGATCGCCCACACGGATCTGCGCGGGGCTGTTGTAGAGCACATCCTCGGTGTGGCTCAGTGCCGCCCAGTCATAGGGGTCGCCATGCTGCGCCGCCAGCGTGGCCGCCGCGAAGAACGCGCGAAAGTCCTGCCCTGCGGTCGGTGCGACGACGAGCTGGCGGGCGTACGCCAGCACCAGCACCGCCGTGAAGACCACGAACAGCCGCTGCCGGCGCCGCATGCCGCGCTCCACGGCCGTCATTCACGTGCGGCAGCGGCGTAGGCTCGGTTCGCCGGAGTGTCGCGCATCATGATGGTCGCCTTGTCAAACGTCTTGAGTTCAAACCAGCCGGTCACTCCAGGCGCGTTGTGGATCTGCCGTAGCTCGGTGATGATCGGATCGTTGGAGTGGAAGATCACCCAGTTGATGTGGTAGCGCTCGAAGAGCTGAGCCTGGTCCGTGCCGAGCGACTGCAGATGGTCGTAATCACGCAACAACTGGTCGCCGTCGAGAGCCGCGTCGCCGAAGATGAAAACCGGCTGCGTGGTGCGCCGCGCGTCCAGGCGGAAAATCAGGTAGCCACCCCAGCCGTAGACGTTGAGCATGTGGCCGGGAGGCGGGTGCTGCACGAGGAAGTCCGCCGCCTTGATGGGGAAGTCGCGGGCCATCAGCTTGCCATCGACGCGCTGCACCAGGCTCGGTACGCTGGCGGCGGCCACGATCGCGAGGACGAGAGCGATCATGAGGACATTGAGGGCGAAGGTCACCGGCGTGGTCTTCGGCACGCGCCGCGGCCAGCGGAGCGAGATGCGCTCCCGTGCCTGCTGGGTGTAGTCGGCCAGCGCCGGGACGCTGACCAGCATGAAGAATGACAGGTTGCGCACCGAGTGCAGGGCCAGGCCGAGGCCGACCAACAGCAGAAGGAACTGCCGCGGTTCGATGCGGCGGGCGAGCGCCAGCCCCCCGATGATCAGGAAGATCATGGCCTCGAACGCCCAGATCTGGGACATCTGGAAGTTCGGGGAGAACCACTCGACGATCAGGCGCTGCTGCTCGGGGCTACCACCGGTCTGGAATGGATACAGATAGATGTCCCAACCGTTGGGATTGACGATGGCGACCGCGACCGAGGCGGCGAGGATGGCGGCCATGGCCCGCAGGCGAGGCAGCGGCATCGCCCCGCGACGCCGCACCAGGTAGCGCACGCCTTCCACGAACAGCGCGATCCCGAGGATCGCATAGCCGAGCACGAAGCCGGCGTGCAGATTGACCCAAAGCAGCATGATGGCGGGCAGCAGGTAGAGCGCGCGGCTGCGGCCCTCGCAAAACCGTTTGACCCACAGATAGGTCAGCGCCGTCAGCGCGAAGGTGATCATCTGGATGCGGGGGCCCCAGATGGGATTCGCGGCCGCCACGCCGAGGGCGAGCGTCAGCCCGGCGATCACGAAGTTCACCCGCCGGTCGATCGCCCGATAGACGAGGAGGAAGCCCGTGGCGGTAACGGCGCCGAAGAACAGGCTCACCAGCGGTAAGCGCCCGATCGCATAGAGGGCCGACATCAGGACCTCACTCAGCCATTCGTGGGTGATCCAGCGGTGATCGTGGACGGTAAAGGTGAAGAGATCCTGGTGGGGCACCGCGTGGTGGCTCAGGATCCAGTTTCCGGTCGTGAGATGCCACCAGAAATCCGGGTCGGTGACCGGCTGAATGGCGGCGATCAGCATGGTCAGGAAGATGGCGATGGTGAAGAAGTGCGGGAGGTCGAGCCAGCGGATGGCTCGGCTCAGCCACCGGTCGGGGCCCGGCTGGAGTGGGGACGGGGCTTTGGAACGGGCCAGGGTTGCCAATCTACAGGACGAAGGGGATGAGCCGGCGGGTGCGCCGGGCATAGGCCTCGTACTGCGGGTACGTGCTGCGCAGGACCCGCTCCTCGAAATAGGTGCGGGCCAGCTGCGCGCCGAGAAACACGGCGAACACCACCGCGTGCAGGCTGACAACGGTCGGCAACACGAGGCCGAAGCCGGCGAGGATCTCTCCCAGGTAGATCGGGTGCCGAGCCAGCCGGTAAGGACCGCTGGTCACCAGGCCCCGCGCCTCGGGGACGATGCTGAACCGCCGGCCGAGATAGCTCAACGAGTACAGAGCCCAGGTGATGCCACACGCGAGGCACATGTCGCTGCCCGCCAGCACCCAGATGTCGCTGCTGCGGCCCTGGCCCGGAATCAGGAAGAGCCCGTAGAGGACGAAGCTGCCGACCAGCGCCGCGGCGATCGCCACCGGGTTGTGATCGCGGGCGATGGCCTTGCTGCGGATCGCGTAGATGACCACCAGGAACGCGAAGAAGGCGACGGTGAGGAGACGGTTGAGCAGGTACATCACCTGCGTCCGGTCAAGGCCGCCGTGGGAAGCGTTCTGGACGCCGGCGAAGGCGAGCTCCGCCTGAATCGCCACCAGGAAGCCAAAGACGCCGATGGGCAGCGCCCGTCCGATGATGAAGGACGCCCTGTCATTCATCTGGTATGGAGATTCAGCGTGAATTCGCCGATTTTCCTGCTATCATTGGGCCGCCAAACGGGGCTCCAGCCAGAAAGCGTCAGCCTTTTCCATAGTCCTAGTAGTCCTATATGAGTGCGATCCAGGCCACGGATGAGACCTTCGATCCATTCGTGTTGATTCACCAGTCGGTCACCGCCCGCCTCCAGATTGTCGAGGTTGAGCTGGAGATGGCTGAGACGAAATCGCGGGAGCTGGAGGCGTCTCTGGAGCAGGTCCGAGACCAGGCCGAGGAGTCACGGGTTGTGGAAAAGCACCTGCTCAACAACCTCAAGCAGTTCTCGCCGTCGGAGGTCCAGGAGACCTTCGCCAACATTCGCGAGACGCAGCTGAGCGTGGAGCGAGTCCAGCTGGAGTACGAGTTCCTCACCGCCCGCCGCGCCGAGCTCAAAGACCAGGGGCAGTTCCTGCGGTCCGCCAGCCAGATCCTGGCCGACCTCCAGCGGATGTATGGCGAAAATGGCAGTCCGCCGACGGCCGCGGAGGGCGACAAGCAGTTTCGCGACGCGTCGCGCCAGGTGTTCCAAATCATCGAAGAGGAGCGGATGCGCATCGCTCGCGACATGCACGACGGGCCGGCCCAGTCGATGGCCAACCTCGTGCTCCAGGCGGAGATCCTGGAGCGGTTGCTCGACCGCAACCCCAAGCAGCTGGTGACCGAGCTGGCGGAATTCAAGAACAGCGTCCGCAACGCCCTCGAGGAAACCCGCCAGCTGATCTTCGACCTCCGGCCGATGACGCTCGACGACCTCGGCCTGGTGCCGACCTTGCGAAAGTTCATCAAGGAGTACGGCGATCGCTACGGTCTGGCCACCCGCTTCAACGTGGTCGGCCAGGAGCGCCGCTTGCCGGGCAACACCGAGGGCGTGCTCTTTCGCATCATTCAGGAGGCCCTCACCAACGTCCACAAACACGCGCGCGCGAAGATGGCGGAGGTCACCATGAACCTGCAACCGTCCCGCGTCTCGGTGACGGTCAAGGATGACGGTCAGGGATTCGATGTCGCCCGCACCGAGGCCAACCTGCACAAGAACAAGAACCTGGGACTGCTCTCTATGCGCGAGCGCGCCGAACTGGAGAAAGGGACGCTCGAGATTCGCTCGCAACCGGGCCGCGGAACCGAGGTAAAGGTCGAAATCGCGCTGCCCAAGCGCTAGGCCTCGCCCTGCGGGGCTCGCGGTAACAGCGTTCGCAACCTAGGCGATTCCTGTTACGGAGTCGTCAAAAGTTCTTAGCCGTTCCTCTGCCCAGGATTCGTTGATTTGATCGCGGACCGGTGTGAAACTGGGTTCTGTTCGATCTGCTCCACAAGGAGGTGAAACTAGCATGTTGACCAACCTTTATCTCAAGCTTCGCGCTCTGCTCAACCGTGAGGAAGGGCAGGGTATGGTCGAGTACGCCCTTATCCTCGTCTTGATCGCGGTGGTCGTGATCGTAGTCCTGATCATCCTCGGCAACCAGGTCAAGAACGTCTTCTGCAACATCTCGGGCGGCCTGGGCCAGTAAGCCCTTTTCGTTCTTGGGAGCAACAAGAGAGAGCCTGCGCAAGTGGGCTCTCTTTCTTTTTCCGGCTTGCGCAAGGAAGGGCGCTCGCCGATAGATACATGACCCGAAGGAGCGTCACGCCTTGGAGCGAGGGCGCCGAGTTTTCAGGAGGTGAGTCGATTGGCGACGGAGGTTAAGCCGAAGAGCAACCGCATCCTCTTGATCTTCGGTGTTTTCCTTGCCATTGTGGCGTTTGGAGGGGCCTTGCTCGTTGGCAGAACCTCGGGCGGCAATATCGCGGTTGGAGGATCGAAGAACGTGCCGGCGGTCGTGGCGTTGAAGGACATCCCGGCATCGACGCAGATCACGGCGGACATGGTCACCGTGCAGCAGTTCTCAGCGGACCAGGCGCCGCCCTACGCGTTCCGGGCCAAGGACCTTGTCGTCGGCAAGTTCGCTGCGATCCCGATCCATACGGGCACGGCGATTATCGACTACGACGTCGTCAGCGACGTCAGCGGCGTGCAGCCGGCGAAGCAGGCGTTCCTGCCTATCCCCGCCGGGATGGTCGCCGTACAGATCCCGACCGGTGAGCTCGTCGGCGTGGGCGGGTACATCCAGCCCGACGACCGAATCGACGTCCTCGTCAGCTATCAGCCAAAGGGTGCCCCGCAGGCAGTGACGAAGACCAGCTTTACCAACCTCCACGTGATCCGTGTTGGCCCGGCCGGCGGTGCCAACACCCGTGGGATCAGCTCCAGCCTGACCGTCATCGTAACTCTCAAGCAGGCCGAGGACCTGAAGTGGGCGCTGGACAACACCAACTACAAATTCCTGCTCAAGTCGGTCAAGGACTACGATGTCCCCGACCCAGACACCAGCGCGACCACGATGGACAGCTTCACCAGTACGTATCGCATCCGCTAGGATCCATAAACGGAAAAACGTTGACAGGCTCCCCGCGAAATCGGAAGATTTCGCGGGGTGCTTTCTTTAACGAGATGATCAGATGAGCGAGCCAATCAATGTCCTGATCGTGGACGACATCGCCAGCACCCTGGATAACCTCCAGAAGCTGCTCTCGTTCGAGCCGGACATCCAGGTCGTCGGCACGGCCATGAACGGCAAGGAAGGCATCGAGCAGGCGAAGAAGCTGGCTCCGGACATCGTGCTGATGGATGTCAACATGCCGATCATGGACGGCATCCAGGCCACGGAAACCCTGGCCCAGGAGGTGCCCAACTCACCCGTCATCATCATGTCCGTTCAGGGTGAGCGTGACTATCTCCGGCGGGCGATGCAGTCGGGGGCTCGCGAGTTCCTGATCAAGCCCTTCAGCGGGGATGAACTGATCGCCAGCATCCGGCGCGTATACCAGCTGGAGCAGAAGAAAGAGTCGTTCCTGGCCAAGACGACGGCTGGGACGGAGAAGGCGCCCGCCCCGCCGGCGGACGGCGAGACCCCGCGCCGGGGCGAGCACGGCCAGGTCTTCTTCTTCTACTCGGGCAAGGGCGGTGTCGGGAAGTCCCTGGTCGCGGCCAACCTGGCGGTCTCGATGGCGAACGAAACCAAGGGCAAGGTCGCGCTCGTCGACCTGGACCTGCAATTCGGCGACATCGGGGTGCTCCTCAACCTCGACCACTCGCAAGGAATCACCGACCTGATCGAGAACATCGACCACATGGATCCCGAGTTCATCCGCGAGATCATGGTGGACGGACCCTTCGGCATCAAGGTGCTCCTCCCACCGATCAGTCCCGAGCTCGCCGACCTGGTCACGGTCGACCACGTCCGGCGCATCTTCAGCGAGCTACGCAAGATGTTCGACTACATCATCGTCGACAGCTCCGCGCACCTGGGCGAGATCAACCTCGAGGTGCTGGACCATGCCGACCGCGTGGTGGTCGTCACCTCGCTCAGTATCCCGGCGATCAAGAACACCAAGCTGGCGTTGAAGATCTTCGACTCGCTCTCTATCCCCCCGGACCGCGTCGTCCTCTTGCTCAACAAGTCCGACGCCCACTCGGAATTCAACAAGGAGAGCGTGGAAGCGAACCTGCGCTTTCCGATCGCCGGACAGATCCCCAACGATCCCAAGCTGGTCATCAACTCGATCAACCGGGGGAATCCCTTCGTGACCACCCACCCGGAGTCGGAGATCAGCCAGCGCATTCGCGAGCTGGTGGCCAAGCTGATGCCGGTGGTCCCGGCGGCCACCGCCCCGGCGGAGTCCGCCGAGAAGAAACCCCGCAAGGGTCTGTTCGCCCGGCGTTAGAAAGGTTGAGATGACCTCGCGGGCCGCTGCCTACCCTGCCGTGCCACGCTGCGTAATCGAGTCGCTCCCATTTGTGGTGGCTCGAGGGACGGCCTGAGGCATGTCGCTCCTCGACCGCGTCCAGAAACAGCAGGGTCCCGACTCCAGCGCGCCCCCCGACGGGGCCTACGTTCCGCAGGCCGGTCAGAGCCCGCGCCAGTCCCTGGCGGCCGCCACGCGCAGCCGCACGCCGTCCGAGCTCCAGGCCGAGCGGATCAAGAACCGCCTCCAGGCGCGCCTGATCGAGCAGTCGGCCGACGACTCCGGCGACGAGGACCGGGAGCAGCGGGCCGCCAAGATCACCGACGCCCTCACCGCCGTGATCGCGGAGATGGGCCTCTCCCTGGCCAAGCCGGAGAAGCAGCGGCTGCTCGACTCGGTCCTCAACGACTTCCTCGGGCTCGGTCCAATTGAGGCCCTCATCAGCGACCCCACGATCACGGAGATCATGGTCAATGGGCCCGACCAGATTTTCGTCGAGCACAAGGGCAAGCTGACCCTCTCCAACGTCCAGTTCGAAAGCGAGGACCAACTGCGGCGGGTCATCGACCGGATCGTCTCGACGATCGGGCGGCGCATCGACGAGGGGTCGCCGATGGTGGATGCCCGGCTCAAGGACGGCTCCCGCGTCAACGTCATCATCCCGCCCCTGGCGCTGAACGGGCCCATCCTGACCATCCGAAAGTTCTCGAAAGACCCCTACAAGATCACCGACCTGATCAAGTTCGGTACCATCACCGACCCCATGGCCCAGTTCGTGCGGGCCTGTGTCCGCTCCCGGCTGAACATGCTCGTCTCGGGCGGCACCGGTTCGGGGAAGACGACGACCCTCAATGTCCTCTCCAGCTTCATCCCGGAGGAGGAGCGGGTGGTGACGGTGGAAGACGCCGCCGAGCTGCAGCTCAACCAGGAGCACGTTGTAACGCTTGAGTCACGACCGGCGACCGTCGAAGGGCGCGGCCGGATCGCGATCCGGGACCTGGTCGTCAACGCGCTGCGCATGCGCCCCGATCGGATCGTGGTCGGCGAGTGCCGCGGCGGCGAGGCGCTGGACATGCTCCAGGCGATGAATACAGGCCATGACGGATCGTTGACGACTATTCACGCGAACTCGCCGCGTGACAGTTTGAACCGCCTGGAAACGTTGGTGTTGATGGCGGGTGCAGAACTGCCCTCCCGGGCGATCCGGGAACAGATCTCGTCCGCCATAAACGTCATCGTGCAGCAGAGCCGCTTGCGGGACGGGTCGCGGAAGATCATCGCCGTCAGCGAGGTGCTCGGACTGCACGGCGACCAGGTAAAGGTGCAGGACATATTCGTGTTCAAGCAGACAGGCGTCAGCGAAGACGGTAAGGTGCAGGGCTACTTCACGGCCACCGGCATCATTCCGAAATATTTCGACCACCTGCAGTCGTCAGGCGAGGGCGTGACGAAGGACCTCTTCACGCCGGTGCCCGATCCTGCCGGACAAGGAGGCCACTAAGTGTCAATCCAGCTTGTCTTCGCGGCCATGGCAGCCATCGCGGCGCTGATCGTGGTCATGGCGCTGATGTCCAACAACCGGCAGCCGGCCGAAGAGCTGCACATGGATAGCTACAACCCCGAGGCAGCCGGCAAGAAGGGTGGCTTCGTCGAGGGGTTCATGGACCGCTTCAACAAGAGCCTCACCCGCAACAAGGGTGGGCGCAGCTCGAAGCTCACGGATGAGCTGGCCAAGGCCGACCTCAAGCTCCGCGTCTCGGAGTACGTCATGGTCATCGTCGGCCTGATCGTCCTGCTCTCCGCCATCCTGTTCCTCCGCTTCCACAGCCCGATTCTCGCCCTGATCGGCATCCCGGTCGGCTACTTCGCCCCGGGGTTCTTCCTCAAGTTCCGGCAGCGCCGCCGGCTCAAGGCGTTCAACAACCAGCTGGGCGATACCGTCGTCCTGCTCTCCAATGCCCTGAAGGCCGGGTATTCCTTCGCCCAGGCGATGGCCACCATCGCCAAGAGCTCGTCACCGCCGATGGCGGACGAGTTCAGCCGGGCGGTCCGCGAGATGAACCTGGGCGTCTCGGTCGATGACGCCTTGCAGCACATGGTCAAGCGCATCGAATCCGAAGACTTCGACCTGATGGTCACGGCGGTCCAGATCCACCGGGTCGTCGGTGGCAACCTGGCCGAGATTCTCGACACCATCGCCTTCACCATCCGGGAACGGATCCGCATCCAGGGCGAGATCCGTACCCTGACCGCGCAGGCCCGCGCCTCGGGCTACATCATCACGGGTCTGCCCTTCGCGCTCGCGCTGATCCTGACCTTCATCTCGCCGACCTACATCACGCCGCTCTTCCACGAATGGCTGGGTTACGTCCTGATCGGTATGGGCCTCGTCTCGATCGCGATCGGCTACGGCATCATCTCGAAAATCACGAACATCCAGGTGTAGCGAATGAGTATTATTTTCAGTCTCGTCTTCGCCTTCCTGGCCTTCAGCGGCATCATCATCGCGATGCAGGCTGTTACAGCCAAACCCCGGCAGGACCTCATCGCGGAACGGCTGGCGCAGTATCGCGACCACAACCTGACGCTCGACGAAATCGAGCTCTCGCTGCCGTTCAGCGAGCGCTTCATCAAGCCGGTGCTGGAGCGGCTGGGCAGCTTGCTCACCGCCCGCATGGCGAAGAACCGCCAGATCGTCGTCCAGAACAAGATCAACCTCGCCGGCCGGCCCTACGCGCTGAGTGTCAACGGCTTCGAGGTCGTCAAGGTGATCGTCGGCATCGTCATCGCCCTGGTGGCCCTGGGTCTAGCCGGGGTGATGGAGGTCACGAGCCTTCCGCTCAAGGGCGCCTGGAGGCGCTCGATGACATGGGCCGCCGCTCCGGCGTCGAGGAGCTGCACACCTTCATCCAGGCGCTGATCCAGTCGGAACAGCTCGGTGTCGGTATCGCGAAAGTACTCCGCATCCAGTCGGAAGAGATGCGGCGCCGCCGCCGTCAGCGGGCGGAAGAGCAGGCCGCGCAGGCTCCGCTCAAAATGCTCTTCCCGATGATCGGCTGCATCTTCCCAACGCTATTTATCGTCTTGATGGGGCCTGCTGTAATCATTATCATTCACACTTTTCAACACAAGTAGGGCAGTTACACGGAGACCCAACCGGGCGGGTGCGCCGTCCAGCCGCTCGCGGCGCACTCGCGCAGAATTCCATCGCGCTCGTGTGCTCGCACGAGCGGCATACGGCGCCCGCCCTCTTTCGCCCGAAAGGGCGGCTCGCCCTGCGGGCTCGCACTTCTGCTATAAAATCAAGACGTGATACATGAAAGATGTTTTGCGACTGACTAAACAGGACGGGACGATCGTCGCCGAGCCGCTCGAGGTGGCGAGCAATTTCATCACCTCCGGGCTGGGATTGATGGGGCGGGCGCGGCTGCCGGAGAACGGCGGGCTGCTGATCAACGGCTGCAATGGCATCCACATGATGTTCAT
>WNFX01006027.1_pt1 | contig 11607 bp, 12 predicted proteins | sample 5400111 | NCBI WGS metagenome assembly WNFX01 (sample SAMN13153363, study PRJNA577476) | soil metagenome | isolation source: 40 cm soil or saprolite under grassland replicate 1 | place: USA:California | collected 2016-06-15
AGCGGTGAAATCTCGCGTCTCATGCTGGCGATCAAGTCCGCGCTCGCCGCGCACGACGCCATTCCGCTCCTGGTGTTCGACGAGATCGATACCAACATCGGCGGCGAGATCGCGCACGCAGTTGGAGCGAAGATGGAAACGCTGGGCCACGATCATCAGGTGATCTGCATCACGCACCTGCCCCAAGTTGCCGCCGCCGCTTCGACCCAATTTGTCGTGACCAAGGATGTCATGCGCGGCCGCACCTATTCGAGCTTGCGCGAAGTCACGGCCAAAGCCCGCCGCGAAGAAATCGCCCGCATGCTCGGCGGCAAAAGCGAATCGGCAATGGAACTTGCGGCGAGTTTGTTGAACGAATCCAGGTAAGGCGAAACCTCTCTCTCACACGACGATGGCTGCCCGGGTAATGTCCACAATGGCTTTCAGCTCTGCCTGTTCCGCCTGAGGCACACCGAACTTGTCGAGCGCCTGCCGGAGGTCATCCATGAATGCCTCCCACTCTTTGGGCGTGATCTTGAGGTGTTCATGAGAGTCGCGCATCGAGCGTCCCGAATATTTCTGTGGGCCGCCGCTCGCCCCACAGACCATTTCGGTCACGTAGTATTTGAACCCGGCGGGCGACACACGATGATGAGCTTCGTCCACCAGCGGGTTCGCGTTCAGGCGTGCATCGCTCATAACGCGGTCGATCAAGTCATCCACAACGGTCGCGATGCTGTAAACGCCGCCCAGACGCTCATAGAGAGATGGTTTTTGCTCGATCTTGTTCTCGTTGCGTTCTTGGTTTGCCATATTTCGTTCTCTCCCTTCTTGTTTTTGGTTCAATTGCACAGGCGACGCCCGCTGCCGCCGAATGAGACAAGCTCGGCTGCGGCTGCCGCCTACGCAACTTTCGGCGACACAAGCTGGCGACTCGCTCCTGCAGAAGCTTTGTTGACGCTTTCGCTTTTTCTTTCTGGTGAAGATCGACCATGGAGCAGGCGGGAGCTGAGCGACATTGACGAGAAGCCCGGAAAGGCGAGTCAATCAATTCACTTTTCGCGATCGGCGACCTGGTAGAGGTGCTCGCCGCGGCGAGCGCTTCTACAGATTGCAATATCGACTGGCCGTGGTCAGCGACCGGGGCTACAACGTAACGCGTGCTTAATTACATCTGGCTTGCGCTGGTTTTGCTCGCGGTCGCGATCGGCGGGTGGAACGATCGTTTGAAGGGCGTAACCGACGGTGCGTTTGATGGCGCGAAGACGGCGGTGACGATCGCACTTGGTTTGATCGGGATCATGGCGCTGTGGCTGGGGGTGATGCGCCTGGCTGAGCGCGCCGGGCTGGTGCAGCGGATCGCGCGGCTTTTGCGACCGGTCATGCGCCGCCTTTTCCCGGATGTGCCGGCGGAGCATCCCGCGATGGGATCGATGTTGATGAACATGGCAGCGAACATGCTCGGCCTCGGCAATGCGGCGACGCCGCTCGGACTGCGGGCGATGCGCGATCTGGAAGCGCTTAATCCGCGTCCCGGTGTCGCGACCAACGCGATGTGCACTTTTCTGGCGATCAATACTAGCTCGGTGCAATTGATCCCAGCCACAGCGATTGCCATCCTGGCCGCGTCCGGATCGACGCGGCCGACCGCGATCGTGGGCACGGCGCTGCTCGCGACCCTGTGCGCGGCGACAGTCGCGATCGTTTCGGTAAAGTTTTTTGAGAAATTGTCGATCTTCCAGCCGAGGCGACCACCGACTCCGGTCGCGGACGATTCGCCTTATCGGTCGGCGACGACGTCTGTGGCCAGGGTTGCGTTTGACGATGAATCGTTGGCCCAGCCGCCGGCGACCCGCCCAGCGCCGTGGGGCTTAACCGCGCTGGTGCTACTGAGCGTTTTTTTCATCATGCTTTTCCTGCGGATGGCGGCGCCGGCTTTATTTGGAATCTCATTGGCTCCAGACGCGGCCGCGCAAAACATTTTTGTCCGGAGCGTGAACGCATTGTCGATCCTGGCGATTCCATTTTTGCTCAGCTTCTTTCCGCTCTACGCCGCGGCGCGGGGGGTGAAGGTTTACGAAGAGTTTGTCGAAGGCGCGAAGGAAGGCTTCGGAGTGATTCTCAAGATCATTCCGTTTCTGGTGACGATGCTGGTAGCGATCGGCATGTTCAAAGGCGCGGGCGGAATCGATCTGCTGAGCCGGGCGCTTTCGCCGATTTTGACGCCGCTGCATTTTCCAACGGATCTGCTCCCGCTGGCGCTGATGCGGCCACTGAGCGGAAGCGCGACGCTGGCTCTGTTGACTGACATTGTTCACCGGCTTGGGCCGGACAACATCGTCAGCCTGACGGCAGCAACGATTTATGGGAGCACCGAGACGACGTTTTATGTTGCGGCCGTTTATTTCGGGGCGGTGGGTGTCAAGCAGACGCGGCACGCGATCCCGGCGGGTTTGCTGGCCGATCTGACCGGTGTGGTCGCTTCGGTCATCGTTTGCCGGGCGGTGCTGTGAAAACAGAAGGTTACAAAGTCACATCGTTTAAATGGTTAAATCGTGAATCGTGAACCCGTTGTAATCCGGCAGCTGCCGGATAACGCTTCTAACGATTCAACGGTGAGCGCCTGACGACGCTGAATTTTTCCCTCGCCAGCCGGCGAGGTGATTCTTTATCGTCCGGTTTTTCGGAAATGATTCAACGCGACTATCTCATTATCGGCAGCGGCATCGGAGGAGCGAGTGCCTGCGAAGGGATCCGCAAGCACGACAAACGCGGGAGCGTGACTCTGGTGGGCGCGGAGGAGCTTCCACCTTACAAGCGCTGGATCCTTTCCAAGAGTTTTCTGCGCGAGAAAAATCCGCAGTTGAAAAAATTGCAGGAGCCGGACGAGCGCTGGTACCGCTCCCATAAAATCGAAACGCGTTTCGGGACGCTCGTTACCCAATTCAATATCGAGCGGCGTCTGGCGGTTTTGGGCAACGGCGAGAGCATCGAATTTAACAAAGCCTGCCTGGCCATGGGGAGCCGCCCGGTCCGGCCGCCGGTGGCGGGGGTCGGCCTTGGCAACGTGATCTACCTGCGGACGATTCGCGACGCGCTCGCCTTGCGGGAAATGGCCAATCTGGAAAAAACGGTCGTGGTCGTCGGCGGCGGTTTGCTGGCCTGTGAAACGGCTGCGAGCCTCCGCCAGATGAAACTTAAAGTGAGCATGATGCATCGAAGTTCGTATCTGTTGAATCGTTACATCGACGTCGCAACCGGCACCTGGCTGACCGATTATTTCGCAAAACACGGGGTGATGATGTTAATGGGCGAAAGTCTCAACGGCTTCGAAGGAAAAACCGTTCTGCGCAATATCCAGACGAAGAGCGGCAACCGGGTCGCGGCCGGCCTGGCCGTCGTTGCCTGCGGGGCGGAGCCGAATCTCGATCTTGTCCGCAATACGCCACTGTCTGGACCGCACGGATCGCCGGTGACCGATTATCTCGAGACGGAAGAAAAAGGGATCTATGCCATCGGCGACCTGGCGTTTTATCCCGATCGGGTGATGGGCGGAGTCCGGCGCCAGACGCACTGGGAAAATGCGCGCGAGCAAGGGCTGATCGCGGGAGCGAACATGACGGGGAAGAAACGAATTCGCTACGAGCGGATTCCCTACTTCTGGACCGAGGTTTTTGACCTGCGCATCGATTTCGTCGGTGATTTCAGCGTGCAGCCCACGCGTGTCGATCTGCACGGGACTTATGCCAAGAAGAAATTTGTCGCGCGATATTACCAGGGAGAAAAACTGCGCGCCATTTTACTTTGTCACCAAACGTCGCGCGAAGTGGAGGCGGCGAAAACGCAGTTGCGCAACGCGCTCGCCAAATAATTTAGGGCCTTACCTGCGATCAAGGGCGCTGCGCCTTCATTCGAAGCCCGCAGGAATCTGCAAATCTGGATTGCTGACCCGCGCGAGCTTCCAATCCCACGGCCAGGCGGACAGTTGGCGCCATTCCAGCTCGAACGGTCTTGCCAGGGAATTGACGCGCTCCTTGACTTCACTCATGAATTCGCCTTCACCGCCTTCAATGGTAATTCTCCCAGTCCAAGTGGCGCATCGGCGATTGGTCTTGATCGTTGCCGTGGAAAAATTCATTCGAAAGCCGCGGAGATAACGAAAGGAATCGCGGGCGCGCTCAAGGACACGAGCGCGATCGTTGTCCCACTGATCGTGATAATCGCTGCCGATGAAATCAGCGACACGCGACCAATTTTTGTGTTCGACGGCGTGCAGAAAATTTTCGGTATGACGTGCGACCTGCCGCTCCGGCTGCCAAAGCCACATGAGAAAGAGTCCGATTAGGAGAGCTAGGCTTAGACCGCCATAAAATCCTTCTCGAAACCAGGTGGGCATGAGCGCGTGATTCTAATGCTTGGGCCTGGTGGCGTCACACCAGGCTTTTGTTCAGAGCTTAATGTCGTTAGTCCAAGTCGCGGCGGCACGGCATGAAGCGTGCTGAGTTCAAGTCGTTCTAATTTATGCTCATCATCACTTTGTTCAGGATCGTGATAGACGAATGGAGTCCCAATTATGCTCGATCGTGACGATTTAAAGTGGATTGCGAACACGTCAACGAAACTAAATTCGATCTTGCAGCAGATCTCTCGCTACGCCGATTTGTCACGGCGGCATAAAGACGACCATCATTACAACGATCTTCTGGCCGAAAGAGTTGAACTGGCCTCGACTACTGCGCAGGGCCTTTTTGACCGGGTTACATCGAGAATTGTGGCCAAGACATCTCATAAGGCTGCGATACCACAGGCACCGCAGCACGCGACTTTCATGGTTGTTCCACCTTCAATGCGGACAGCTCAATGCGACGGACTTGGCAGGCAAGAGTCAGTTTCTACTGAAGGAGAACCAAACGCGGGGGAGAAAAAACCGACTGACGCGCAAGAAGCCCGGTCCATTTCGCCCAAAACCCCTTCGGACATCAAAATCAAAAACCCGAAAGGCAACCGCGAGTGCATCCTGCTAGTCGAGGATGAAAGCCAGGTCGCCGAGTTCGCGGCCGAAATATTGGCCGAGGAAGGGTACAAAGTGATCCTGGCGCCGGACGGTTTTGAGGCGTTAAAAATTTACCGAAACATCGGCAAACAAATCGGTTTGGTAATTCTGGATTTCTTTCTTCCCGTGATGGACGGCGATGCCGTTTTCGATGAGCTGCGTGCGCTCAATCCGAAGGTTGACGTTGTCTTGAGCAGCGGCTTCGCCGAGCAAAATAAGATCAATTCGATGTTGGATTTGGGCCTTCGCGGTTTTATCCCGAAGCCGTACTCGAGTAAAAAGCTCCTGGCGCAAGTGCGCTCGACGCTCGACGCGAGTCGGCAAGGTCTGCATCATGCCTAATCTCGCCTGAACGGCTGCGAGCAGGTCCTGAATACACGGCTTCTGGCATCAATTTAGCTTCTCAACAACGGGACGCCTATGTCTCGCATTGATGCTTTCTTCAAACTGATGGCCGAGCAGAAGGCTTCCGATCTGCATCTTTCCACAAGCAATCCGCCGATGCTGCGCATCAATGGCGATCTGGTGCGGGTGGATTTCCCGCCGCTACAGAGCGACGAGCTCAAGACGATGGTTTACGAGATTGCGCCGGAGGGAAAAATCAAAATCTTCGAAGAAACTTCCGACGTCGACTTCGGATACGAAGTGCCGGGGGTCGCCCGCTACCGCGCGAACTTCTTTCAGCAAAAATACGGGATCTCCGCTGTCTTTCGCTTGATTCCGCCGAACGTCATGACCTTGGACGAGCTTGGTCTCCCGCCGGTCCTGAAAAGATTTGCCATGCTCAAGAAGGGATTGATCCTGGTGACCGGCCCGACGGGTTCCGGCAAGAATACGACCCTCGCGGCGATGGTGGATTACGCCAACCTCCAGCGACGGGACCACATCATTACGGTCGAAGATCCGATTGAATTTGTACATCGGAGCCAAAACTGTCTCATTCAGCACCGCGAAGTGGGAATGCACACGCGATCTTTTGCGGCTGCGCTGCGCAGCGCATTGCGCGAGGATCCCGATATCATCCTCGTGGGCGAAATGCGCGATCTCGAGACCATCGAGTTAGCGCTGACCGCGGCCGCCACCGGCCATCTCGTGTTCGCCACACTGCATACCTCAAGCGCCGCCAAAGCGGTGGATCGCATCATCGACGTGTTCCCAACGCATCAGCAGAACCAGATCCGCACCACGCTTGCGGAATCGCTTAAAGGCGTAATCGCGCAAAATCTATTCAAGCGAATCGACAAACCAGGCCGTATCGCTGCGTTGGAGATTCTGGTCGTCGACATGGCGATCGCGAACCTGGTGCGTGAAGGAAAGACACATCAAATCCCGGGCATGATCCAAGTCGGCAAGAAGAAAGGAAACCAACCGCTGGACGACGTGATCATGGACCACTTGCGCAACACAAGGATCAGTCCCGAAGAGGCCTACGACAAGGCGATCGACAAGAAGAAATTCCGCCAATTTCTAAGGGACCCGCCGGCTGATAGCTCGGAGGAGTCAGCATGAGGATACCAGACCTAGATAAAATTTTATCGGCGATGCTGAAAACCTATGACGGCATCTCCGACCTCAATTTTTCTGTCGGCCATCCGCTTCAAGTCGAAGATTTCGGTGAGCTCAAACCAGTCTCTGTCGATCCGCCGATTGAAGCACTCACTGCCTACCAGACGGAGCAGATCGCCCTCACCCTCATGCAGGGGGATCGCCGTTTGATTCACGACTATCTGACTGGAGGCTCGTGCGATTGCAGTTACTCGCTCCGCGATGAAGCTCGTTTCCGCGTCAATATTTTTCGGCAGCAGGGACATTTCTCCGTCGTGCTTCGAAAACTTCAGGGAGAAGTTCCAAGCATTGAAGGACTTCATCTCCCCGCCATTTTACGCGAAGTTGCCAAGGAAAAGACTGGCCTCGTCCTGGTGACTGGCGCCACCGGCAGCGGGAAAACGACCACCCTGGCCGCGCTGCTCAACGAGATTAACGAAACGCAGCCGGTTCACGTGGTCACGCTGGAAGACCCGATTGAATACGTTCACCCAAAACTCAAGGCCACGGTCAATCAGCGCGAGCTCGGGCAAGATTTTAACAACTATCCTAATGGCCTGCGCGCGGCCTTGCGTGAGGCGCCGAAGGTCATTCTCGTCGGTGAAATGCGAGACCGCGCCACCGTCGAAATCGCTCTCACGGCCTCGGAGACGGGTCACCTTGTTTTTAGCACCTTGCACACGGTCGACGCCGGCCAGTCGATCAACCGAATCCTCGGTCTCTTTTCCATCGGCGAAGAAAAGCAGCTGCGCATTCGCCTCGCGGATACTTTGCGTTATGTCGTCAGCCAGCGTCTCGCGCCCAGGGTGAGTGGTGGCCGGCAATTGCTCACCGAAATCCTCGGCCACAACCTGCGCACGCAAGAAGCTATCGCCATCGGAGAAGGCGAACACCGCAGCTTTTATGAAATCATTGAGGCCAGCTCGCCCTTTGGCTGGATGACTTTCGATCAATCGATCCTCGCCGCTTACGAAAACGACCTCATCACCGAAGAGACAGCAACACTTTTTGCCTCGCGAAAAGGCCGCATCGCCCGCGGGATCGATTTGATCCAAAAGGCACGCGGCGTGGATAACGACCTGGATTCCGGCTTGCGTCTCGATTTGCCCGAAAACGCCTTTCGTTAGATCGACATCGGCACATGGAACAGGAGCTCGAATCAGCTTTTCTCGATCCTGGCGACAATACCGCTCTGGTCTGCGTCGACCATGAGCAATACCAGGAGATCATCGTGCCTCAGCTAATCGATCTAGGCTACAAGGTGCACCTCGGATTGTTCGAAGAGGACGTGGTCCGCAAGCTTCAGACCAACAGGTACGACGTGGTCGTGATCTACGAGACCTTTAAGGATTCTACCTTGCAGACAAACCCGATTCTGCGCGAGATAACCAAGGAGCCCGGCGCGCGACGGCGCGAACATTTCGTCGTCTTACTCAGTCACCGCTCTGCCACCAATGACGCGATGAGCGCATTCGTGCAGAGCGTCGATCAGATCATCAACGTCGGGGACCTCGCCAACTTCAAACCGATCTTGCAGCGCGAGGCCACCCAGCATCGGAAGCTTTATCATTCCTTTAACCAGACGCTGAAGAGCGTTCAAGCGCTCTGATCCTTCCGTGGCTACGGCTGACCGCAGCGTCGCGTGCCTCCCAAAGATTTTGCGCGCAAAAGTCCAAAACGCGATGATCTTAACGGAAGGAGGGAACAGAACAGGGTAATGGCGGTTAAATGCTTTGTGCGCCGAGCGTCCGATGATCAGTTGCCAGTGGACGGATGCCCGCGATATTTGCTCCTCCTGTTTAGACATGAAATTGCTTAATTGGGTTCGATTCACTTGGGATTTGAGCAAGCTACCCCCGATCGTCTCGGAATTGCCGGGGCATTATCAGATCGCTCTCGCGACGAAGGAGGATGAAAACGAGCTGCGCAAAGTTTTCTCCAGCTCATTTGTTCTCGATCCGATCTGGAACCCGGCGATGCGGGAAGTGATGCTAATAATTCAGGCGTGGCTGGATCACGCGTTTGCTTCGGAAAAGAGCATATGTCTGGCGCTGCGTCACGGCTCACGCATTATTGGCGCGTCCGTGCTTTCCCTTGATCCCGGAGCCGATAACCATCTTGCGCCCGGACCTTGCATCCTGATGGAATACCGCAACCGCGGCTTCGGCACGCGTCTGCTCGAGAGTTCGCTCAAGTCGCTGCGCGAGGCTGGATTTCTCAGCGCCATTGGCATCGCGCGGGAAAACGGGCCGGTTGCGAGATTTCTTTACACGAAATTCGGCGGCGTGCCTGCACCCGCCGACCTCATGCCGTTGCTCGCGGCCTAGCCTTCGGTGTCAGCAGGGTAAGCCGGAGGCAACTAACCCGCGTCCCGCGCGTACCAATCTACTTTGCGCGTCACGTACATCACGCCCGCCATGACGACGTGATATTGGCCACTGCTTCATTGCGCCGCATCAACCGATCACTCAACACGCCGGTGATCATCGCCAGCGGAATCAACAGCACCAAAACGAGCGCGCCGACTCCGAGCAACTTGATAATCGTCGTGTTGCGGCGCGTAAACGAGGGTTGCGATTTTGGTAACGGCGGCGGTGCTTGCGTTTCCGGCATGTCGCGAGATTGAATGAGTTGAATCAGTTAGGCAAAGAATTTTCAGGCCCAGATTGTGACCGTCGGCGGATCAGCGCGGCTTCGCGCATGAAATTCGGGTTTCGAATTATTTGCGTGGACGATCGGTCGTCCGAACCGCTTCGCGCGAACAAAGAAAAACAATCGATCAACCGCCGGCCGCGCCAGTTGACCAGTTCCTGACTCAGACAATGCAGGCCGTGCTGCGCGCATAACGCTCGAAACAAATCAGCGCTCATGCTCGGATCGCGCAGGTGTTCCCAATCGAGGATTTTCGCTTTGATCAGCAATTTTCTCACGCGCGGCGGAAGGCGTTCGCGGAGGGAGTGCGCGTATTCGCCGAGGTTCGAGTGATGAATGAATCCCCTGCCGCCGATGCGCAACTTGGCGCCCAGTTCGCTGAGGTAGGCTTCGATAATCTCCCGTTTTACGTGCACCAGAGAATCGAAGCTAAACACGAAATCGATCGACTCGTCAGGAAACATCGACAGTGAACGCCCATCGTTGAGGTAACAGCGCACGTGCGAATGAGCGGCGAAACGCCGGCGACAGGCTTCGATGCATTCGGCGGCCGGATCAACGATCCACAAATGTTCGCAGTAGTCTTTGAGGTAATTCGTCCACCGCCCAAAGCCGGGTCCGATTTCCAAAATTGTACCGGCCAGCAGACAATCCCGGATGCGCGGAAGAATCGCGCCGGACCATTGCGCAGCCGAAGTTCCCCACGATTCCGACCATTCTTCTCCCGCGTCCCTCCAATCGTACTTAACCTTGGAAAACTCCGGACCACGACCAGATTGAGCCATTGGTTGAAATTGGAAATGTAGGGGAAGCCGTCAGCTTCCCATTTAAATAATTTGGGACGCTAGCAGCGTCCCCTACAGCTTTATTTTGGTCGATCGGAGATCGGGGGGTTAATGGCATTTTATCGGCATGTGGCTGAGGGCGGAATCGAACCGCCGACACCCTACAAGAAATTTTCCTGAGCGTTATGGAACGATGAAGATTTTATCGGTCCACGGATCTTTTACTTTGCTGCCAGATGCGTAACCGCTTACATCGATATATCTTCCGCTTGTATCGTCGAAGGGGCTGAAGACGTATCCAGGCTTGCCGGGGACCGACTTAGCTGTCGGAAATTCCAGCTTGGTAGAGGAAGCGCGCGGCGATGACGACGGCTCTGGTTTTGTTTGCGCCGTCTCCTCGCGACTCACACGTGAGGCAACAGTTGCTGAACGATTTGGAACCCTTTCGGCGGAGTTCTCTTCCGCCGCTACTAAATGCACGGAAACCGGGTTTGGATAGAGAGAGTTGTATGCACCGCTGGTGGCATCGACCGCTATCCCAGCGACGGCTCCGACAACAGTGAGGCCTCCGACAACAACATTACCCGCCATGGCCGTTCCGCCGGTTGCGGACCCCTTACTTTTAACTTTAACGGTTTGCGGAATATAGCCCGGCTTGCTTACCGTAACCGTAAAATTGTCCCGACGACTCTTCACAAATTTGGTTGGAGTGACACCTTCCTCTCCCGAAGAAAGCGTGACATTCGCTCCAGACGGGTCGCTTAACACGCTAAGCTTATCATGAACCCCGCGGGTTACAGTGGCGCAAGCCGTGAAGAAGATAAGTGGCAGGGACAGCAGATAGCTCGTCTTCATGAATCGCGGCCTGAACAGCCGAAATGACCAAATCGGCCTCCCTCGGTCAAGGCTGAAGTTGATTCGGCGCGACCCGCCACCAGTCGGCCATAACTGCGAGTACGTGAAAGCGCGCAACGCTTTGATCCTTGAGGCCGTGAAGATCGCCGACTCGCTCGTCGAGGTTGTCCCGCCGGGGCAAGGGGATGACGAAGCTGTCAACGAGTCGCGCTCGAAGTGGACGCGCGCGTTCTCGATCGCGATGGACACGCTCAGCGAACCGCTGCTCTAACGGAAAAACCCCAGCTGCGCTGAACGCCGCCGGAATCTGCGAGTGAAATCGCCCGCAGGTTGGCAAACAACGAGCGCATCACGTTGAATCGCGATTCGAGCAATTCACGACACCCGCTCGGAACCCGAATACGAAATGTCTGGACGTTGTTTATGGTCGTGATGAAATAGCACTTCGTCCAAGCTTCTGCGAGCGACCAAAAGCGTTTCTAGACCGGTTTCCGGCGCGGAACACGCCTGTTGCATGACACTGCATGACACTTTGCTTTCCGCAAACCGGTGTTTTCTTTCATTTCAGGCCTTTTCGCCCGGCAACCAGAAAAGACGTGTTTCCCTCGTGTTTTCCCTCCGTAACGGGCGACTGGCTGGGGGCGGAATCGAACCGCCGACACGTGGATTTTCAGTCCACTGCTCTGCCAACTGAGCTACCCAGCCGTAAGATCGACAATCGCACGCCAAGCCGGGCGT
>WNFX01009760.1_pt1 | contig 11607 bp, 15 predicted proteins | sample 5400111 | NCBI WGS metagenome assembly WNFX01 (sample SAMN13153363, study PRJNA577476) | soil metagenome | isolation source: 40 cm soil or saprolite under grassland replicate 1 | place: USA:California | collected 2016-06-15
GCAACCTATCCGGGGGCGTCGCGTCCAGCATCCGCCGCGCCGTGCCGACCGGATTCAGTACGACTGGCGGGACCGGTCTGAGATTGATCGACCGACCGATGACTGTTAGTTGGTTCGCGTTACGGAAACTACGGCCCACTAGGTCAACTCACTGAACCGTGTCAACGCTTGCCCCTGTAAATGCCACTTCCTAGTGCGAGGTGGTCGCCGGTCCCCCTTCTTTTGAGGCACGCGCCGGGGCACACCCGGGGCACAGATTCTCGGCACCAGGCGGCTCTACAGGGACACGGACGGACACGAAGGGGCGGCAATTTGAGTTCAGGCGGGCATCTCAGGAGCCGCCGGGACACTGGAGGACATGCAACCAACACGGTTCGGGACCGTGAGGCCCCGGGTTCAAATCCCGGGCCCCCGACCAAAATCCGAATACGATCCGGGCGTTACGGCTGGTGCTGGGAGGTAGCCGTATCACAGCCGTATCACAATTTCCCGGTATTTCCCCGGGAGGCAAACCTGCGGCCCATCGAATCAGGAGTCGAATGGATTGGCCTCCACCCACTGGCTGCTTGGTCGCAGTAGCGATCTCAAAAGGCAGACCATCAGTTCAGCAATGAAGCGGGTCCGCAGTGCCGGCCGCAAGGAGCTCACCAGGTTCGCGACCGAAGCTCAGGTCCTAACCGGGACTCCTGCCCTTCATTACCACCAGATCTGTACGATTCGCACGCCGCTTTTTTGGGAGGTCGACTCGCAACGTGGCTCAGCTAGCTGAAGCAGACATCATGGTCGGTTCGACGCGCATCGCGGGGCGTCTCCAAGTCGACGCTGGGCTCATTCGCTCGGAGGCTGGCCCGCTCGAACCGCGCCTCGTTGTGCCGGTGGCCATAGAACTCAGTAATCGTCCTGCCGACCAGATGCTGGCGCTAACTCATCTAACGGGACATCTGAACCTCGGGGATGAACACAATCCCGGCTCGGAAGTCGGACTGCCTGCGCGCCTTGACTTCATCCCGGGCTTCCATGCGCGATCTTTGCCGGAGGGTCAAACCAAGTTCACTACAGAGTTCCGCTTTCAGCTGAGTCCCATCGCGGTGCATCGCATCGAAGCTGCCCGTCACACGTCTGGTGGGTCACTGTTCGAACTGAGGATTCGTTGTGATGCGGCGCTGGCATGGATTCGTAAGACAGGAGGGGTAAACCAGCCGTCCCCAGGCGGTGGCGGCACTGTCGATGCCACGGACCCATTTCAGCTCAAGTTCGGCATGCATTCTGAACTCTCCTACTTCTGGACGGTGGAGGTCCGCACCCTGCGCATTCAGATGGAACCATCAGCCTGGATCTCTAACGTTCTGCCAGGTCTTGGAATCGACACGGTTCGTCTCGTAGAGGTGACCTTCCCTCCAAAGTTTCCTCGGGGTCATCGGCTAAGACCTTCGATGAGGCACTGCTTGCGTTCAACGGAAAGCGGTACGACGAATGTGTTGCGAAGTGCCGAGGCATTGTTTCCGGATGGAACAGGAGTCTTGGCGCCACTAAGGCCCGACCGATGGGTGTGGCAATTGCATCGCGTCAGAGATGGAAGAAAGACGATGCCCGGATCGAATGGCTGAACGGCCTCTGGAAGGCTCTCGTCGACATGAGCAACGCCGTGCACCATCCGGAATCGCGTGCCAACGCACAGCATGTTTCCGTTCACGACGCCAAGCTTCACCTAATGATGACCGCCGCAATGTCGGAGTACCTCTTCGCCCTAACCAGGTAGGGAGTGGCCACATGTCTGATTCGGCCCAACCCGCTCAAGGTACCGAGGTTCCAAAGGCAGCCGCCGATCGGGTTCCTCTCATCAATGAAGACGGCCACCCGTTTTCAGCCGACGAACTTGCCGCCACTCGCAAGGCTTTTAGTGGGCTAAGCGAACCTCAGAGAGAAAGCATTCGCGATGCCAACGCTGATGCCATTGCGTCTAACCCAGCCCGCCGCATGCTTATCGTCTCCGGTCCTGGAACGGGGAAAAGCACGCTCTTCATCAAACGCCTGCGCCGATGGCTACCGACTCACCCAGAGCATCGTGTAGCCATAGCAACGTTTGTTCGGAAGCTTGTTATCGACTTGAACGAGGAGATTGCGAACGATTCGTCGATCTCGGATGAGGACAAGAAGCGCGTCACCGTGCGGACCCTTCATAGGACGGCTCGCAGCATCGTCGAAACCAACAACGGCACGAAGGAGTTCCCGCTCAAGCGGCATTGCCGGATTGTGTCTGGTGATTGGGAGACCACTGTCTGGGGCGACGCCCTGCGCCTCCACCCGGAATACAAACAGGCCGATTATTCGTGGTCGGCGATGCAGGACTCTCTCTACGACGCTGAACCGCTCGCCGAGGCGCCATGGCTCGCGATCCGGAAGTCCCATTTACTCCTAGAGAGGCTCTACAACGCTCTGCCGTTCCCAGATTTGATTCTCGTTGGTGCTCAGGCCCTCCGAGAGAGGCCTGACCTTGCAGCGGACACACTCTTCATCATCGATGAGTTTCAAGACTTCAACATTGCTGAGCGCAATCTAATTGAGGCCCTGACGACCGAGACGCCGGGTCTTCTATTAGCCGGCGACGATGATCAAGTCCTCTACGACAAGTTACGTCGCGGTCATGCGAGCATCATTCGCGACTATTACCAAGACGCTGACTTCGCAAAGGCAATGTTGCCGTATTGCTCCCGCTGTAGCGTCCACATCTGTCAAGCCGCCGAGGTCTTCCTCCTTGCCGACCGCCCGGCGGATGCCATCCAGAAACTCTTCCTCCCGTTATGGGATCCGACGGAAGCCAAGGTTGTAGTAGCTGGCTCGACATCTCCGAAAGCGGGGGTCGCCTACGTCGAACGGTTTATCGAGGAACACAAGCAGGAACTCGATGCGCGCGCAAAGGCGATTGAAGAACACAAAGCCAAGGACCCTTACCTTCTCGTCCTGACGCCTGCTCGCGAAATGAAGTTCCTAAACGTCGGCGGTGCACGTCAACGACTATTGGAGGCTCTCGGACCGTACACCATTGCGGCGGACGCACTCGGCGATGACTATTGGGATGTCCGCGACTACTACTACCTGGGCAAAGACCCGTCCCAGAACTACAGCATGCGCAAGGTCCTGCAACACGAGGGTGTCGCGCAAGAGAGGATCGCATCCCTTATTGAACGGGCCATCGCCGAAGAGAACGACTTCATCGCATTGGGCGACGACGTGATCGCGACGTGTGTCGAAAAGTCCAAGCAAGTCCATGACGTCATTCAAGCTGGTGGTACGGGGACCGAGCTAACCGCGCAGATCCAGAAGCTGGTTCACGTATCAGCGCCCGACCAGCTGGCTCGCGATCTCGATCGCGCCCCAATTGCCAAAGCCGCCGATCCAGACGACGAAACACCTGAGTTTCAACAGACCCAAACCGTTACCTGTGTGCAAATTGAGACCATCGTTGGCGCAAAGGGGCTGTCCGCGGATCACGCGATCGTTCTCGGATGTGACGACACAACCCTAAGATGGACAACTCGCAATGCCTTCTTCGTTGCGCTAACGCGCGCCGGCAAGTCTTTGACTCTCATGGCTTGCCTGGGTGGTGGTGGGGCTACTTCCCTGCACGACTTCGTACGCGCTCTGCCGGACGCCAATGTTCAAGCCCTGTACCTAAAGGCTGGCGAGCAGCTCGCATATTCGAGCATGGCTGGGCTCCAGGACCAATTGAACAGAGTGTCTTACGTGAGGAGTAAGGGGAAGGACCCCGGCCGCAATACCTAGCCCTCGCCGGTTCCGCCATACGGGGCTGGTCAGACTGTTTTGCCTTGACAGGCTTGCGCTAGTTGTTGGATTAGCGGGTGGCCTCCTATCGGCTGCCGTCGGCGTGTCAACTAATGGATACAACTGCACAACGCAGAGAAGCTTCTCGGGTGCTGCCCACAATTCGTCATCGTCTGGAATCCGGATCCAGTCCGTTTCGCCCCCATGGTCGGTCACCCGACCACGCTACGGCTCCCTAGCCAACAGCTCCAATGTCTACTACTCGGGCATACCGGCCGGAGGTTACCTTCGCGCCGTTTGGGACCCGCTTGTCGCATGCGGGGTGCGGGCATCGGGGGATCCTCCACAAGTCGGGCCTAGCCGGCGCGAGGGTTCTTTCCGCACTTGTAGGCTGCCAGTAGTGCGAAAGTCCATCCGCGAACTTCTGGAAGCCAAGTTGCGAGCACTCGAGCTCTCGCACGCAGCTGGCACCGACGACCGTGATCTGCCCGGACGAATCATCTTGTGGCCGCCACCGAAAAACGCAGTCGAGGCCAAGCTATACGGCCTGCTCGAGGGGTTATATACCGCCGGGAAGATAAACGGTGACGAGGCGGCAGACTGGGCCAGGCGCTTCCGTTCGGTGTTAGCGGCTCCAGGCGATCCAGGAACGGTGTCCCTTCGCATCGGCGGATCGATCCCAGCTGAGGTCGGCACGCTGAACGAGCCTTGGCCACAAGAGTCGATGATCGCCTCGATCGAGCCCGATATCCCACCACGTGACTACGACACCGGGTCGCTCTCGCTTACTCGTGTCGAGCTGTACCCACCAGGCATACGTCTTCACTGGAGACTTGATCTATCGATGAAGGCCCAGTCCGACGTTCAGAAGGCGCGAAAGGATCTCAAGAAGTCTCCGCCGGACTTGATCGAGTTCCACATAACGCGAACGTTCTTACCCCGGGTGCAGGCGTTGTCAATGTCAGACGAGCGAGGGGGCAGTTTTGCGCTGATGGACATGGATTCCAGCTTCTCCGGCCAGGATCAGGTCCGGGCCGTCACGAGACTCCGCCCAAGACCAGAGCTTCCTGCGCAGCTCACGGTGGCTTGGGCCGACCGAACCTACGCTTTTTTCACAGGCGACTCAGGGCCCAATGCGTAAGGCTGCTCCGCCGTGCGTTGGGCCCATGGGCTTAAGGGGAGACGATCGAGGTGCGGTGGATTATAGGTTTTGGGTACCAGTACACCTCCAGTACCCAACCGCATCGTGTCGCGCTGTCATTAGGTGTCGTCCTGCATTCGAAAGGGCCTGTTTGAATTGGCGAAATACCGAACCCGGCTTACAGTCCGCGTTGACGACAGGGGCCGCGACCATCCCCGCCGTATCACAGCCGTATCACGCATTCCCGGCACCGAGCGGCTCTAGGGGGTCACCAAAGGACACCAGCCTGGCCGATTTCGTATTCGCAAGGACGACGCGGGAGTCTGTCGGACACGGGAGGACACGGCACCGACACGGTTCGGGACCGTGAGGCCCCGGGTTCAAATCCCGGGCCCCCCGACCACTTTCTGAATACGATCCCGGCGTTACGGCTCGTGTAGCCAGACCGCCGGATCACAGCCGGATCACATTTTCCCAGATCGCTTTCGCGCAACGCGCAACGCGAGTCCCTCCTGGGAGTCTGGTTCAGGAGATCGACGCGGGGCTCGGCCGATCCGTCAGACGCGTCTCGGTAGACGACAAAACCAGCCATCGGCGAGATGAGCTCAGGGCAGCAACGCGTGCGTCGGCCAGACGGCCGGCGGGACGCCCCGAGGCCCAGAATTGCACATCGTGATAGGCGATTCTCGTCCGTGGAAGGCGGATCTGTGGCGCATTGCCCACCGTCTTGCAGGCCGAACCGAGCAAGTCCGGTGGACTGAGCAATCGTTCGTGAATCTCGAGAAGGATCTCTTTCTCGCGTTCTTCATCATTCGGAAGTTGATGGACGCTCGAAAACTATCTGTTGAGGTCGAATCAATTCGCGTTAGTGCGACGGTGTATCCATGGAAGGACGGGAAGCCCATTAGTTTCCTGAATTGGGATCATTTCGATGATGCGTACGAATGGTCGAAACCAGCGGAGGAGACGCTGTCGTTGCGCGGGCTCTGCAACCTGTTTGTGCACAGCTACGTCTATTCACCGCTGATGTCCGATGACAGGCAGTTGGAGGCGGTATTTGTGTCGTCTGATCACTCTTGCCACGAGAGCCTCTTTAACATCAACGCGAATCAAATCGTTGAGGTAATTCGGTCGGTCGCCAGCGATGACCCTGCCCTCCTCGAGGCGACGTTGTACGGCGCCACGGGTGACTACATAGTCCGCCTTAGTCAGACGGCACGGCGAGATTCTTAGGGCTATCCACTTTCTGGCCCCTCGAGCAGCCCGCTGATCAAGTCGTCAAGGACGGACCCTGGGATGCTCACGAATTTCGGAGGATTTGGTCCCCGAGCTTGACTCACGGCTCGAACGGCGTCCTCGACAGAATCGACTCGCAGTACGTCGCCTGGCGCTGTACCTGGCATGTCCGGCTGGATGGTGGTCGTCTCTTGGGCGAACGCCAGGATTCTGTTGCGGGTCGAATCGATAGTGGAAAAGCCGAATAGGACGTCATCCAGGAAATGCCCGCTCAATGCCAACTCTGATTCGTGAACCTGTGCAATGAAGCTCTCCACGTAATGGACACCCTTGATTCCAACAATTGCCGACGCATCGCTGTACCGGCCGAGGAATTGATACGGGTCTACGAGATGTGCGATATAGACATCGGAAAGCAGTACAGCAAGCCGACTCGCGGCGGAGATGGCCCAGACACTAGGCGGAGCGATCCGCGGATCTGGACGGTGCTCCAAGACGCGAATGATTCCTAGTTCAACTCGCCGCCAGCCAGCCATTGACTCGGCTGCCTGATTAAGAGCGGTCGCCGTATCGTCGACGTTTTCTACCGCCACGATCATGTCGCCGGGACCGTGACTGACGGCGGCAAACCCTTCGTTGTTGGCCCGGGTAATCGCTGTTTCGAGCGCCGGCCACGAGTGCTCCGAATCGATAGAGATCTCAACGGCTACCACGGGAGCTGCTTGTCCGGGGAGAAATCCAGCCCCTATGTGGAGCAATTCTTGGATTGCTCGCCCGCGCCGGTGTTGCCGACCCTTGCGGCCTCGACTGTTCCAAACGGGATGCCCACCTGACTCCAAAATCGCTGGCCGTTCGGGATCGGTGCAAACGATGACGTCACCGACGCGGATACAGGTTGTTAGATCGGCGATTACAACTCCGAGACCGTCTTTGGCATACCCCTCCGCGAGCGATAGAGTGCGGTTGAAACCCTCCTAGACGCTGATCGGCGCGCTACCCCCATCGTTCTTTGCCAGTTGCCGGATCAGATGCGGATGTAGGTATTTCCAGGCGACACCATCTCCAAGTCTCCGAAGCCTTCGAAGATGATCTTTCTGGGGGCTGCTGCCTTCGGCGAACGAAGCGGGCTCCACACGCCGAATCGCGTCGGCTAAGGCGACCTGGAACTCATACAGGCTCCATGGAGAGTCAATCGCCTCAAATTGGTCGAATATCCTCACGAATTCGTCTCGGAGGACATCGTTGTGGCCCGGCTGCATCACTTGAGTCCCAATCGCTCCAGCAAGTCGTCAACGTCGAGAAGGTTCATGAACACCTCACGGGACTTAGCTCCCTGGTACGCGCCAATCACCGCATGGTCTGCGAACTGGTCCACGAGTCGGCCGGCCCGCGAATAGTCGATGTTGAACTGGCGCTGCCGAGGGATAACGATGCGTCGCCCTGTGCGGCCACCATACGCGCAGCTCGAGGAAACCATGGGCTAAGCCTGAACGCGGATGCGCGCTCGCTCGTGGCCGAGTTCGAAATTGTGGTGGGCCGTAGTTTCCGTAACGCGAACCAATACATCACCCTGTCGGGCACCCCAATCAACCTCCGGTGATCTCAAGAGCAGAACCCCGCAGTCGATCTAACTAATTACCTCAGCCCCACTTCAGGCATGGCGGCAGCGTTCCGTCAAGGAGCTCTTCGAGGTCATGGTGCTGCTGCGCTGGATCCTGGACGCGAGGTCGTCGCCTGGCTGCTCTTGTACACGACGGATACGATGACGCGGGAGTCATATTTGGCTTGATGACCCAGACCTGGTTCGGGAAACGAACCTGGAGCCTCGGACTCGTTGCCGCCAGGGTCCTGCTGAGCCTCGAAGCCCTCGGCTTAATGGGCCTAGCCGTGGCTTTTGCCTACTTCCCAGCTCGCCATCGCCCTTCTTGCGGCGAGCGACACCCACGACATGGGCATTCTTTGGCAGGGCGTGTGGATCGGCCTTGCCCTGATTGGCGTCGGCTTGATCGTCGGGGGCGCGCCTCTGGCGCTGACTTTCGCCAGTCGGAGATGGGCGTACTTTGGACTGCTCGCCGTCGAGCTGCTGCTCGTCCTCGCCTTCGTTTTGGAGCTGACCCTGGCAGCCCTGCAGCCGGCCCCCGTGGGTCTCGAGACGGAGACCGAGATCGGGCGAGCTATCGTGCTGCTGTTCGTCCTGCTGCCGAGCTCTGTCTGCTTGCTTCTGCTCTTTCGCGCCGAGGTGCGCGAGCACTTCGGGCTGTGAGCACCTGGCTTCGCTCTTCTGCCAGAAGGCTCTAAATGCTCCGCCCCATTCTGCCTCTCCGGTCAGATATGGATTTACGGAACTGCGTTCTCAGCGGATCGAGCACAAGCCTTGGCCTGGCCGCGGCGTGGAATCCCCAGGAATTTAGCGACTCCTACTGATTACTTCCGCTTGTAGACGTGGAGCACGGTGCTGGTGCCGAATGTCTCTGACTCGAGCAGTTCGAGTAGCAGCGGCTCGGCTAGGTCGCGAAACATCGGCAGGCCGCTCCCGAACGCCGCGGGGTGAATCACCAGCACGTATTCGTCGATGAGTCCGGCTCTGAGAACACAACCTTCGGGATCTCGTTCATCGGGGCCGCGTATTCGTCGGTCGAGGTTGGCCAGTGCCCCGCCATCTCCTCGTAAGTCACCCGCCCCATGATGTGCGTACCAGCCCGACGTATTCGATCGAGTTTCCAACGCTTCAGCTGATCAGGTTCAGGGAATCCGCCAGCGTGCCCATGCGGCCCAGCGACGAACCCGTCAACCGAAACGCTCATCATCAGAACCACTCTTCGCACGTGAATCCTCCCTTGCTGATTTTTGATGCGCGTTGCTGCAACACTCGCTAGTCAGTCGGACCGAATGACCATGACACTCGCGACTCATACTCTTTGACTGCCGGATCGGGCAGAACTCATCGGCGGCGGTCCGAATGAAAAAGCTTCCGGATAGAGACGGTCGTCAATGGGAGACGAGCACAGTTTCCGGCTTGCTGAAACCCAGGAGCGGTAGTGGACCTAAGTTCCCGCAATACGAACCCACCCGGCGTATTCGACGGGGAGGCCGTCCCGATCTCCGACGTGGACCGACGCAAGGCTTGACGAGGCTGTCGCTGCCCTTCGGGAGTTTGTCGATCAGCGAGGTGCTGAGGGCGCTCAACGGGTACCGGGCAACCGTGATGGGTGTGGACCGGCAGACAGCCGGATCTTTGCTTCCTAACTGAGCATCTATACTGCCCGGGCAACCATCAGGGTTAACGATGCCGGCCGACCAATTGAAATGAACACGATGGAGTAGCCTTCCCGCTTGAGCTCGCGAAAGCTGTTGATCGGTGTCAGCGGCACCGCCCTGCTCGCGCTGGTGGTGGTTCTCGCCGCCCTTGCTGCGACCAATCTTCGAAGGCCCGTATCAGCGCTCCCACCTGGCGGGTCCGTGGTTGCAACGCTTCACTTACTGGCGGCGCGCGACGTTGTAGCCGGCTTCGGCTCGATCTGGGTCTCCAGCGGCCCGGGCGGGACCGTTTACAGGATTGATCCGACGACCGACGCCATCACCGCCGTCATTTATTTGCCCGATCCTGCGCAGATCCTGGCCGTAGGCGCTGATTCGATTTGGCTGACCAGCGCCCCTGGCAACCGCGTGACCCGCATCGACCCGGCCACCAATCGTGTCGTCGGGAGCCTCATCTCCGGAAGGCGCGGGGCGTTGGGAATCACAGTCTTCGACGGCTACGTCTGGGTCGCAAACCACAATGGAGATCCGACCGGTTCGGTGGCGAAGATCGACCCCGCCAAGATGCAGGTCGTCGACCTCATCCCCGTCGGCGATGAACCAGATGCCGGGCCGAGCTGGATAGCATCTGGTGCAGGTTCGATCTGGGTCGGCGTCCAGAACATCAACGCCGTCGTTCGCATCGATCCGAGCAACGACACCATCGTCGCCACCATCCCGGACGGGGGTGTCTGCCGCCAAATGGTCGCCGACGACCGGGCTGTCTGGGTCGCCGGCGGCTGCGACCCCGGCCCCGGCGTCACACGCATCGATCCGGCCACCAATACCGTCACCCAAGTGAGCAATGCCGGTGGCAACTCGCCGGCAATCGCGTTGGGGGGAGACTCGGTCTGGTACGGGACCACCGACAGTTTCCTCGGGCGCATCAATGCCATTACGCACAGAGTCGTCGGTCGACTCAGACTCCCGGGCCCGGCCTGGGTCGCCACCGTCGCCTTCGGGTTCGTCTGGGTTACAGACCTGGTCGATGGACTGCTCTTCAAGGTCAAGCCTAACTAAGAGAAGGCGGCCCCTCTACGAGCGGCGCGTTGGGGTGGGGCGGGGGCCTCTGACCAGAACGACGCTCACGGCTACGAACCAGACGAACACCGGGGTGGCGCCGAGGATTAGCGGCAGCAGTCCGATTGGCCCGTTGCCGCCCGTGCCACCAAAAATGGTCAGCCCTGCGATCAGGTCGAGCACGGCGCACACGCCGCTCAACCAGGCGATCCAGCGCGGCAGTATCCCAGCCCGGAGCGCCGCATAGGCGACGATCCCAAGCACAGCCGCAGACGGGAAGTAGACGAAGGTCAATATCATCTGCGTCGCCGCCCACACAGCGCGGACCGTTGTCGGCTCGGTGCCCGAACCGCTAATAAACGCCGCGGTGGCTTCAGCAGCGGAGCCGATGATGAGGACGGCAGCGGTTACTGTGCCGGCCCCAAAGAATAGAGCGGCGGCCCACTCCCAACCTTCACCCGCGTTCCTGATGATTGAACGCAGTCCCGTGAACTGCGCGAGTACGGAAGCGTAGCGACACCCGTCAGAAACGCGTCATCCATAAGGAGACCGCTGTTGGTATTGATCCACGCCGTGAATTTCTTGGCGTCCCCAAACTCGGGAGGGCTGCCGGCAATCAGGAAGAGCGCGACCGCGGCGACCTGAATGAGCACCCACACAAACCCAACGACGCCAGTCCATCGACGCCAGTCCATGGCTCGCATTACCCTCCAATGTGCTGGCCGATTCCCGCCCGTATCGATGTCAGTGTGCGCTGTTGCTGGCGGAACAAGAGCCAATCGTCGCATGGCCTTGATCGACAAGATCCCAACGCGGGAACTTGCGGATCGGATTCCCATGATCGGAACGCTTAGGTGAGCGCCGCCGATTCACTGCGTAAACATCGCTTGACGCACCAACTGCCGCTTCATGTTCTCAAGCATCTGATCGACATCTTTCTTGACGGCTCGCTCGACGAGGAGCACATCTAGAGCTCTGCCAAAGACGCCGCCCATCAGGTGATACGCGGCATCGAGACTGGCATACATCTGGTTGCCTTCGGCTTCCAAGGTCCAGGTGAAAGTGCCCCTCACAGGCCCATGAAACGTTTGCCAGATCTGGAATCGACGGTGAGGTGTATGCCTGCGCGG
>WNFX01015791.1_pt1 | contig 11606 bp, 16 predicted proteins | sample 5400111 | NCBI WGS metagenome assembly WNFX01 (sample SAMN13153363, study PRJNA577476) | soil metagenome | isolation source: 40 cm soil or saprolite under grassland replicate 1 | place: USA:California | collected 2016-06-15
TGGCGCTTTGTCCTCACGGTGCTCGACGCTCGTCCGGACGACGAGCCCCTCCCGCGTGTGCTCGAGCGCCACGGCGAGATCGCGCTCGAGCCAGAGGCCGAGCTCGGCGCCGGCGATTAGCTTCGGCCGTTCAGCTCAGCCCGCCGCGATGAGCAGGCTGTAGCCCTCTGCTTCGATCTTCTCGACAGCACCGCTCGTTTGCGCCCGCTTCGTCACAAGCTTCGGCTCGCGCTCGGGGGGAACGACGTCGATCACGATCTCCCTGTCGAGGACACGCACAAGTCGTTGAAGGGTCTCGATTGTCGGCGTGACATCGCCGGCCTCGAGCCGAGCAACCGCGGGCTGCTTCATGCCGAGCCTCTCGGCGAGAGCAGTCTGCGAGAGGCCCTGCTCGACCCGGTAGGCGATCACTTCTGAGGCGATCGCCCGGGCGAGCGCGGTCCGCTCCCACTCGGCCCGAAACTCAGGATCGCGCAGATCCTTCTGGAGAGCGTCCTTGCTGCTGTGCAGCCGATTCAGCTTCAACTTCGTCATGTATCCAGCTCCTCAAGTCGTCTCTCTGCACGTCGTGCGGCTTGCTGAAAACCCCGTCTCCGCGCCTGGGCTTCCGGGGCGATCGCGGCGATCACGAACGTGTCTTCCGCAACGCGCCGGTAGAGGGGTCGCCATGGGCTGCGACCGGCTCGTGGTCGGAGTTCGCGGAGATCAGTGGCCCCATAACCTTGCTTTGATGCGGAGACGGGAGATTCGGGCCGAACGTTTCAAGCTTTTGACGGCCGTCGCGATCGCCAGCCGCTCGTTGCGCGGTAGACGTCACGTTCCGCCTCCGCTTCCGGGTGATAGAGAACTGCGTACGGGCACTATAACACATGAGTTATAACACGGCAACCGGACGTTGAAGCTCGCTCTCGCCGGCGACACCATGCTCGGGCGCGAGGTCGCTCGCCGGCTCGAGACCGAGCCGCCGGAGTCGCTGTTTGCCACCGAACTCGTCGACGTCGTCCACGAGGCCGACCTCTGCCTGCTCAACCTCGAGTGCTGCATCTCCGCGCGCGGTGAGCCTGCCCGGGGGAAGGTCTTCCACTTCCGCGCGCCGCCGTGGGCCACGCTGGCACTGGCCCACCTCGGCGTCGATTGTGTCACCCTGGCCAACAATCACGCCCTCGATTTCGGGCAGGACGCGCTTCTCGACACGCTTGCCCACCTCGACGCCGCGGGGATCCAGGCGGTCGGCGCGGGCTCGGATCTCGAGCGAGCCCGTACACCAGCGGTATTCGAGGCGAACGGGTTCCGGCTTGCCGTCCTGGCGGTGACCGACCACCCGCCCGACTACGCGGCCGGGCCTGGGCTGGGCGGGGTCGCCTACGCCGACCTCCGCCGCGACCCGGCTCCGGAGTGGCTCAGCCAACGAATCGCCGCCGTCGACGCGGACGCCGTCCTCGTCGCGGCGCACTGGGGACCGAACATGGTCGCGGAGCCGCGCTCCTACGTGCACCGAGCGGCGACCGCGCTGGTCGATGCCGGTGCGACCCTCGTCGCCGGCCATTCCGCGCATGTCTTCCACGGCGTGGCACCGCGCGTGCTCTACGACCTCGGCGACTTCATCGACGACTATCGCGTCGACCGCAAGCTGCGCAACGATCTCGGCCTCCTCTTCCTCGTCGACCTTGCTGGCGACGGGCTGGAGGCGATCCCGCTCAAGCTCGAGTTCGCGCACACGCGCCTCGCGGAGGGCGAGGATGCGGCCTGGATCAGGCGCCGCTTCGTCGAGGCCTGCGCCAAGCTCGGCACGGACGTTCGCGACGAGGACGGCCGCCTCGTGGCCCGCTGGCGGTAGTGGTCTGACCGGCAACGTTCGCCGGGCCCCTGGCCCGCGATCACGCGGCGCCAGCGTCCACGCTCGCCCTTGTCAAGGCTAAACAGCCTTGCCTGCGGACGATCGCGGCCGCTGGCTTGGTGCTCGCGACCCAGGAACCGGGCAACGTCACGGGCCAAACCACTAGCCCTTGCTCTTCTGCTGTTCGACCCGGACGGTGCCCGCCGCCGGCGCGAAGATCGACGTGTGGCCGTCGTCCCAGCGGACGCGCAGACGTGGCGGCTCATCCTGGAGGATCTCCTCCACAATGCCCCGCCGCGGAGCCTGCGAGACGCGCTCCGACTCCACCACGATCCGGTCTCCCGTATGCGCTTTCACTGCTCCACCTCCTCGCCAAGCGACTCTAGTCTTCTAGTGCGCTCGTGCGCCGAGCGCTGCGACAAGGTCTTCGGGGTCAGAAGAGCCCGCATCGAGGAGCTCAACCGGAACGTCGTACTCGGTCAGGCTAAGCGCAACCTCGTCGGCAGGCTCGAGGGTGAGCCGGAAGGGCCTGCGCATCGCCGGCACGTAAATCGTCTTCGGATAGGCAAGGGAGCCACGCCAACCGCGGGTGCACTCGACCACCCGGCCCCAGAGCGAGACGGTCCCGATGACCCGGTGGACGCCAAGCGAGTCCGCCCAGCCGCGTCCCTCGAGATAGCCAGCGGCGTCCTCGGGCTCCCTCGCCGCGTAGATGCCGCAATGGCAGCCTCGAGCAGGCGAAACGTGCTCGGAGCGTCTCGACCACGGCAAGGAGAATCGACGTTGGAAACAGCGGGCAGCCAGCTCGTTGCGAGGGATCCAACGCGCTTGGTAGACGATGCTTTCGAGCCGGAACTCCTCACCGTCGCGCACAACGAGCCACGAGCGCCAGCCGACGATTGGCTCGATGTAATCGGGTGCTGCGCTCATGGCGCCGGCACCCTCTCCGGCTCATTCGGCTCCTCGGCGGGGGAGGGCCTGGCGGGCTGGTGTTCGGGTTCGGTGGGACGCTCGCGCGGCACCGGATCCTCCAACGGCTCAACCGTGAAGGTGCGCTCTGGGTCGCCGATCTCCATCAGTCCCCTAACCCCGAACGATCTCTCGGACCAATTGTTGCTGTCGTTTCGACGCACCGCAAGCCGATGCGCGCCCAGTGGGTCGACGGCCCGGACTCGCCTTGGCAGCACGCTCAGAACCACGGCCGAGATGAGGTTCGCCACGCAAGAAGGTCGCACTTGCCGAGCCGTGGGCCCGAGCGCGGCCGGGTCTTCCACGCTCCTTCTCTTAAAGCCCTTGACACGACCTGGCACCTGACGGCAAGTGAAGCGACGCGTACAGAAGCGCTCGATCGCAAATCCGCGACGCTCGCGACGTTCGCGTCGCTCCTGACCGCACTGACCGCAACGCTCGGACTCCGATTCGTTGAAGGCAAGCCGTCCTGGTGGGCGCTGCCGCTCTTCACCGGCAACCTGGTCCTACTCGGGGCCGCCGTTGGGCTTGCCGTGGTCGTCCTGCTTCCGCGCGAGTACCTCGCCCTTGGAATCGAGTACCTCCGGCGGTTCCAACGTCATCGGAGATCCGCAAGCCGCCTGAGCAGGTCCGCGGAGAAACAATGCGTGGTCTCGTCGAGGCGATCGCTCGAGAACGCCAGGCGAACGAAGCAAAGCGCGCTTGGTGCGCTGGGCGTACCTCGCGCTCGCGGCTGCGCTCGTGGTCACAATCGCTGAAGCAGTTACGCTGGGCTTGACCGAGGTGAGCCGATGAGTGAACGAGCCGAAGACACGCCCGCTCCTCCCCCGCCTTCTCCGCCGGCGGACGAATCCCCATTTCCGCTTCCGCCGCTCGACCTCCAGGAACGGGGATTGGGTCCCACGGAGAGACACGTGGCGACTGAGGAGATACTCGATCACGAGGTTGACCCAGAAGCCAGCCCCTTCGACCTGCCGCCGATCGAAGGTCTGCCGTTCGGTCGCGACAGCGACGAGGCGGCAGCGATCCGGAGAGTGATTGAAGAGGCTGATCGCGAGCGTTCTCGGCGGGACGCGCTCGGCGAAACGCCGCCTCCGCTGGGCTAAGCGGCTGAGCCGAATACGTTCGCGGCGAGAGATGCACGGCGAATCCGCACGCCGCTAGCGATAGCGAGCAGCGAAGTCGCGTATCGCACCCTCGTCCGGAAACTGCACCACCGTTCCTTCAGCTCCGGCCTCGAGCATCGCCTCGACGTTCTCCGCCCCGACCCCGCGGGACCACGCATAGACCGTTCCAGAGCTCACGCATCAGCCGGATCGACTCGTCCCATCGCGGTGCCTAGCACGGTTCGGTTTCGTCAGCAAGCGCAATGCCAGTCACGAGCACGCCACCGGAGCGTGCATAGCTGACGAAGCTCGCTTCGCTCCTGGGATCCCCATAGATCGGTGAGTAGCGGGGAGCGTGGATCTCCAGATCCGCGAATCCGCGGTCCGGCACGCAGACAGACATCTGGTTGCTTTCCGGCTGCGCGCCGGCTTCGGCCGCCCAGTTGTCCGCATTCGAGACAATGCGGAACGGCCGCGCCGGAACGTCGTTCGGGCCGCGTACCGAGATCGTCACGAAGCGCTTCCTCGGCCCTGGCTGGCCGGGGGCTGCAAAGACCCTGATCTTGCCGACGACCTTTGGAACAGTCCAGCCGTCGCGGTAGAGATCGAACGCGAGCCATTGGGCGCGCCAAGGCTTGGCGGCGGCGAGCAGCTCGACACCGCGGTCCTCTCCCAGTTGATCGCCGGCAAGCCGGAATCGCGTCTCGGAGACTGCCTGGGCTGCGTAATCCGTAGGCGAAACGTTTGCGAGTCCGGTCGAGCGGTCGAAGGTCAGCTCAGTCGGCGGGAACGTCTCGGGCGTCCCGGTGAAAGCGCCCTCGTAGGTTGCGGCGCGGTCGACTGATTCGTTCCAGAATTCGACGTTCCACCAGTAGGCGACGTTCTCCCAGTAATTCCCGTACAGGAAAGGGTACGGGACCATCGTCACACTCGCTCCCGGCCCGACCTTGCGGTCGATCCAGTCGAAAACAACACTTTGGTCGAGGGTGATCGGCCGTCCGCTCGTCCCATCGGTCGTGAGCAACCTGTTGAAGGCCAATCCGGTTTCCGCCGGAATCGTGAGCGCGGCCAGCGTGATGAGCAAGGCCACGACCCGACGCCGGCGTAGCGAGGCCGAGGCGAGCAGAAATGACATCACCGCGACGATGGTCGCGAACGCGAGCAGCAGCTGGGCGCCGTGAGCAGACCCGACGAGGAGTGACCAGCGAGGCCAACGCCCGTGCCGCAGCATTGCCGCAAACGCGATCAGAATGAGCGGAACGACGTAGAAGAGATAGCGGTCGTGCAACCGACCCTGGCCGAACCTGAGATCGTACGACGTTACCTCGAAGAGCAGCGCGACGATCGTCACCGTGACGATCGATGCGAAGGCCTGCTGTTCCCTGTCCCGCGACCCGACCAGCGTTGTCAGAAGCCACGCAACCCCGAGAACGAAGGGCAGGACTCCCATTCCCAGACCGATGGGCGCCAGGTGTTCGAGCAGGGAGCGGCCCATCCCATGCGGCAACAGATCTCCCTCGGCCGTGACTGAGTACGTGCCGAGCGCGCTCGACAGTCTGCCCACCGCGAGCAGGACGACCGCGGCAGCTACAAGGACCGCGTAGACGAGGGCGAGCTCTCGGTGCGCCGAGACGAGTTCTGCGGCGGCTACCCGTATCCGCTCTCGGAGCGTTTCGGCGCGAGCGAAGACGAAGTTGTGGATCAAGAGCGCGACCGGCAGCACAGCAATGAGGACCGCGAGTTGCGTACGCGCGAGGGTTGCCACCAGCAGCGCGACCACCAGCAGGATGTCGTTGCGAGTTCGCGGCGCCATGAGCGCGTTTTGCAGCGCCAGCGCCGCCCACAGAAAGACGGGATAGGCCACCACTTCGGTCAGCAGAAACGACGAGAGCGTGATCCAGGGGATGCACACGCTCAGCGCGGCGACGAAGTACGACAGCCGAGTGCTCTGCGTCACCCTGCGGGCGAGCAAGAACGCCGGGATGCTCGCCGAGCTCATGACGAAGGCGTTGAGAACGTGCGCATGGAAGAGCGCGGAGGGGACAAGCACGTCATGGAAGAGCGGTGCGAGCAAGAGCGGGTAGAGCTGGTTGACGTTCCCGATCAGCTCCCCGTGGATATGCGGCAGCAGAGAATGCAGGGAAACTGCGCTGATCGCGAGTCGCTCGTAGAGCAGCTCGTCAGTCATCACGTACCAGTCGACGACGCTGCTCGTAAGGGCCGCAAGGCCGATCGCAAGCGCAAGCCAGAGTCCAGCCGCCCCGAGCTCGTCGCGATATGCGGCGAGCTCGGACTGCCAGCGGGATCTCCTGTTCTCCCGAGGCCTACTTCTGGCTGCCGGCGCAGCTCCCAGCGTGCCCAACCTCATTCCGCGCCAGAACCTACCGGCGTCGACGTCGGGCAGCTAGCCGACCTTGCGGCTGGGCAATGCGAGCTCTTGTCCGGAGCGGACGCCCGCTGCTACGAAAAACGGCGAGCGACGTCGCGCATCGCGGCTTCGTCCGCGAAGGAGACGACCGCTCCTTCAGCGCCGGCTTCGAGCATCGCCTCGACGTTCTCGGGCGCAACCCGCGGAACCACGCGCAGCTCTGGATGCTGCTCCTTCACGCGACGTACATGCTCGGGGTCCGACCCGCGCGACGGGTGCCACGCGTCCCCCAGCTCGAGCGCCCGCCGGATAGCCCGTTCCGAGCTGCCGCCCACCCAGATCTCCGGCTGCGGCGATGGGTGCGGCTCCGATGTCGCGTCGTGGAACGACCAGTACTTCCCTTCGAAGTCACGTTCGCCGCTCCAGAGCGCACGCATCAGCCGGATCGCCTCGTCGGCTCGCCGGCCGCGGCCCTTGAACGGAATGCCCATGAAGTCGAACTCGTGCCTGTGCCACCCCATCCCGACGCCGAGCGTGAAGCGGCCGCCGGAGAGCTCCTGCAGCGTCGCAACCTCCTTTGCCAGGTGCATCGGATTGTGCAGCGGCACGAGCACGATCGAGGTGCCGAGCCCGATCCGTTCCGTCCAGCCGGCGATCCAGGCCAGCGTGACGAGCGGTGCGTAGACGCGGCCGTACGGGTCGACCGCCTCCGGGCCGACGATGATGTGCTCCGCGGCCCAGACCGAGTCGAACCCGAGCTCCTCGGCGAGCTCGGCGGTGCGGCGGATCCCATCGGGATTCGAATCCAGGCCGTAGTTCGGCAGGATCACACCGAAATGCACCGCCCGAGACTAACGGCGACGCGCCTGGATACGCACGCCGGATCGCGCGAGAATGTGGACGTTGGAAGAACATTCGGCCGCCGAGCGTCAAGTAGACACCGAACGGGATCACATCGGGAAGGAAAGCCGTGTCTGAGGAACCGCAAGGCATGACGGTCGACGAGGTAGACATCCCCGAACCACAGGATGACTCCAGGCTGACCGAAACATCTGCGGATGAAGCGGAAATAGCCGAGTCCGAGGACTCCGAGGCGGATTTCGAAGCGCACGGCAGCTGGGGCGGTATCGGATAATCGACGACCTCCCGGGCCGTGAACGACGCAAGACTAAGCGCAGCGCGAGTGGCACGCCTCGCGACGACGGATCCCGACGGTCGGCCTCACCTTGTCCCGATCGTGTTCGCGCTCGAGGGCGACACGCTCTACTCCGCGGTCGACCGAAAGCCGAAGCGCTCGTCGAAGCTCCGACGCATCGAAAACGCCCGCGTGCGGCCCGACGTCACGATCCTCGTCGATCACTACGAAGACGACTGGGACCGCCTCTGGTGGATCCGCCTCCGCGGCCTCGCCCGCGTGCTCGACGACGGCGATGAGCGCGACCGCGCGCTCGCTCTACTGCAGGAGAAGTATCCGCAGTACCGCACCGAACCGCCGGACGGACCTGTGCTCGCGGTCGACGTCACCGAGGTGCGCGAATGGACTGCTTGACCTCGGCTAGTAGCGCCCGAGCTCCTCGAGTCGCTCGTCGCTGATCCCGAAATGGTGAGCAACCTCGTGTAACACCACGCGCCGGATCTGGCGGCGGAGACTCTCCCGGTCGCCGCCGTAGAGACGCTCGAGCGGCCCGCGGTAGATCGTGATCTTGTCCGGCAGGACGCCGGCGTAGCCGCTTCCCCGCCGCGTTAGCGGAATGCCCTGATAGAGCCCGAGCAATCGTTGCCCAGGTGGCGGCTCACCTTCGACGACGATCGCGACGTTGGAGATGACGTCTCGCAGCTCGGGCGGCAGCGAGGCGACTCCGTCCTCTACCTCCCGCTCGAAGTCGAGCTCTCCGGACCCTCCATCGAGTTCCGCGGACATGGCTCGAGCGTAGCGGGAGCGAACCTCCGTCAGCGTGCGGCGGTGGCCGCCCGTGACGAACGGCCATCTTGGATCGTCACGACGACGACCGTTTTTTCGTCTTCGAAGTACTCGTAGACGATCAACATCCAACGCCAGGGTCCGAGCAAGAACCGAAATCCCTCCCAGCGGCTCCCCAGCGGCGCTCCGATATACGGGAAGTCTTCGAGGGGTCGCAGCGAGCGCGCTACACGCTCACGGGTGTCGGGCGGCAGACTATGCGTGGAAATCAACCGCTCTAGATCCTCGATAGCGGCCTGCGCCAACTCGACGCGGGCCATTGCTAGAGATCGTCGAGCGGGACCGTTTGTCCAGCCTTTGCTTGCTCACGGCCGAGCAGCGCGCGCTCGTAGGCTCCCGGAATGCCGTCGAGGAGATCGGCAGCGTGACGTGGATCAGGATCAGCTTCGTCGAGGGCATGCGACAGCAGTGACCGTGCCAGCGTCCCCTCCTGCGTGTGTGTTCGCTCTGCGAGCCGGGAAAGCTTCTCCGCGTACTGGGCATCGAGTGTGACATTCAGGCGGATGTTGTGCTGGCGGGCCACCGGCTGAGAATAGCACGAAAACGCACGAAAAGTGTACCTCCCCGGACTCCAACGCGACTCCAGGGCAGGAGCCAAGGCTAACGACGACGGAAGAGCCGGCCGATCGATCGGAACAGGGCGCCGAGACCCAACCGGAGGCCGCCGACAGGACGCGATTGCGCCTCGACCGCCGCCGCCGCTTCCTCAGGACTGGCAGCCAGTTGCTTCTTCAGGCAGTCGGCGAACTTCGTCACCATCTGCGACGAGACGTCCTCGACCAGGCCGCGGCCGTACTGGGCGACCGCGCCTGCGAGCGTCAGATCGGTGACGATGTCGACCCGCGTGCCGCCGTTTTGCGGAGTCAGAGTCGACTCGATCGTCGCCTGCGCGTTGCCCCGCCCTCTCGCCTCGCGAGCCTTCGCGGACAGCTTCGCCCTACGCGCCGATTGATCCTCTTCCTCTCGCGCGACGTCGGTGATGAACGACAGCGAGATCGGGCCCAGCTTGACCGCCATCGTCGCCTTCCAGTGCGTATCGTCGATCGTCGAGTCGAGCTTCGCGCCCGGCATGCACGGGATGATCCGCGGCACATCCATCAGCAGCGCCCATGCCTGCTCGGGCGGTGCGGGAACCTCGAACGAGTTCTCGAGCCTCACGCGACGTGCGCCGCTTCGAACTTCTTGCGGCAGTGTGCGCTGCAGAAGTAGTACTTGACTCCGTCACGCACGGCCGTCTCTTTCGCGGCGGCGATGGCGACCGTCATGCCGCAGACCGGGTCGATCGCCTCCTCCACCAGCTCCGCCGGCGACGGGCCGCGCGTGTGACGCCACGCTACAAGCTCGGCCAGGATCGCGACCGCGATCTCCTCCTGTGCGGACGGCCCGAGATCGAGGCCGGCGGGACTGCGGATGCGCGCGAGAGACTCTTCGTCGACTCCGCGCTCGCGCAGCTCAGTAGTCACTGCGGCCGCGCGCTTCGCGCTTGCCACCAGCCCCACGTAGCCAGCGCCGGACGCCAGCGCAGTCGCTAGCGACTCCTCATCGTCCCGGCCCATCGACGCGACGACGACCGCGTCCGCGCCCTTGACCTCCGCCGTCGTCCGCCACCCCAGCACCTCTGCGAGCTCACGCAGCGTGCGCGCCGCAGGCGCGTCGCCGATCACGGCCAGCAGCAACGCGGGTCGTTGCGGCTCGATCAGCACTTCGACGGCGCCCTCGGAAGCGCAGCGGCTCTCGATCCGCTCGCGGCGCGTATCACCGTCCGACAGCGCCGCCAGCGACAGCCGGATCACCTCCGGCTCGGTGCAGGCGCCGCCGACCCAGCCGTGCAGCTCGCCTGCCCCCGTCACCAACGCACGGTCGCCAACGCGCGCCGAGGACGGCCGCTCGACGCCCACGACCGTCGCGAGCGCGAACGGCGTCCCCTCCTCCGTGAGACGACCGGCTTCGACGAGGACGTTCACTCCGCGAGGCCGGCCTCGTTGAGCGCCTCCCAGACCTTGCCGGACGTGAGCGGCATGTCGATATTGCGTACGCCCGCGTGCGCCAGCGCGTCGATGACCGCGTTCACGTATGCGGCCGGCGAGCCGACCGTTGCGGACTCTCCCACACCCTTCGCGCCGATCGGGTGGTGCGGCGACGGCGTGGTGGTCTCACCCAGCTCGAACGACGGTGTCTCCCACGAGCCCGGGAGCAGGTAGTCCATGAAGTTGGAGCCGATGCAGTTGCCGTCGTCGTCGAACGTGATCAGCTCCAGCGCGGCGATCCCGTAGCCCTCGGTGAGGCCGCCCATGATTTGGCCCTCGACGATCATCGGGTTGATGCGTGTGCCGCAGTCGTCGACCGCGACGACCTTCCGCACCTTCCACTCGCCGGTGCCGCGGTCGACCTCGACCACGACCGCGTATGTTCCGAACGGGTAGGTCATGTTCGGCGGGTCGTAGTAGTTGACCGCTTCGAGGCCGGCCTCCATCCCCTCCGGATGGTCGGTGTAGGCCGCGAAAGCGATCTCCTGGATCGTCTTGACGCGGTCGGGCGCACCCTTGACGAAGAACTTGCCCGTCTCCCATTCGAGGTCGTCCTCCGCCGCCTCTAGCAGGTGCGCGGCGAGCTTCTTCGCCTTGTCGCGCACTTTGCGCGCGGCGACCGAGGTCGCTGCTCCCGCCACAGGGGTCGAGCGGGACGCATACGTGCCGAGCCCGTACGGCGTGTTGTCGGTGTCGCCCTCCTGCACGGTGACGTCCTCGGGCGGGATGCCGAGCTCGTGGGCGACGATCTGCGCGAAGGTCGTCTCGTGGCCCTGACCCTGCGACTTGACGCCGAGCTTCAGGATCGCCTTCCCCGTCGGGTGCACGCGCAGCTCGGCGGAGTCGAACATCTTGATCCCGATGATGTCGTACTGCCGGCTTGGCCCTGCGCCCACAACCTCCGTGAAGCTCGCCAGCCCGATCCCGATCAGCTTGCCCTGTTCGCGAGCTCGCTTCTGCTCCTCGCGCAGCTCCTTGTAGCCCACCCGCTCCAGCGCCTGGTCGAGCGCCGGCTCGTAGTTGCCCGAGTCGTACTCGAACCCGGTCGCCGACGTGTACGGGAACCTCTCCGGCGGGATGAAGTTCTGCCGCCGCAACTCGGCAGGGTCGACACCGAGCTCGTAGGCGGCCGTCTGGACGAGCCGCTCGACGAAGTACGAAGCCTCGGTGACGCGGAATGAGCAGCGGTAGGCGACGCCGCCGGGCGCTTTGTTGGTGTACGCGCCTTCGGTGACGACGTGCGCCGCGGGGATGTCGTACGAGCCGGTGACGATGTGGAACAGTCCCGCCTTGAACTTGGACGGCTGGGCGTCCGCGA
>WNFX01014123.1_pt1 | contig 11603 bp, 10 predicted proteins | sample 5400111 | NCBI WGS metagenome assembly WNFX01 (sample SAMN13153363, study PRJNA577476) | soil metagenome | isolation source: 40 cm soil or saprolite under grassland replicate 1 | place: USA:California | collected 2016-06-15
CGGTCACCTAAACGGCCAAACACAAGAGCCAGGACCACGTACGAAAGCAACAGAGCGTCTTCCATCAAGCCAATCTCGGTTTGGGAAAGACGGAGTTCCTGTCGCATCGTGGGCGCGACGGCTGGAAGAATTTGCCGATCGATATAGTTAAGGAAATTGACCGCCGTCAATACCGACAGCGCATAGTATGAATAGCGTCGAACGGCGACATTCTTCGGCGCGTCGGGCATTGAAGCGTCGCTGGCCGGATTCATGCGGTTTCGGCGGTTTCCTTTTTCAGGGTGTCCACGATCGTTGGGGTGATGTCAGCCAGGGATTGAATGCGTCGCGCAATGCGCTCGCGATCTTTTCCCCACACTATGGTCGGCACCCGATTGAGTGTGTGGTTTCTAATTGACAGATCTTCGAGATTGCCATGATCGCTTGTTAATATCACGCTGGTCCGATTCAAATCGAGATTGTGAAGGAGCGTTCTGATCATCAACGCCAGCTTCACAATTGCGGTGTGCGCCGCTTCCTTATCCTGAGCGTGCCCGATCTTATCAGTAATGAAATATTCGTAAAGCGTAAATCGATGATTTGAGGCGATCTTTGCCAGTACCTCTCCTGCCTGTTCCGATGTTCGTAGAGCGACGTTCTCCCCGCGTTCCATTAGCATCTCATTCGTAAAATCCTGATGGACAGCGCGATCAGAATTCAAATCTTCAACCGTATTGAAGTTCATTCCCGCCGCCTCGACAGCCGCAGTCGTCGCTGAGATCCATCGTGGGCGGGACTCGAAGAATCGTTTCGTGTACGTGTTGGCGAAGGTTATTGGCGTTATACCCGCTCGTTTGAGTTGAAGAAATATTGAATGTTCGCTGATGATATCCAGCAGCGATTGATTCGGAAAGCCCTGTTTGTGATAGCCGATCGCCGCAGGGGCATTGATTCCCGTCAGAATCGTGGTTTGACCCGATGCACTCTGCGGTCTTCCTTCGATCCCGAGAAGCGCATCCGTGGGTACGACAATCCCGTCGCACGGAACTTCGGGTTTTTCACCCTGAAAAACCGCCAAAGGCCCGGCGTCATCCAATCCATCGAACGGATTATGTGGTCCTCGCGTTCCGATTCCCAGGCCGTCAATGAAAAACAGGAGCACCGGCATTGATGCGATGAATAACATCAGGCCTGCCCTGCTCGCAAGAGTGGGCGAGTGAAGAGTTGTGGTTTTTTTGAAGAAGGGGTCACGTCCTTCCGTCAATACCAGGAACTTTCCAGATTGCGTGATTGTCTAACGCTTCATTGGTGAGGACATCACCATGACGGACCGAAACTCTTTGCTTCCGGAGCGCGAATCACTTGCCGTACGCGCAAAGCCCTACATCAATGTCACACCTCTGATCGACGTTTTGCTGGTAATGCTGATTATTTTTATGGTGATTACACCAATGAAAGCCGCGCGGTTCCTGGCGAAAATACCTTCGGAACCAGAACGCAATCCGCGAATCATTCCGCCACCTCTGGGTTTAGTCGTGACGATCAAGACTGACGGAACCGTCGGGCTCAATCACGAATCTGACCTTGGATCTGTTTACGATACGAGCAAATTGGCCGCGCGGCTCACGCAAGTATTTCAGGAGCGCACCCTGAATCACGCCTATGCTTTCGAGTTGCGAGACCGGCTCGATCTTCCCGAAAGTGAACGGATTGAAAGGACTGTATTCATCAAGGCGCCGAGATCAATTCCCTACGGCGAAGTTGTCCGGGTCCTGGACAGCGTCAAAGGGGCGGGAGCAGCACCGGTTGGTTTGCAAATCGACGACCTCGATTAGCGAACTTGCAAGCGAAGGATCAAAACGATTTTCTCTACGACTTCCATACAAAATCCAGCGTCCCCCGCTCGCCACTGCGCGCGGTTCTTTAGCACTTTTCTACCTCCAAATCTGATCTGTTAGAATCAGAGCAGCACAATCTCTTTAGTCATAAAGAGTTCATTCATATTTGTTTGGAGAGGTGTCATGATTTTCAAGGAAAGCATTTCGGATACAAAGACGCGAGGTGTTGATACAAGATTCACTATCGCGCTATTTGCCGTGCTGCTCTCGGTAGTTGTTTCGATCGGATGCCGGGGAAAGGCTTCGCCGCTCGCGCCATCCGCGGCCAGTGAACCAATTCCGGATTCACGGCCCCAGAATTCATACGCGGATGTCATCAGCCGCGTTACGCCGGCTGTCGTTACGATTCGCGCGGACAAGCGCGTGCGCGCTCCGCAGCAGTTTCCGTTCATGAATGATCCGTTCTTTCGCGATCTCTTCGGTAATCGTAATCCGCAGCAACCACAGGAGCAGGTCGAAAGGGCGCTGGGCTCTGGTGTCATCGTCAGCCCCGACGGTTATGTCCTGACCAACCACCATGTGATTGACGGTGCTGAGCAGATCAAGATTGATATGAATGACGGCCGGACCATCGATGCAAAACTTGTCGGCTCAGATCCGCCGAGTGATTTGGCAGTATTAAAAGTCCCGGGAAACGCTCTAACATTTTTGACGCCCGGCGATTCTGACAAAGTTCGCGTCGGCGATGTCGCCCTGGCAATTGGAAATCCACTAGGCATCGGCCAAACTGTGACAATGGGAATCATTAGCGCCAAAGGTCGTTCGACTGCGGGGCCAGGCGCCGGCAACTTTGAAGATTTTCTGCAGACGGATGCGCCAATCAATCAGGGTAATTCCGGAGGTGCGCTTATCAATACCAACGGCGAATTGATCGGGATCAATTCGCAAATCATCGGCGGGATGTCGGGAGGCAACATCGGAATTGGTTTCGCCATACCGTCAAACATGGCGCGCAGCGTCCTGGATCAATTGGTCAAGAATGGAAAAGTACGCCGCGGTCAATTAGGCATCGGTGTGCAGCGCGTCACCTCGGATGTGGCTGAGAGTTTGGGCCTTAGTGATACCAAAGGCGTGATTGTTACTTCCGTGCGGCCTGGCAGCGGCGCCGAAAAGGCCGGCATACGTCGCGGCGATGTGATCACCGCGCTGAACGAGACGCCAGTCCGCGAGACGAACGCTTTTCGCAATCAGATAGCCGGCTTCGGTCCAGGCGCCGAAGTAACTTTGACTGTAATCCGCGACAATCGGGAACAGAAGATTCGCGCTACCCTCGGTGAATTCACAGATGAGACAGCGCAAGCTGAGCAGCAGCAGGAAGGGCCGGCTTCGACCGCTAAACTTGGACTTGGCGTCGAGCCGATTACGCCTGAGATTGCCGCCCAACTTAACCTGCGTCCGGGAACACAGGGCGTCGTGGTTGTGAACGTGGATCCTGCCGGACCGGCCGCCGAGGCAGGTATTACGCGCGGCGATGTGATCGAAGAAGTTAATCGTCAACCAATTCGTTCGGCCGACGATTTGCGCGCAGCAATTGCGAGGTCCGGTAACCGTCCGGCTTTGTTTCTACTGAACCGGCGCGGCGAGACAATCTATCTGACCATAAGGCCCAGACAATAATTGCTGGAGGCGAACAAAATGAATCTTGAGATTTCACGCGAAGAGCATGATTTCCTTCAGGAGTTACTCGAGGAAAAACACAAGGGCTTGATCCACGAAATCAATCATACGGATACCGATGATTTCGAGGAGATGTTGAAGAGTAAGGTCGATGTGGTGGAGCGACTCAAGCAAAAACTATCTCAGTCCGGAAAGTGAGAAAAACGATGTCAGCCCTGGAGCACAAGACCCGACGTTGCGAACGATGTGATCGAGAAACATCCCACGTCATCGAATCCGTCGGCACCGACAACCGGCCGCACTATTTGTGTTGGAGTTGCGTGGAACGTCATGAGAAGCGCTGGAATTGGAAGCTTGGTTGGCGCCAGAGGCATCGCACTCGCCGTTATCAGCCAGCCGGGGCGACCGAGTAATTCAGACTCTTCCAACCAGCATTCCCTTAAAAATGCCGCGGTGCGGTAACGCTAACGTTTCTTTGATACGTCGTGTGTCGCTTCCCATTCGCGATCGTCGCACCCCAATAGTTCATCAGCTTCCTTCGGTCCCCAACTGCCCGCCCCATAGTTCGGAAAATTGTCAGGCCGCCGGGAATACCAATCCCGCTGGATCGACGCCACGACTCTCCAGCCGGCTTCGACCTGGTCTGCGCGTTGAAACAGCGTCGCATCGCCCATCATGCAATCATGCAGCAGCCGTTCGTAACCCGTTGCCAGGGTGTCGCCGAAATATTTTTCGTAATCAAAATCCATATCGACCGCGCCGATGCTTAGCGTGGGGCCCGGAACTTTCGCCCCAAAGCGCAGGGAGATTCCCTCGTCAGGCTGAATGTGAAGCACGAGCCGGTTGGTCGTTAAGCTCTCGATCGGCGTCTTGCGAAACAGGACAAAGGGCGCCCGTTTGAATTGAATTGCGATCTCAGTATCGCGCGCGGCCAGGCGCTTTCCGGTGCGGAGGTAGAAGGGCACATCCGCCCACCGCCAGTTATCGATGCGCAGTTTCACGGCGACGAAAGTTTCCACGTTCGAGTCGGGCGCGACGTTCGGCTCGCTGCGGTAGGCCGGCACTTTCTCGCCGTCAATTTCTCCTTCGCCATATTGTCCGCGCACCGCATCCGCGGGCGAGGGAGGTTGAATCGCATGCAGGATCTTCGCCTGCTCGTCGCGCACGGCGTTGGCGTCAAATGAAATCGGCGGCTCCATCGCGGTGAGGGTCACCAGTTGCAGCAGGTGGTTCGGGACCATGTCGCGCAGCGCGCCGGCCCCTTCGTAGTATCCACCGCGTTTTTCCACGCCGACTTTTTCCGCCGCCGTAATTTGTACACAGTCGATATAGCGCCGGTTCCAGATCGGCTCGAAGATACCGTTGCCGAAACGAAAAACCATGATGTTCTGGACGGTTTCTTTCCCCAAATAATGATCAATGCGGTAGATCTGATCTTCCTTCAGGACCTGGGTGATGTCCTTATTCAGTTTCCTTGCGGATTCAAGATCGGATCCAAATGGCTTTTCGATGACCGCGCGCTTCCAGCCTTTGTTTTCTTCGTCCGTGAGACCAGCGGCGCCGAGTTTTTGCACCACTTCCGCGAAGTATTCAGGCGCGGTAGCCAGATAGAAGACGACATTGCCTTCGGTCTGACGTTCCCGGTCGAGCTTCGCGAGCGATTCTTTCAGGTGCGAAAAGGTTTGATCGTCATCGAAATTACCCGACAGGTAGTACAGCCTCTCTTCCAGCCACTTCCAGGTTTCGGCGTCGACCTTGTCAGTGGCAAATCTGTTTATGTCGTCGCGGAGACGTTTGCGAAACTCATCATCATTGAGTTCCGCTCGCGCCACGCCAATGACTGCGAAATTATCCGACAGAAGGTCCTTGTGTTTCAGATTGTAAAGCGCGGGAATCAATTTGCGCTTGGTGAGATCACCGGCCGCGCCGAAAATGACCATTATGCAGGATGGGTTTATGCTCATCTTGGTTTCAATGGATTGATTTTCCATTTGTCATTCGTCATTTCTGATTTGCCATTGCATGCATCAGAAGCCCAACCGTTACAGAGGGCTCGCTCCGGTGTGAAGGGCTTGCTTACGCGCGAGCTTCTGACACGTAGTGAGACTAAATGAAAAATGAAAATTGCCAAATGACAAATGGAAAATGATCATTTCTTTGGCCCGGGCTCCAGGTGTCCGCCGAATTGTTTTCGCATCGCGGAAAGAATCTTCTCCGCGAACGTATGTTCCTGGCGCGAACGAAAGCGGGTGTATAGCGCTGCGGTTAACACATCCGCCGGCACCGCCTCTTCAATTGCTGCCTGGATTGTCCAGCGTCCCTCGCCTGAATCCTGAACAAAACCCGTGTAATTCGATAGCTTCGGATCCTCAATCAAAGCAGTCGCCGTCAAATCGAGCAGCCATGAAGAGACCACGCTGCCCCGCCTCCAGACTTCGGCAATGTCCGCGACGTTAAGATCGTAGCGGTGCTCCTGCGGCAAATCTTCCGAGTTTGCATTATAAAAAATATCGAAACCTTCGGCGTACGCTTGCATCAGTCCGTACTCGATTCCGTTATGAACCATCTTGACGAAATGTCCTGAGCCCGATGGACCGCAGTGGAGGTAACCGTCCTCGACCGTGCCTTTAACTTTTTCACGTCCCGGAGTGCGCGAAATATCTCCCGGCCCGGGCGCCAGAGTCTTGAAAATCGGATCGAGACGGCGAACGGCTTCCTCAGGCCCGCCAATCATCATGCAGTAGCCGCGTTCCAAACCCCACACGCCGCCGCTGGTGCCGACGTCGACGTAATTGATGCCTTTCTCGCGCAAGGCAATTGCGCGGCGCGCATCGTCTTTGTAATTCGAGTTGCCTCCGTCGATGATCGTATCGCCGCCCTCAATGCGCGCGGACAAGTCAGTTACGGTTTTTTCGGTGGCACTGCCGGCGGGCACCATAATCCAGGCCGCGCGCGGCTTACTCAGCTTGTTAACAAAATCGTCGAACGACTCAGCACCGATGGCGCCTTCGCCGGCAAGTTGCTTAATTGCAGTCGCGCTATGGTCCCATACTACGCATTCATGCCCGCCTCGCATTAGCCGCCGCACCATGTTGCCGCCCATGCGGCCAAGCCCAATCATTCCGAGTTGCATATCAGTAACCCCGTTTAGAAGCGGGCTACCGCCCGCTTACCAGATTAATTATTTCGACACCTCATTAACCGCCTCACTCAGAATCCTGAGTCCCATTGTCACATCCGACCCCAAATGCACCCGCAGCGCTCGCCGCCCGCGGTCGGCCAGCACTTCAAAATCACCACGCGCCTGCGCTGCTTTCACGACACCAAAGGTATATTTTTGATCAGGAACCGGTAAGTCCTCGGCGTCGTCGCAGGTTACTTGCAGAAAGACACCTGTGTTCGGCCCGCCTTTGTAGGCCTGTCCCGTTGAATGGAGAAACCGGGGCCCGAAACCCAGACAAGTAGCCACCTGCCATTGATCGCGGATCGTATGTCGTATCTTTTGCAGCACGATTTCATGGTCAGCGTCCATCTCGATATAGGCCAGCAACGCAGTCTCGCGCTTTCAGACGGTTAAAGTGCGCCTGGACATATCCCGCAAGCGAACGATCCTTAACCAACTGATTCAGCTCAGTGGCGTTACGCTTATCTGCAAATAATTTGATATCGCCGCTCTCGAAGATCGGTTTCTCCGCTGGAAGTGATCCGGTCTTCTCGTATTCCTCCGTGAGTTTCCGAGTTGCGATCTTACTCGCCTCGACATCCGGTTGATCGAAAGGATTAATGTCGATAATCGAACCGGCAACCGCGGTAGCGACTTCCCAGCGGAAAAATTCCTGTCCGAGATCGTAAACATCCGTTAATCCGATTCGTACCACGGGCTGCCCGGCGCGCTCGAGTGCATCGATCGCTCGATCGTGCACAGGATCCGGAGCAGGTTCGAATCTCAGGTATGCGAACAACCGGTCGTCGCCGTATACGTCCGGCGCTCCCAGTTTTTCGCGATCGACGGGAATCAGCCCCTTGCCGTTTTTACCTGTGGACTCGGCGATCAATTGTTCGAGCCATGCGCCCAGATCGTAAATGGCCGGCGAGGCGATAATCGTAATTTTGTCTCGGCCGCGATTATGACCCTCACCGAGAACCGCGCCCAAAATTGCACCCGGGTTCTCGCTTGCAGGAGATTCTGATCTACATACGGCGACCATTTCGCTGGTTCGATCCAGAAATCTCTTAAGATCGACACCCATCGCCGCCGCGGGAATCATGCCGAAATCAGAAAGTGCGGAGTAGCGGCCACCGATACTCTTCAAACCGAAATATATCTGTCGAAAGTTATCGTGCTCAGCAACTTGCTGCATCTTCGATCCAGGATCGGTAATTGCGATAAAGCGACCGCCGGCTTGTTCGGACCCGATTACCTGGCGCACACGATCAAAAAAATATTGTTTGAAGATGTTTGGTTCCAGCGTCGAACCGGACTTACTTGAGACAATGAAAAGCGTTTTGGCGAGATCGATCTTCTCTTCACAGGATTTAATCTGTGCCGGATCGGTCGAATCGAGCACATGCAGCTCGGGAAACCCATTGATCTTTCCGAAGGTCTTTCGCATTACTTCAGGACAAAGACTCGAGCCGCCCATGCCCAAAAGCAGTAGGTGACGAAATCCTTCTCTCTGTACCCGCTCTGCCAGGAAGCCGAAACGCTCAACGTCTTTCAGTTGTTCATCGACGATGTTGAGCCAGCCCAACCAATTACTTTCATCGGCGCCGGTCCAGATCGAAGAATCGTGCGCCCAAATACGGCGCACTTTCTCCAGCGTTTTCCAGTCATCGAGCGTTCGTTCCACGGCTGCGGACAAATCGCCGGGCAGCGAAAAAGTTTGACGATTAATTGCTGGCATGTTTGTTATCTTCAAAAAACAGCCGGCGTCACTTCAGTTATTGCGCCGGTGCCTGTGCAGATCGAGGGGCTGCTAATTCCTTAAGACTATCGGTATACGGAGCCCGCGCCACTCCCCGATCGGTAATGATGGCGGCAATCAATTCGTTGGGCGTGACATCAAACGCAAAATTGTGAACATTAATTCCATCGGGAGCCAGCTGTTGATCGCGAACATGGGTAACTTCTCTGGCATCACGCTCTTCGATCGGAATGTCGTCACCCGTGGCGATGGCCAGGTCAATTGTAGAAATGGGCGCCGCGACATAGAACGGGATGTTGTGCTGTTTCGCGAGCACTGCAACCATGTAAGTTCCGATCTTGTTTGCGGCATCGCCATTGGCGGCAATCCGATCTGCTCCGACGACGACACAATCAACCTTGCCCTGCTTCATCACATGGCCCGCCATGTTGTCGGTGATCAGCGTGACGGGAATGTTGTCCTGCGCCAGTTCCCAGGCGGTCAGCCGCGAGCCCTGCAAAAATGGTCGCGTCTCGTCGGCAATGACTGCGACCCGCTTGCCGGCATCGATGGCGCCGCGAATAACCCCCAGTGCCGTACCGTAATCTCCGGCCGTGGCGAGCGCCCCAGCATTGCAATGCGTCAGAACGGTCGCTCCGTCAGTGATTAGATCAGCGCCGAAGCGTCCCAGCGCGCGATTCGATTCAATGTCTTCTGCAAAGATTGCCAGGGCTTCGTCGACGAGCCTTTGCTTCGCTTGCTCGACCCCAAGTTTTTCTGTCCTGGCTTTGGCCATGACGCCGCGCATTCGTTCGATGGCCCAGAAGAGATTGACTGCGGTAGGTCGCGTTGCCCCCATGATCTTGCACATATGCTTGAAATCGAAGGCCAGATCCGCAACTGAGGACCCGACTGACTGGCTCGCGCCAAGCGCCAGGCCCATCGCCGCGGATACGCCAATCGCCGGCGCGCCGCGCACTACCATTTTCCTGATCGCGTCGGCGACTTCTTCATACGAACGCAGGATCAGGTATTTTTCTTCGGTGGGCAGCAGGCGCTGGTCGAGCATGCGCACACCACCACTGGTCCATTCGACAGTCTTGATCATGATATTGATTTAAATTCCGAAGAATCTTACTCGACGTGTGTGCCGCGGGGCAACGCTCCGGAGAAAGCGTTTGCGCAAGTTTTTGACTTCGCGCCCGGCTCGTGATAAGTTGCGGCCCGCAACTCGGGAACATTTGTTCCACGCTCTTTCAAATGCGTTTGGGTGTCCCGCATCAAAGCGGGAAGAATAGGGAAGCGGGTGAGATTCCCGCGCGGTCGCGCCACTGTGAAGATCGTTCCTCAAGGGAATGATTAAAGCCAGGAGACCTGCCTGAATGCTCTTGCAGCTTTTGAACGCTCGCGCAAAGGTGTTCAGGCCGCACCGGGAAATTTCCTTTCGGAAAGAAGATCCCGTCGCCAGCCTGTTGCTTTCGCGCAGGTGTTGAGGTGACGGGATTTTGATTTTTAGAAGTCGAGTTTGGAGTGCGGCAGCACGCAACCGGGGTCCCCAGCGCGGCAGCCGCGCTGGGGTGGTCGTAGCGCGATGCCGCTTTGGATTGTTTGGAGTACTGCCTTCAGGCGGAATGAGACCTCGTGGAGCACTCCGCGTAAACGCGGAACTCCAAACCAAAGCGCCGTTTCCGCTCCGCTCTGCCGGCGCACTCCAAAGCCTTGCCGTTGCGTTTACTTTAATCTTCCTTCTGGGATCATGCTCACGAGTTGGTCGCCCCTCGACAACCGAAATAACTCGTGAGGTAACCGACGAAGCCGGCCGCCATGTCCAATTGCCGCCGCGAATCGATCGGATAGTTTCGCTGGCGCCAAATCTTACTGAAATAGTTTATGCGGTCGGCGCCGGTGATCGGTTGGTCGGAGACACTGAATATTGCGATTATCCTCCTGAAGCAAAGTCTGTAACCCGGGTGGGCGATACAATGCACCCGAGTGTCGAACGCATTGTCGCCCTGAAACCGCAGATCGTCCTGGTTTCAACGGCCTCACAACTCGAGGCATTTGCCAAACAACTCGACGAACAAAAGATTGCGGTCTACGTCACCAATCCGCAGAGCGTGGAAGATATCTTTCGATCCATTCAGAGCCTGGGCGACCTGTTCGGCGAACGCGACCGGGCCACGAAGCTGGTAACTGAGTTGCGCGATCGGACCGACAAAGTTCAATCAGCATTGGCGCAGGCCAAGCCCGTCTCGGTTTTCTATCAGGTGTCGGGCGAGCCGCTGTACACGATTGGTCGCGATTCTTATCTAACTGATCTCGTAAAGCGAGCGGGAGGAACCTCCGTTACTGCGGATGTACCAGGCGCTTTTCCGCGCTACAGCGACGAAGCCGCGTTGGCCGCCCGGCCCGATGCGATCATTTTACCGACGGGAGGTTCGATGGGCGTGGCGAATTCCACGGTAGCTACTCCTCTCAGGAATTCGCCTGCTGTATCGAACAATCGAGTTTACAAAATCAACGACGATCATTTGTCACGCCCGGGCCCGCGTTTGATTGACGGCCTTGAAGAGATGGCGCGGACGTTACATCCGGAGGCTTTCAAGTAGGTCAAATGCGCGATTCGTCCAGATCAGCTGATCCAGGAAGACTGACAGCCCGCCGGACGCTGTTAGTATGCGCCGCCCTCCTGTTGTTGCTGGCCGTTGTCTTGCTCATCGCTTCAACGCTTGGGAGTCAACGACTGCCCCTTGGTGGTTTGCTTTGTTCATTGACGGGGAAATCTGATTGCGGTCTGTCTTCTGAGGAGCGGGCGATCATCTTTGACATTCGCCTGCCACGGATTTTCCTGGCCGGAGCGGTCGGAATGTGCCTGGCAGCGGCGGGCGCCGGCTATCAAGCCCTTTTGCGTAATCCACTGGCAGAACCCTACCTGCTCGGGGTTTCAAACGGCGCGGCCGTGGGCACGATGACGGCGCTGGTCTTTTTTGGGGCGCATGAATGGAGCCGGCCGGTCTTCGCTTTTGCCGGCGCTTCGGCCGCGACTCTGGTCGTCTATCGCCTGGCGAGGGGACGGGCCGGCGCCACGCCGGAACGTTTGATTCTGGCCGGTGTGATTGTCACCACGTTTCTCTCATCCGCAATTGTTTTCATAACCACATTGATGGATGCCACGCGCATTCGCTCGTTTACATTTTGGTTGCTT
>WNFX01010317.1_pt1 | contig 11601 bp, 11 predicted proteins | sample 5400111 | NCBI WGS metagenome assembly WNFX01 (sample SAMN13153363, study PRJNA577476) | soil metagenome | isolation source: 40 cm soil or saprolite under grassland replicate 1 | place: USA:California | collected 2016-06-15
CTATACTGCCACGAATCACTTTTATCTTCCTGATCACCGAACAATCAGCTTCGAACTTTTGCAGTGGCATAAAATCAATCAGCTCGGCAATGCCTTCCTTTGAAAAAAAACGGGTGATGAGAATACTTGTGTCGGGAAAATAAAGTTGCTTATAAGTAGTGTCATCGTGTGCCGGCTGAATAGAGAAATTTCCACCTTTGCCTGCATCAAGAAGTTTTGCAAAAATAGTGGGTGAATCAAACCGCGGAAACGACATGAAATCAATTGAACCTTTCAATGAAACCAGGGCAACGGTATGGAGATTTCCAATGATCCCATAATTCTGGATCGGTTCATACTTATTGTTTACTGCCATAAATTATGAAGGGATACAAGAATTGTTCCGGCCTCTGCATTGCTAGGAGAGGATAATCATATTCCGCTGATATTGTGATACTAATTGAAAGTAAGCTCATCTGCATCTTTTTTATGACAGTGTCCGGTTCCCGCATTCATGGTGGCCGCCTTCCACTTGCCACACCATATAGAAATGCTTCCTGACGGTTTTGCCGTTTCACAATTGCAAAACAAATCCGGCAACCATGCTATCGGCGATACCCACGCTATTACCAAAGCCGTTCCATTTTTTTACAGGCTAAATCATTAATTTGTAGTCAAATAATAAAGTACATGTCAACGACGATAAAGTGCCCGAATTGTGGGAATGAATTTGAGCCGAATGAATCCATCCGGCAGCAAATTGAACGGGAATTGAATCAAAAAGCGACAGAGTGGCAAAGGAGAAAAAATGAGGAATTCCGGATAAAAATGGAGGAGGAAAAAAGACGCATCCAGCAAACCCTTGAGGAAAACATTCGCAAATCCATTTCCCTGGATTATGAAAATCAACTTCGTCTTTTTGAACAGGCAAGTAAGGAAAATGAGGAGAAACTCAGGCAAGCCCGTCAACAACAACTGGAATTTTTAAAAAAGGAACAGGAGTTAAAAAATAAAGAAGAAGAGCTGGAACTTTCTGTACAAAAGAAGTTACAGGGAGAGAGAGAAAGGCTTTCCGCAGAGATCAGGAAACTCGAAGAGCAAAGAATATCTGCAAGAGAAACAGAACATCAATTACAAATGAGAGAAATGCAAAAGCAGTTGGAAGATCAACGAAGACTTATTGATGAAATGAAGCGTAAAGCCGATCAAGGTTCCATACAATTGCAGGGCGAAGTTCAGGAACTGGCATTAGAAGAAGTGTTGAGACAAGCGTTTCCATTTGACATCATTACCGAAGTAGGCAAAGGAATTCGTGGTGCTGATTGCATTCAAACCGTGCGTAACAATTTTGGCCAGGAATGTGGCAAGATTATTTATGAGAGCAAACGAACAAATTCTTTTGCAATTGAATGGATTGAAAAACTGAAGGCGGACATGAGAAACCTGGGTGCGGGCATCGCCGTTATAGTTACCAAGACAATGCCCAGGGATATGGATTGTTTTGGAATAAAGGACGGTGTATGGATCTGTAATTTTTCTGAAGTGAGTGCTCTGGCGGAAGTGCTACGGGATGGTGTCATAAAAGTTTTCAACACGGCGAAAAGTCATGAAAACAAAGACGACAAAATACATTTGTTATATGGCTATCTCACCAGTGTTGAATTTGCGGAGCAATGGAAAGCCATTCGTGAGGGTTTTGCAGCTATGAAAAACGCGATACAAAAAGAAAGAGATATAATGGAGAGATTATGGGCGTCAAGAGAAAAACACCTGGAGAAAATTTTAAAAAATGCGGCCAGGATTCGTGGTTCCATTGACGGTATTTCTGGATTGGAAAATATCAATTTGAATTTATTAGAGAGTGGTGAAGAAGATGAGGATGATATGGCAAATTGAGGGATATAAGGACTAAGGTTAAGGTTAAGGTACAAAGGAAACCCAGCTGACTCTTGACAATCACATAGCAAAAAAATGAAACAACGATTATTATTGGCTCTTGCTATAATTTTTTGTGTAAGCACGAAATCTATAGCACAAACTAATGAAGTCCGGTTTCTTATTGACACATGCATCGTAATTCTGAAACAAAACTCTGTGAATGTCAAAAATGTCAACTGGAAACGAATCAAAAGAAATGCTCTGGTCGAAGCATCGGCAATAACTGATGCCTGCAAGCTCGGCCCGGTAATAAGACATATATATGAATCTGTAAATGATTTTCACGGTGCTTTTTTTTACAAGGATAGCACTTTCAAAATATCCCATGATTCGAAACCCATTTCAGATTCAATTCGAAGTGAATGGAATAAGGGAGTAAGGATTAAGACTGAATTGTTAGAAAATAACATTGGGTATCTGAGGATACCCTATATGTCAACTTCTTCCGCGGAGGAAAACAATGGGAAAGCGCAAGGGCTCAATGACAGTCTTTGTTCGTTGCTCAAAAAAAATATTAATGGCATTATCCTCGATCTGCGATTGAATGGCGGAGGTGACATGCACTTGATGATATTAGGAGTAGAACAGCTATTGGGTGAAGGGCAAGTGGGATCGTTTCATGTAAGGAAAAAAGAAAGCTGGACATTAAAGAACCATAGTTTTTTTACAGATACTGCTTTAAATGTGAGCATTGCACCGAAGTGCAATATTAATGGGCAAAGTATGCCGATTGTCTTATTGACGAGTACAGCTACAGGAAGTTCAGGTGAATTTTTTATCATGTCTTTTAAAGGAAGAGAGAGGACAATTCAGTTAGGAACGGAGACAGCGGGTTATGTTACTGTAATTCAGGGCATTCCTGTTAATGACGCTGCCTATATGTATGTTTCTGTTGGATACGGTGCAGATAGAAATGGCAAAATATACAGAGAAGCTATTCAACCGGACATACCTTTTACTGCCATCGATAAGTTTAATGATATAAGAAATGACGAAAAAGTTAAAGCTGCAGTAAATTGGTTGAAACTTCATTTTAATTGATGGCTCACTAACTAACCACCCATGCCATCACCAGGTGATCAAACTGACGGCAGTAAATAACTAATTGTTGATTTGTTTTCGAAAAAAGGCAATGAATTGTTTCTTCACCTTCATGAATCTTTTGAAGTTGTATATGCTGTCGAAAATCAACTTTCCCATTTCCGTACCATTTGAACACAGATTCTTTTGCAGACCAAAGAAGAGTTAAGGGTGCTAAGTGGTGCGTCACAAATTTCGAATTTCGAATTTCGAAATTCGAAATTTCCTCTTCAGAAAGAAATTTCGCTTTTATTTTTTCCACTTTTTTAGCTGGTATTTCTATATCAATTCCCACTCGCTGGTTACTGCTAACAATGGCGGCAGCATAGTCTCCACAGTGTGAGAAATGGAAAAATGGTATTGTTCATCGGGCAGGTAAGGTTTACGGGTATCAGCAATTCGGATTAGTTCGTAAGGAAAATCGGGAAAAAGAAATTGCAGTAAAAATCTTCCCGCCAGATGCTGCAACCTTTTGTGTGGATGTGTCACCTCTTTTTGAAGAGGCACATTGCCCAGGAAAAATTCCTCCGTCTCCTCGATCTTCCAAATTCCGAGGCGGGTAGTTTCGTTAATCTGATGTTGAAAAAAAATCGGCACAAATAAGATTTAAGATTTAAAATTGCAGACTTTAATTCAATTGGGAAATTGCAATTGGGTCCCGATAACTATCAGGATGAAATTAATTTCCCATTCTCCCAATTTCAAAATTCCAAAATACGATGATCTTATCAGACAAAAGAATTCTTGAAGAAATTGAGAACGGCACGATCAAAATTTCCCCTTACGACAGGGAATGTCTTGGTAGTAACTCTTATGATGTGCATTTAGGAAAATGGCTGGCTACTTACAATGAACATATACTGGATGCAAAAAAGCATAACCTGATAAACTATTTTGAAATTCCCGATGAAGGTTTTGTTTTGTATCCCCATATATTTTATCTGGGTGTAACACTGGAGTACACAGAAACGCATGCGCATGTGCCATTCCTCGAAGGTAAGTCGTCGACCGGCCGTTTGGGAATTGACATACATGCCACGGCGGGCAAGGGTGATATCGGTTTTTGCGGTCACTGGACATTGGAAATTTCTGTGAAGCAGCCGGTGAAGGTGTATAGCGGAATGCCAGTAGGGCAGCTCATTTATTTTTTGGTGGACGGAGAAACGGAAATAAAATACAACGAGAAGAAAGGAGCTAAATACAGCGGCCAACCTGATAAACCTATTGAGAGCATGATGTGGAAGAATAGATTTTAATGCACGAATTACACGAATGTGTACAAAAGAATAATTCGTGTAATTCGATTCAATTCGTGTTATAAACTCTCTTTCCCAAACTTTCTTTGATAGGCAATCAAAAAAGCAATCACCTCGCTATATGTTCTTTTTCCTGCAGGCTGGTTATTGGCCTGTAGATACTTTCCATATATCCAGGTGATGACGGGTTCGATGGGGTTCTGATATTTCTTAAAAAAACGACGTAGCTCATCATAATCTTTTTTCACTTGCGGATCCAGTGCATCCAAATATTGCCTTGCCCTTGCCGAATCATTTCTCAAAAGAGAATTGATGGTATAATTATACATATCAAAATAGACCGAGTAACGAAACACCGGTGATGGATGTAAACGGCAGGCGAGAAAACCAGCAAAGTTGGCTTCGTTCTCTTTTCCATATCCTACCTGGTGACCAATTTCATGACAGGCTACAAATGGCTGCATAAAGACGGGAATGGTTGTGTTTACCTGCCCCTCCCCGGAAAATGGATTATAATATCCTTCAAACCCCAAAATATTCCCCACGTAGCTGAATAATGAGGGTTTAATAGACCTTGGTTTGTAGTTTAAAAAAGGATATTGCTGAACTCCCATCTTGTAGGCTTCATAACTTTCACGAAAAAGGTTTCGCTTTTTATAAAAGGAATCTCGTTGTGCGGGTTCAACGAGGCCAGCATAATAATTTAGTCGTTGCTCTAAAACATTTGTCAGCGTGTCCAACTCGGCCAAGCTATATCGGGTCATTTTTAAATCCAGCTGCGTGGCAATTCCCTTGCGGCTATAATTCAAACCCCAGAGCAGGTAAAAAAACACATATACAAAAAGAAAAAAGAATATGATCTGTTTTAAACCTTCCAGGAGATAGCGGCGACTGTATTTTCTTTTGAACAGAATCTTCAAAAGTTGAAACGTTTTTACCAGGATCACAAGAATAAAAAAACCATAAACAAGGTCACCGAGACTAAAGGGGAGCCAGCCAAACAAAAATCGCTGAATTTTTGAAACAGCCGGATATATGCCATTCGAATAATATTGCTCAATAAAACCGGAATAAAGGGAGGAAAGTTTTATAAGAATGACCAGCAGAATAAGAGTAATCCAACTCCAAGCCTTCATCAACTTTTCTAAAATAGTTCCCAGGAATTGCTTCATAAAAATCCAGCCCTTAAATTAGGTTAAAGGAGTAAATTAATTCAAAATCGGTCTTAAATTTTGCAATTTATCCCCTACCTTTGCCCCCCTCCGAATTAGTCCTGCGGGAACTGATTTTGTCGGGCAAAAAGCTGAATGATGGGCCAAAGAAGGGAATATGAGATCGCGTTTGTGGGGCTAAAACCTGGAATTCATGAGTTCAACTATGAAATCAGCGACAAGTTCTTTGATGAATTTCACCAGCAGGATTTTAGGAATTGCAATGCCAGGGTAAAACTGACTATTGACAAAAAGAACGGCTTTATGTTGCTCAAGTTTGAATTAGGCGGCCAACTGGAAGTGACCTGCGACCGTTGCAATAATAATTTACCGATTGACCTCTGGGATGAGTTCAGCATCATTGTAAAAATGGTGGAAGAACCGGAGCTGATGAACGAGCAGGAAGACGATCCCGATGTATATTATATTAGTCGCGGTGAAAGTCATATAAGTGTCGAGAATTGGATCTATGAGTTCATCAACCTTAGCATACCGATGCATAAGACCTGTAATTTTGAAAATATGGACGGACCTTATTGTAATAAAGAAGCAAAGGAGACGCTGAAGAAACTGGAAGGCGAAGAGGAGAAAAAAGAAAACCCGATATGGAAGGGACTAGAAAAGTTTAAGGATCTCGAAAACTAGCCGGTAAGTAATTAATAATTATTTATTAATAATTATTAATTGGTAAATAAAAATATTTTTAAGTATCAATTGTTAAGATATGCCAAATCCGAAACGCAGACATAGTCAGCAGAGAAGCGCCAAACGCAGAACACATTACAAAGCAAAACCTGCAACATTAAGTACCGATGCCACTACAGGTGAAACTCATGTGCGCCATCGTGCTCATTGGAGTGAGGGTAAGCTTTACTACAAAGGCAGAGTTGTAGCTGATAAGACGACTGTTGAGAAAAAGTAACAAAATTAGATTTCATTCCGATAATTATCGGGAAACCAATTCCAAATTCCATTTGATTAACTTGATTGGGATTTGGAATTTTGTTTTTATTCGAAGGATTCTTTTTTGAGTAATTTGCCAATGAACATTGGTTTAGATATGATGGGTGGCGATTATGCACCGCTGGAAGCAGTAAAAGGTGTATCGAATTTCCTGTCTGAACAAAAGAACCCTGCACATCTTACACTGGTTGGTGATGAGGTGCAAATAAAAAATCTCTTGCAACAATTTCAGGTCTCTACAGAAAATATTAAAATCGTTCACGCAGAGCAGGTGATCGATATGCATGAATCTCCGACAAGAGCATTAAAAGAAAAACAGCGTTCATCGATTTCTATCGGGTTTCATCTGTTAGCTACAGGGAAAACAGACGCATTTATAAGCGCCGGCAATACGGGTGCCATGCTTGTTGGCGCATTGTTCAGCATCAAAGCTGTTGAAGGTGTTTTAAGACCAACTATCTCGAGCGTAATTCCAAAAGAAAATGGAAAAACAGGTTTAATACTCGATGTTGGATTGAATGCCGATTGTAAGCCCGAACAACTAAACCAGTTTGCTGTAATGGGCTCAGTGTACTCACAACAAATTTTAGGAATTGAAAATCCAAGAGTGGCATTATTGAATGTTGGTGAGGAGGAAGGAAAAGGAAATATTTTAGCCCAGGCAACCTATCCTCTGCTCAAAGAAAATAAGCACATCAACTTCATTGGCAATATTGAAGGTCGTGATATTTTACTTGATGTTGCCGACGTAGTCGTCTGCGAAGGGTTTACAGGAAATGTGATTTTAAAGCTGTTAGAATCATTATACGGAGTCAGCGAAAGACAGAATCTGGAACATAAATATTTCGAACGCTTCAATTTTGAAAATTATGGCGGCACACCAGTGCTTGGTGTTGCAAAACCCGTCATCATTGGTCATGGTATTTCTCATGCCAAGGCTTTTAAGAATATGATTATACTTGCACAAAAGATGATTGAAAAGGATGTAATGGGCAAGATGAAGAAAGAACTAGAACCGTAGGGTAGGATTGAATGTTTGAGAATTATAAAAGTTCTTCCAATTAATCTTTTTATTAAAACACATTAAAAAAAATCGTGCAATTCTTTTGAAAGCTGAAAATTCTTTCTACTTTAGCGTTTTAGTCATTCCATCTCCTGGAAATCCTTGCTCTATCCACCTCCATTGAAGTTTCCAATTAAAAGCCACCGGAAAAATCGAGTTCAAATTCTGATGCAGATTTAGGTCACTTGATTGTGCTGTGTTAGTACTTGAAACCTTATATCCCTCCATGGTAAGCTACATATCTTAAAAAGACCAGCGTTAAGTAAACTATTCTCTCTCACTGCAGAAGAGAAAACATATTTTTTTTGCTCCCCCCTTTGAAATCAGTGATCTGTAACTGTGAATTTTTTATTGGATCAACTTATTTTTTATAACCATCAAATTAATTTATGGAGAATTTAGTCTACCCTTCAAACTACTCATACGGCCAGCAGTATGAGCGCAAGCAAGTCCTTACTCTTAAATCAGGTAACTATCTGCTTTTTCAAAATACCTTGGTAGCAACACTGGTTTGCTTATTTATTGGTTTATTCCTGGGTTCGAAAACATATGGACAAGGTTCTTGCCCCAATGATAACTGTACATCGGGAGATATGACAATTACAAAAGTTGAACTGGTGCAAGCAAACGGAGACCCATTGCCCAATAGTTGTACGCCGGGCCAGTCCAGCATCTCAGTAAAACTGAAGGTGACTTTTGACGCTACCGCACAGACGCGCTATGGATTTTTAATTGTAGGTGATTTATATGTAAACAGTGTCTTCGCTAAAAAATTATATCAATGCTATGGTGAAAATTTTTCGCAAGGCACTCATACCGAAATTTTAGATCAAACTTTTTTATACAATTGTGGCGATTTGTTAGCGCTAAAAAACGTTTACACGGCATGGGATAACCAGTCACCTTCAACAAATATTTGTACTCATTTGAATAACAGTGATGGTTCAGTAAACTGCTCTGGCATTGCTCCAAAATGTAGATATTATGCAGATCAAAGTTTTATTGTTGCAGCACCGTTGGCAGCTAACTTTACTCTTGTCGAAGGCTCTTGTACAAATATCAAGAGAGCCTGGACATTTACAAGTATCACAACAGGTGGTAAAACACCATATTCATACACATGGGATTTCGGCGACGGTTCGTCTGCCTTGACGACGACATCTAACCAGGTCACGCATGATTATTCAATCTTTGGCAGCCATACGGTGACACTTACTGTCACAGATGCTCTGAGTACAACATCCTCTGTATCGCACACAATTTCCGTAACGGCTTGCTGTATACCTTCGACGCCTCCTTCATCTGCTTCGGCCGACGCGAACAATTTTTGTCCGGGTGGCTCAACAAACTTAAGTGTGAGTGGGGGATCATTAGGAACAAACGCTTCATGGAAATGGTATACTGGCTCATGCGGCGGTACTCTTGTAGGAAGCGGTTCCCCATTAAATGTGAGCCCTGCTACTACAACAACTTATTATGTACGAGCTGAGGGTGAGTGCGGCACTACCAGTTGTGCACAGGTCACAGTCACCGTAAAAACTGCTTCTACAAATCCAACAGGTGCTACTGCTGCATCACCCACAATTTGTGTCGGCGGCAGCACAAATATCAGCGTAAGCGGCGGCTCTTTAGGCACAGGTGCTTCATGGAAATGGTATGCCGCAGGCTGTGGTAGCGGCGCAGCAATAGGAACCGGTTCTTCAATTAATGTAAGTCCTACTGCAACGACGACTTATTTTGTAAGAAGTGAGGGGGATTGCGGAAACTCAAGTTGTGGCTCAGTACAGGTAACGGTTAATCCTGCTTCAGTTGGTGGTAGTGTGGCTTCAGATCAAACAATTTGCAGCGGTAGTCAACCAGCAGGCAACTTCACTTTAGGCGGCAATGTAGGGGCCGTTGTAAAATGGCAAAAATCAACCTCATCAAATTTCAGCTCGGGAGTTACTGACATAGCTAACATAACTACTACCTTGGCTGGTTCAAGCGTTGGAACTCTTTCACAGGATACATGGATACGTGCTGTGGTAAAGAGCGGCGTATGTGCTGAAGCTAATTCTTCTGCAATTAAGATCACTGTTCAACAACCAATCAGCAACAATACAATTGCTGCAGACCAAACAATTTGTACAGGAAATGCTCCTAATAGTTTGACAGGCTCAACACCCGGTGGTGGCGACGGAAACTATGGGTATCAATGGCAATGGAAAACAACGGGCAGCTTTTCAAATATTTCCGGAGCAACAAATAAGGACTACGCTCCCGGTATTTTATCTCAAACTACTCAATACAGACGAATTGTGACTGCTGGCGTATGCTCAAGCAATACAACTAGCGCCGTAACAATTTCAATGAGTCCTGAGTCAGTGATCTATTCGCTTTCGGGTAGTAATTTCTGCGCATCAGCACCGGGCACCGGAACAATTACATTGGGGAGTTCCTATCCTGGCGTTAGTTATCAATTAAAACTTACAAGTGATAACAGTAATGTACAAACTGCCCAAATCGGCACGGGCTCTGCCCTTACCTGGACTGGTCTTGCTGCAGGCACATATTATGTTTTTGGAACGGGCACAGCTCCTGCATATTGCACAAGCCAAACCGCAAATGCTACTGTTCATGAATTTGATTGTTCTTATTTCTATACATTGACCCAGGGTTATTATGGTAGCAAGAATGGCAAGAGTTGTCTTGGTAGCACTCCCGTAAATACAATCAAATATTTATTAGGAATTCCTGACAACCCGATTGATCTTGTAACTGGTTCGGCCAATTCTGTAACAGTACCAGCTACTGATCAGGGAGCAAATAAATTGAATCAAACATTACCGGGCGGTAACACACCAACAGGTTTACCAGCGGGGAATTGTACAATTACGACAGGCTGTTTCGTTGCTCCTGCCTATTTAACAAAACAAGGTAAAATTAACAATGTGCTGTTATCACAAACCATCACTCTTGGTTTGAATGCAAGATGGGAAGGTGGAAAGTTGTTGCTATTCCGCATAGAAAGCGGTTGGTTAACCACCCAAGAAATGACAGGATGCGGCAGTGATGCGACCGTAGTTACTACTTGTGGCAATAACACAGTAACATCTATAAAGATGAACCAAAACGTGGTAGATTATCTAGGTGGCAATAATACAGTACAGGATTTATTAAATTTAGCGAACGCGGTTTTAGGCGGAACACTAACGCCCGGAATCAACGGAGTTCCCTCTTTTAGTGACATTAATGACGCAGTAGATGCCATAAACCAATCATTTGATGAGGGCCGCAGATTCCTGGATTACTATTCGGAAAAGCAAACGTGCGAAATACTTTTCCCCGCACCGCTTGTAACACAAATAAGCACAAGCGCATTAAAAACTGAGTCAATTGGTACGTCTGCGCTTACTGTGACAGCTTATCCCAATCCTTATACTGATAAGGTGAATTTCACTGTTGATTCAAAGCTATCAGGCTACGGTTCGCTGCAGGTATACAATATGATGGGACAAAAATTGAAAACAGTTTACCAGGGCTATATTTTGGCAGGAAAACAAAACTTTACTTTAACCTTACCGACGCAACAGCGATCCAACCTGGTTTATATTTTAAGAGTAGGTAATAAACAAATTGCAGGAAAATTATTGCAGTTAAATAAATAGAACAACTATAAAAACCATTTTTAACCGTTCCCAAGGTGGCTCTTCAAGCCACCTTTTTTTATGGCTTTTCAAATTAGTTGCAAGCTTTTAAGTTCACAATGGCATATTGACAATTAACGTGCATCCTTTTCCGGGTGACGTGTGCAGATCAGCGGTGCCATTATAAAAACGGCTTCGCTCATAAATATTCGATAAACCGATGCCTCGCGGTGTTTGAGTTGCATCAAACCCGATGCCGTCATCTTTAATAGTGAGCCGAACACAGGCATCTCTAAACTTCACACTGAGGTCTACATGTTTTGCTTTACTGTGCTGCAGAATATTTTTTACTTGTTCCTGAATAATACGGAAAAGAGTAATTTTTTTTCCAGGACTGAGCATGTCATTCCCATTGCTGCGTTCAAACTTTATTTTTATGACATTGGAAATGTTGATATCATCAACAAGCCTTTGAATGTTGTCTG
>WNFX01006036.1_pt1 | contig 11599 bp, 11 predicted proteins | sample 5400111 | NCBI WGS metagenome assembly WNFX01 (sample SAMN13153363, study PRJNA577476) | soil metagenome | isolation source: 40 cm soil or saprolite under grassland replicate 1 | place: USA:California | collected 2016-06-15
CACCGTGACCACCGCGTCTGACGCCGGCCTGGAATGGTCAGCCGCTGATAAGCGGGCCGTCGATGAGGAGGTGCTGCCCGCGCGGGTCCGGGCCCGGGTCAGCGTCGAGGCGGGCGTCGCGCTGGGCTGGCGCGCCTTCGTCGGCGACGCCGGCGAATGCGTCAGCCTGGAGCACTTCGGCGCCTCCGCCGACTACCGGGTGCTGTACGAGGAGTTCGGGATCACGGCGGAGCGGGTGGCGGCCGCGGCCCGCACCAGTTTGGCCAGGGTGGCCGGGGGCAACGAGAATTAAGAGCGTGTCGGATCGATGAGGAGCAGTACCCATGACCCCACAGCCAGAGGATGTCCTTGCGCAGCTGTCGGCCGCCGGCGTATCGGTGTGGCTTGACGACATCAGCCGGGAGCGGCTGACCACCGGCAACCTGGCCGGCCTGATCCGTGACCGGCACGTGGTCGGGGTGACCTCCAATCCGACCATCTTCGCGCACGCGCTCGCGTCCGGCTCGGCCTACGACAGCCAGCTCGCCGACCTCGAGGTGCGGGAGGTGGGACTCGAGGAGGCCGCCCGCGCCATCACCACCTACGACATCCGGTGGGCCTGCGACGTGCTGCGGCCGGTCTACGACGCGACCAGCGGCATCGACGGCCGGGTCTCCATCGAGGTCGATCCCCGGATCGCCAGGGACACCGCCAAGACCATCGCGGAGGCGCGTGCCCTGTGGTGGCTGGTGGACCGGCCGAACCTGTTCATCAAGATTCCCGCGACCGAGCAGGGCATGCCCGCGATCACGCAGTGCCTGTCCGAGGGCATCAGCATCAACGTCACGCTGATCTTCGCGCTGGAACGGTACGGGCAGGTCATAGACGCCTTCTTCGCCGGGATGGAGCAGGCCCGGCAGGCCGGTCACGACCTGGCCACCATCGCGTCCGTCGCCTCGTTCTTCGTGAGCCGGGTGGACACCGAGGTCGACCGCAGGCTGGACAAGCTCGGCACGGCGGAGGCGGCGGCGCTGCGCGGCAAGGCGGCGATCGCCAACGCGCGGCTCGCCTATGAGCTGTACGAGGAGCGGTTCTCGACCCCCCGCTGGGAGGCGTTGAGCCAGGCCGGCGCGCGCCCGCAGCGCCCGCTGTGGGCCTCGACCAGCGCCAAGGACCCGGCCTACCCGGACACCATGTACGTGGAAGAACTGGTGGCGCCCGGCACCGTGAACACCATGCCCGAGTCGACCCTGCACGCCATGGCCGACCACGGCACGGTCCGCGGCAACACGGGAAGCAGCGGGTACGACCAGGCCCGGCAGGTCTTCGCCGACCTCGAGGCGCTCGGCATCAGCTACCAGGACGTGGTGATCGTCCTGGAGGACGAGGGAGTGGCTAAGTTCGCGGCCTCCTGGCAGGAAATGCTCGAGACGATCAGCGCCGAGCTGGCGGCGGCGGGCCGGGCGTGAGCACCGAGGAACCCGCGGCCGAGCCTGAGCCAGCTTCTGGCCGCAGCGGGCGCGAAAGGATCGCAGCGATGAGCGAATTCGTGGCGGGCAACCCCCTCCGTGACCCGCGGGACCGCCGTCTTCCCCGGGTGGCGGGGCCTTGCGTGCTCGTCATGTTCGGCGTCACCGGCGACCTCGCCCGCAAGAAGCTGATGCCAGCCGTTTATGACCTGGCCAACCGGGGGCTGCTGCCGCCGGGGTTCTCCCTGGTCGGGTTCGCCCGGCGGGACTGGGCGGACGAGGACTTCGCGCAGGTCACCTACCAGGCGGTGAAGGAATACGCGCGCACGCCGTTCAACGATACCGTCTGGCAGCAGCTTTCCGAGGGAGTCAGGTTCGTGCCGGGCGAGTTCGCCGACGACGCGGCGTTCGACCGGCTGGCCGAGACGGTGGCCAAGCTCGACGACGAGCGCGGCACCGGCGGCAATTACGCCTTCTATCTGTCGGTGCCGCCCAAGTACTTCACTGACGTCGTCAACCAGCTCAAGCGCTCGGGCCTGTCCAGCTCGAACCGGCACAAGGACGGGAACAAGTCGTGGCGGCGGGTGGTGGTGGAGAAGCCGTTCGGCCATGACCTGGCCAGCGCGCAGATGCTGAACCGGGTGCTGAACTCGGTGTTCGGCTACAACTCGGTGTTCCGCATCGACCACTACCTGGGCAAGGAAACCGTCCAGAACATCCTGGCGCTCCGGTTCGCCAACTCGCTGTACGAGCCGATCTGGAACCGCAGCTACGTGGACCACGTGCAGATCACGATGGCCGAGGACGGCGGCATCGGCGGGCGGGCCGGCTACTACGACGGGATCGGGGCCGCCCGCGACGTCATCCAGAACCACCTCATGCAGCTGCTCGCGCTCACCGCGATGGAGGAGCCGGTTTCCTTCGACGCCGACTCGCTCCGGGCCGAGAAGGAGAAGGTGCTCTCGGCGATCCGCTGCCCCGGGGACCTGGCGGCCGGGACGGCCATAGGCCAGTACGCCGGGGGCTGGCAGGGGGGCCTGGAGGTCCGCGGATACCTGGAGGAGGACGGCATCCCCCCGGACTCGCGGACCGAGACCTACGCGGCGATCAAGCTCGGGGTGGACACCCGGCGCTGGGCCGGCGTCCCGTTCTACCTGCGGACCGGCAAACGGCTGACCCGCCGGATGACCGAGATCGCGCTGATCTTCCAGCGGGCGCCGCACCTGCCCTTCAACGTCACCGACACCCAGGAGCTGGGCCAGAACGCGATAGTGATCAGGGTGCAGCCGGATGAGGGCGTCACGGTCCGCTTCGGCTCCAAGGTCCCCGGCTCGGCGATGGAGGTCAGGGACGTCAACATGGACTTCGCCTACGGCGAGTCGTTCACCGTGAGCAGCCCCGAGGCCTACGAGCGGCTCCTGCTCGACGTTCTCGTTGGCGACCCGCCGCTCTTCCCGCGGCACCGGGAGGTGGAGCTGTCCTGGGAGGTGCTCGACCCGATCGAGGAGTTCTGGGCGGAGCACACCAAGCCCGATCAGTATCCGGCCGGGTCGGCCGGGCCGGCCTCGGCGGAGGCGCTGATGGCCAGGGATGGCCGGTCATGGCGGCGGCTGTGAACACCCGGGCGCGGGCGGCGGAAGGAAGCAGACGGTGACCATCGACCTGACCGAGACCACCACCGGCGCCATCGCCAGCGCGCTCCAGCAGGCCCGCCAGCGGCTCGGCGGTCCCGCCAGCGGGATGGTCCTCACCCTGGTCATCGTGACCGATGAGACGTCGCAGTACGACGCGGTGCGGGCGGCGAACGAGGCCGCCCGCGAGCACCCGTGCCGGGTGCTGGTGGTGATCACCCGGCGGCCGACGGCCGCCTCGCGGCTGGACGCCGAGATCCGGGTGGGCGAGACCAGCCCGGGCGAGACCCTGCTGCTGCGCATGTACGGCCCGCTCGGCCAGCACGCGGACTCGGTGGTGGCGCCGCTGCTGCTGCCGGACACGCCGGTCGTCACCTGGTGGCCGGGCGACCCGCCAGCGGTCCCCGCCGGCGACCCGATCGGGGTCCTGTCCCAGCGCCGGATCACCGACGCGGCGACCGTCGACGAGCCCCGGGAGTGCCTGACCGCGCTCGCGGCCGGCTACCAGCCGGGCGACACCGACCTGAGCTGGACCAGGGCGACCCCCTGGCGGTCACTGCTCGCCGCCACGCTCGACCAGCCGCACGGCACGATCCAGGCCGCCACGGTCCGCGCCGAGCAGGGGAACCCGAGCGCCGATCTGATCGCCGTCTGGCTTGCCTCCCGGCTGCGGATCCCGGTGGTCAACGAGGTCTCGCCCGGCCCCGGCATCACCGAGGTCAGCTTCGCCACCAGCGAGGGAGAGATCAGCGTGACGCGGCCCGACGGCCGGGTGGCGCTGCTGAACCGTCCCGGCCAGCCCGAGCGCCGGGTGGCGCTGCACCGGCGCGACGCACCGGAGCTGCTCTCGGAGGAGCTGCGCCGGCTGGACCCGGACGAGATGTACGCCGAATCCCTGAGCCTGCTCCGGCCGGTGTGACCACACCGGAGGTACTGGTCCATCACGAGGCCGGCCTGCTCGCCAAGGCGGCCGCAGCCAGGCTGGTGACCCGGCTGGTCGACGTCCAGGCGGCGGCCGGCAGCGCGTCGCTGGTGCTCACCGGCGGCGGTATCGGCACCGCCGTGCTGGCCGAGCTCGCGGCCGCGCCAGCCCGGGACGCGGTGGACTGGCGGCGGCTGGACATCTGGTGGGGGGACGAGCGGTTCCTCCCCGCCGGGCACCCCAAGCGCAACGAGACCGGCGCCCGGCAGGCGCTGCTCTGCCACCTCGACATGGACCCGGCGCGGGTGCGCGCCATGCCCGGCACCGACGGGCCGGACGGCGATGACCCGGAGGCGGCCGCCGCCCGGTACGCGGCCTGGCTGTCCCAGGCCACCCGGCCGGAGGATCATGGACCGGTGCCGTCGTTCGACGTCGTGCTGCTCGGCATCGGCCCCGACGGCCATGTCGCGTCGCTGTTCCCCGGGCTGCCCGCCCTCTACGAGGAACGGCCGGTGGTCGCCGTCCGCGGCGCGCCCAAGCCACCTCCCACCCGGCTGACGCTCACCCTGCCGGCGATCCAGTGCGGGCGGGAGGTGTGGGTGCTCGCGGCCGGCGAGGAAAAGGCCGGCGCGGTCCGGCTCGCCCTGTCCGATGTCGGCCCCGTGCAGCTGCCTGCGGCCGGTGCGCGTGGGCGCCAGCGGACGCTGTTCCTGCTCGACCGGGCCGCGGCCACCCGGCTGCCGCCTCAGCTCGGCCGGACGGGTTAGCGGGCCTCCGGGCCGCCGCCCGGCGGCCGGGGCTGGTCCGGGGGGCGATGGTCCAGGCCGCACCGGACCCGGCCCGCCAGCTGCATCGCCATCAGGACGATGAGCACCACCGGGATGAGCGCCCCGGCTGCGTGGGCGGTGAACGTGAGCGCAAGCCAGAACAACGCGATCGTCAGCACGGGCATCAGCGCCGGGCCGTCGCTGGCCGGGGCGGCGCGGGGCGGCCGGTCACCGGTCCTCCCGGCCCGCTGGGGGGCGTCGGCCGGCGCGGCCGGCAGCGGCGGACGCTGCCCCGGCGCCGGCAGATCCCGTGTCAGCCTCCTCAGTTCGCCCCAGGTGCGGCCGGCAAAGGCGGCGGTCGTGCGCTCATCGAACTCGGCCAGCGTGAGCCGCCCGCAGGCGTAGCCATCGCGGAGAATCCCGACTGCATGCTCGCGGTCGGCGTCCGAGGCACGGATCGCGTCGTCAGTGGGCATCGCCAGACCTCCCGGGGGGGTCCCTGCTGATAACGCGAGAATACCCTGCGGCTGGCGGCAGTCACCTGGGGCGGTTTAAGATCTCGCCGTGCCCCCCGTCCCGCTGGTCGCGGCCCGCCGCGACCAGCTCGTTGTCTGCGGGGAAGATGCGCTCGCCTGCCGGGTCATCGAGGAGCTGGCCACCAGGTACGGCCAGCCCGTGACCGTCCTGCTCCGGTCCCAGAGCCAGGGTTACGGCCCGCGGATCGCCGCACTGCCCCGGGTGCGGGTCATCGAGCGGGCGGAGCTGACCGTGGACGCGTTGAGCTCCGCCCGGGTCCAGTCGGCCCAGGCGCTCGCCCTGCTCGGCCAGGACGACCTGGGCAACTTCCATGCCGCGCTGCGGGCGCAGGAACTCAACCCGGAGCTGCGGCTGGTGGTGAGGATGTTCAACACCAGCCTGGGCGAGCGGATGCACACCTTCTTCCACGACTGTGCCGTGCTGTCCGGCTCGTCGATGGCCGCCCCGTCCTTCGTCGCCGCCGCGCTCGGAGAGCCCGCGCCCAGCCATATCAGGGTCGCCGGCCGCACCCTGTATGTGGTCCGGAGCAGCGCCATCGACCGCCGGCACGTCATCTGCGGGCTGGCGATGACCGACGACGACCCGCTCTCCCCCGCCCTGCTGCCCCCCGACACCCGGCACGCGGACCTGGTGCTCGCGGTGGCGGACGGGGCGCCGCGTGACCCGCTCACCCGGCAGCGCCGGCGCCCGGTCCGGGCGCTGGCGGGCATGCTCAGGCGGCTGCTGTGGCACAAGCTGGGGTTCGCCTTCCTCGGCCTGTTCGCGCTGCTCGCGGCCGGGTTCATACTGCTTTTCACGCTCGGCGGCAAATCGCTGGGCAACTCCTTCTACCTCACGTTCATGAATGCCGCCGGGGCGGCGCTGACCGAAACGGGCGACCGCAGTGCCGTGAAGGTGGCGCAAGTCCTGCAGACCTTCGCCGGGCTGGCGTTCATCCCGGTCGCGACCGCCGCGGTGGTCAGCGCCCGGCTGACCGGGTCCCTGCGTGACCAGAACCGGCCGATGAGCCAGCACGTCATCGTGGCCGGGCTCGGCAACGTCGGCACCCGGATCGTGGGCCAGTTGCGTGACCTCGGGGTCGGCGTGGTCTGCGTGGACAAGAGCGAGGACGCGGCGGGGATTCCCCTGGCCCGCCGGCTGGGGCTGCGGGTCGTGATCGGCGAGACGCACCGGGAGGAGACGCTGCGGGCGGCGGGAATCGGCACCTGCCAGGCCCTGGTCTCGGTGACCAACAGCGACACCGTGAACCTGGAGACCGCGCTGCATGCCCGGGCCCTCGCCAGCGAGCCGCGGATCGTGCTCCGCCTCGGCGACGACGATCTCGCCGAGCGCGTGCAGCGCAGCGTCAGCAACACGATCTCACGCAGCGTGTCCTACCTCGCGGCGCCCGCGTTCGCGGCCGCGATGCTGGAGCATCAGGTGCTGCGCACCATCCCGGTGGGCCGGCACGTGCTGCTGATCGCCGGCATCCGGGTGACCGCCGGGTCGGACCTGGCCGGCCGTCCCGTGGAAGACATCCACCAGACCGGCCAGGTGCGTGTGATCGCCTTGCAGCGACCGGGCGTCGACACGGTCGACTGGGCACCGGGCAAGCAGCGACTGCTCGCGCCGCAGGACCGGATCTATGTCCTCGCCACCCGGGCCGGCCTGTCCCGGGTGCTCGCCCGCAGCCAGCCCGTGCGGGCCTGAACGTCTTGCCGCCGCGGTCCGTATCCCGTATATAGAAACCTGGGTCTCCCCAACCAGGGTGTCCAGCGTTACCCTCAGTGCAGATCTTCCGCTTGGTTCTCATGAGCCATCTGTGAAGATGGAAGAAGGTCTCCTTGGCCCGCTGTGAACACACCTTGTTTCCCCTGGGGATTGCCTGGCCCCCGTCAGGACCAGGCGCATCAGTCCGTCCGGTCGTGGCCATCGTGTCCTTCGTTCAGTCCATGTGCCGGGCGCGCCGCGGCCTGCGGCCATGCGGCGCTCTCCTTACCGGGAGGAAATCAGTTGACCATTACTGACGAGCGACCGACCACGGTCATGACGACGCCGGCTGCGGACCCAGCACCGCTCGGGCTCGCTGCCTTCGCCCTCACCACGTTCCTGCTGTCCGCGGCGAACGCGCACTGGATGACCACGGCCACCGGGGACGCCTGGCTCGGCTATGCCTTCGCCTACGGCGGCCTGGCCCAGTTCGCGGCGGCCATGTGGGAGTTCCGCAACCGCAACGTGTTCGGCGCCACCGCGTTCGGCACCTACGGCACGTTCTGGATCGGGCTCGGCTTGTGGGCCCTGCTGGTGGCGCCGCCGCCGGCGGGGGCGGGCCCGGTGGTGGCGGCGGCGCACGCCGCGGCGGCCGGGAAGGACCTCGGCTGGATCCTGCTCGCCTTCGCCATCTTCAACACCTACATGCTGCTGTGGAGCACGCTGTTGAACTGGGCGATATTCGGCGTGTTCCTCACTCTGGAGGCGACCGAGATCGTCCTGTTCATCGGGAACTTCGCGGCCAACGCCAACATCGTCAAGGTCGGCGGCTACATCGGCGTGGTGACCGCGCTGGTTGCCTGGTACGCCTCGGCGGCCATCGTGGTCAACACCATGCGCGGCGGCGCACCCACGCTGTGGGTGGGCAAGCCGCTCTGGCCGGCCAGGCAATCCGCCTGACCCATCCGCCCGGGTGATCCCGGAGGCCGCCGGCCTCCGGGATCATTCATCTGGCGCAACGGGCGCCGCCGGCGGTCCCTGGGTAGCGTGGGATCATGCGGCAGCGATGAGGAGGGTCGTGCCGGTGGACCTGCAGGAAAAGCGCCAGCTCGACCTCGCCCGGCAGATGGCCAAGGTCAAGGACCAGGCCCGGCCGTGGCGCGCCATCATCGCGCTGGTGCTCGCGGTGGCGGCCGCCATCGTCTCCTTCACCGCCGGCGACATCACCTCGAACCACCTGCTAGAGCAGGTGATCGCCATCGGCGCGGCACTGGCGTTCTGCCTGCTGGCGGTCATCGCGGTGGTCGGCTTCGCCAGCAAGTCGCGTGACGTCATGCAGCCCGTGACCGGCCGGGCGCACGCGGCGGTGGTGCGCTACACGATCGTGCTGGTGGGGAGCATCGCCGTGCTCTTCATCACCCTGGGACTGCTCGACGTCCCGATCGACCAGCTCCTGGTCGGCGGCGCGGTGACCTCGATCATCCTCGGCATCGCTGCCCAGCAGTCGCTCAGCAACGTGTTCTCCGGCCTGGTCCTGCTGCTGTCCCACCCGTTCGGGGTCGGTGACGCGGTCAGCTTCCGGTCGGGCGCCTTCAGCGGGCAGATCGAGGGGATCGTCACCGAGATCGGGATCAGCTACGTGCGCATCGAGACCGCTGACGGCATGATTCAGCTGCCGAACTCGCAGGTTCTCGCGTCAGCGGTCGGGCCGGCCCACCAGGACGAGCCCGCCGGCCCGGCGCCTGCCCAGGCGGCCAGTGGAGATGCGGCGCCGGGGCCGCCGCCCGCCGGCTGAGGCAGCCGAATCACGGGCCGCGCCCGCGGAACACGGCGGCCCGGGCGCCGGCGGCAGATCGCCGGTGCAGCCAGCGGTGGGCGGCCTCGTACCGGGTGACCACGGCGGCAGGGCGCCGACGGCAGATCACCGGTGAAGTCAGGGGTGGGCGGCCTCGTACCGGGTGACCACGGCGGCGGGAATGCGGCCGCGGTCACTCACCTCGATGCCCATCTTCTTCGCCCAGGCCCGGACGCTCGCGCTGTGCTGGCGGTGGGCAGCCGTCCTGCGCTTGACCACTGGCGCCCGCGCCGGCGACTTGCGCGCATGCTGGGCAAACCGGCTGATGGTCTCGTCGAAGCTGTCGCTGTGCCAGGTGCACAGATCGATCTCGTAGTCGCGGCCATCGAAGCTGAACCGGCGCACCCTATGCTGGCCCGGTGGAATCTCTTTCTGGTCGTAGTCACAGGCAAATGTGACCGAAACCTTCTGTGCCACTTCCGGCCCCCCTTCCCCTGAAACCAATATATCCTCACGGCGACCATTCAGCGCAACGACACCCAGGTCAAATGCCGTGGCGGAAGGATGAGGGTCCATGTGACCGCCGTGCCGGGGCATCAGGCCACCACGGTGCGCCGGTGGGCTCTGGCCGCGTTTACGGCTATTGGTCATCCTCCACGCTCAGGGCATGGCTGACCCAAAGTCAATGCCGCCGGGGATACCGTTCCCGTTGCCGTGACCCGCCACTGTCGGGTGGCGGCCCATAAGGGAAGGAATCGGGAGAGGGCTCGGCCCGGCGCCGCCCGCGCCGCTTGGCCGGTTCGGGTGGGGGGTCGGTGAAGGGTTCATCGGTGCCGGGAGCGCCCGCCGGATAGGACCGCGTGGGCGGGCCGTACTCGGTGGCGGCCAGTTCATCCGGATACCCCCCGTAGTCCTGTTCGTCCTGGTACTCGGCGGGCGGCCCGTCCGGGTACCGGCCGCCGCGGCCCTCACGCCGGTATTCCCCCCGATAGTCCGCTTCCAGGGCCTCCTCATCCAGGTACCCGGGCTCGGCCTGGTAGCCCTCCAGGGCCTCGCCGGGGTAGCCGGACTCCGGCCGGGCCTGGTACCCGGCGGGATACTCGTCCGGCAGCTCCGGGGCCGGCGGCTCGTCGAAGTACCCACCGGGGTCCTCGTCCCGCTCACGCCCGCGGTGCCGGGAGCTGCGCGGGGCGGAGAAGTCTGCCGCCGGCGGCTGGGCCGGGTACTCGTCGGGGAAACCTGGCGCCAGCCCGGCCGGGTACTCGCCGGGATCACCGGCCTGACCCACGTCGCGGTGCCCCGGGCCGGCCCCGGCCGTGACCGCCGGCGCGGGCGGCGATCCCCGCCGCCGGCGGGGGGCCTTGCCGCGGTGGCCAGGCTGCGGCCGCGAGGTTGCCTGGTACCCCGGGTCGCCGGCCAACGGCTGGTCCCGGTAGCGGGCGGGTGGCTCGGGGGGGTAGCCGGGCGCGGGCGGCTCGGCCTGGTAGCCCGTCGGTTCCGGCCCGGCCTGGTAGCCCGTCGGCTCCGGCCCGGCCGGGTAACCGGTCGGTTCCGGCCCGGCCGGGTAACCGGTCGGCTCCGGCCCGGCCGGCGGGGCATGGACGGCGGCGGTGGTCTGCCCGGTCTCGATGTCGCGGTCCAGTTCCGGCCGCGGCCGCGGCGGGCCGGGCGCTGCGGGCAGGCGGGGCTCCCGCGATCCCGGCTGCTCCCCCGTGACCTGGTCGTCGTGCCCGTGCGGGCCCCGCTGCAGGGCCTCGACCATCCGGGGCAGATCGGCGATGGGCAGGCGGAACGTGCCGGTGCAGGTGCCGCCCTGCCAGATGCTGAACACCGCTACCCCGGTGTCGGCGTACCAGCTCAGCCGCATGGTGCGGGACTCGCCTCTGACGTCGAAGAAGACCTCACCCAGCCGGGGCAGAGGCGCCGCGTCCGACGCTGACATGCTGCCCATGGTGAACCCGGAACCTCGGCTTTGTCCAGTTATTGATCATGAAAGCCCCACCCCCAGGGGGATAAGCACATTTCCGCAGCCGTAATTCTCCGGCCCGGCTGCGGAACCGCCCGCCGGGATGGCATCATTGAGCGTCGGTTCGCTGAAGTGGCTGGCTCGCCAGAACGGCTGGCATGCACTCCGCCCGCGGCCTGCCCGGCACCGTGATCCGCCCCCCGATCTGATATGGCGCTCGAGGCGCTCCCGTGGTGGAGTTCGCCCGGGAACACGGCAGCCGGGTAGTGCGTTGGATGGAGAGACGGGGCAAAAGCCGCAGGGCGCGAGCCCGCGTGCCCGGCAGGGAGCCGGGAGCACACAGTACAGCCTGAGGAGATCGATTCATGTCTGAGGTACGTCGGCAGGTGGCACTGCCTCCCCGGCCGAACTGGGGCTGGCAGGATGCTGCCGCGTGCCGCGGCAAGGAGGTCGTTCTCTTCTTCGGCCCCGACGGCGAGCGCCAGCCAGAGCGGGAGATCCGCGAGCGCAAGGCCAAGGCCGTCTGCGCCGCCTGCCCCGTCCGCTCGGAGTGCCTGACCTACGCGGTCTCCCGGCCCGAGAAGTACGGTACCTGGGGCGGCCTCAACGAGGACGAGCGCGCCTCGGAGCGGCGCCGCAGGATGCGCCGGGCGAACGCGGCCTGATCCGCCGGTGGTCTGCCCGGCATGCCGCGCGCAGCACCACGAGGGATGCCGGGGTGGCACGTGGTGTGACTGCCAGCATCTGCCGCCTCCGTCGGCGCCGGAACCCCGCCTGACCTGGGTGAGGCAGGGCTGAGCCGGGCCAGGTCCAGGCCGATCGGCATGAAGTTGGTGGGACCGGG
>WNFX01006214.1_pt1 | contig 11598 bp, 10 predicted proteins | sample 5400111 | NCBI WGS metagenome assembly WNFX01 (sample SAMN13153363, study PRJNA577476) | soil metagenome | isolation source: 40 cm soil or saprolite under grassland replicate 1 | place: USA:California | collected 2016-06-15
CGGTTGCCCACCTGGAAACGAAAGATGTAGCGCAGTTGACCAAGTTATTAAGCGCAGCAAACATGCATATCCGTTAAACGGAGAAAGTGAGTCAATCCTATGAGTGAACGAGCATTTCCATTCATTCGAATGAATGAGCGCGAGGGCAAACCTCGCACACGCGGTATCACGGAGATTCGCGGCCCTTACTACACTCCTATGGGCAAGCGCTACCTGGAGGATGTGCTGGAGACGATGGGCGAGTACGTAGACTCGCTGAAATTCGCGGGCGGCTCCTTTACGCTAATGCCGGAAAAGGAGCTCAAAGCGATCATCGATCTTGCCCATCGCTACAATGTGCTGGTCTCTACAGGCGGCTTCATCGAGCACGTGCTGACACAGGGGCCTGAGGTCGTGAATCGTTACATCGAGGAGTGTCGTAATGTGGGCTTCGATATTCTCGAAATCTCAAGCGGTTTTATCACCATTCCGGTTGATGACTGGCTGCGCCTGGTAGAGAGGGTGCAGCGTGCTGGCCTGAAGGCCAAGCCGGAGGTCGGCATCCAGTTCGGAGCAGGCGGAGCTAGCGCCGCTGAGGAACTTGAAACAGAAGGGACGAGGGATGTGGACTGGGCCATTGGGCAGGCCAGGAGATTCCTGGATGCCGGAGCCTACATGATTATGATCGAGTCCGAAGGCATCACCGAAAACGTAAAAACGTGGCGCACCGATGCAGCAGCCAAAATCATTGGCGCTTTGGGATTGGAGAAGGTGATGTTCGAGGCAGCCGATCCGGAGGTCTTTGCCTGGTACATCAAGAATTATGGCCCCGAGGTCAATGTTTTTGTGGATCATAGCCAGATTGTCCAGCTTGAATGCCTGCGCGCGGGCATCTGGGGAACCAAGAGCCTGTGGGGTCGCGTCCTGACGTACAAAGGATAAAACCGAAAATATAAAGAGAGATTGTGTTACAAGAGTATACTGAAACCGGAGAAATGCCTGCTATGTCTTGGATACCGATGGCCGAACGTTTCACTGCTTTCCCACTCATTCTTTCGGGACCCCTTCTGCGGCGAGTCGAGCCACAATCTGTCACGGTCTGGCTCGCTTTGAAAGAGCCTTATACGGTGACAATGCGCGTTTATGCCAAAAATGATGCGGGTGATCTCATTGCTCACTGTGAGGGCACACGAAAAAGCGTCCGCCTCGGAGATCACCTGCATATTGTCGCCGTAACCGCATATGCCAGAGCCGAGGCGCCGCTGCTTTGGGGAGAGATGTACTACTACGACCTGTTCTTTCAAACTGAGGATCACAGAAGTACTCCCGGTACGCCGGTTCCCGAAACCGCAGCGCATCTGAACACCCCAGGCATTCTCACCGCTGATCCCGCTCAGGCTGATCCACTTCATCGACTGGTCTACCCTGGTCATCCCCTGCCTGGCTTCGTACTCCCACCCGAAGATCTCAACCTGCTCAGGATAGTCCATGGCTCCTGCCGCAAGCCGCATGGTGTCGGTTACGAGATGCTCTCAGCCCTCGATACGCTCCTCGACTCAGCAATACAACAGGGCAAAGATCGTCCCCAGCAGCTTTTTCTCACCGGAGATCAAATCTATGCCGATGATGTGGCAGCTCCGCTTCTGTTCGCGCTGATAGATGCTGGAAATTTCCTTTTCACAGGAAATGAGGAAGAAGTATTGCTGGGAGTGAGCGTTCCCGCTCGCAAATTGGGACCAGGAGAACGTGGCATCATCCTGCACTCTCAAGCTATGTTTACCAGCACGACTCCACAAAATCAATTAATGGCACTGAGCGAGTATGTAGCCATGTACCTGTTCGTCTGGTCTGAAGTTGTATGGCCCGCTGATCTCCCCGGCGCCCATGAAATATGGAGCGCCTATCCACAGGCCCACAACGACATTGATGACAAAGAAAAGCTTGAAGTCCAGTACACTGCTCAAATACAACAGTTGAACGCATTTCGCTCTGCGCTGCCGCAAGTACGTCGCGCACTGGCGCATATCCCCACCTATACCATCTGTGATGACCACGAAATCACCGACGACTGGTTTCTTGACGGAGCCTGGTGCCAGCGGGTTCTGGCCAGTCCATTGGGACGGCAAATTGTGCGTAATGGCCTTCTGGCCTATGCATTGTTTCAAGCCTGGGGGAATACACCAGAGCAGTTTGCGGGAACCAATGGTATGGCTCTACTTGATGCTGTCGATAGGTGGCGTGGAGATGTATCGGATGCCAATGTGGCAATCATCGAGGAACTGCTTGGCTTGCCGGCATCCTTTAGTGGAAGTGGAACCTTACCGCGTTCAGCGCGTGCGCTCCACTGGTATCATACGTTTGATGGACCGCGCTACCAGGTAATCCTGATGGATAGCCGCACACAGCGCTTCTACCGTTCACCTCACGACTTCCCCGGGCTACTATCGCATGATGCTATACACGAGCAGGTAGTCTCTACTACCCGTGCGAATGCCGAGGTGACGATCATTATCTCAGCTACTCCTGTTCTCGGCGTGGACTTTATTGAGTCCATTCAGGTCTGGCACCACTGGTTCGTCAAGGATAATTATGCCTACGACTGCGAAGCCTGGGCATTGGAATGGGAGACCTTTCAACACTTCCTCAAGACGGTAAGTGCTCTAAAACGCGTAGTCTTCCTCTCCGGTGATGTGCATTATGCCTTCGGCTCCAGTATGGAGTACTGGGACCAGCACACGCACGAAAGCGCCAAACTGGTGGACTTCACTTCCACTCCTTTCTGCAATGAAGGTGCGGGTGCCCATATTGCCGTACTCGCCATCGGTTATCCACATCTGCTTCACCTTCTGCGGCGGCAGGGAACGCCGACGATGGACTTTTTCGCATGGGATATCGCCCCCGGTGATCAAGGGGTGCTCAACAGAGTACGCGCTCTCATCCGGCAGCGCATCTACCTGTTCTGGTGGGCAATTCCAAGATTCCTTGCTACTCGCCGCTCCCCGTATGAGATCGTCCTGCCGGTGCATGGATGGTTGAAGGGCGCTTTCATTGGCTATACACCTGATCGCATCTACCGCTTACGCTACCTCCCCAACACGCTCACTCATGTCACTTTACGTAAAAGAGATCGCCTTCGCTTGCGAACCTCCTCCTGGACAATCAGGTTTCTCCGCTTTATCCTGGGAGGCATCACATTTATCGAGACCAGCATAAAAAGAAGCGCTCGCAGTCTGCTATGGAAGGAAAGAAAAGGCGAGCAGGCACCAGGTATTCTCAGGCAACCAGAACGCACATTGGTACATAAGACCGCACAGGGGACAACCATGCTTGGACGCCAGATCGCAAAACCGAGGAACAAGCTGGTAGCTGCTATTCTGCGCCGCGCCGCGTGGCTGAACCATTGGAAAGCAGGAGAGCTGTTCATCGGCTATAACAACCTGGGTGAGATTCACTTCAAGTGGACTCCGGAGAAAAAAGTTGTGACGCAGCGCCTCTGGTATCGTACTGACGACTCGGCGCAGCCATTACAGAAGATCGACTACTATGAGACGCTTGAACTCCCAACACCAGACGCTGCCCCTCCACTTCCATAAGCAGCGTGTTTCTGAAAGTTCACTGTGCAGTGTGATGAATTCCTCCAGATGAAGCAGGATGATGTAACTTCCCTGGCAACAGGCTATAGAATCGATTGTATGTCGCTAGATAATACCTGGGCAGAAAGCTCCCGCGGCTCTCTGCTCGTAATCGTCCCATTCCGATTGATGAAAATGGTTTGCGGCAAAGATGTTACGCCATATTTGATGGCAACCGACCCATTTGCATCTAGCACTGCCGGGTAGGTGATTCTGTATAGCTGTAAATAGCTCGTAGCATCACTGCTTGATTCCTGAAAGTCAATCCCCAGGAAGACTACATCCTTTCCCTGCGCTTGCAACCGTTTCCAGGTACTTTCTAGAAGTGGTAATTCCTCTTTACAAGGAGCACACCACGAAGCCCAGAAATTCAAGACAACCGCTTTGCCTTTAAAACTCGAGAGTGAAAGAGCACTCTTCCCGTTTTCAGGACGCAGCAAGGCAAGCGAAAAATTCGGTGCAGAATGACCAACAAGCGGATCTGACACAGAATTTGTTGCAGGCGTCAGTATTTGTGTCAAGATCAGGGCAACTAATCCTACATTTAAAAGACTCACTCCACAAAAAATGAGAATTCTACGCCTGCGCTTATTTTTGCGCTCTGGCCCTTGAACAGTTGCATTTTCAGCGAGTTCAGGCATGGGGCAGTCCATTTCTATGACTATACGGTTTAGCTGCGCCAGGAATACTCTAAAGTAATTATTGTGTGGATAGCTGATAGTGTCAAGGCCAATTTACTTTAGGCGCTTGCGGGCGGAACGTTGACCAGTAAGCCACTTCTGGTATGATCTCCAAAAGAGCCAGAGCGTACCAAGCAAGAGTACTCCTGCCAGCACCATCAAAACAATGAGAAGAAGGCGTTCGATGGGCATTGCGGTTGATACAGAAGTTGCGGTCTGCTGCGGGAGAGATGGAGAACTATTTATAGGTGGGTAAAGGCCAGTGATAATGAAGTGCGGAGTTCCCCCGACTCCGATGCTGGTGATGATGCTTCGGCTTGGAACATCAAGCATAAGTACCTGGCCGTTGGAGAGCGCCACGAATCCGAGCTGCCCGTCGCTAGTGATGGCGACCGACTGTGGAGAACCACTCAGACGGAGATTCCGCGCTGGTTCCTGCGGCGTCACACTTGTGTCAGCCGTGACAGGAGTAAGGACATCGAGTTGATTGTGCTCTCGGTCAGGCACATAGACCTCGCCAGTGATCGCATCATAATCCATTGGGCCAAATTGTCCCCCCCTGAGCAACGTTCCTACAACCCGCCGTGAACCCAGGTCAACAGCAACGAGCGTACCCTGGCGAGTAGTAACATACGCGGTAAAACCGCCTGGGATGCAGATATCTTGTGGTCCACCAGGAATTGGTACAGAGCCAAGCAGGTGTCCATTCACTTCGAAGATTGTGAGCGAAGTGGTCCCGGTGATCCAGAGTTGATTGGGAGTTGAGGGGGTGGCATCAGACGCCGTCGACGCCGTTACCGCCAACCCATAGACGGGCTCATGGGTCTCGAAAGTTCGTTGGACTGCGCAGGTCACAGGATCAAGCGCACGCACTTTAGTGTCACCCCGACTTGCCGCATACAGCACTGTGGCATCCAGGCTAAGTGCTAGCAGCGACGGTTGCCCAGCAAGGTTGGTCGTGCAGAGAGTCTTCCCTGTTTTCGCGGAGATCACCGCAACCTGCCCAAGACTCGGCTGGGTAACATACAGTGCATGCCCATCCAGGCTCAACAAGACTGTGCCTGGATTCCCGGCAACAGCGATCATCCCAGTTACACGCCGTTTCCCTATATCAATGATGCTGATGCCTTGTGCAGTTCCTGCCACATAGGCAAGTTGAGGAGCCCCCCCATCTGCATGAGCCAACGGAGGGAACATTTCTACGAGCAATAACAGCGTACATAGAAAAAAGCAACGATAGCAATATTTGCGAGCAAACGAGATCACAATCATGTATTCCCTTCAATGTATCCTGGATGAACTGCTAAGTGGAACGCTTCGACTATACCCTGTTGCTAAGTATACCCAGGGCAAAAACCCCGGATCATCGCTCAATTGTCATCCTGAGCGCAGCGAAGGATCTGTCCTTGCTCAGTATACCCAAGACAAAACCCGCGCCATCGCTCGATTGTCATCCTGAGCGTAGCGAAGGATCTGTCGTTGCTCAGTATACCCAAGACAAAACCCAGGATCATCGCTCGATTGTCATCCTGAGCGCAGCGAAGGATCTGTCGTTGCTCAGTATACCCAGGGCAAAACCCGCGTCATGAAGTAGGGAACTGTTTTATTTTGGTACCGCCAACAGAATGACAAATATGACCAGGTGCAAGAGGCCAAAAAATACCAGCAGCCACACAAACCAGGCGAATTGCCGCTGAAATTCTCGCTGTTCGTGCATTTGTGTATTCAATGTATAAGCGTTAGGGGAACGTTCGGCAGCCACAAGACCAATCGCAATGCGCAGGCGCACTGGCGAATGTTTGATGGAGCGGCGCATTTCCACGAGCAGCGCCTCGTGACAAGGCTTGCAAAGAACCCATTCGTAGCGCGGTTCTGGCGCTTCAATTGGCTCTTTGAGCACAATGGAATGAAACCAGATTAAACTTGTACAGATAGAACAGCGTAAAGGCTTGTACCAGCGCCCTCTCTGTCCTGTTTCTCGCGTAGTGGCAACCGTTACATCATTTCCTGGTAGCATAATTTCGTTCGCTCACTGTCCATTTCGGGGACTGCCGGATATCAACAGGAAAGAGATCACTTCTTTGCTCGCGTTACACTTCGCCGTCCAGTATAAGTATTGTACCATATATTTTGTGACATATCTGTGATTTGGGGGGCAGCATTCAGTCACAGAAAAGTTGCTTCCAGTCATTTCCTATTTTCGCAGCCTGAGGCTGCCGGCCAGGAAGTTATACGCTTCAGGATGAACTTGATGTACACACTGCCTGCCTACAGTTCCCCACCTTGGCGCTCAGCAGCAATCCGTTCTGCTTCAGCTTTTATTCTTGACCGTTGCTCTTCTGAGAGCCATTGTAGGGCAAGTTCACGGCTGATGACTTCTAAAAATGCTGCTGTTTGTAACCCTTTTTGATGAGCAAGTTCCTGAAGCGTAAGAAACGCTTCGTGGGACAAACGCCATGCACGTTTATCTTTATAGACATTTGTTTTCTCTGGCATACGTACACTCGCTTCTTTAAATACCATAGGGATGCCCGCAATCTACCATAAATAAATACGACACAAAGTTACAATTGGTTTTTGGGTGTCTGTGCTCTCTGATTGGCTGCTTTTAGATGGTTTACTCTTACTATTTCGGGACATTGGGTTTTTTCTCGCATATTGGCCCAGATGCCTCAACAATCATGAAGCAAAGCATGCCCTTTACTGATGAGTTTTGCAAGAGCATTTTTCAACAGGCTGTGTTATTTTGTGATGGTACGATGATATCAAAATGTATTCTCAAAATGGTATTTTTATGGTATACTTATGGCATGCTCAATGCTTTGCCGTAGAAGGGATAAAGCATGCCTTCTGACTCTTGCGTCTAAACCACAGACATGGAGGTCTGAAATGAAACAGCAATCATCAGGCTTCGTCATCGGCATCGTGGCATCGATTATTTTGGGTTTTGGCATAGTAGCCCTGGTCGCGTTGGGTCTGCGATCAAACGAGGGACTTGGCTACGAACCGGGTGTGTTGCAAGCAACCAAAACGGGTACTAACAGCGCAACACTCAATCTCTCCACATTTCCCGATAGCCAGGTATGTCACCCCAACACGCCAAACCCGGAAATTGGGTGGGTTACCTATTGCTCAAGTACTAGCTGGGAATTGCCCGCGAATAGCCTCATCACTGTTGTCATCAAGCAATACGACGGTGCATCGGGCTTGTATAACGATTTCTTCCAGAAAGTGCAGGGAACCGTGGGAGGCGTTGCGATGTACAACAATAAGCCCATGAGCCAGATCAACGCGGATGACGCTGCCCACACGTTTACCATTCAATCAACACCCGACGAAACAAACCCGATCTTTGTCAGTGTCCCGCTCCTCGGGGTCCCGGACGATGCCCCCATCAACACGAATGTTACCGGTGTTGACGGTAAACAATATCCGTACCAGGCGCCCAACGTGATCTCTTTCCAGTTCCGCACAGGTCCTTCGGGTACTTACATCTGGCACTGTTATGTCCCCTGTGGCAACGATCGCGAATCTCCCTATGGGTTTACCGGGCCGATGGCCACCACCGGGTACATGGCCGGAACGATTACTGTAACAAATTATTAAGGAGGGCAACATGTCTGAAGCCAACCCCGAGGAAAATGCTGGTAGTGCTTCAACAGCACCAGCAGAACCGCGCCATCTTCGTCGTGTCCTCATCATCTGGGCAGTGCTCTCTGTGATTGTGATCGCGATCTGGCTGGCTGTGGCCCAGTTCATTCTTCCACTTGCTGCAAGTTCTCTTAACAGCGCCCAAAACTTCACGTTTCTCGTGCTGACTGTCCTGTCCGTGCCGGTGGCTCTATTCGTCTTCGTCTTTCTTGGCTACAGTCTGTTCGCATTCAGGGTCAAGGATATGCCCACGGAGGATGGTGTCCCCTTACAACCCAGACCAGCACTGCAAATCGGGTGGTTAGGCATCACCTCCCTGCTGTGCCTGTTTCTGTTTATCTGGGGCACATTTGCCTTTTACCAGGAAACCTCCGCGGCCTCAACGCCTAACACGCTCGTCGTCAACGTGACTGCGCAGCAATGGCAGTGGACGTTTGACTATCCACAGTATGGCGCAACCAGCCAGGGAGCTCAGGTCATTGAACTACCGGTGAATCGTCCGGTGGTGTTCTATGTCACCTCGAAAGATGTGCTGCACGGCTTTAATATTCGCGCCCTTGGGGTACGCGTCGATGCGAACCCGGGGTACGTGGTCAGCACAGCAATGGTGACACCTACGCAGACTGGATCGTATTTGGTGCAATGCGTGGAAATATGTGGGCTTCTTCATTCCTACATGTGGGAAGCAGTAAATGTAGTCAGTGCTGATGCGTTCAATTCCTGGATTACTAGCCAAGGAGGACACGTATGAGAAGTACAACCGATAGTACAACCGTAGCCGCCGTCCAACGCCCAAATCTTTTTCAGAGCCTTTTCCCGAGCGTGGTTTCCGGGATCGTACTCGGCGTGGTAGCTGCTGCCATTGCCGGCGTGCTGATAAACAAGATTACGACAGCGTACTCCCCCGACGGCGTTCCCAACGACGACGCTGTGGCTGCGGCTGTCTACACTGCCTGGGTGCTCTTCTTCTTTGTGGGTATTGGAGCTTTCAACGGGATTTTCAAATGGGCTTTCGCTCGACGAGAACCAACACCGGCCGAAGAACTCCAGTTGGCGGGCAAAGATCAGGGCCTCTGGCGCTACTTCCGCTTTACCACCGACCATAAAGTTGTTGGCATGCAATACCTGGCCACCGTGTTTGTCACCTTTTTCCTTGGCTCGATGGGAGCCTTTATGATCCGCCTGGAGCAGTCAAGACCCGGGGCGATCTTTTTCAACCCCGCTACGTACAACACCATAGTGGGCATGCATGGCATCTTAATGATTGCCTCCACCATCATCATGATCAGCGGCCCTTTCGGCAATTTCATCCTTCCCATTATGATCGGGGCACGTGACATGGCGTTCCCCCGGCTCAACGCGCTGAGCTACTGGCTGCTATTCACCGCCATTCCTATATTTCTTTCGACGCTGCTCCTTGGCGGGTTCCAGACAGGATGGACAGGTTACGCGCCGCTAGCTGTCCAGGGGTTAACGCCGGGCATGGATGCGTACTGCTTCACTATCCTGGTTTTTGCCATCTCTACAACTCTAGCGGCAGTGAATATCATAACAACCACCATGGTGATGCGCACGAAGGGCATGACCTGGGGACGACTCCCGATCTTTGTATGGGGCGTGGTGTTTTCAGTCATTCTGAGTTTGACCGCGTTCCCTTCGTTCATTGTGACTCAAATCATGGTTATGATGGACCGGATATTCAACACCTCCTTCTTCCTTGCCGCATCCGGCGGGAGTAACTGGTTGTACCAGCACCTGTTCTGGTTTATGGGACACCCCGAGGTGTACGTGATTGGCCTGCCCGCGCTGGCAGTAGCGGCTGAGTTAACCCCGGTGTTTACCCGCAAGCCGTTGTTTGGCTATCGACTGATGGTTGCCAGCATAGTTGGTATCAGTGTCCTGAGCGTAATCGTCTGGGGGCATCACCTTTATGTCAGCGGGTCAGAGAACGCATTAGCCATCCCCTTCATGCTCGACACAGAACTCATCTCGATTCCCACCGGCATCTTCTTCCTGGTGCTGGTAGGGACGCTCTGGAGAGGGAAGATCTGGCTCACGGTTCCCATGCTGTTTGTGTGCGGCGTGCTAGTCAATTTCGTCATTGGAGGAATCACAGGCATCTACCTGGCCGATCTGCCTACCGATGAGATTTTGCATGGTGGCATGTTTGTCACTGCGCACTTCCATTTCACACTCGTCGGGGCCGGGGTCTTCGGGTTTTTCGCCGCCTTGTACTACTGGTTCCCCAAGATGGTCGGGAAACGCCTCGACCCGCTGCTAGGCAAGCTCCATTTCTGGCTGTTTGAAATCGGTTTTGTGGGGACATTCACGGCGCTGTTCTACGCGGGTCTGCAGGGCGAACCCCGCTGGTCGGCAAACATTGCACCCCCGTTTGTCACTGCCAATACCATCGCCAGTTTGTTTGCTATCCTGATCGCTGCATCGGTGTTTACGTTCGTCTTCAACGTAATTTACACGCTCGTGCGCGGCGAAGTCGCCGTTGCCAATGAGTGGGGCGCTAAAACGCTCGAGTGGACGGTGCCAACACCGGTCCCACTGGAGAATTTTGAACACCTGCCCACAGTGACCTCCTTGCCCTACGACTACGGGGCACCTGTGCTGGAACCGGTAACACCGGCAGCAGAAATACCAGGTATTACACAGGCACCCATACAACCACAAGTAGAGGATTAAAAGGAGTGATATCATGGAGACATCCTTAGAGCACGTATACGAACTAGAGCCGCATATTAAGGTGGCGCGGGCGCGAGCGGGCGTCTTGATGCTCATCCTGTCGGATGGTCTGGCCGTCCTCGCCATCCTGGCCGGTGGCGGCTACCTGCGCGCCCTCAATACGGAGGGCGCGTACATGGTTGCCGGAGACTTTGCTCCCCCCTTTGTGGCGGGACTCCTGATCGCCATTGGGCTGGTACTGAGCGGGATCTCCTACTACTTGTGGGAGCGCAGAGCGAGAAAGGCTGGTGAAACGGGCCAAACGCCTTTCTTCCTGCTGGCCCTGGTTCTCATGCTCGCGGCAGGGGTGGGGGCAACCTGGATAGGTGCGTCCCTGAGATATGGCATCCCTATCTCTGCTTACGAAAGCATGGAATTGCTGGTGACCTGGTTTACAGCAATCCACCTTCTGCTGGCTTCGATTATCGGGATACTGCTTTTCGGGCGTATACTGCGCGGCAGGCTGGCCGGACACGAGTTCATCGCCGAGGTGACCGGCTACTGGTGGTACTATACGGTCATCGCCGGCATCCTCCTGTGGCTGTTCGGTGTGTATCTGGCGTAGGGCGCAAGCTGCTGGTAGATGGAGGAGCCGCGATGAGCATCTGGGTTGATGCAAATGGGTGGCCAATCCCACCCACTGTACTTCTTGGATGTCTTGTTGCCGAAATTCTGTACTTCCGTGGATGGCGTTTGCTCGTCAAAGCGGAACAGAGGAGGACTGCCACGTTGTGGCTGGGATTACCGCGCTGGGCGAGAAGGCTTGTCAGGTCATCTGCAATACTGAATGTTGGAAGTCCCTTTCATCGGTTAGGACATTGGCTGCGACAACCTGCCGTCTCATGCGTGCTCCTGATTATCGGCACCTGGGTGTGGCACTGGCCTGCCCTATATGATCTTGCTCTGACAAACGCAGCCATCCA
>WNFX01015565.1_pt1 | contig 11596 bp, 10 predicted proteins | sample 5400111 | NCBI WGS metagenome assembly WNFX01 (sample SAMN13153363, study PRJNA577476) | soil metagenome | isolation source: 40 cm soil or saprolite under grassland replicate 1 | place: USA:California | collected 2016-06-15
CGCATGCGGCATAAGACGCCGGAGAGCCCGGTGCGGTGAAAGACCGCACGCCGGGTTCGGAGGGAGGCCGTCCGGAAAAGGCCCCAGTTCACCCGAGGTGAACGCGGAACCTCGCCGGGCGGCCCACCCTACTTCTCCTGGTTCGTCTATATGCCGCCTGACCTGCGGCTATCCGGCCGATTGCCCGCTTCGTGATCTTGCCTGTCCGTCATATGTCCGTACGCCTAAGGGTCCGGGCAGGTGAAACCGCGGACATGCACGGACAGCGTCCGTACAAGCCCGCAGCCAGCCTGTTTGCTGCCCCGCCCGGCCGGGCTCCTGAGCCGCGCGGCTCCAGGAACATCACTCATCACTGCATGAGCACGATACTCATCACGCACAAGGCGTGCCCGCTCCGGCAGGCAGGCCGAGCGGTCCGCCACCCAGGCTGGACGCCGCCATCGACCTGCGATGGACCTCGGACGTACCTGGTATTGGCCGACAGGCCTTCCGCGGACCTGCATCCTGATGGACACCGCGCCGCTGGCGCAAGCACCGCGCGACCCTCGGCAGCCTCATCTGACCCGAGCGAGTCATCTAAAAGACCAGCTCAGCAACCATGGCCGAGTTCTGGCACCCCACAGGCGAGCGCGATGGGCGCATATCTGGATGATCGGCGCACGCCTACAGACCGAACCGCTTAACGCCCGCTCGTGCGATGGGCGAGCGTGTCGACGGCATCTGAATTTGACCCCTTTTCCGGGGGTATCACAGCGCAGCGGTGAAGCTGATCGCCTGCTGGTTCGACGTCGATGCGCTCCCGCCGCTGTCGCTGGGCCGGGTTAATCACCGCCAGGTGGAGCGGGCGCTGGCGCAGCTGCCCAGCGGGTTCGACTTGCGCGGATGTTCGGCGGACTAGCAGCCGTAGATCAGGTCTTACCCGGTCACGATGCCCTTGGCCGAGGCCACAGCATCCTGGGCGGCCAGGGTGCGGCGCAGGGCCCGCAACCCGTAGAAGATGCGTGATTTCACCGTGCCGGCTGGGATCTGCAGTATTCGCGCCGTTTCCGCCACCGACCGGTCGCGGTAGTACACCTCGGTCAGTACTCTTCGCTGGTGCCACGGCAAAGCGGCGATGGCAGCGCGGACACCGGTCTCGTCGATGCTGGCGTCGGCACGCTGGCTGGTGATCAGTGGCAGGCGGTGGTCCAGCTCGACCTCGTGCGGGCGGGCCCGCCGGGCCCGGTGGGCGTCGATGGCGAGGTGGCGGGTGGTGGTTGCCAGCCACGCCCGGGGTGAGCGGTGGATGTCCAGGTCATTGCGGTGGGTCCAGGCCCGCAGCATGGTTTCCTGGACGAGATCTTCGGCGCGGCCGCGATCGCCGGCGGTCAGCGTAGTGGCCAGCCGCAGCAGGGCTGGCCTGTGCTCGGCGTACATACTGCGGAACGCGCTGTCCGGCTCTGCTCGGGGCTGGTTGCCCAGCGTGGTGTGGCCCTTCGGCGCATCCTCAGCCGCGGGGAGCATGGCCGCCCCTCTGTTGGGTGAGGGTTCGCGCAGGTCCTGACCGCAGCTGGGCTGACGTCTGGCCATCACGCCACCGGCTGGCAGCCGCGGCGGGCATTAGGGGGCGGGACCGTCGCACCGCGCCGGCCTGGGCGCGCAGCGGTGAGCCGCCGCCGCTCGGGGCATCCAGGTGAGATGAGCCACGGGGGGAACTGTCATTGTCATCGCCAACACGGGGTGTCCGGGTCGGCGCGGAAGGCGGGGGCGTGCGCGGGCACGACGCGGCTGGCCACACCCAGGACCCTGATCTTGGCCTGCCGCGGCGCGGCTGGGTCGCCGCCTGGCCGAGAGCTGGCCGGCGAAGCAGCACAACCACGTACGCCACCTCTTCCTCCACCCCACGGCTCACGACATCTTCAAGGACTGGGATACGCAGAACCGCGGCTGCGTCACCGGCCTGCGCGCGCCTACACCGGCACCTATCCGGACCCCGGCTACGGCTTGATCGCGAAGTTGCGGGTCGTCCAGCCCGAGCTGGAGATGCTTCCGCCCGATGCGGCGAGCATCGAGCTGCCCCAGACCTGGCCGGTGGCCGCGGTGGCAGGGGCGGCGGGATCGGGGGTTGCTGCCGCGTAGTCACCCCAGCGGCACAGGCCGCCGGCCATGATGCAGTCGAAGCCGGTGTCGGCGGCGGCGGAGGCGGCGATCTGGCTGAGGGAGGAGACCGGGTTCGGCCCGATCTTGGATGCCACCTTGATGGCGGGCAGGGTCGTGGTCGAGGACTGGACGGCGTCGATCACCATGTCCCCGCCAAACTGGCGGGTGGTGCCGTTGACCCGCCGGTCCGGCGAGATGGCCGCGTCGAAGGTGAAGCTCGACGCGCTGGTCAGGGTGCCGTGCTGGATCAGCGAGTGGGTCGCCGGGTTGATCTCATACCAGCGGACCTGGGAGCCGGCGCCGCCGAAGACCGTGTGCTGGGTCCAGAGCGCGGTCACCCCGCCGTGCGCGGGGTCGACCGCGGAGACGGCCTGGGTGTTGCGGGCGTCCAGGGTGTCGAGCTTGTCCGTGGTCCCTGGCTGGGGGGCCGAGGCGGGAACCTGGAAGGCGCTGACCGGGACCGAGGTCCCGGTGGCCGGGATCGTCGCCGCGCCGGCCGTGGATTTTGTCACCTTGAACACGGTCAGGAACGTCGCACCGCCGGACGGGATGCTGGCCGGCCGGGCCACCGCCCACCCGGCCGAGCTGGTGTCGGTCTGGTTGGCCGGCACCGGGGTGAACGCGGCCGTGCCGTTGGCGTTCTTCAGCGTGCCGGAGACCCCGGCCGTGAACGTGCTGGGGGCCGGGCAGGCCGGCCCGGCCGGGGGCTTGGTCAGCCAGGCGATGTGCGACCCGGCGAAGCTGGACCCGCTGAACTCGTTGACCCCGATCAGCTGGAAGTCCTGGGTGATGCCGAGCTTGGGATAATCGGGGAAGGTGGACCCGAAGTTCATGCTGTACCGGCACCAGCTCGACGCTGACAGGGTCGGGGTGGCGGTGGTGCTGAACCCGATGTCGAGCAGGTTCTGGGTGCTGGACACGATGTCATCGGCTGCGTAGAAGAAGCGATTCGTCCCCGGATCCCAGATCACCTGCGGATCGAACACGTTGTCGGTGCAGGCCGGCGTTGCGCACCCGGTGAGCTGGAGCAGCGGCCCCGAGGCGGTCGGGGTGTTGCTGGTCCGGCTGTAGACGGCGGCCCTGGCATTCACCAGCTCGATGTACCGGGTGGTGCCGATCGCGCCGGTGGAGTCCGACGGTGCCACGGTCGTGTCCCGCTGTCCCGCCCAGTTCCGTACCACGGCCGGTGCCAGCACGGCCGGGGCCGGCCGTGCCGGCCGTCCGGCCCGCCGGGCGGCGGCCGCGTTAGCCGCGGCCTTCTGCGCAGCGTAAACACCCGCATCGGGGACCCGCAGCGGCACCACCCGCGCCGTCCCGGGTATCACGCCGGCCGGAGCCGCACGGTTGAGCCGCAGTACCGGCACCGTCCCGGGATCTGACCCACATTTCGTGATCGCAACTGGCCCGTGCAGGCGGATCGGCGTCGGCAGCATGGACTGAGTTGAGCTGTGTTGTCCGTGATCGGCGTGTTGCCGTAGGTGATGAAGGGACTCCTGGTAGATCGGCGGTTGTCAACGCCAGCCGGCCAGCCAGGAGTCCGAGGTGTCATTGTCCCCGAGCGGGTGCTGCTTGTCATGCGGGTCAGCCTGTGGCCTGGAGCTGCTGTTGCCCCACCTCGCCGGGGTGGAGGTGGAGCGGGTTGACCAGCTGCCGGGCCTGGTGTGCATCTGGGTGCGCGCTCGCAGCGCCGGCGGGACATGCCCGCAGTGCGGGGTGGCGTCGTCGCGGGTGCACAGCCGGTATCAGCGGCGGCTCGCGGATGCGGCGGCGGGCGGGCAGCGGGTGATGATCAGGCTGCGGGTCCGGCGGTTCTTCTGCGACGCCCAAGATTGCCCGGCGTGCACGTTCGCTGAGCAGGTCGATGGCCTGACCACGGCGTATGCGCGGCGCACGCCGCTGCTGCGCGGCCTGCTCGAGGCGATCGCCCTGGCTCTGGCGGGCCGGGCGGGGGCACGCCTGGCGGGCGGGTTCGGGTTACCGGCCGGGCGGTCGACGATGCTGCGGCTGATCCGCGCCCTGCCCGACCCGGGCGCGGGCGGCATCGCTGTCCTCGGGGTCGATGACTTCGCCCTGCGCAAGGGGCAGGTGTACGGGACCGTGCTGGTGAACATGGACACCCACCGGCCGGCGGACCTGCTGCCCGACCGGGAGGCCGAGACGTTCGCCGCCTGGCTGCGCGCCCATCCCGGTACTCAGGTGATCTGCCGGGACCGCGCCGGAGCCTACGCCGACGGCGCCCGCACCGGCGCACCAGAGGCGATCCAGGTCGCCGACCGGTGGCACCTGTGGCACAACCTCGCCGAACGCGTGGAGAAGGCCGTGGCCCGCCACCGCACCTGCCTGATAGAACCCGAGCCCGAGCTGCCCGCCGGCCCGGTGCCAGAACCGGATCTGCAGCAGGCCGCGACCGAGGCCGCTGCCGCGCGGATAGAAGAGTCCGCCCTGGTGCAGCGGACTCGCCGGCGGTATGAGGAGGTGCAGGCGCTGCTGGCCCAGGGCAAGGGCATCAAGCCGATCATGCGCGAGCTGGGCCTGGCCAAAGAGACGGTGCGCCGGTTCGCCCGCGCTGCCAGCGCGGAGGATCTGCTGGCCAAGGCCCGCGGCCGGCGGCCGTCCCTGCTGGATGACTTCAAGCCCTACCTGCACCAGCGGTGGAACGCCGGCGCCACCAACGTCCTGCAGCTGCACGCCGAGATCAAGGCGGCCGGCTACCAGGGCAGCTACGCGATCGTCCGGGCCTACCTGCAGCCCTTCCGCGCCCTCGGCGCAGCCCCGCCACCGGTGCCTGCACCGCCGAAGGCCCGCCACGTGGCCAGCTGGATCCTGCGCGATCCGGCCACCCTGGACGACGACGAGCAGGCCAGGCTCAACGACGTGCGAGCCCGCTGCCCCCACCTAGACCGAAGTTCCCCCCAGGCTCATAAGGCCCATCATGTCTGCCCTGGTCATAGAGCTTCAGGTGCCGGACTTACATGCCTACGGTAGTCATGTGCGTCCACGTTCTCCCTGGTGAACAGGGGTGTCAGGTCATCCGGCTGTCGAGGCCGATGACCAGCCCGACCTGCACTCCTTCACCACGGGGCTCAAACAAGACCACATCGCCGTGCTCAACGGCCTTACCCTGCCGCACAGCTCCGGCGCGGTCGAGGGCAACGTAAACCGGATCAAGATGATCAAGCGTCAGATGTACGGCCGCGCCAGCTTCGACCTGCTCCGCAAGCGCGTGATCCTGGCCGCCTGAGAGGGGGTCGTATCGATCACGAAATGTGGGTCAGATCCCCGTCCCGGACCCCGCCTGCGAGCCGACGCTGGCCCCAGCCGCGCCGGCCGACGCGAACGCCGCGGAGGCGGCCAGTACCAGCGCCGCCGCGAGCCCCGGCACCGCCATCGGCATCCGGGGTCGGCCTTTGTGTGCTGTCAGCTGGGCAAGTGATCTGATCATGACTTTCTCCCTTTGCTGTCGGGACACCGCCCCCGTGCCCTGCGCAGGGGATGACGCTGATGAGCACCCGCCGACCAGGCGCGAGGCCCGGGGTCACCTGCCGGCCCTCAGCCCGGCTGGTCGCCGAGCTTTCGCACAGGCAGCCGAGCCCCGTCTGCGAGCGGGTGGGGAGGACCGCGGTATGCGCGCCACCCGGATGCTGGGCGCGCACACCAAAGGCGGCGCAGCGCGCCTTTGGTTCAGCTCGGCGAGCTGAAGTGGACGATCGCCGAGCCGCAGCCGATCCCCTGGACCCAGACGTTCTGGACACCTGGAATGTCCGGTGCGATGTCGTGCTGGGAGACGATCAGCTGGGCTCGGAAGGATTCGTCGATCCCATCGCCTGCCCGGTAGAAGTCGGACTGAAGGACAACTGTGCCGTGGCCTGTGGTCGCGGTCTTTCTGGCTTCGCCCGCGGCGCCGGTGCACTTGAAGCCGGTGCTCGCCAAGAGCGCTTCGGTATCCCAGCGGACACCTTGCCCGGCGAGGCAGCCATTCAGTGGCACCAGTCCCGCGACATCCTCGGTGCAGCGGAAGCCGCCTCCAGAGTGAACGAACCCGGTGCCGGGGTTGAATGCGCCGCCGCCGGTCAGGGAGACGGCGCCGGCGGGAAAGCCGCTGATCTTGGCGGCGTTGAAGCCGAAGCCGGTCTGGCCGCCGCTCGCTGCCAGCGCCGGGGCCGTGAGCGCGAGGGTGGTCATGGCAGTGGAGGCGAGGGCGAGGGCGAGGGCGAGGAGCGCCCGCCGTCGCTTGCTGGTCGTGCTGGGGGACATGGTTGTCCTTTCCGAGTGGGTTGACGCTCGGCTGCCAGGGCTCGGCGGGGAGCGTCTTCATCGCCCCGGGCCCGCGCTGCTGGGGTGTTGCAACCAGGATCGCGGCGCGTGCGGGGCCGTGGCCTCACGGAGCGCCGGTGAGGAACTCCGTGAGAAGCCGGCCGCCTGGTGCTGCTAGAGGGCGCGGGCGAGCTGCGACCGCGAGCGGATGTCGAGCTTGCGGAAGACGCTGCGGAGGTGAGTCTCGATGGTGTTCTCGGTCAGGAAGAGCGCCTGTGCGATCTGGCGGTTGGTCATCCCATCGGCGCCCATCCGAGCGACGCGCAGCTCGGAGGCGGTGAGGTTACTGCGGCTCTCGGTGGGGTCCCGGCGCGGGCGGGCACCGGCTGCGATGAGCTCGTCGTGGGCGCGCACAGCGATCGCGTCGGCGCCGCAGGCACGGGCAAGCTCGAGCGCCTCGCGGAGTGGCTCGCGCGCGTCGGCGCGCTGGCCGGCGCGTCGGGTCGCCGCGCCCAGTTCGAGCAGCGCGAGGGCGTGCTCGAGCCGCGCCGGTGACCGTCGGAGGTGGGCGACGGCTTGCTCGAGCAGCCTGATCCCTGAGGATCCTTGCTCGATGAGGCCAAGTGTGCGCAGCGAAGCCCCGAGCGGGCCTGGTGCGCCGAAGGCGGTGCAGCGCTCGTGCTCTTCACGGGCCAGAGCTCGAGCCTCGTCGTGGCGGCCAAGCGATGCCAGCAGCGGCGCGGCGTCGGCGCGCCACGTGCTGAACGCAGGTGTATGGATTTCCCACTCCCGCTCCAGACGGCCACAGGCGATCAGATCCTCCAGCGCTTCGCCGGGGCGCCGCGAGGCCGCCCGCAGGCGGGCGCGCGTCTGCAGGTAGCGGGTGTGGCCCGCTGCTGCAGGATCGGATCTACCCTGCGCAAAGACTTCGGTGGCTGCGGCCGGCTTGCCTCGCGCGAGCAGGACGTTGACGAGCGCCATCCGGCCGTAGGGGGGAAAGCCCGGCAGGCCAGGATGCTCGAGCGCGCTCGCCGCATCCGCCTCCGCTTCGGCCAGCAAGCCGCGGCGTAGGCAGACGTAGGCGCGCAGCTGAGCGGCCATGGAGAACGTCGGCAGCGACCCGTGCTGCTTGGCCCACTCGATCACCGCGGTGCTGACTCGCGCCCCGTCGTCATCGGCGTGGGCGAGGAGGAGCACGGTCGGCACGATCCAGAACCCACCCGACTCCGGGCCCGGGTCCTCGAGCAGCCGCCCGTCCGCGAACGCCTGCAGGGCCAGCTCGCGCGCCTCCCGGGCCGTCCCGGCTCGGGCGGCGTCGTACGCCGTGACAGCGACGTGCAGGCGCTCCCCGACCGTCCGCGGGGTGCGGGACGTGACGACGAACCGTTCCCGGTTGCCTGGAGACGACCCCAGACCGTCACGCTGCCCCGCACGGCCACCCAGCGCGTCGCCTGCAGCCGCAGTCCCTGCTCGCGCTCGCTTTCTGGCAGCTCGTCGATGACCGCCGTGAGATCGGTCATCGCCTCCACGGGCCGGTCCGCGAGGAACAGAGCCGAACCCAGCGCGTTCGCTGCTTCCGCGCGCATCCGCCCATCGGCAAGGTCCTGGGCTGCCTGCCGGAGCTGCTCGATCGCCATCCCCAGCTCGCCGGCGCTGAGTGCGGCCATGCCCAGCTCGTGGACAAGTACAGGCTCGAGCTCCGGCGACGGCGGCTCGGCAAGAGCTCTCCGGAGGTAGGTGACGGCAATGTCCGGGGCGCCGCGGTTGCGTGCGTCCTTGGCCGCCTGCCGCAGCCTGTTCACCGTCTCCGCGTCCCCGCCAGGATGGGCCGCCAGCAGGTGGACGGCGATCCGGTCCGTTGCCTCGCCCGCACCGGTGAGCAGGCGGGCAGCCCCCTCGTGGTGCCGGGCACGCTCCTGAGAGCTCAGCTCGGCGTAGACGCTCGACCGCACGAGCGGGTGGATGAACGCAAGCCGCAGGCCGGGTTCGAAGATCACCGCCTGGGCCAGAGCGTCGGCGGCGCGCCCGGCCGCGTCGTCGTCGAGGCCCGCGAGCTGTGCTGCCAGGGCCGGCCTGGCCGGGTCGCCGAGCACGGCGACGGCCCGGGCGAGGGCGGTGCAGTCAGGCGGCAGGCGCCTCAGCCGGGCGCGCACGGCCCGGCCGACGCCATGCGAGCTCAGCTGGCTGGCCAGGCCGGCGTTCTCGCGGCTAGGCGCGAGTCGCCGCCGGTGGAGCTCGCCGAAGAGCTCCAGGAGCAAGAACGGGTTGCCGCCGGTCGCCCGCCGGCAAGCGGTGACGAATCCCGGATCGGGCTCAGCGGCCAGCAACTGTGCCGCGAGCGCGCCGATTGCCTGCTCGCTTAGCCCGCCCGGCTGCAGGACCGCGACCTCAGGGATGACCAGCAGCTCATCGAGCAACTCCTGCACGCGGCCGGGCCCGGTCGGCCTGGCCGCGAGCACAAGCGCCAGCGGCACGCCCGCCAGCCGGCGGGCGAGATAGATCAGCCAGCGCAAAGAATCGACATCCGCCCAGTGCGCGTCGTCCACCGCCACCAGCAACGGCTGTGCGTCGGCCAGATTAACCGTCAGCCAGTACAGCCCGTGCAAAACGGAAAACGACGTCTCGGCGCCGGCCTCCGGATCGGCCGCAAAAAGCACAGGCTTCGCCAGCGCCGCCGCCCCGGCCAGCAAGGCATCACGCTCCTCCGGGTCACAGGCCGCCACCGCTGGTTCCAGCAGCTGCCGGACGATCCCGAACGGCAACTCCCGCTCCAGCTCACCACCCCGCGCCGACAAAACCCGCAGCTTGGCCGCCGCCGCAATCCGAGCGGCCGCGAGCAGACTCGACTTGCCGATCCCCGCCGGACCTTCGAAGACCACAGCCCCGCCCGAGCCCGCGCAGGCACCGGCGAGCAGCCGCTCCACCGTTTCGAGCTCGCGCTCGCGCTCCACGAGCCGAGCCCGCTGCGCTCCCACCAGGCGATTCTAGAATGGCGCCGGGCGCTCTAGGCATCGCCGGACCGCTCAGACGGTGAGCTTGACCCGATTGCCGTCGGGGTCGAGGACAACGCTCTCGTAGCGGCCCCGCTCGCCGGCGCGGTGCGGCCGCTCGAGCACCCGGTGGCCGGCCGTGGCGATGACACGGCTGAGCTCGTCGACGGCATCGGCGGATCCGAGCGCGAAGCCGAGGTGCAGAAGCCCCGGCGCCAGCGCGTCGCCGGCCGCACCCCCGCGGCGGCCCGGCCGCTCGACCAACTCCAAGCGGACGCCGCAGAAGTCCAGCACGCATGTACGAAGACCTGTGCCGGGGTCTGCGGAAGGCGGCACAGCCGCCGCCCCGAGCAGCCGGTAGAAGTCGCACAGGCACTCGACATCGTTCGTCGCCAGCGCAATGTGCTCCACCTGGGCGACCGCCGGCTGGAACGCGTCATTGCTCACAGCGCCCGGTTCCCCTACCCCGGATCACAGCTGCCTCGGTCCTTGCCGCCAGGGCAGCCGCAGACCTGCCCGTTCGATACGCGCTCGGCCAGCTCACCGCAGCGGTGGTGAACAACCCTGACCCCCGTCTCGTAGATGCCGGGCCGTGAGCGCGCAGGATCGGGAAACCACCACACCCGCCTCGCCGAAGCCGGCAGGCACGCCGCAGCCCGGCGTCAATCGTACGGGCGGGAGGCCCGGATCCGCCGAGCTTGTTCGAGCGGTTCGTGGTCAATGTCTCCTCCTTCGCTCTCCGGCCTCCCGCAGCACAAGGCCGTCTCTTTCGCCCAGGATCACGCCGCGCCGCAACCGCTGCCTCACCGGCAGCCGGTGGGAATATCCGTGAGATCGGGAGACGCAGCCAGAACTGTGGCCGCCCTGCCGGACAGCGACAAAGGCCGCCATGACGACCGTGGCTGGGCGCAGCTCGGCTACGGCGAGCCCGCTGATACAGCTACGACTGCCTCGGCAATGACGCGCGGCGCAGCGCCGAGCAGATCCGGCCCGGCTGGCAGCAACTGCGCCCCGGCGACGGCATCCTCATTATCCCGGTCTCCGGCTTCGACGTCGTCGGCGTCGAGGACGGCCACTGCTTCGCCGCGCGCACTCCGGACGGGACCTTGCATGGTGCCTCGACGTAGAGCCGCGCGATCGGCGCAGCCGCCGGCTGATCAGCCGGCGGCGCGCCCAGTGGCACATCACGCGGTCAGTGCGGTCTGGATCGCGCCGCCCGACTCCGGCGCCTTCATCGTGGAACCCCGGAGACTGCTTACGATCAAGGCGCGAGCCGAGCAGGCCACACGGCCGGGACTCGCCCACCGCCGCTGAGCCGCAAGGCGATGATCCCCGGTCACCAGGCCGTCAATCCGGCTCTCTTACCTCCAGCGGCAACGCCCATATCAGGACGATCTGTACGGGCAAGCCCGCCCAGCGACCGAGCACCACTCGAACAAATATTCGGCGTTCCGCGCGAGCATCCGGCTGCCGCCTTCACCGGGTGCTCACCTTCCGTAACGGCCGCTGTCCGCGTCGGCTGCCCTCACCTCGCTGCCGGGCCTGGACGCCGCCGGGCAGGCGCCCGCCGGCCCTCTGCGGCACGGAGCGGCGGCCCGGGGCGGGCGGCCGCACGCGCCGCCCGCCCCGGGTACCGGCCTAGGGCTCGGGGTCTATCCCGTGCCAGGCCGGCACCTTCACGGTGCGGGCTCGGTGACCCCGCCGCACCACCACCACCCGCCGCACCGTCACTAGAGTGACTGCATGACGGAAGCCAGGCGGCTGGGGCGGTTCGGCATCTGGCGCAGCGCGAGCCTGGTGACACCGGAGCTTGCCGCGGGCATCGAGCGGCTCGGCTTCGGCGCGCTGTGGCTGGGCTCGTCGCCGGCCGGGGACCTGGCCCAGGCCGAGGAGCTCCTCGACGCGACCGCCACGCTGATTCTCGCCACCAGCATCGTGAACATGTGGCAGGACCGGCCGGAGGACGTGGCGCGCTCGTTCGCGCGCGTGCAGCGGCGCCACCCCGGCCGGTTCCTGCTGGGGGTGGGCGCGGGTCACCGCGAGGCCACCCAGCAGTACGCCAGGCCGTACGAGACGCTCGCCCGCTACGTGGACGTGCTCCAGGCCGGGGGCGTCCCCCGCGACAGCCTGGTGCTGGCCGCCCTGGGCCCGAAGGTGCTCGGCCTCGCCAGGGACCGCGCCGCCGGCGCCATCCCTTACCTCGTCCCGCCCGA
>WNFX01013788.1_pt1 | contig 11593 bp, 13 predicted proteins | sample 5400111 | NCBI WGS metagenome assembly WNFX01 (sample SAMN13153363, study PRJNA577476) | soil metagenome | isolation source: 40 cm soil or saprolite under grassland replicate 1 | place: USA:California | collected 2016-06-15
TTCCCCATGATGTTTTTGGCCGGAACCTTCTGGCCACGCGAGACACTGCCTGACATCATGAAGATCATAGCCAACTTCATGCCACTAACCTACGTCAACGACGGCCTAAGAGACGCCCTGATCTACGCGGAACCGGCCCAAGCATTGACAAACACGATTATCGCCCTAGGCTTAGCGGCATTCTTCATCTTACTTGGCAGTATGTTGATGAATTGGAAGGAAGAGTAGTCATGCCAATGACGACTAGGATAATTCCAGCCTTAAATTCGAGACAATAGAGGCTCCCGCAATGGGCTCCTTGTCATCGGCGAAGACCCTTGGTGGAGTGGGCGGGATTCTCGTCTTCTTCCCTTTCGTCAGTCTTGTTGGCTGGATACTAATTCTACTGGCAACAAAGGAAATCTCCGAAACTGTTCAGGATAAGACTATCTTCGATGATGCCCTTCTGGCAGCCATAACTGCGGTAATTGGAGCGGTTGTCTTCGGCGTCTTTGTTTTCTCAGGGGCCATCCGAGGACTCTTCCTACCTGGCCCTTTTGGCATCGGTGGAGTAGGATTCCTGGGATTTCTGGTTATCCTCGGCGCGTTCTGGGTCTTCACGATCATATCGGCGATCTTTCTAAAACGCTCATATGAGAAGATCTCACAACGACTGAACGTCAGCGCGTTCGCCACGGCCGGACTACTCTACCTGATCGGAGCAGCACTCACGATCGTGATCGTAGGCTTTCTGATACTTCTCATAGCACTGATCTTTCAAGTCGTGGCGTACTTCTCGATTCAGGATCGGCCACAGTCGCCAGGCTGGGGACAGCCTTCCCCTCAGGCGTTCGCGCCCTCTCCAGTGACGCCGCAACCACCGACGCTGCCGCAACAACAACCTTCAGGCGAGTCAAAATTCTGTTTCAAATGCGGTTCCAAGCTTCCAATTGTCGCGGTTTTCTGCACCAGCTGCGGTGCAAAACAGTCGTAGCCTAACCGAATCGGAAAGATTGTGAGCTACTGCTTCGGTCGCACTAGAATACTTCCACTTTCAACCTTAACATCATAGATAGGCTCTGGCCTCGTGGCGGGACCTCTCTTCACCTGCCCATTGGTGACATCGAAATGGGACCTGTGCAAAGGACATTCTACCTCATGACCTTCGAGGATACCCTTGTCCAAGGGTCCACTCAGATGGGTGCAGACATTTCCAATAGCGTAGTACTTGCCCTTCACATTGACAACTAGAACCTGTTGACTACCGACAATGACCTTTCTCATCTTGCCTTCAGGAATCTCGCTGGTAGAGGCAACACGGACGAAATCAGACACACTCTTCGCCACGGCTTTGACAGTAGTTTCTGATCAGTTTTAGCTCTTGCTAGAGTGAAAACGCTTCATCCCTCGAGTTTTCTGTTGGCAAAATCCCCGGGAAAAGGCCCATCGGCTCGAGGTCCTAGTCATAATTCTTCAAGGTTTTTAGGCAGTTAGAACTCGAGAGGACCGGTCGTTCCCATGAGCCCGTTCAATAATCCTGTCGTCCTCGACATTCTTGCCCGATACAGATCGATCGCCGCGATGACCCATACTTCAGCCCTCTTAGGCTGGGATCTTGAGATCAACATGCCAGAGGCAGGAGCCAGTGCCAGAGGCCAGGCGCAATCCGAGATTGAGTTGCTCCGGCAGAAAATGACCATAGATCTAACGGGCCCTGTTGAGAAAGCTGAGAAGTTGAAGGCGCTCAACGATTCCGAAAAGGGCGTTGTCCGAGTTGTTAAGAGAGAACTCAACTATTACCAGAAAGTCCCGCCGAAACTAGTCGAAGAATTGCAGAAGGCCACAATCGATGCGAACATACCATGGAGAGAGGCGAGAAAGAAATCTGACTTCACTATCTTCAAATCCCATCTCGAGAAAATAACTGAGCTGAAACGGGAAGAAGCAAACTATCTCGACTCGTCAGGAAACCCCTACAACGCACTACTAGATCTGTCCGAGGAAGGACTGACAACCACTGACCTTGACAGGATCTTTTCCGAACTTATCCCCCAGCTCAAGAAGATCCTCGCCAAGACTCTCTCCCAGGGCATCTTTCCAGAGAAACATGCTTTGGAGGGAGGTTCCGGCAGGATGTTTCTACTCATCCCTTCGCGGTCAGGATCGGAAGCGATGACGTGAGAATAACGACCAGATATGAGCCTAAAGATTTCAAGGCATCAATGTTCGGACTAATGCACGAGTGCGGCCACGCCCTCTACGAGCTTCAAGTAGACCACGAGCTACAGTTCACACCAACCGCCTCAGGCGTATCTGCGGGAGTTCATGAATCGCAATCCAGATTCTGGGAGAACATCGTTGGAAGGAGCAAAGAGTTCGTCCCGCTGCTCTACCCCCTCCTGAAAGCTAACCTGAGCTTTGTAACCCGTTATGACCAGAAGCAACTCTACTCGTACTTCAACACTGTAAGACCAAGCTTGATCAGGGTGGAAGCGGACGAGCTCACCTACAACTTCCATATCGCGATGAGGTATGAGCTTGAGAAGAAACTCCTGCAGGGAAAGATCAAAGTCTCGGAGCTCCCATCTGTATGGGATGACATGATCGAGGACTATCTCGGCAAGAGGCCTGACAAGGACGCGGATGGAGTTCTCCAGGATATACACTGGAGCTGGGGACAGTTCGCCACCTTCCCTGGATACTCTCTCGGAAACATCATCGCGGGGATGCTGTGGAGCGCTCTGACAAAGAAGGGATTGCTCCCGATCAAAGGAGACAAGAGCATAGCTCCTCTAAAGAGCTGGCTAGCGGAAAACATTCACAAACCGGGGTCCACATATTCACCGAAGGAGCTGCTTAACCGGGTCTTCGGCAAAGGATATGATCCATCAGGACTCGTCGGCTATCTCGAGAACAAGTATCTCGCAGTGAACTGAATCACCTCAGTTTAGATCGAAGCCAAAATGCCGTCGTAGCAGCACCGTGAATTCTTCAGGGTCCTTGACCGGACGCTCAACCTTCTTACAGCCTCGGGTCACAATGAACTTCGTATCAGTAAGCGTTAATCTTCCGTTGGAAGTGAGGCGAGTACATACGCGGCCTTTTCTGAAATGCGACCTTGGAGAGGTTTGTTGCCAGTGGCATCTCGGAATAAACTCCTCTAGCTTTCGCGGTCGCAGGCTAAACATGTATTGGGGCTCCCAGACACCATTTCCTTTCGGCCTCCGAGACAGCATGGTCCAGCCATCTCTTCGAGCGAAACGGTACTGTTTCCCACGGTCAACTTGTGGACCTGACATGTCGAGTCGTTTTGGCTCTGTGAAAGAGTCGCCGAATCCCACATCGACGAGCCACGGATGTTCGAGCTGCACAAGCAAGGTCATATGATCGAAGTCTGGACTCAACCCTCCGCCCTTCTGGGCGACACGTGCTGAGAGCATGGATACTTTGAAGCCCAATTCACCTAGTAGAGTGGCAAACAAGCCGTTCAGCTCGTAGCAGAATCCTCCGCGGTGATGCTTGATGATCTTGTCATAGAACGCTTTCTCGCTGAGGATTATTGGCCGGCCGAGGTGAATGTCGAGATTCTCAAAGGGGATCGAGAGCAAATGTTTCCGGTGTAGTCTGCGCAGAACGTCAAGGTTGGGTCGATTTCGCCCACGGTACCCGATTCGTTCCAAGTAGGCCTTAGTGTCCATTAGCGTCTCGGAACTCGTGCCAACTTTAATCTCCTTAGGTCGATAGGGCTGAGCATCTTGGAACTTGGACTCAAGGACAAGGTAGCGCTGGTCCCGGCCTCGAGCAAGGGAATAGGACTCGGCGTAGCCAGAGTTCTCGCCGCAGAAGGCTGCAAGGTTGTGGTCTCTTCAAGGGATCAAGACTCGATCTCAAAGGCCAGGGACGTGGTTGTGAAGGAGACTGGAAACAAAGACGTTTACTCGGTCAAGGCAGATCTGGCCGTCAAGGCAGACGTTGATCTTCTCGTGGATCAGGCAACAGACAAGTTTGGTACCGTAGACATTCTCGCCTACAACACCGGCCCTCCGAAACCCGGGACGTTCGCAGATCTCAACGATGCTGACTGGGAACAAGGCGTGAAACTGCTTCTGATGAGTGCCGTCTGGCTCACTAAACGGGTCGTTCCCGGGATGGTTCAGAAGAAGTGGGGGAGGCTCATCTACATCACATCCTCCACACTGCGGCAGCCTGTCCCGAATCTGGTCTTGTCCAACACGGTCAGGCTGAGTCTTGCTGGGTTGTCGAAGTCTCTCGCATTCGAGTATGGTTCGAGGGGGATAACCTCGAACGGGATCATGCAGGGACACATACTCACCGACAGGCAGAGACAGGTTGCCCAGGACGTTTCATCGAGAACGGGAAAAAGCCTGGATGAGGCCAAGAAACAGATGCTCCAGGACGTTCCAGCAGGAAGATACGGTCTCACAGAGGAAGTAGGGTATCTCGTCGCCTTTCTTGCGAGCGAGAAAGCAAGTTACATCAATGGGACAATGCTCGCGATCGAGGGAGGACTGATCAGATCAGTCTTCTAGGGAATATACTTATGGTCGTATTGCTCCCGCGTCAGCCAGAACTTGGTTAGACACACTCTATGGAAAGTGAGTGCCTAGTCGCGTTTGACAGCCAAGTACAAGAACGCGAGGAAGGGCAGGATAGCCCACAAAAGCCCGTCTAGAACGATAGCCGGGAGGGTCACTCCGTAGTTTGATGATTGGAGTGGGATTCCGGAGGACGATTGGAAGATGTACACGTTGATCAGCTGCAGAAACTGTGCTGGATTGGCGTAGTAAGAGACAAGCGTCGCTTCCACGGCCACCGCCGATCCTGAAGTTCCTCCGAGGAGAAGTGTCAGCAAGAAGATTATCAGACCCCAGAAAAAGTCCAATACGACAAAGAGCACGATGCTAATTCCTAGCAGAACCCCTGTCGACTTCACTAGGTGGGATAATAGGAAGATAAGGCCGGTGAAAGCAGCTACCTCCACTACCAATCCAGAGATTATGGCTAGAGCGTAGTCTTGGGGGAGAGCAGCTCCCAAGACTTGGTTTAGCACGAGGTCTACTATCCCGACAGAGGCTATGGCCGCGACAGCAAGTGCGGTCAGCGTCGATAGAAACCTTGAGATTGCGAGTCCGCGCCTGCTGATGGGTCTAGCGAGGATAGATTCCAGCACGCCGGTTAGGCGGTCCTTGCCATAGGACGAGTAGGCCCCGAGGATCGCTGCTAGAGGCATGAAGAAGCTCAAGATTGTGCTGAAGAAGAACGATGCAACATTGGTCGCTTGAGGACGGAATTGCTGATGCCTCAGATCGGTGATAAACATCTGCCTCCCCGAGACGGCTGTTCCGTTTGGAGCAAACAGCTCGAAGTATACGCGGGTGGTTTCGGATAGGCCATTAGGGATGGCTGGGTCGAAGACTTGACGATAGTCGGTCAGGTTTCCGAGAAGATCCATTTGACCCGCGGTGTAGGGGGTGTCGTCTTTGTATGGTGGAGGCGGAGGTGTTACCGTGACCTTGTAGCGGATGCTGTAGCCTGATGGTTTGACGCCATAGAGCCCTGAGTAGAATGTCCGAATATCCGATTTTGATGCGTTCGCTTTGTCCTGGACCGTTGAAATCCATGACGTGTTTGGGAACTGCGGCTGCCCAATCGGAGAGGAGAACAGATAGGAGGTTCCAAATGAGGCTGTGTTACCTCCCCGGGTCGCATTCACGGTGAACGAATACGTTCCGTTCGGCGCACTTAGCGTGATGAATGCGTAACCTTCCGAGTTTGTTGTACTTACGTTAGCGTAGGTCTTCATCCCGGAAAGGCTCATCGATATCTCGGTCCCTTGTACTGGCTGGCCGTATTGGTCGGATGAGAAGACTATGAAATGGTAGGCGCCCGGGTCGCGGTAGTAAAGGATGTCGAGAGGAGGTGAACCCCCAAAGGATGATACAGCGGGAGAGGTAAATGGAATAATTGCGAGGCTTATGAGAAGAATGATTCCAATAAGGATGAGTACTGATTTGCTAGTTATCGTCCGTCTGAAGTCGTAAAGGAAGGGCCGTATCATCATTTTGCTGTGTCTGTCCTCCGGATGATGTCGAAGAAGTACTCCTCCAGCCCTGTCCTTTCATGCTTGATCTCGCGGACCTGCAAGCCCCTCTTGACTAGTTCAGTGTTGACTTGGGACGAGTCTCCCTGGAAGTCTGAGAGGACGATTGCATTGCCATCGATCTGTACCGTTCCTAGTGTCTTGAGGTAGGACACGGCATCGTCTGTAATGTTTTGGAATTGTATTCGGAGTGTTGTGCCCTTCGCGGCGTAGGAGGCTAACTCGTCGCGGGTCGCTGTCTTGACAACCTTCCCCTTGTGGATGAAGACGACTCTGTCGGCCAGGTTCTCGACCTCGGTGAGTATGTGGGAGGATAACAGGATTGCTTTGTTGACCTTCTTCTGTCCCATCATCAGTTGTCGGAAGAATTGTATTCCCTCGGGGTCGAGACCGTTGAGAACCTCGTCGAATAGGAAGTTCTGCGGGTTAGACAGCATCGAGACTGCTAGGGAGAATCTCTTCTTCATCCCTTGGGAATACGTTCGGAATTTGCGGTTCTCGAAGCCTGAGAGTCCAACGGAGGCGAGGAGTTCCTTCGATTCCTTTGTCGCCTCTTTTCTGTCTATTCCATAGAAGCCTGCTAGGTATCGCATCAATTTCCAAGCTTTCGCGTTGGGCTCGAAGTTCGGAATCTCCGGGACCCAGCCGATGCTCTTGGAAGCCTCAGGCTTCTCCCGCGTGATATCACGACCGTCAATCACAACGGTCCCAGATGTTGGAAGAGAAACACCCACTGCAATTCTAATCGTTGTTGTCTTTCCCGCTCCGTTGAGCCCGACAAACCCGACAATCTCTCCGTTTCTAACGTCGAAGCTGACGGAGCTTATCGCGGGGCCTTGTTTGGCCGAGAACACTTTCGTGGCTGCCTCTATCTCAAACAAGGTCTTCTACCCTACTACAACCGTTTTTTCGATGATTGGCCTCTCGATATAACGATTGAACCCGATTCAGAAGGTGATTGGCTCAAGTGAAGTCCGAATTTGAGAATCAGGACGAGGGATTGAGCAATCGCAATCGTTTCAGGATTAGCAACGCCTGGAGAGTTACCCATTTGCTGGGTTTACCTGCCTCTTCCAGTTGCAAGGTTCGGTCGGTTCCCCATCCTTCTATTACGAGCTCTCTCTCCTCCGGTCTTGATACCGTCTCTGTTCCGTGCATTGGGTGGGATTGGCGCCAGCCTCGGTACACCGCTTCCAGCGGCCATCGCCCATCTACCAGTTGCTTGGCGCGCAACACTCTAAGGGCGTCGTCCATCCTCGCATCCTTTGGGACACCTAGCTCTGATAGGACACGTAGACCGTGCAGGAAATCGTAACAGTAGTGTGTGGGATAGTGTATTTTCAGAAAGTCGAACAGGACGACTGAATCGTCCCGGTCGGATTTGTAGATCTTGTGTTTGAGAACGAACTCGGAGGATTTTGCCGCTGCCTCTTTCCATTCTTCTCTCGGCTCGTGTTTGATCATCTCGGAGAGCGCCCACATTGGCTCTACGGTGGCGAGGAAAGACCCGTGCTTGCCTGACGGGGCACAGTTCCAGGCGGAGTCGGGTAGTTGCTTGGAGAGAAGCCAGCCCATCGCCTTCCGCACTCTATCATCCTTCGAATATCCCGCTTTTGCGAGAGCCCGAACCATGTTGCCAGTGTTGCAAATATGGGGATGGGACTGTTCCTCACCCTTGGAGCGTAAAGAGAATCCACCGCTCTCAACATTGTGAAGCTCGAAAAAATGCTCGGCCGCGTTCGCAAATCTTGGGTCCTCTGATGAAACTCCGAGGTCCGCCAGGACCGCCAGTTGCCATCCGGTAGAGGTAAACTTTGGAACGTAACAGGACTCTTTGTTCTCCCAGTAGGTGTTCTCTTTCTGTTTCGCGAAAATCTTGGCGGCCCATCCTTCTCGGCCGATCCTCTCTCCAGCATTTCGAACAGAAGTGTCCTGTTTGTCCCGTCCCATCAGCTCAGTAAGCATGAAGTATTGACTAGAGGGTTCGTTTTCTTCAAGTAACCATCTCGAGACGGTCGGTGAAAAGAGGCTTTCTTTCTGAAGCTGTTCCAATCCAATTCACGAATGCTATACATGCTCGTCTAAAGAGTCTTTTTGCAATCGGGAAACCACCGGAGGCGATCCGCCAAGAGTCCAATTTCATAATGTTCTTGAATCTGGCGTCGGTGAACGAATTTGTCTATCCTTGAGCTCTTGGGAGGACGCCTACAAGACCGTACCACCGTGGGACGTAGGCCGGCCGCAACCGGCCTTCATAGAGCTCGTGCGTGCCCGGGAACTGAACAAGGGCCGAGTTCTTGATGTCGGGTGTGGAACGGGTGAGAACGCGCTCTATCTCGCCGAGAACGGGTTCTCTGTTGCAGGAGTCGATTTGTCAAGCCGAGCGATTGCCGCGGCAAGGGCGAAGATGGCTGAGAGAAGGCTGAAAGTTGACTTCCGAGCCGGAAACGCTCTTTCGCTGGACTTCAAGGACAGTCTCTTCGACAACGTGATCGATTCGGGACTCTTCCACACGTTCACCGATAACGACAGGCCGGTTTACACTCGCGAGATCTCCAGAGTTCTAGTTGTTAGTGGAAAGTACTTCATGCTCTGTTTCAGCGATAAAGAGCCCACTGGTTGGGGGGGACCACGAAGAGTTACGAAGGGGGAGATCGAGGCAACGTTCTCGCCGCTCTTCAAGATCAACTACATCAGGGATGCATTGTTCGAAACGCGATTCCACAACGATGGTGGGAGAGCATACCTAACATCTGCAACAAGAAGATCCGCTTAGATCATTTTCTTACGGGCTGATAGCGAAGTAGAACAACTCCCGACCTGAACATTCTTGTTTCTAAAGGTAGGTCCATCCAGTGAGACAATTTCGTAGCGAATATTTGCTCTTTCTAGTGCCTACCGTAGTGAAGATTAACGACGCCATTCTTGTTTCCTCTTCCAAGAATTATCGGATTGATATTAAACCAGTATTCGTCGATCAAGTCCTGACTCATGAAAGATGAGGCAAGACTAGGACTAGCAAACAGGATCATATTCTTGCCCGGCAGTTTCTTAAGCTCCAGAAGTTCTTCCGCAGCATGATCCTTGACTATTCGTGTGTTTTGCCAATCGGTTTCCTTCAATGACTTTGAAAAGACGATCTTCACAGCAGGGTTCACCCAGTTGGCATGGTCAATATCATGCTTCGTGGCCTTGGGGCTCTTGGCCGCGGTCGGCCAGTAACTCTTCATGAGCTGATAGGTAACTCGTCCATACAGAGCCGTGTCCGCGTTCCGTACAATATTGTGGACATCTTCAAACAACTCGTCCTCGAGATAGATCCAATCGATCTGCCCGTTCGGTCCTGCAGCAAACCCGTCAAGTGATACGTGCATTAGCCAGACAACTTTTCTCAAACTGATTCTCCTCTAGTATTCCCTAGACCGATTCTGTTTTCAGATAAGAGGATTTGACTTGCATGATTCCCTTCTGGCGTTTCAATTCACTCTCCAATCTCGTGATATCTTGGGCTTTGCCGCGGACTAGTAGAGCGCAAAGGCAGTGTGCAGCGTCGATGTGGGCGTGCAGGGATGAGAGAATGGATTGTCTATGGTGGTGAGATGTTTCTGTGATACCCTCATCGGCGCCGTGAGTCTCATGGTTGTAGACCATGACGATGGATCCGACAACGTGGCCTCCTCTGACACCTGTCTCAAAATCCGAGATGAAGGATCGCATCGCCGCCTGTAACGCTTTTGATCTATCCCTGTAGCCACTATGCTCGGAAGCCCTGTCGAAGGCTTCGAGAAGCTCAGGTGGCAGAGACATGCTTATTCTGGTAACCCCCTCGTCACTCAGCATCAATTCATCGCCTCGCAGTATTACTCGACGCGGCCGAGTCGGCTAAAAGTATTACCAACTTAAGACTTTATATTACCACATAGACGGGTCAGGTCGAGACAACCTGTCAATATGTCTAGGAGCAGTAAAAGTTCCTGGAGCGGGTGTCTTTTGAATTGACTGAACTCCAATTAGATCACTCAAAGCTCGGACTCTCAACAGCCGAGAAGCTCAGAATCTCGATCATATACTTGGCCCTTGGCATTGCCACCCTCGCCGGCCTCGCGGCCTCAATCATCATAGGGCAATTGTCGGCCCTGCTCGCGGGATTGGGAGTCCTTGCCTTCACCTTTGGACTGCGTCACGGAGTGGATGCCGACCATATTGTTGCGATTGACAACACTACGAGGAAACTCCTCCAGGAAGGCAAGCGTCCCCTTACCGTTGGCATGTGGTTCTCCCTCGGCCACTCGACGGTCGTCGTCGGCCTTATCATCTCCCTCATTCTCGCCACCAACGCGGTAAGAGATCAGATTCCAGCACTTCGAAGCAGCGGTGCAATAATTGGGACAACGGTCTCAGGAATCTTCCTGTTTCTAATCGGACTTATCAACGTCATCATTGTCATAGGAATCTATCGAGTGTTCACGACCCTCAAACAGGGAAAGATGAACGAGTCGGAACTGGACAATCTCCTGGAAAACAGGGGATTCCTAAACCGCTACTTCAAAGGACTCTTCAAAATCGTCCGAGAGCCCTGGCAGATCTATCCTATCGGAGTCTTGTTCGGACTTGGCTTCGACACCGCCAGCGAGATCGCCCTGGTAGCCATCACCGTGGGAGTCGGAGTATCAGCGGCCGTTCCGCTATGGATGATCCTCGTTCTCCCCTTCATGTTCACTTGTGGAATGGTCCTAGTCGATATGACTGATGGGATTACGATGCTCACCGCGTATGGCTGGGCGTTTCTGAGGCCCATTCGAAAAATATACTACAATCTTACTGTGACGATCATATCCGTGACGTTCTAGCTTAAGACGACCAGCGTGTAACCGGTCTTCAATCCGATTGCGTGATTGGATCATAATGATCATCGGTTTCCTCGTCCTCGTGGCAGGATACGCCTTTCAAGTAACTGATTCCATCATCGCCTCGTCTTACTCATCACCTCTGTATGGGAACGCAGGAACAGTGCTCCAGTTGATCGGGACAACATTCGTTATTGTTGGAATCGTGATACTGGCGATTGGATTCCTCAAGTTCATTCGAAGACGCTTCTTTTCTCCGATGAGGACTTAGCAGAACCCATTTTTCGATAGTCCTTATTAGCGGAACGGCTCATCCGAAGTCAAGAACCCTCGATGCCCTCGCAGAAGAAGCCGATCTCGAAACCTTCCAAGAGGATTCGTATCCTTGTTGCGAAGCCTGGACTAGACGGCCACGATAGAGGTGCGCTGATCTTGACCCGGGCTTTCCGGGACGCGGGCATGGAGGTAATCTACACTGGTTTTCTAGCGACTCCCGAACAGGTTGCGCAGATGGCTATTGATGAGGATGTGGATGTTGTTGCTATGAGTCTCCTAAACGGTGCTCACATGACCGCCTTCCCAAAGGTTGCAAAGCTCATCCGGGAGAAAGGTGGAGGCGATATTCTGTTAGTGGGTGGCGGTATTA
>WNFX01006043.1_pt1 | contig 11592 bp, 6 predicted proteins | sample 5400111 | NCBI WGS metagenome assembly WNFX01 (sample SAMN13153363, study PRJNA577476) | soil metagenome | isolation source: 40 cm soil or saprolite under grassland replicate 1 | place: USA:California | collected 2016-06-15
ACATGCGGCGCGGCCTCAAGGCCGAGATAGTCTTTATAGCGCCCAGTGGCCCTGGTCCTGCTGAGTATGCTCGTCAACGCCGCTTTCCCGTTTACTCTTCATTAGAATCTTTTTCGCAATCGATCAGGTTAGAGACTGTAGCTTCGGGAACCGCTAATGGATCTTCTAAAAGAGGACTATTTGGATTTGGTCGCAAGCAAGAAATTACTACTGCTGTTGCAGTTGCACCTGTGTCCACTAGTCGTGCTGGAGAAGAAAACGCTTCCTCACTTCCTGTGAACGGGACACTCAGCGCACCTCGGAATTCTTACTCACCCAAACCTGGTCCAGATGTAGATGGGGCAAGTGAGAATAATGGAATTATCACTTTTTCTTCGACTGCGCCTCGCCCCAAAATAACCCGCAAATTCCCCGTGCCTCCTGCGGAAGTTGTTGCGGTTCCAATCGTAGCATCAGAAATATCATCACAGCGAAATGGATCGACTGCTACCACAACAAACAAGAGAAGTAATACGGGGAAAATGGCCGCTGTAGGTGCTGGAGCTGCTGCTGTGAGCGTTGGGGCAACAAAGGCTGGAGGGGCTGTAGATGGGAGTGGTGGTCAACCTCCCAGCGGAAGCGCTCCTGGAGGACCAGGTGGTAGCGGTGTCGGAGGTACTTCGAGAAGAACACGAATATTACTCGCGATTTTATTAGGCATACTCACTGTGTTACTGATTGGTGGAATCACAGTTGCTGCCCTTCCGGGTGGATTTAATAACCTTCCACATATTATTCCTGGCACAACGGCAACAGCTACGGTGACGATTACTCCTGATAGTAAAGATGAGTCAAATATCTATCAGATCATAGGCGTGACGAGCACTCCAAAGCCTGGTACGCGTGAAGTGTCAGCACGTATCATCAGTGCGACATCCCCAGCACAGTCGAAGACAGTGCAATCGAGTGGTTCAATTCCCGGTACGCGGGCGACGGGACCATTGACATTCTTGAATAATACTGGTTCAAATAAGTCGTTTGGGAGTGTTATTCTTCGAGGTGCTTCAGGTGTGCCAGTTACCTTCAATGGGCCTATTACAGTTCTAGCTAGTCCTGGTTTCCTAACTATAACTGGCTTTGCGGTGAACATAGGTTCTGCTGGGAATATTGGATCACTCGATATTCTTGAAAGTTGCTGTGCTGCCGGGATTATTGTGAAAAATACTGGTGCGTTTTCTGGTGGGCAAGATCCGCAGCCAAACTCTGTCGTACTACAGAGTGACATAAATGGCGCGGCAAGCGCGCTCACTGCGTCGCTTACTCCTGGCACACAGGCAGCTTTGCAGAAGAAGGTAAAATCCAATGAACAAGTTGTTCCCAATACATTGAGATGTACCTCCGCTGTCTCTGCTAATCATGCTGCTGGAGATCACGCCCCGAATGTGACTGTGATTGTGTCGGTCACCTGTAAGGAAGAAGTCTATGATCAAGCGGCATCGCTAACTATGGCGGCAAACCTGTTGGCAAAACAGGCCAGCGCGAGCCTTGGCCCAAACTATGCACTAACGGGCAGTATCGTGGCCAATGTTACCAGAGTGACTGTGGTTGATACCAAAGGAACTCTATCCATACTGGTCAGAGCAGAGGGCGTGTGGGTCTACCTGTTCAGCAATACTGTGCTGCAGGGTTTTGCGAATCATATTGCAAACATGAGTAATCAGGATGCCAAAACTTATCTTATGGGTCAGCCTGGGGTCAAGGCTGTCAAGATTGATAATCCCAATGGTGATACTTTGCCAGATGCCGCGCATATTAAATTTATTATAGTAGCCATACCCGGAGCAACCGGCTCGCCAACGCCTGGAACAGGAACAGTCACACCAGTTGGTCCTACTGTAGTTCCCACTGGGGCTGTGACGCCTCCTGCAAAACCTACACCTACTGCTACACAGGGGTTGGGAGGTAGCTAGATTGGAAAGACACCAGCGATGCTGACTCTCGAGGGTATGCAACTCGGAAACTATGATGTCGTACGGCGCATTCGTGCTGGAGGCATGGGGGCTGTCTACGAGGGAAGGCAGCGTTCAGCCTTTGGTCGGCGCGTAGCAATCAAGGTTATTCTTGGAAGCTATGCCACTGATCGCGAAATGCGCCGTCGCTTTGCCAGGGAAGCACGAACGATTGCAGAGTTACATCACCCTCATATCCTGCCGTTAATCGAGTTTGGAGATGAACAGGGGATTTTATACCTGGTTATGCCTTTTATTGAAGGTGGAACGCTCACTGGCTACCTTCGACATTCCCTGCCCGATTTTAATGATGTAGCTACTATCTTCTTACAACTTCTGGATGCAGTGGAATATGCACACGACGAGGGCCTGATTCATCGTGATATTAAATCCTCGAATGTGCTATTAGAGGCTCGTCGCGATGGTCCCCCATATGTCTATCTTGCCGATTTTGGATTGGTACGCTATTCCGAGCAGATTGATAAAGAGCAAATTGGCAAACCCATTCCCCTGGATCAGATACCAGGAACACCCCACTACATGGCCCCTGAACAGACGCGAGGCATTGTAACCACCGCGACCGATATTTATGCCCTGGGTGTGTTGCTTTATCAGATGCTGGTTGGAGAACTTCCTTATGATGATCCCGATGATGTGAAAGTCGTAAAAATGCACCTGCATGCGCCCATTCCGTCACCTTGTGATCGTGATGTTTCGATTCCCACCGCTCTCGGAGAAGTGGTACGCAAGGCTATGGCAAAACGGGTTGAAGTTCGCTTTGGCAATGTAACTGAAATGCGCCAGGCATTTTTAGCGGCCATTGAAAGGCCAGGGCTTGTCGTCGAAGATGATAGTGAACTTTCAGAATTAGATGAAATTAAAGCTACGATTCCACCCAGAAGACCCAACTCTGTGCCATTATCACCTCCAGAAATAAGGGAATCAGTGCCTGAAAGTGGGTTAATACAGCATCGGATGAATCAATCAACGAGTAGAAACGTCAACCACAGCCGAAAACATTTTACGCTGTCGCTAGTGGCTACCACATTGGTTTCCCTTATGCTTTTGGTCTTGTTACTCATGCCTAGAATATTTAACATCAGTATCTTTCCAATAGGATTTCCTTTATTTGGTACCGCGCCTTATGCCACCGTTTCAGTGGTTGTTCAAAGTAAAACAGTGCAAGACACGTATATTTTGACAGCTTCTCCTCAGATTAGCAAACCGAATCTCACAACACGAATCATTCCTGATCGTTCAGTCATCGGCATCGCAATAGCTAGCCGCATTGTGGCATCTTCTGGTATCAAACCAATACCAGGTGCGCAAGCAAGTGGGTCTGTTCTTTTTGATAATAGAAGTCAATCCGCATATTCTGTACCAGCCGGGATTGTTTTTACAACAGGGGCAGGCGTAGAAGTCAAACTTACGAAATCAATTGTGGTACCGCCCCGCAATGAAGGGCAAGATGGCACGATTTCTTCTTCAGCAGTGGCTGTCTATCCTGGTGTAACAGGAAATATCGCCGCGAATGCTCTTAACACCATATGTTGTAATAATCGACTGATTGTAAGTAATCCTCAGCCTTTTAGTGGGGGAGTGGATCCGCATGTTGTGCATATTGTTACTCAGGCTGACATTGATAGTGTGAGAAATTCTCTGCTAGCTCAACTTCAGAGACAGGCATTGCTGCAACTTCAAAAGCAGTTTGCTGCGAATGAGGTTGAGGCTGGACAGCCCACGTATATTACGAGATTTGTATCAGATAGCGCACCCGGAATACAGGTGGATGGAGTGAGAGTGCAAGTAAGTGTGTCAGCCACAGCAATTGTATATAATCAGACCACTGCGCGCCTGGTTGCAGCTCAGTTGTTGAATAAGCAGGCCACATTGCAATTGGATAGTGATTACCATTTGAAAGACGTGCTGACGATTGGCAATCCTGTAGTAGTGCAGCAAGGCCAGGTGGGAATCATTTATTTGAGTGTTTCGGTTCATGGAATCTGGATACATACTTTTTCATCTCAACAAATCGGACAATGGCAGCAATCCATAAAGGGTGCAACACCTATGTTGGCGAAGACGTATCTTGATACGCAACCTGGTGTGGCCAATGTTCAGATTCGACTTCCCTTTGGCGCTGATCATTTACCTGCCTCTGTTAATCAAATCAGGATTGTACTTGTAAATGAGTAAGGAATGCTTCTATGTCTTGTGCTATACTGATGCCGTCAAAGAGTAGAGTAGCAAAGCGGCCTGCGTTATTAGGAATGTGCAAAGGGAAATTGTGTAATGGATATGAAAACAGAGGTTCCTCAAGGCAAGATGCGTTATTTTAACACAATGCTTGATGCAATAGGCAATACACCACTTATGCGTCTCAATCGGGTAGCGAGCGATGTACAGCCTCTGATCCTGGCGAAAATGGAAATGTTCAATCCGGGTGGGAGTGTCAAGGATCGGATAGGACCAACTATGATCGAGTATTGCGAAAAGCAAGGTTTATTGCGTCCGGGTGGAACAATTGTTGAGCCTACCAGTGGTAATACTGGACATGGTCTTGCCATTGCAGCAGCGATTAAGGGGTATCACTGTATTTTTGTGATGACCGATAAGGTAAGTGAAGAAAAGCGTAGTCTTTTACGTGCCTATGGAGCCGAAGTGGTCATCTGTCCAAGTAGCGTAACACACGATTCGCCAGACCATTATAAAAACGTAGCTCATAGGCTTGCGGATGAGATTCCGGGAGCCTGTTGCCCTGATCAGTACTCTAACCCGGCTAACCCGTCTGCACATTATATTACAACAGGTCCAGAAATCTGGAGGGACACGGCAGGTCGTATTAGCGCTTTTGTGGCAGGTATTGGTACTGGTGGAACAATCTCTGGCACCGCCCGCTACCTTAAAGAACAGAATCCAAATGTAAAGGTCATTGGTGCTGACCCTCCAGGTTCGGTCTTCTCAGGTGATACGCCGAAGCCCTACAAGGTCGAAGGTATTGGGATGGAGCTATTCCCGAACAATTATGATCCCTCGGTTGTGGATGAGGTCATTCGTATTGATGATCGTACGTCATTTTACTGGGCACGCCGATTGGCACAGGAAGAAGGCATTCTTGTGGGAGGTTCAGCAGGTACTGCCCTGGGTGCGGCTCTCATCTATGCGCGCCGTCTGACATCTAACAATGTTATTGTCGTGCTTTTTCCCGATACAGGTCGTGGCTATCTGAGCAAACAGTTCAATGATACCTGGCTGCGTGAGAATAATATGCTGGTGCAGGCGGAAACAGACGAGCCTACTCTGTATGATGTGCTTACTCATCGCCGTACCCACTCACGCACAATGCCTCTCGTAGTCAGTGTTGCGCCAGGGGATTCAATCGCAGATGCCGTTGAGTTATTGAGGCGTTATGGCATTAGCCAGACTCCTGTGATTGAGAACGGGAAAATAGTTGGAAGTCTAACAGAAAACCTCCTTTTACGACATCTGGCAGGAGGTGAGCCATTGGAATCGATGGTTGTTCGCGATGTTCAAGGTCCGCCATTTGCCGAATTGCATGCTAGCGTCCCCGCGCATGAGGCATATACGCTCTTCAGTTCTGGACAATATGCGGTTGCTGTGATGAATGGCGATGTATTGGAAGGAATTGTTACGAAAAGCGATCTTCTGGATTTTTGGGCACATACAAGACCTTCATAGTGTATAGCTAGCTAATAGTAGTGCTATTTTTAGCGAGCTATACAATCAAACCACCTGTAATGGTATATATTGCCTCTTTGAGATATCCACTGTCGGGAGCTGTAGCAATTGAAAAAATGGGGAAAGCAAGGCCATTGCAGAAGGAAGTAGAGATGTAATCACCAACTTTATTTCTTCCTTGCGAAAACCACGATAGAAACATAGGACCAGCAAGTTGAATTTTTTGACTCCAATGAATACCTGCATCGGTCGATGAAACAAATCCGATGTAATATTGACAATTACTATTACAGTTCGTTGCATGATAGTAGTAAGTTAACCCCAGGTGCGCAGTTTTACCAGAGAAATGTTTATCGACCCCCAGGCCAGGAACTATATGGTCTATGCCGCTGCCCAACGGATCAATCGGAATCAACTGCGCTTGTGACCAATGGATGCCATCTTCAGAGGTTGACATAACAAGATCATCTTCGCTCTGGCTAGCCTTGTTTAGTATTGAATCCTCGCCTCCTCCTTTGCTGCTGCAACCCTTTTCGAACTGGCAGTCAACCCAAACAAGGTACACTTTACCAGCAGCATCCATCCCGGCAGTAGGTAGAACGCTCCCTGTAATCTTAGAAACCTCTATTGTGGAATTCCAACTGAGACCTCCATTAGTAGAGGTGAAAGAGAGCATGCGCGAAGTTGCATAACCGCTGATGGGAACAATCACTGTGCCGTTGGGCTGAACAAGAGGTTGCCCTCCAAGCCCATGTGCTTGATCAAGAGTAGTTTGAGCAACACCCCAGGTAAATCCTCCATCGATGGAAGTGCTCATCAAAATCAAGCCACCCTTATCGTCGTTGTCCCACTCGACATAGCAATGTCCATAAAATATGCTTGTTGGGCTATTGTCACAAACAATCCAGTCTTTGTCGTAATATGTACTGCCGCCATTCACAACATGAAGTGATTTGCTCCATGTTAGCCCTCCATTTGTCGAAAGATTGACGATTATCGCTGGGCTAGCGAGTGTACTACCGTTCCCAATAACAGCAACGGAAGAAATGATCCAGGTTTTATGCGCCGAATCATAGGCGACGGACGGATCGCTCACACGAGTATAGGAACCGCTGGCAAATTGAGTAGTGCCCGGTAAAAAGCCGCTTTTCCATGTAGCGCCGTTGTCTAAGGAAGTGGCCCAACCGATATTGGAACTTGCTGCATCGATGAAGCGCCCTGCCTGGAAAGCTGAAACGATTGTTGAGCCATAAGAAAAGGAAGCGGGTTCTAGCTCGGTCTGGTGCTGGCTGCTGCTGTTTGTATATGGATCACTACTAAGTTGTAATGGTGGCCGATCAACATTAGGGTTAGATCGAGTTGCAAAAATCACTGCACGGCTTTTTGGAGCGAGGGGGATAATATGTGTCGTGATGAGTAAAAGGAGTAGAAGCGAGGGCGCTATGATGATGCCTGTGATTGTCAGCTGTCGATGTTGGGTAAAACGGAACATGCAGAACTTCTCCTGTAAACAGTTTTCTCTTTATGAGAAGAAACGGTTTACTGTTGGTATATTAGGATGATGATAGTACGATTATGTTAACACAAAAAGTAGGGGCTGGTTCAAAAAAGGGGGTATATAAACAGTAAGGGGTGTTAATCGAATAATAGATGTAGGGGCGCAATGAATTGCGCCCGTGGGCATAGATCGTCTCCCCAGGTGGGCGCAATTCATTGCGCCCCTACATCTTACTCCGCCTTCCAGACCTGCACCGTCGTATCCCAGGAAGCAGAAGCAATCAGTGGTCCTTCTTTCGCCCAGGCGACAGAGTTTACCATTTTTTGATGCCCGGAATAGGTCAGAACATTGTTACCCTTGAAGGCATCCCAAACCTGTACAGAAGTATCGCCATCACCCGAACTGATATTCCCACCAGCTGAGGCGATGAGTTTCCCATCGCGAGACCAGGCCACGGTGGCTACTCCATCATTATGACCTTTGTACTTGAGAAGTATTTTTTTTGTATTCGTATCCCAGATGTATACGAAATGTTCACCGGTTCCTTGACTACTGGTATCACCAGTTGATGAAGCGATATACTTGCTGTCAGGTGACCAGGCAACGGACTTTACAAAATTAGTATGCGGCAAGGTGTAGAGGAGATTTCCGTTTAAAGCATCCCATACTCTTACCGTTTGATCGAAACTCCCGGTAGCGATATACTTCCCGTCAGGTGACCAGGCAACAGACTTTACTCCACTGGTATGACCCTGCAATGTGAATTGAGTTGTCTGATTGAAAGGATCCCTGATTAGTACTAACTTATCGTAGCTGCCAGAAGCGACGTATTTCCCATCAGGTGACCAAACGACCGAGTTTACCCCAACCTTGACATCGAAGGTGTCCAATTGTTGCTTTGTTGCAACATCCCAAACCTGGACAGTCTTATCATAGGAACCACCTCCTGAGGAAATATATTTCCCGTTAGGCGACCATGCTACAGACCATACGTAATCCTTGTGACCCGAGTAGATGGACGCATGCCACCCTGTAACAGCATCCCAGACCTGAACAGAGGTATCATAGCTACCCGAGGCGATGCAGTATCCATCGGGAGACCAGGCAGCGGTAAGTACAGACTCTTTGTGTCCTCTGTAAGTGAAAAGAGTAGTAGTTGAAGAACCTCCACCTAATAATCCCGCAGATTTTGCCATCCAGATACCACTGCTAACAACGCTTCCAACGGCCACGCCTGCTAATCCAAATAGAACTGCTCGTCGTGAGAGACGACCCTGAGAAGATGTACTGGATTCGACAGGTACAGGTGTAAGTTGCTGGTGATTAGATGAATTAATATTTGCATGACTATCTTCAAAAGTATCTGTTTCAAAGGTAGGTGGAGCATTTTGGATAAGCGCCTGGGGTGTCTTCCCAGCAGATATTGGCTGTGTGCCTATGGATGGAAGTTCTGACGCTTCGTTAAAAGAGATAGTCGAAGCAGAAGCAATGGGATACACTATATTGCTAGCTTGTTGTAGGGCATTAGCAAACGCCTGTACTGTTGCAAAGCGCTGTTGTGGTTCTTTAGCAAGAGCTGTAAGCAATACTTCTTCGACCTCTAATGGCGCTTCAGGGTTCTTTACGCGTACAGGAGGAGGTGGGTTCATCATATGTTGAGTAGCTATTTCGAGAACAGAACCTTGAAAAGGGCGATCTCCGGTGAGCCATTCATACACGACAATACCGAGTGCATATTGATCACTTGCAAAGCGAGGTTTACCGTGGAATTGCTCAGGCGCCATGTATGGGACAGTGCCGGCCATTTCCTTTGTGCTTTGGGAAATGGAGCTTTGAGCAATCTGCACGAAGCCAAAATCGCTAAGCAGTACCTCGTTGTGGCGACCTAGTAACATATTCTCTGGTTTGATATCACGGTGAATAAACTTTTGGTTGTGCGCAAACTGCAATGCACCTGCTATCTGCGTAACATAGGAAACAATGGTTGCAAGCGATAGAATCGATCCTTTAGGGTGGCGTTGTCGCAAAGTGCCATTAGGAGCGTATACCATGACAAAAAAAGGAGTATGATCTTCAATGCCGAAGTCAAGAACGCGTACAATATGTGGATGTTCCAGACGCGCGATCGTACGTGCCTCGTTGCGGAACTTCTCCACATCGCTACTGGTTAATTCGGTGTGTAGTAATTTGATTGCCGCCGGAGTTTTCAAATGAACGTGTATTCCAAGATACACATCGGAAAAAGCGCCACGTCCAAGATGGCGTACCAGTCGGTAATTTCCAAATTGCTGTGCTATATGGTCGGTCATAATCGTGCTCCATCTAGAGGAACTTCTGGTGAATCTCTCATTACGTTTACGCTGTACAATGTAATTTTTAGCGGTAATCTTTGTTTTTTCTTGCTATTGCTGCGGTTTTACTTTTCAAGGTTTTTCGAACTGTGAACGATCCTGTCTATACGACGTGGCTTACACAAAATATTGATGCAAAGGTGCGAGCATCTGAAGACCAGAGAAAAGTTAACCCAAGCGTCTTAGTTGCTTGCCAGGATTTAACCTGCTTGTTATACTCCTGTTAGTGAATTTTAACCAAATAATCCGGCTAGCGGAATATACACCGAGGGCCGATAAATCGGCGGTGGGCGCGATAAATCGACCCCTATGGTAGTTCAGATTGTTTTGTAAAATGCTAAAATACGGAAAGATAACCTGAAAACATAAGGGAAATGAGGAGAATTGTACGTGAAAGTTCTTGTAACGGGAGCTGCTGGTTTTTTGGGTGGCCACCTCGTCGATATGCTATTGGAACGAGGCGATGAAGTACGGATAATGGTGCGTCCTGTGGAGGGTGCATCACGCTTGCACAAGCTAGATGGCGTTGAAGTTGTACTGGGAGATTTGGTCGACCGCGAATCGCTTAAACGAGCGGTTCAGGGGATACAATGTGTGTACAATGTTGCGGCAAAGACGGGTCCGTGGGGATTAGAAAAAGATTACAACGCAGTCAATGTATGGGGTGTTGCAGATTTGATAACGGCATCTATGGATGCTGGGGTTCAGCGAGTTGTACACACAAGCTCGATTACAGTATATGGCCATCAACTAAAGGGTATTATTACCGAGGATCATCCTTTTCATGCAGAGGACAATCCATATAGTCGTACCAAGATTGCTGGCGAGAAGATGGTTGCTGACTTTGTTAAAGAGCGGGGGGCACCCGTAGTAATTGTTCGGCCTGCATGGATTTATGGACCACGCGATACCGCTAGTTTTGGAAGATTCGTGGCAATGGTAGAGTCTGGGAAAGGTTTTTTGATTAGTTCTGGCAAAAATATTGTGCCTATTGTGTATGTACGTGATGTTGCACAGGGTCTGATCAAAGCCGGTAACTCAGGCGATGAGGTAATTGGTAAAGCTTATACTATTGCCGATGATCGACGAGTGACACAAGCCGAATACTTGAATACGATTGCTGACTTTCTGGGAGTGCCGTCTGTATCACGTAAAATTCCCTATTTCCCATTGTTAACTGCTGGCCGCAGCGCTGAATTAGTGTGGAAGGCACTGGGCCGTCGCAATTCTGCTCCTCCACCTGTTACTACCTATGGAGTGACGCTCTTAGGTGGCAATCAAGAATTCTCGATTGAAAAAGCTCGACATGAACTTGGTTATAAGCCTGAGTATGACGTGATACGTGGGGTATTCGAGGGTGTGAACTGGTATTTACAAACTAAGAAAGGTAGCTTGAAAGGGGGGACGGAACGGGAAATTGTCCAGGTTAATTCATAATATCAAGTTTCGAGTAGGTTAAACTACGTAGATGATCTCAATTTACCAGGATTTGGCTCCTAACAAATACGTTGTTCTACAGATGTACTATAACATTACTTCACGTACACTATAAGCATGGAAGAATTTAACTTCTTCTATCTGAATGAGAAGTAGTGTTCCTTACATAGAGGGATGTAAGCAAAGGAGCAAGGTTATGAATCCGAATATACGGGTCCATAAAGATATGGTGGTTGAGAGTCACCAGGGATCACAACATCACAAGAAGCAACATTCCCTCACATTGAACCAACTGGGCAGTGAGATGAACGCCACAGAGCTCGCTGCACATTGTGTGAGAGAACTCAATAATTTTCGTCGTGGAGAGTCAAGTACTGAAATGTATAGCGTCGAGCTGTTACGGCGGGCGACTGTGCAAGGAGATCAGGATGCCTGGATATGGATGCAGCAGTGCTTTGGTGAGTTAGTCTTAAGCTGGTTGCGTCGTCATCCTAATCGAGAGGCGGCTTGTCGTTTAGATAGCGAAGAGAACTATGTAGCTCAGACTTTTGAACGATTCTGGCAGGCTACGGCATTGACTCAACACATTGAATTTAACTCATTAGCCGGTGCATTTCAA
>WNFX01044606.1_pt1 | contig 11589 bp, 9 predicted proteins | sample 5400111 | NCBI WGS metagenome assembly WNFX01 (sample SAMN13153363, study PRJNA577476) | soil metagenome | isolation source: 40 cm soil or saprolite under grassland replicate 1 | place: USA:California | collected 2016-06-15
GCCCCAGATACGAAAGGCAGACCAGGAGAAGAGGCAGAAGAGCGAGAAAGTGACCGAACGTGATATGGATGCTCCAAAAAGCCTGCCCGGTGAAGAGGCTGAGGCCGACGAAGAAGACCTGGACAAGAATGGCGACGGGCAACAGCCAGGCGTCGATCACGTACAACATCCGTATCCATTTACCCATGTTGTTCCTCCTTTACGAGCCCAGATGGCTCGATGGTGTGTGTTGCACCCGTGAGAGCTTGTGTTGCTTGGAGGGGATCGAGATCGGTGTGTGTTGGGTCCCCACGGGAAGTGCTTGGCTGGGATGGGCACAGCCACAACGAGAGAAAAGCAGGCTGCATCGTCTCCTGGACCACCGCGACGAGTTGCTCACTCAAGTGGCTCAAGTCCACCTCCTGGCGCAGCGCGGCACTGAAGGCGGCGAGCGTTTTCGTGGCATCGTACTTGCGGCGGTAGAAGCGCCGGTCAATACTCCGCTGGATGCGACGGCGGAGCGGCTGGAACAGCAAATAGATCGCCACCGTGGAGAGGACTATGGCCACGCCGCTGTCATGGCTGATGATGCGACGCAGCAGCGTGGAGAGGCCAATCACCAGGCCCACGTAGATCCCCGTCAGGATGAGCGTGAGCGTGCCATAGACCAGCGTGCGATTGATCAGCACATCAATCTCCCACAGCCGGGAGCGTAGCATGGCGAACCCAAACGAGAGCGGGAGCAAGAGCAGCAGGATAGCCTGGACGGCTGCGTAAGCCGGCAGATACAGTGAACCGGGCACAGCGAGCACGGGGAACATCAGATACGGCGCAACCCCAATCACCATGGAAGTGATCGGCACAGCGAAACCGAAGACCACCCATTTGGTCTGCTGGCGCTCGAGTGGACTGGACACCCGCCGGTAGCGGTACAATTGAACGACCACAACGATCGCCAGCGAGCCGATACCCACGAGAAAGCCAAGCGACACAGCGGAGATGTGCAGAGTAGCCAGTGCTGGGAAGAAGGTGAAAGGGACTTGCAGCGTGAGCAAAACGATGATGATCCAGCGCATCCCATGAGGCACAAACTGGCCCGTGGGAAATAAGGAGAAGACGAGCAGGAACAAGGCCACAAAGAGGAAACTCAGCAATTCAAGCGGCACCTGCCAGGGGGAGGGACTCGCCGAGACGTTGAACGTCACAGCGAAAGGCGCAAGAGTCACCAGAAAAAGCGCGACGATGAGCGCCATGCGGTCACGAGACCTGCGCCAGGTGATCACCGTGCTGACCAGCAAACACGCCATCATCAGAGCAAGCGTGAGCGTGACCGTGTACGCGGTGTACACCTCTGGAAAGAGGCCAATCCCTGTGAGCGCCCCTGCTTGTTCGGAAGTGAGTTGCTGGTACCCGCATGCTACCCCAGCACAGGGAGTGTGCAGCAGTGCCAGGTACACCGGCAGGCTGACGAAGAAGATCGCCAGGGTGAGGACAACCAGCACAAGCCACCCTCCTCGGGCGAGCAGGAGCCAGCGCCCAGACAAGTGAACATCGCTCGGCCCGAAACTCCTCGAAGTCGATGCCGCCGTAGCATGCTCAAGATTCATTCGTGTCCTCCTTGCCAGGAACTGGCCTGCGCCTCTCGCCTTCACTTGAGAAAGTTCATGGCTGCGCGGGCTACCACTTCGACAGCGATGGGCATGGCATCTTCATCGATGGTAAAGCGCGGGTGATGGTGGGGATAGTTGGCTCCTTTCTGTTCGTTGCGAGCACCAACGATGAAGTAGCAGCCGGGAACGGCCTTGAGGAAGTCGGCCATGTCATCACTGCTGGTGGTCATGACCGCTTCGCTGCTCTCGACATTTCCTGCGCCAGCTGAGGCCACCGCCGCTTCGTGGACCAGGTGGGTCATGAAGGCATCGTTGACGCACGCGTGGGGGCCAGACAAGGCTTGCACATCACAGCTCCCTCCCATGGCACTGGCGATGCCAGTGGCAAGTTCGCTCACGCGGCGCAACCATTTCTCACGGTCTTCCTGGCTGAAAGTACGCACGGTGCCCTGCATCTCCACGGTCTCGGGGATAATGTTAAAAGCGCTGCCCGCCTGGATGGTGCTGATGGTGAGGACGGCAGGACTGAAAGGAGAGCTTTCACGGCTCAGGAGTGTTTGCAGTGCTGTGATGATGTAGGCTGAGATGACGATGGGATCAACGGCCTCGTGCGGCATGGCCGCGTGACCACCCTTGCCTTTGACGCTCAGCACAAATCCGTCAGCACTGGCAAAGACCGCGCCAGCACGTACGCCGACGCGGCCCACAGGGTAGCTGCTCATGAGATGCAGGCCGATCACGCCATCAACGCCCTCCATTACCCCTTCTTGTACCATGAGGTTGGCCCCGCCCCTGCCTTCTTCAGCAGGCTGGAAGAGAAATTTCACGTTGCCGGCCAACTCTGCCCGGCGCTTGCTGAAAAGAGCGGCTACGGCGAGTGCGATAGCGGTATGCCCATCGTGCCCGCAGGCGTGCATTTTCCCCTCGACGGTGGAGCGATAGTCGATCTCGTTCACTTCGTGGATGGGTAAGGCGTCCATATCGGCGCGGATGGCGAGGGTTTTCGCTCCTGCCGAGCTTTTGCCCCCGCGCAGCAGACCGACGACGCCTGTTTTTGCCACACCGCTCCGCACCTGCAGTCCCAGACTGCGCAGGCGCTGTGCCACAAGAGCAGAGGTGCGTACCTCCTCGAAGGCGAGTTCGGGGTGCGCGTGCAGGTCGCGACGGAAGGCCACCATGTCGGGGACGAGTTCATCGATGTCGGATTTCAATTGATCCGCTGCTGTCATAGAACCTCCTGCCTTTCTGTCATGTGTCTAATCATCTGGCCCACACTTCGACCGGTTGACTTTCAAACCGGATGGAGCGGCCCGTTTTGGGGCTCGGGTAATGTGCCAAGCGTTCGGCATGTTCTGAGAGCTGGTGCATGGGTGGATCCTTTTCTGGAGCGGCCCCATGTGCTGGACTCCCCGCATCCTGTTGCCATCGTTGCCCCCTCTGAGCCGATGCCACCCGGCAGGCCGCTGCAAACGTCAAACACCTCCTCTCGGCAGAACCGGTGAGAGGGATGGCACGACGAGAAGACTCCCGGTGGGAAGAGCCGTGCGCGACCAGGCGTGACCTCATGCGCGCACGGCCTCCAGAAGGTGGTACGGGGTCTGCACCGGAAGGATCTGGGTGAGTTCAAAGCCTGCGGCGCCCAGCAATGCGCGGTACTCGGCCTCGGTGCGTTCTCTGCCGCCCAACTCCAGCAGCATATTCAGATCAGACTCCAGCACCAGCAACTCCGCTGTCCTGTCGCTCAGGAGCACTTGCTCAACCAGCAGCACTTTTCCCTGGGGCTTCATGGCCTGGTGGCAGCGCGTGAGGATGGTCATGGCGCGCTCATCATCCCAATCATGGATCACCCGAGCAAGCAGGTAGGTCTGGTAGCCAGCGGGAACGGCCCCAAAGGCATCTCCCCCCAGGACCTCGCAGCGGCCAGCTACCCCGCGACCAGGGTGCCGCTTGCCGAGAAATCGTAGGCGGCGGCGACCGTCGGCGCCAGGCTGGCGGTCCGTTCGGTCATGACATGGTAAAAGAGCGCCGCGGCCTCGGGGTGGTGCGCATGATAGTCCCACAGCGTGCGCCCGAAGACATGCTCAAAGGCCGGTTCGCCCGTTTGCACGCTGTGCAGCAAGGCGCCCCAGACCTGCCAGCGGACCTGCTCCCCCTCACCGTAACTGAGCGCCAGATGGCGCAGGGACCCAGGAACGCCGCTCTGCAGACAGGCTCCAAGCGGGGTCAGCGCAAAGTGGTGGGGATCCTCTTCGGTCAGGAGAGCAACGGCCGTCAGCAGGCGCAGGACACGGTAAAGCGAGGGCGCATGCGTGCCCGTCGCTTTGGCCAGGTCCTCGTGACTGTGGGGGCCATCCTTGAGCAGGTCCGCGATCCCAAGTTTGGCTGCGACGTAGAGACACTGAGTCATCTGCAAGCTCTGGATCAGTTGCTGCAGCACGAGCTGCGGCGGGACATCGTTGGTGGTCATCGCTGTTCTCCTTTGGCGTCATCTCCCTGAAGAGTGAGCCTCTCGCCTCATTGAGGCTGATTTGTCCGAACCGATCTCGCCTCTTTACCAGGCGGTAAGTGAACTCCCTGTGAGCGTATCGTTCGATCCTGCACCGAAGCGATCATTGGCCACCTGTGGACTCCCTCCCACCCTCTCGCCGCCACTCACCGTGTAGATGGCTTCATTGAACGTACTCCCGTTGGGAGCCTGAGCCACCGCAAACACGGCGAAGGCTGGGCCGCCGACAAAGGAGGTGGAGATGTAATCTCCGACCATCACCCCCAGGGACGTGTTGGCGAGCCAGGAGAGCGACATCGGTCCAGCAAGGCGTGTGTTGGAGGTCCATGAGGCTCCTCCATCCGCTGAGGTCGAGGTTCCTACCTCCAGTTGGCAGGTAGCACTGGTACAGTTCGCCACGGGATAGTAATAGAAGGTGACCACCAGATGTGTGCCGCCACCGGAGGTGGAGGGATCAACGGCCAGTCCAGGGATGAAGTGATCCACTCCGCTGCCAATCGGATCTAATGGGATGCGCGTCACTCTTGACCACGTGTTGCCATCGCTGGAGGTGCTGAAGACCAGATCGTTGGCCACACAGCCTGCTTCAAAATGACAGTCCGGCCAGACCACGTACACGTTGCCGGACGCGTCGATCTCAGCAGAAGGCAGGATATCGGCGCGAATAGTGCCAGCGGGAGCATGGAAGCGCACGGCAGCGATTTTCGTCACTCTGCTCCAGCTCGCTCCGCCATCGGTGGAGCTGAAGGACACGATGTCTTCATGAGGACCAGCGAAGCCCTCTAACGGCACAATGACGGTTCCGTTAGGCTGCACGAGGGGTTGGCCACCGAGTCCATGACCATGATCGGCGGTCGGCAAGGCTGCGCCCCATGTCCGTCCACCGTCGCGGGAGGTACTCATCAGGATCAGATCAGCGATTGAATTGTCATCGAACTCGATATAGCAATTGCCGTAGCCAGGGCTGCTGGCCGTATTATCGCAGACGATCCAGTCCTTGTCATTAAAATGACCATCGGCCTCCACGAGCACCGGATTGCTCCAAGTCAGCCCATCAGTTGAGCGACTGAGCAGCACATCGATAATAGGCTTCCCACCGGGGGCCGGAGCCACCGCAAGATCAGTAAAAGAGATCAACCAGACCCCATGCTTGGCATCAAAGGCCACGGATGGGTCACTGGCACGGAGATGGGTACTGCTCGGGGGTGCTGAGAAGGGGGTGGTAGCAGGCAGGAAACCCTTGGTGAAGCTCGTGCCACCCTTAGTGGACGTGGCAAAACCGATGCCGGATGCCCCGCCAGCGAAGTAGCGCCCCACCTGGAAGGCGGAAACGAGGGTGGAACCAAACGCAAAAGTATCCGGTTCGACTTCGGTTTGGTGCTGGCTCGTGCTATTGGTAAACGGATCGCTGCTGAGCTGGATGAGCTTGACATCAGCAAAGGCAAGGATGGTTGACGAGAGTGCGAACATGAGCCCAAGAGAGAGGGCAATACGTAGGCGAATTGGCCATGTGGTCCGAGCAATGAAAGGCAGCATGTTACCTCCTTGAAACAGGTCTTGTTGCATTCATCTACGGAGAGGAACGGTATCCCAGTGAGGGAGCAGTCGTACAAGCTCGTACCGACTCTCTGGGGAACCTCTCACAAGAAACAGAGATGGGTGTCCCCATCGTAATGACGTACTGCGTTTGTGCTTGCGAGTCGTGTCTCCTTTCCAGGGGATACTGTCCCCGCCCCATCTGGGATACGATCTGCGCATGCTAAGACCAATCCAATTCGCGAAGGACGCATCCTTGGGGATGGGCAGTCGGTAGGCCTTCGCAAACTGCTCTGAACAAGAGTCCTTTGTGTTCGATGGTATCGATCACCTCTGCTGGCCTCCAGGTGGCGGATCGTCCAGGGGTCGTAGAGCGTCTCCAGGCTGGCGAACCGTTGGCTCGCTTGCTGTGCCGCATGGTCAAAGAGGTAGGTGCTCATGGGGTCCTCCTTTGCAAAGACTGCTGTTTCTTCCAGACGATCCTGTAAGTAGTGTGTGCATCTGCTTTCGGCTTTGCAAGCCACGCTGCTGGGGCATCCCGTTTCCCCTTCATTTCAGACGACCTGAGACAAATCGTATGCAATCGGTCGAGGGGTGAGCAAGGCTTGAGTGGATAGATGTGGTGCTAGAAATGCAATGCCTGCACCGCACTCACGATCCACGCCACCACCAGGACTCCTATCAAACACAGAGGAAACGACCAGGCGATCCGTCCCGTCCATGCTTTCATCGTCCGCCAAATGGTGAAGGTTGCCAACGCCCCAAAGAGGACATTGCTTACGTGCGCGATATCCTGATAAGGAAAGGCGTCGCGGCAGGGAGGGGGGCATGCTACCAGGACACCCACCCCATTGCCAAGAAGTGTCCAGCCAATGGTGAGCACCAGCAGGCAGACGCCAGCCGTCTTCTGTCCACTCCCTGCCCAGGCCATAGCCGCCAGCCAGCACGCATAGATGAGGGCGATCATGACGATATTGGTCGCCTGCAAGGCGGACATGAATGACGATGACCGACCATAGAGTCCGACAGAGTAGTCAATGAGGACATGCCCCACACTCACGCCAAGAGCCAGAGCGGTGAAGACGCTCCACCAGACGGATATTTGCAGACTGCGCGCTGGATCGTTCTTCATCAAGTGTTCCCTCCTCTCAGTCTACCTGAGTAGGTACCAATTTTTTAAAAGACTTGGCCTGTGGCACCCAACGTGGAAAGGTTGCTAGTAAGCTGTCGATTTTCGGGTAATTCTCCTGGCGATTGCATTTCTCTTCCTTTGGCCACTCAAGGCGATTTCTCAGAAACTGGCCAAGAAAAGAGGCTCATCCTCACAGTGATATTGGTGGCGAATTGTAAAACTCAGCACGATTAAGCGTTTCAATTGGACAACTCCAAGCTCGATGGTTTAATTCGCCACCAACATCACTGTGAAGAAAACCCAGAAAAGATCCTCCCATCAGCAGAGTAATTACCAAAAAATCAGCCGCTTAATGTCAAAGTTTACACGTGACCGTTCTTGTTCTCCTTAGGCACGACCTACGGTTGTAAAATGCCCTCCTGGCTCGGATTGAGCCATTTACCCCTGAAGAGGTGGCGACAATCCTTGCCAAAATCCCGCAATGGGAGACCCACGAACCTGCCCCCTCGGAGGAAGCATAAAGCCCTCCTCACAAGCCTGCAAAAAAACTCTTTTTCACGCAAAGCGCGGGTGAGCCATTTAATTTCCAAATTTACACTCAGAGACTGCTCTTGGACGCAAGCAGTCCTGCAGCGTCTCCAGTATGCTCAGTTTAGACTCGCACGCAGGTACACCAACACACCACAGAGGGTATCGTAGGCCACCTGCCTCTGGCGGGCGGCCTGCCGCAACTGCTCACCAGAGGCCCCAACTCACGACACAGAGCCTTTGATTTTCCTACTAGAGTGGTGGCGAGTCGTCGGGGAGTCGATGCCGAAGTGCTCCGCACGTGCCCTGATTCCCGAGCTGTTGTACGATATCGGCGCCTGTGTCGATATGTACGTCAGCCACGAACCCGCCAGGATCCTGGTAGTCGGTGACGACGAAGTCCCAGGCTTGACTGGTATTCTCTTGAAAAGGGTTCTTGAATGTCACGGACTCACCTATGGAATAACAGAGGACGATGACCTGATCCTTCCTATGGAGCGTTTTATTCAAAGGGAATTGATGACCAGGTCCGGTGTGTCTTCCCACACCTTGTTCAGGGACGTTTTCCCAGATTGTCCCAGTATGATGCAGCATATGATCGGACATAGCTGTGTAAGCCTCCTTTTCTCTTCTCAACGAAGAGACTGATTTTCCAACAATAGTTTGAATGAAGCGAAATGCCCTGGTTGTTCCCTCCTCTCTGTTGCACCATGGGATGATGATGCTCTGGAAGCAAGTCTTACTGTTCGGTCATTTCTCCCCCATCTTGCGCATTTCCCGCCTGTCCTGGTGCCTGGACCAGGCTCTGCCGCAGCAGCGCTGTCAGGGCAGACAGGTCGATGGCCAGCCGCTTGCCGGTGTGAGCATTTTCTTTACACCGCTCGCTTGCTGAGTGCTTCACTAGTCGGCAAGCGAGCGGTACCATGGTCACTGCTCATTGTTCTCAAGCCTCCTGTCGAACTTGCGGAAGTCCATCAACCCATACGGCAATGGCTCGCTGAAGGACCATCCAGTCAAACCCAAAAAAACAGTCCTCGGTAGCCTTTCTCGAGCAATTGCTTTGCGCTCTCCACTGAAAGTGCCACCCCTGCCAGAGGGATCCCGGTTTCAGTCAGGCAGTTGTACGACAGCCGCGAGTGCAGAGCCAGTGCCCACGACACGGGTAGTGTGCCCCTTCCCCCACGTGTCCTCCAGCAGTACGACGCTGCCCGGGGCCACGCGCCGCACCTCGCCATCACTCACACCTACTTCAGCTTCGCCTGTCAGGACGAAGACAAACTGTCGTCGTGGCGCTGGGTGCAGCGGACCATCCCATCCGGCAGGAAAGCCGAGGAAGGCTACATGCGTACAGGGCATCATGGTGGACACCGAAAGTTTCGGCGCGGGTGGGGCGAAATCGGTCAGGGACAGCGCGACTTCGACGTCTTCGAAGTGAGAGTCGCCATGCTGGTCGGCATAGATACGAATATAGCTCATCCTTCACCTCCTTGAAGCTGACAATACCGTGGCAGGATCTGCAAGCCTGCAGTGAACAGCTACCAGAACCTCGCCTTCCCCCAACTCAAAAATGGTCGAGATCCTCACAGCATCCCTCTGAAAAAGCAGACGCGGTTTTGGCCCAAAAGGCAATTCTTTGGATACGCCACGATTGCCATCGATTTTTTGCCAGTGGTAAGGAATGAAGGCGAAGTGGCGATGGGTCAAACGCCGCGAGTCCTGCCAGAAAGCGCGGGTCGATGTCAGTGACCAGGACATGGCCCGTAGGGCCGCAGCGCTCTGCCAGCCATGCCGCAATCGACCCGCTCCCAGCACCGACCTCCCAGCACTGCCAGCCTGGGCCGATGCCGGTGGTCTCTAGGTGGCGGATCGTCCAGGGGTCGTAGAGCGTCTCCAGGCTGGCGAACCGTTGGCTCGCTTGCTGTGCCGCATGGTCAAAGAGGTAGGTGCTCATGGGGTCCTCCTTTGCAAAGACTGCTGTTTCTTCCAGACGATCCTGATGGATCGTGCAATAGAGGTGATAGGTGCCTGGCGTGGTGAACGGGCCAAGCGTGACCGTGTTGTTGTTGAGCGCGACGTTGTTGACCAGGGGCGCTCCCGGCTCCACACCTGGCACGGGCCGATTGTCGGCGCTCCAGGACCCATTCGTGAGGGTATGCGGGACCGGGCCATCATCCACGATGATCAGCCGGTCGCCCTTATGGAGGGCGACGATATCCGGGGCGAACTGATTAGCCGTCAGGTGTACGGTGGCGCTCCCTGCCTGGCCCGTGGCCGAGCCACCCGCAGCCGGTGCCTGGGCGATGGTTCCGATCAGGAACGCGCCGAGGATGAGCCCAGCCACCGCACCCACCGCGGGTGAGAGCTCACGCGGCGCGTGGAACGGCTCACGCCGCAGCGTTTGCACGAGCTTGATGACGCTGCCGCCAATGACCAGCGCCAGCAGCGGGTACTCCAGCACGAAGAGGTCGAATGCGACCGCATTGCTGCTTGGATGGGTCAGGGTATACTCCGGAAACCCCGACGCGAAGTCCCCCGCGATGCCGAGCGGGCAGATCACCAGTGGCAGGAGCATGGCCCAGCGCCAGCCGGTCGCCACGACGATACCGCAGAGCAGATAGAGGGCCTGGAAGACCAGGACGGGCGGGACGATGTGGCCTGCTTGGAGCTGGACCACCCCATCGGCCACAACGACGATGAAGAGTCCCACCAGCATCACTCTATCCAGGACGGAGCGGACGCTCCGGGGCGTGGTCGTACCCGTGCCAGTGGGAGAAACCTTGGTTGCTGACATAGTCATCACTCCTTAGCTTTGATGCGCGAAGAAGCGCATCAGACCATTGCCGCAGGGTCCAGTCCACAGTGATAGATGAGAGAGGCGAGCGAGAAAGCAACTGGATTCCCCGATGGGCTTGCCTGCTGACGCAGTTGCGAACCTCAGGCTGTTTTCGTTTGTGCTACCTCTTCCAGACCCAGCATGCTGATGGCCCGCTCGCGCAGCACGAACTTCTGCACCTTGCCACTAGCTGTTATGGGGTAGGCATCCACGAACTGGAAGTAGCGCGGAGTCTTTTGGTGGCTGATCTGGCCACGGCAAAAGTCGCGCAGTTCTTGCTCGCTGGGCGGCTCACCCGCTTTGGGGATGACCACCGCCAGCAATTCCTCGCCAAAGAAGGCATCGGGTACCCCGACGACCTGCACGTCGGCGACTTTGGGATGGCGGATCAGGAACTCTTCGACCTCGCGAGGGAAGAGGTTTTCGCCGCCGCGAATCACCATGTCTTTGAGGCGACCCACAATGTTGACATAGCCCTGTGCGTTCATAGTGGCCAGGTCACCCGAATGTAACCAGCCGTCTGCGTCAATGGTCTCAGCGGTCTTCTCCGGCATCTTGTAGTAGCCTGCCATGACCCCGAAGCCACGATAGCACAGCTCGCCGCGCTCTCCGACTGGAACCACCTGGCCTGTCTCTGGATCGATGATTTTGACCGTGATATGGGGCAGCGGTTTGCCCACGGTCGCCGCTTTCAGCTCGAACGAATCATCAGGTAACGTCGTTGTACACGCACAGCCTTCAGTTTGACCGAAGGTGATGAAGACATCCGCTGCCATGCGTGCTTTCACCTGTTCCATCAGGAAGACGGGAACCGGGGCGCTAGCAGCCACTACAACCTTGAGCGACGAGAGATCATACTGCTCAAAATCAGGATGCTGGAGCATCGCCAGCAGCATGGTCGGAGCACCACCAGAGAGATGACAGCGTTCGCGGCTAATGACCTGCAGGGCTTTGACGGGATCAAAGGCCAGCAGAGGATAGATCGTATAGCCAAAGCAGAGTGGAGCGAGAAGGCCGGCCACGATACCTCCCACATGAAAGAACGGTATCACCACATTGCTGTGAAAGTCCTTCATTTCCAATCCTTCCCGCTGTGCGAACGGTTCCAAACGCTTGCCATAGATCATAGCGCTGTTCACCAGGCTATAGTGTGTCAGCACTGCCCCTTTCGGAAAGCCTGTCGTGCCAGAGGTATACATCAGAATGGCCGGATCTGCTGGCGTGACCGAAGCTTGCCGCTCGGCTAACGCAGCATTGCTTACCGGCGTGCCAGCCGCGACCACCTCACGCAAAAGCGTGGGTCTCCAGCCCTCCTGCTCGAGCAAGCCTGACGGAGGCATGCCCATCAGACTGACATAGCTAAGCCTGGGAAGCCGCTCGCTCGTCACCTCGCCGTTATGTGGACCGGGCGTGGTGAGTGCGCGGAGAGTCGTCAGGTGATCGTAATTGCGTACCCGCGCCATGA
>WNFX01012308.1_pt1 | contig 11586 bp, 6 predicted proteins | sample 5400111 | NCBI WGS metagenome assembly WNFX01 (sample SAMN13153363, study PRJNA577476) | soil metagenome | isolation source: 40 cm soil or saprolite under grassland replicate 1 | place: USA:California | collected 2016-06-15
CAGACGCGACGGAGAGTTCTCCAAGATTGTGAAAAACTACGGACATCAGCGGAATATCGCCGGTGCGTTCCGCGAGACTGAATGAGCGGTGAAGGAATGACTGGGCCAGTGCGTATTCGGCCTTCTTCAAATGCAGAAAGCCAATGTTGTTAGATACATGCGCGATCTCGCGTTGACGGTCGTAGCGCTCATAGATTGCTAATGCCCTATGCTGGTGCTGCAGGGCCTCGTTACGTTGACCAATGGCGTTGGCTATAGCACCCAGTAAAGCATGCGTGCGCCCAAGATCAACCGGGTCTCCTAGCAAGGTGCGTCTTATGCGTGTCAAATTGGACGCATCGGGCATTTCGCCTTTCGCAAACTCCGCAGCATTACCGTGCGGTAGACTCTCCTCAAACAAACTCAATGACTCTCGGGCAGCGTTGAGCGCCTCTTCGTAGTTACCCTGCTGCCAGAAGATACTGCTCTGCTGAAAGAGTAACCTTGCCCTCGCAGGACCTGTGAAAATACCCGCGTTCCGTAACACTTGTTCACCATGTTCGCAACACTGACGCGTACGCGCAGCATCGCCCGTGAAACGCCAGGTCCAGCCAATCTCGCTCCATAGAAGAGCCTCTATTTGCGCTTCCTCCTGGGCCTCTTCAGCGGAATTGAGAGTGCGTGAGTCATCGCGCACTTCCAATACACGCTCAAAGAGATGGCGCGCCTCCTTGAAGTTTCCCTGAATCCTGGTGCATTCAGCCAGGCGTTCCAGCATGAAAGCCAGGTGCAATCGATCCTGTTGCTGATACGGTTGACTCGCCTGGGCTTTCTCGACCTGTTCCACTGCCAGGCGATAATGCTGCTCGGCCTCAGTATATGCAGATAACCTATACGCGTGATTGCCCGCCAGTTCTGCATAGCTGGCAATCTGCACTGCATCAGCACCCCCCTCAACGAGATGCCGTGTGATGGTAGCGGCCTGTTCGCCCTGCCTTGTCGTGTAAACCTGCTGTAGCACCTCTGCAGCGCGCCTGTGCAGCCTGGCACGACGAGTAGAAGAAAGCTGATTGTAGAGATGACCGGCTAACAGGGGATGCCAGAAGTGGTAGGTGATACGCGTGCCTGTCCCCTCTTCCGTTAAGACGCCAGATCGTATCGCCTCTTCGAGCAGGTCGAATAAGACATCTTCATCAGGGCTTGTGCTACCCGCAACCATAGCAGAAATCAGGTGAAACCCGAAAGAACCGCCTAATACTGCCGCTTTGCTCAGGAGTTGCTGGCATGCTGTACTGAGCTTGTTCAAGCGCTGGTTAAGAGCGGCAGTGACTGTGACTGGTAAAGCTTCGCGTGGTGACTGCTGCATTCCTCTACTGGTTGCCATCATCCCCATATCATCAATTCTGAATGAGTGTGCGAGTTCTTCCGCAAAGAACGGGTTGCCGGCGGCCTGCGTCTGGATGCGCTGTACCATTTCTGGTGGAAGATGAGCCACCAGAGTGCCAACCTGATCATCCGTGAGGGGCTGCACGTGAAGGGTCTCCACGGCATGTTCGCGCTGCATATGAGCCAGGAGCGAGCGCAAGGGATGTTTGGAGGTCAGTTCGTTTTCGCGGCATGTCAACAGCAATACAATCGGATGACCCAGCAGGCGACGCGCAAGATAACCCAACAGCTCACAACTGCTCGCGTCTGCCCATTGCACATCATCCAGTACTATCATCAGTGGTGTCCTCGTGCTAATTGTCGCCAGCAACTCAAACACAGCCTCCCACAGGTAGGGGCCCGATTTATCGCGCCCCCCCTCGCGACCCTTATCACCACCTCCTGCTTCCCCACCCTTCCTATTCCACTCCACCAATTCACGCATTTCCGGCAGCAGCGCCTCGAGTGGTTCAAATATATGCGTACGCTCAGCCAGGTCTTGCTCCTGCCAGAGATGTAAGGTGATCATCCTGCGCAGCGCATCAGTCCAGATCCGGTAGGGAATGCCGCTCTCCTGGGCATAGACATAACCCCAGACCACTGCCCAACTGCGCTGTTGCCCCTCACGTGCCGTCTCCTCGGCGAGGCGCGTTTTCCCTATACCTGCCTCACCCATCAGCACCATACATTGCGGATGCTGCGTTTCAAGCATCGCGGCAGCAGTACTCGCCGTCTTCTTTTGGCCGTCAGCGCGAATGTGCCCGAATGCCCCAGTAGAAACGAGCAACTGTCGCAAAATATGCAATTCATGTTCACGTCCCACCAACGTGCTTTGATTGCTGCGCCCAATCTGCACTCCTTGCGGTATTGTCGCCACTTCCCCATCCCCTCGTAACACCATTTCATACACCGCCTGTGTCTCCAACGAAGGTTCCCTTTTATACCCCTCCCGCAACACTGTCGCCAGTCGCTGATACACACGCAACGCTTCCCCACGCCGCTTCGCATGCAAAAGTGCCATCATCAGCCGTCGTACCCGCTCCTCATTGCTGGGTTCAAGCGCCAGCAACTGATCCAGCTCATCGATCTCACTGGACAGGGATTTGCTTGCATGTCGCATATCTGCTAATTGCAGTGCCGCAGGGTCTGTTATCGTAGCGGGTGATTTTTGTGAGTTGGGAACCTGGACGCCGGCTGGAAGATTTTTGCCGATATACGTACGAATAGTGCGCCCATCGACAACCTGGTAGGAGTACCAGTAGGGGCCATGGCCTATCCCCTGCTGGCATTTGCGACAGCGAGGCTTTCCACAGAAGTTGATTTGTTGGCGATAGGTGACCTTATCGTCCATCTTCTCACCGGCTCCTTTGTTTACATCCCCGGGCACCGAACAGGGAGTAACCTGCATTACAGGTGTTACTTGCATCATATGAGGTTCAATGGATGTGTCAGATGGTGTCATTATATCGCCTCTGTCAATCATAGCCACTCCTCAAACAAAATCAAAACGCCCACCCTCGCGGATGAGCGTTTGCCTGCATGCATCCTGCAATCTTAATCATAATGTGACATGTTACGCTTTCCTTTCATAAGTGAAACTAAGTGAACGCTCTTTGTTTTTGCTCTAAAAGCCTGGCTTGCCAATCAGAAGTAACGAAACCCAACCCATAGGCAGAGCAACTATGAAGAGCAGTCAGCCGTAAGTTGACATATTACAAGGTCCATACTAGAGGTTTGTAGATCACTCTTCCTCAACACAGAAAAGTAACAGGCGTAGAGTGATTTAGTGACGGTTTAGAACATTAGAGGTATACGCAATAGCATGAAACAGATTTGGAGTAGAAGCATGAAGAACGAAAAGAGTAGCAATAATTAGAGATAGAAGGACGAGTACTAAGATCAAGATCTGCGTTTTGCTCATGCGAAGTGCTATGCCCATGCTATGTGCTCCTTCCCTTTCCCGTTGGGAGATTATTTGGAAAGCAGATTTACATCCTGCTTCCATAACAATAAGTTCTTGTATATTACTTATAAGTTTTTTTAGTCAAAAATGTGCCCTTTAAACACCTTGTTTTGGGGATGCAGGCCATTAGACACTGGAATGGATGTCCTAAATTTGGATGGAGGTCTCATTTTTGGATGGACATCGCAGGATTTTTGGACGCCCAACAAGAAAAAACAGGATATCTATCATGGATATCCTGCAAAAATTTTATTAGTCTGGGTGTTGCTCTCTATGCCTCTTATGAGAATCACATCAACGTGCTTGCCTGGAGCTCTTGTGTGTCGGTGTAAGCACTGGTATTGTATACTTGGCGAGAATGCGTTCAACTACCTGGAGATCAAGGACGGCGTTACATTCACTAAATGCCTGGCTTGCATCTTGCAGGTATTTCAGCCCCTGCTCGTAGCTGCTTTCGCCTGTGCTATGCTGTTCTAGCAATGCCACACCATAGCTCTGCAAGGTGCGCGCCCATTCCAGGCGCATACCACAATTATGAAACGTCTCTATCGCTTGCCTGAAATACTCATCTGCTTGTTCCTGCTGACCCATCGTCGTGAGGATACTGCCCATGAGACGCTGAGCACATGCCAACAGCCAGGTCTGCTCATAGCGACGAGCATCTTCCATAGCCTGGATTGTCTGTTGCTGGGCTATTTCGTTTTCTTGCTGGGCTATTTCGTTTTCTCCCAGTAATAACGAAACTTGTGCCAATGCCAGTTGTCCATCAGTTCTTGTTTCTGCTTCCAACCCCTCAAGGGAAAGCGCGCGTTGCAGAGTGCTTCCAGCCCGTCGTAGTAGATTTGCTTTAGAGGAGCGAGTTGGTCGTTTTATCGTTTCTCGCATATCACTGTCGTTCTCTTGAATGACGAGAGCCTGGGCAATGCGTAATTGTCCCAGTTCAACAAGGGCTATACCAATACAAGGAATAAAGCTCATAGCTCGACTGATCGTCAGTGCCCTGTGTAGAGATAACTTTGCCTCATTAACCCTCCCTTGATCTTGCAAAATGGGAGCCTGATAGCCTTGCCACAGGCTTATATACACGGGGTCATTTACTTGCTCAGCCAATACAAGCGCTTGATTAAAGTGCACTTCAGCCTCTGGTAGATCGCCAAAACGAGTTGCCAGGATTCCAAGGTTGCCAAACGCTACTGACATGATTGAGGCATCGCCAATCCGCTCAGCAATGCTCAAAGAGCGGCGTAAGGCGGCCTGCGCCAAAGCATGTTCACCTTTCCTTAGATGCACATCACCTATATCGCCACAGACAAGCGCAATTTCTCGCTGCCGGTCATACTGCTCAAAAATCGTCAGTGCGGTGTTTAGATGATCTAATGCGCTTGAACTTTGACCTATAGTAGCTGCGACTTTACCCAGCAGAGTATGAGTTTGCCCTAGATCCACAGGATCACCTTCAAGTGTACGTCTCGTAGCTGTTGAGTGAAAGGCATTGGTGGCCGCACGATTTTGCTGTCGGAGCACATTTTCGAAGATACTTAGTGCATGGTGTGCAGTTTGACGAGCTTCCTCGAAGCTTCCTTCTTGCCAGAGTACGTAACTTTGTCGCAAATGAAGATTTGCCCACGTTGGACCAACTGCAACCTTTGCTTCGCGAAGCACCTGTTCACCACGACCATAACATTGCTGCGCATGGACATTATCACCTGCATCATACCAGGTCCTACCAATTTCACACCAGAGCAAAGCTTCGATTTGTGCTTCGTATTGAGGATCAAAGTGTGAAGCAGCTAGACGATACTGGTTATGTACTTCCAAAGCTTGCTCAAAATAGCGACGAGCCTCTGGGTAATTTCCCTGAACTCTTGTGCATTCTCCGAGCCGCTCCAGGAGATCAGCAAGGTGCAGATGCTCGTCAAGACTGGCTACAGCAGGAAGTGTCCCTACATGCTCAACAGCAAGCCGATAGTGCTGTACTGCCTCTGGATAAGCCGACAACGCATACGCACGATCACCTGCCAATTCTGCATAGTGAGCGATCTGAGGAGAATCCGCCCCACCATTTACGAGGTGGTAGGCGATTGAGGCGGCTCCCTCCTCTTCCCGTCCCTGGTAGGTCTGTCGCAGGACTTCCGCTGCCCTGCGGTGAAGACTGCCACGCCTGCCCGCAGATAGGCCGTCGTAGAGGTAGCTGACTAACAGGGGGTGCCAGAAGTGGTAGGTGATGCGTGTGCCGCTGCCCTCTTCTGTGAGCATACCGGCTTGTAGCGCCTCCTCCAGCAGATCGAGGATGGTGTCTTCGTCGGCATCAGGGCCACCCGCTTCCATTAAGTGGATCGTGTTGAACTCGAATGAGCCGCCGAGAACGGCAGCCCTGATCAGGAGACGCTGACAGGCACCGCTAATCCTGCCCATGCGCAGATCGAGTACGGCAGAGATGGTATCTGGCAAGGTTGCGGGTAAGTGCATACGGTCGGTTGAGCCAGCACTATCTTGAGCCTCCGCATTGGGCGTAATAAATTGCGCCCCTACGCCGCGTGCCAATTCTTCAGCGAAAAAGGGGTTACCAGCGGCACGGGTCTGGATATGCTGTACCATAGGCTCCGGTAGATGAGAGACCAGGTCGTGGATCTGCTCATCGGTGAGTCGCTGGATAGTCAGGGTTTCAACAGCTTGTTCGCGCTGTAAATCAATCAGTACAGGACGCAAGGGATGGTTGGCGGGAAGTTCGATCTCACGGCAGGTGCCTACGATCATCACACGTTGGCCGCGCAGTTGACGTACCAGGTAGGCGAGCAGTTCGCAACTACTGCTATCGGCCCACTGCAGGTCATCGAGCACGATGAAAAGGGGAGTGTTCTCGCTGATTGTGGTCAGCAATGCGCGAGCGGCTTCCCATAGACGCAGTTGCTCCTGTTCTGGCGGCGTTGGCGAGGAAGGCGCTATTCGCGGCAGCAAGTCATGTAGTTCAGGCAACAAGACTTCGAGCGCCTGGTAGATCAAGGGACGCCTCGCAACCTCCTGGCGCTGCCAGAGACCCTGGGTCATGGCCTTACGTAGAATCTCGACCCACACCCGGTAGGGGATGCTACTTTCCTGTGCATAGGCCCGGCTCCAGGCGATGGTCCAACCGCGTCGTTTCCCTTCGCGTCCCGTCTCTTCGGCAAGGCGGGTTTTGCCGATGCCTACATCTCCCATTAACAGAACGCATTGGATAGGACGCTGTGTATCGAGCGAGAGGTTTGACGCTTTCCTCTGGCCTACTAGCTTCGCGCGCCGTGCCTGTTGGATTGCGAGTAAGTGACGATGCAGGACCGCCAGTTCATGCTCGCGTCCAACCAGTGGACTCTGGTTGCTGCGTCCAACCTGTAGATAAGCGCGGGAATCGACAGGCTGCGTATCCGGCGTCTGGGTTTCCACCGGCGAAACATCTGAGGACATGCCCGCTGGTGCGTGAGCGGCCGGGTCTTCTCCGCGCTGAGCAGCATCATAAAGGGCGCGTGTTTCTGGCAGAGGCGCTATTTTATACTCCTGCCTCAGCAAGGCCGCGAAGCGCTGGTACATGCGTAGCGCCTCCGCGCGCCGACCTGATTGCGTAAGCAAAATGATCAGGCGCTGCACAGCGGCTTCATTGGTGGGATCAACTGCCAGCAGTCGATCTAAGATGTCAATGGCGCCAGGCAGGGCCTCTCGCGCAATACGTAGATCAGCCAGCTCTAACAGTAGACCGATCCAACTGCGCTGAAGCGCCTCACGCCTTGTCTGTATCCAGGGAATATCGCGCTCCTCCGGCAGGTAATCCCCACCGTAAAGCAGCATAGCCTCTTCCAGTAGCTGCTCAGTCTGTCCGGGGTCGCCTGTGGTCCGTGCCTGGCCGAGCAGGGAGTCGAAGGCGCTGGCATCAATCCATAGCCGTGCCTGGTCGGCAAGCACAAGCGTCGCGTGCTGCGTGAGCAATAAGTCTGAGGTGGCGGGCCGGCTGCGTCCCGGTTCCAATAGACGGCGCAGGCTGTACACGGCGCGATCCAGGCGGTGGGTGGCAATCTCAAAATCTAGATCTGGCCAGAGCATTTCGATGGCCTGCTCGCGCCCCAGCTTCCGTCCGGGACTGCTGATGAGGCATTGCAGTAAGGAGCGGACGCGTTGGTGCTGCATCGAGGCATCAGTAACCAGCTGCCATTGTTGCTGCTCGTCTCTGTACTCCAGGCGGAACTGCCCCAGTGCATAGAGGCGTACCACAACTCCAGGCAGTTCCGGGACTTGCACAGGCTCTCGCATTTCTCCCGCAGCCATTTGCATCTCGGCAGGGGGATGTTTGCCCACGTAGGTGCGAATTGTGCGCCCATTGACAGTCTGGTATGCGTACCAGTAGGGGCCATGCCCTATGCCCTCGCGGCATCTTCGGCAGCGGGGTTTGCCACAGTAGCTGACCTGCTGGTGGTAGGTGATCTTGCCGCCATTCATCTCACCTCTCCTTTGTATATCGCCTCTGACGGAGCACGCACAAGTGATTAACTCGTATATGCCGACCGAACCGAAACAAAAAAAGCAAACTAGCGTTCAGCCAGAGGCTGAACCATTATATCAAAATGTGTCAACTTAAAAAACTCGTGAAAAGACAGGAATTCTCGAATAATTAGAAGACTGGTATAAGACATCCATTTTTTAAGGTCCGGGTGGTGTGGAAAAAGGGCTGTGTATCCCCTGCGCTGGAAGCAACATGGGAGATCATGAGAAGCCCTTCAGAGTACACTCTAACCATTCCATGACCAAAAGTAATAGCTAGAGGGGGTAAGTACATCGACTATGAATTACAATGTCCAAACACAGGAAAGACCTGAGACTTCACAGGTAGTCGCCCTTTCGCCAGAGGAGCAGCAGGTCGGTCTCGAAAGACGGGTCACCTATTTATCTTCTATAATGCACCTTCCTTCTAGTGACTCCGCGAGGCTCTATAGTGAAGAGATTTCGCGCGTAGACTTGCTTTCCGCGGAGGGGGTAATTAGCCTGGCACAGCGTATAGAAGGTGGTCGAGCTGCATCGGCCGATCTCGAGCAGACAGAGCACAAGGAACGTATCAAGGAGGGGGAAAAGGCTAAACGCCAGCTCATCGAAGCCAACCTGCGCCTGGTTATTCACATTGCCAGGAAATACAGGGGACTGAATGTAGATTTGATGGACCTGATTCAGGAGGGTAACCTCGGACTGATCCACGCCGTCGAGAAGTTTGATTACAGGAAGGGATTCAAGTTCAGCACATACGCCACGTGGTGGATTCGCCAGTACATTATGCGGGCGCTTACGGAGCAGGCGCGTATCATCCGGGTGCCTCTGCACAAGGTGGAGCAGATGAAGCAACTGAGCCGTGTCCAGCGACGCTTGCAACAAGGATTAGTGGGTGAACCCACATTGGAAGACCTGGCAGGGCACATGGATTTGAGTGTCCAACAGGTTATTGAACTCTTGATAATGAACCAGACTCAGGAGCCGCTCAGCCTGGACACACGCCGTAGAGTCGGGGAGGACGAACTACCACTCAGCGACTTGATCGAGGACGATTCGGTCTATTCGCCTGAGCGGGTGGTCATAACCCAAACCCTCGAAATCCAGATTCGAGACCTGCTTGCAAGCCTCACACCTCGCGAGCGCCAGGTTATCAAACTCCGCTATGGCTTGGATGGTGTCCATGAACATACTTTGCAGGAGGCAGGTAGAAAGCTCGGTTTGAGTCACGAAGCGGTACGCCAGCTGGAAAGCCGGGCTTTACACAAACTCGATCCCTTGAGTCGCAAACGCAAATTGGATGAGTATTTAGAGTGAGTCACTACGATGATGATGTTGATCAGTGAGTAGCAGTGTGGGTGCTCACTACCTGCTCCAGGGCGACCGCTCTACACCGCGAGGGTGAAGTGGTCGCCCTGTGTTCACAAGCAATCGAACATCCCCGGTAACTAAAAATCTAACATCAAACCCGCACCACAATCACACTAATATTATCTGCTCCTCCACCTTCTAAAGCAGCCTTGACAAGGGCCGCACTCGCCCGCGGTGGGTCAAGCGCGTACTTCTTCAATATGCGCTCGATTTCCTTGTCGCGTACCATTTCCCACAATCCATCTGAACACAGCACCAGAAAATCTCCCGTATGTATAGCGGCCGTGAACCAATCAACTTTCACGGCATCCTTGTCTCCAAGGCCCCTGTATACTTTATTGCGGTCAGGGTGAGTATAGACTTCGTCGCGGGAGATTGCTCCGGCCTCAACCAGACGAGCTACCAGGGAATGATCGCGTGTCACTTGCGACAGTTGCCCTTCGCGTCCGCGATAGATGTACGTGCGGCTATCTCCCACATTCACAATGTAGACGCTACCGTCAAACACCAGGGCAGCGGTGATCGTCGTGCCCATCTCGGCTCCGCTTTGTTGACTGCTTTCATGCACTGCCTGATTTGCCCATTGTACTCCCTCGACAAGCGTCTCTACCAGGAAATCGTCAGTTATGTGATCACTACCGATGATATCCGGTACAACCGCTTGCGTCATACATCGAATGGCCAGGTGGCTGGCCTCTCGTCCGTGAGAATGCCCCCCCATACCATCGGCCACCACGTACAGGTCGAGTGGCAAGAGGCGTCCATTGTGCGTGCATGTGCTGTGTAAGGTAACCAGGCTATCCTCATTTGGCTTGAACCTGCGTGCAATACCAGCGTCCCACCCGATCCCCACATTTTCTGTCCTCAAGACCGCCGCATCCATTTCCTGCATCTTTCTGGCTTTCACAAGGGTAGAAGTAGGAGCTTTCTGTGTTTCTGCTCGAGCGTCTGCGGAGGGTTCTACAAAGGCTTTTGCCGGATTGAAGAATTGCGTTGTAGTACGCTTTCTTTCACCATTATGGTTCGATCGCGTTGGCTCCCAACCGGTCTTCGTTACTTGCTGTTTGTGCTGAATACTTTTGTTACGCCCCCACCGCAATATCATAGCCATCCCTGCCCCCAGGAACACGCCCCAGAGAGCTAACCATGTCAGTGATAACGCGACGAGCGCCCCCAGGGATAGCCCTATTTGAGGTCCCCGCGCATTGAACAAGTGAGGGAGATGTGGAGTCGCCTGTAGCAGGAGCAGCCATGCCTTTGGAGGAAAACCGCCTGAGGTCCTCAAGAGCAGCAAGATACCGCTTATTATGCCCAACCAGCTTAAACACCTTACCCATAAGTGGATATCGTAGGTAATTCCGTACTGCTTCATTACCTCCGAGACGAATTTTGTACCGCCGACCACACGTTTTTGTTTCACAAGCCGGTCTCCGTGAATGAAGTGATAGTAGCCGTCGTTCCATTCTGTACAACCAGGCGCATACCGTCATACCCCGACTGTAAATCTCTATCGGTCACCGTCAGCATCCAGGATTGAGGTTCCACCTGACCTGTTGGCCACACGCTGGCTAAAAGCACCTGCCCCACTGCGCGACAGCGGAAGGTATACGACGCTCCGTCTTTTACTGGGAACGCTACAGTTTTTAATTCTGTCACCACCCCCGCTACTTTTTTGAGCATTATCAGTTGACCACCGCCAAGAAACACCTTATACAGGTTGTTTGCATCCGTCCAGCGCAAGACCGCACCCAAACTTGACGACGTGTAATTGGTCAATGAGCCGCTGAACACGACTTCTGAGTTCACAGCGACAGGGCCTAAAATAGCATCAAAGACACCACTGCCGTTCGTGACCTGCCCTGTATGGTTCACAATCGCGAAGCTCTGCGAATTCTTTGCGTCTCCGCTCCAGGCCAACCCATTGGAAGAGATGCCCCAGAACACCTGGTTTGCACGCTGAAACATGTCCTGGGCCAGGATATCTTTAGCTTGCAGCGTCAAAACGCTTGCCGGCGTTGGTACTGTTAATTTTGTCGCGGTCGCTACGCGTGTCGGAATAGCCACATGCGTGGGAGCGGCTGATTTGATCTTTATCACGGGCAAGGTCAGGGAAGCCTGTATTTCTGCTGAGAAACGCACTGCCAGGATATCGATCAGAAGGATGAAACCAAGCAAAAGCAAGCCAATCCTGGCAGTGCGAAGAGAAACACGCCTGTTCGTAAATAAACTTCGGTGCTGTGTATGCATGTAAAATTCTTATTGCTCTCTTTCCATAACTTCAACATAGAGACTGCAGATAACCTGGTTAGCTACGCCTTCGCCGACATATGTGGCAAGAGCATCCT
>WNFX01021385.1_pt1 | contig 11586 bp, 11 predicted proteins | sample 5400111 | NCBI WGS metagenome assembly WNFX01 (sample SAMN13153363, study PRJNA577476) | soil metagenome | isolation source: 40 cm soil or saprolite under grassland replicate 1 | place: USA:California | collected 2016-06-15
CCAAGCCACAGCTGCCGGTCATCGACGAGGTCGTCGCGACCGTCCTGTCGCAGCACACCTCGGACGTCAACTCCGAGCGGGCGTTCGCCCGGCTGAAGGAGAGGTTCCCCACCTGGGAGCAGGTCGCGGACGCGCCCGTCGAGGAGGTGGCCGAGGCGATCCGCTGCGGCGGCATCGCCGACCAGAAGGCGCGCCGCATCCAGCAGATCCTGGCCGCCATCGAGGAACGCGAGGGCCGCATCGACCTCGGCCGCCTGGCTGATCTCGACGATGCCGCAGCTGAGGCCTATCTCCTCTCCCTGCCCGGAGTGGGGCCGAAGACTGCCGCGTGCGTGCTCGTCTTCTCCATGGGTCGGGCCGCGTTCCCCATCGACACCCACGTCCACCGCGTCGCCACCAGGCTGGGGTGGATCCCGGCGAACACGACCGCGGACAAGGCGCACCTGCTCCTCGCGCCGCGGGTGCCGCCCGACATCCGGTACGACCTGCACCTCGCGATGATCACCCACGGGCGCACGACCTGCCGGGCGCAGCGGCCGCACTGCGGCGCATGCATCCTGCGCGACCTGTGCTCGTACGGTTCGGCCGCCGGGAACGGGCGCGGCTAGGCCTGGCCGAGCGTATTCCTGATCAGGTCGGCGAGCCCGGCAGGCCAGATGGTCTCCCCGGTCGCGTCCAGTTCCGCCAGCGTCCACCATCGCCACTCGGCGATGCCATCGGCGGCGTGCATGGCATCGACACCACGGATCTCCCGGCAGGCCTGGCCGGTCCGGGCCAGGTACAGACGCTCACGCTGGCGCACCAACCGGCCCCCGTACTCCATGGTCAGCGTCCGCCGGGCCAGCGCGATGTCAGCGACAAACTGGCCTGGACCGGCACCACCATTGCCTCCGCCGGTGACGTGCATGTCTAGCGCGCGGCCCTCATGCGGCGGCGCGTGGTGCCGCAGCGACGGTGCGCACTATACGCCCAACAAGCCCGCGGACGTGCTCGCACGTTTTCTGCCTGCGAACATGGACGGGTGAGCGTTACCCGGCTTGTTACGCCCGGCGATGCCCCGGCCCTGGCCGAGCTGGTCCGCGTCAACCGCGACTTCCTCGCCCCGTGGGAGCCGGTCCGCAGTGAGGACTATTTCACGGTCGGCGGCCAGCGTGCGATTATCGGGGACGCGCTGGCGCGGTACAAGCAAGGATCGGCCCTTCCTCACGTAATCCTCGACCGCACCGGCCGCGTGGTGGGCCGCATCACGCTCAACGGCATCGTGCGTGGCCCGTTCCAGTCGTGCAGCATGGGCTACTGGGTGAGCGCAAGCGACAACGGCCGGGGCCTGGCCACCGCGGCCGTGCGCGAGATCATCGGCGTGGCCTTTGGGGAGCTGCGACTGCACCGGATCCAGGCAGAAACCCTGCTGCACAACGTCAGGTCCCAGCGCGTGCTGGAGCGGGGCGGCTTCGTCCGCATCGGGATGGCGCCGGCCTACCTCAACATCGCCGGCACCTGGCAGGACCACATCCTGTACCAGGTGGTGAACACCACTCCCGCCTGACCCGCCCGCGTCAGGAGGCGCCGCATGAGCGCCGCGCGGGCACCGGGTCAGCGCTTTTCGGGGGGCCGGGGACTGGGCCCGCACCCGCGGCTGCGAATGGCTCGCGATCGAAACCCAGAACGTCAACGCGGCGGCCTGCCACTTCTACCAGAAGATGGGCCGCACCCTGGGCGCCATTGACCGGTTCGCCTATCCCGGGCTGCCGGGTGAGGCGCAGCTGTGATGGCGGGCGCTGGCCAGCGATGGCCTTTCCGCGTTAGCGTGCATGCTGCCCCGCAGAGACCTGTAGCCAGCGGCAGCTGTTATGCCTAGTGTTTTCGGTGACGGCGGAAAGCTGGCCAGGATCACCGAGGCGGAGGCCCGATGATGAACGGCGCGAACAGCGCGGGGGCCGGCCGGCCCGGCCGCGGCAGAGTTCTCACCTGGCGTCAGCGCAAGATACTCCGGGCCATCGACGACCACGTGGCGGTTAAGGGCTGCTCGCCCAGCAACCGTGAAATCGCTGAAGCGGCGGACCTGAAAAGCGCGTCCAGCGTCAACCACCACCTGAAGCAATTGAAGGCCGCGGGTTTCGTGACCTACGACGAGGGATCCCCGCGCACGGTCAGGGTGCTGTGGCCCGGCAAGCGAGCCGGCGGGCCGACCCAAGAGGCCGGCGAAACGCCGGGAGATACCCCGCCGGAGGCCGGGCAGGAGCCTGGGGATATGCGCTCGCACAAGGTGGTCTGGGTGCCGATTGTGGGGCAGGTCGCGGGGGGCAACCCGATCCCGCCCCTGGAGTCGGTTGAGGAGCGCTTCCCGCTGCCCAGGGAGGTGGTCGGCGCGGAAGAGGGCCTCTTCATCCTTAAGGTCGTCGGCGCTTCCATGACCGGCGCCGGGATCTTCTCCGGCGATTGGGTAGTGGTGCGCGAGCTGTTCGACAAGCCCAATGACCTGCGGATACGAAAAACGTCAGTAACGCTCGCGGATGGCCGGGAGCTGATGTACTTCGGTGCCATCCCCGAGCGGCCGGCCGACTACCCCGACCGGCGGCAGCTGGCCGCGGTCCATGTCCAGTCACAGGCCCGCTGGGACCGGCTGCTCGGCGAGTGGGTGGTCATCGCCAGCCACCGCCAGGGCCGGACCTTCCGGCCCGCCGACGACCAGTGCCCGCTGTGCCCCTCGACGGCGGGCAGCCGCACCGAGATCCCGGCCCCGGAATATGAGGTGGTCGTCTTCGAGAACCGCTTTCCCACCCTCAAGACCGCGCAGACGGATACCGGCAGCGGCGATGACGGTGACTCGGCCGCGGAGAATCCGGTGGTGGGCCCGCCGGCGACCGGCCCGGGCCGCCTGCTGGCCAGCCGGCCGGCCGCCGGCCGGTGCGAGGTCGTCTGCTTCAGCCAGCATCACACCGCCTCCTTCGCCGACCTGAGCGCCGGCCAGGCGGCGACCGTCATGGCGGCCTGGGCCGACCGCTCGGCGGAGCTGGCGCGGCTGCCCGGCGTGGAGCAGGTGTACTGCTTCGAGAACCGCGGCGCGGAGATCGGGGTGACGCTCTCGCATCCGCATGGGCAGATCTACGCCTACCCGTACATCACTCCGCGCACCGACCGCATGCTGGCCTCCTGCGCCAGCTACCGGCGCGAAACCGGCAGCAACCTGTTCGACGACCTCCTGGCCGCCGAGGAGGCGGACTCGTCGCGGATCGTGCTGCGGGGCAGCCACTGGACGGCGTTCGTGCCCTACGCCGCCCACTGGCCGTACGAGGTCCACCTGTACCCACGCCGCCGGGTGCCCGGCCTGGTGGCGCTGGCGGGCGCGGCGAGAGCCGAATTCTGCGAGCTCTACCTCGACCTGCTGCGCCGGTTCGACCGGCTCTTCGACCGCCCGGCGCCCTACATCTCGGCCTGGCATCAGGCGCCGGTCCGCCGCGGCGCCGACGATTTCGCCCTGCACCTGGAGCTGTTCACCGTCAGGCGCGCGCCGGGCAAGCTGAAGTACCTGGCCGGGTCGGAGTCGGGCATGGGCGCATTCGCCAACGACATCACCCCTGAGGCCGCGGCGGGCCGCCTGCGCCAGCTCGGCTGACGCAGGCGGCCCGGACCGGGGCGCGCCTACGCTTCCTGGCCCGGCTGGTCGTCGCCGCCGAACGCCACCTGCAGGGTACGTTCGTCGGCGCCGCGCACGAGCTTCAGCTCGATGGTGCCGCGCGCCGCCTGGAGCGCGTCGAACAGATCGTCGGCGGTGTGTACCGGCTGGCCCGCGGCCGCCACGATCAGGTCACCCTGAGCGAGACCGGCCCGGGCCGCCGGGCTGTCCTCGGCCACCTCGCGGATGAGCAGGCCCTCGGTGTCGGGCAGGCCGACCGCGCGCCGGAGCCGCCTGGCGACGTAGCCGGGAGCGATGGTGACGCCAAGCCGTGGCGATACCGCCGACTCCCCGCGGGCGAGCGCATCGGTCCGGCCCCGCAGCGCCTCGTCGGCGGGTATGGCCAGGTAGAAGCCCTCACCGAGGCGGTTCGTGTTGATCCCGAGCAGGTGCCCGCCGGCGTCGAGGACCGGGCCGCCCGACGAACCGGGCAGCAGCGGAGCGGTGTGCTCGAGGCTGCCGGTGATCCGCCGGCCGCGGGGACCGCGGAAGGTCCGCTCGATGCCAGAGACGAACCCGAACGTCACCCGCAGCCCGCGCCCGCCCGGGTTGGACAGGGCGAACACCGGCGTCCCGACCCCGGGAGCGGTGCCGTCCGCCCAGGGCAGCGCCGGGGCCCCGCCGGTGTCGACGTCAACGACGGCCAGGTCGGCGTCGATGTCATGCCCGGCCACGGTCCCCTCGGCGGTGCGCCCGTCCGCGAAGGTGACCGTCACCTGATCGCCGCGCACGTTGTGCGCGTTGGTCAGCACCCGTCCCTCCCCGAGCACGACGCCCGAGCCGACGCCCCACCGCTGCCCGATGCCTACCACCGAGGGACCGGCGCCCTCCGACAGCTGCCTGATGCTTGCCTGAATCTCGTCGAGGATCGTCACCGCGACCCACCTCCAGTAACTAGTAACTTGCAACTTACTATTAACTGGTCGTATGTCAACCCGCTACGATCGGGCCATGGCCGAACCCGAGGATGGCTCGTCACCGCTCGCCGAGGCGCTGGCCAGGGTCGGCGACCGCTGGACATTGCTGGTGGTGGAGGCGCTGCTGGCCGGGCCACGCCGGTTCAACGACCTCCTCGGCCAGATCCCGGGTATCGCCGCGAACATCCTGTCCGAGCGCCTCAGGCGGCTCGAACGCGAGGCGCTGCTGGTGGCCCGGCCCTACTCCGAGCGGCCGCCCCGGGCCGCCTACCAGCTGACCGCGGAGGGCAGGGACCTCGCCGGGGCGCTCCGCCTGCTCGCGCATTGGGGGGCCAGGCACGCCGACCCGACCGGCGCGCCCCGGCACCTCGCGTGCGGCACCCCGATCGAGGCCCGCTGGTACTGCCCGACCTGCGACTGCCTCGTCGACTACGAGCCGCAGCACGCCGAGGTACGCAGCATGTAAGCCCGGGTCAGGTGAAGGCGGCGGCCAGCGGGGCGAGGCGCAGCACGTCCTCGGGGCCGGCCAGGTCGGGGAGCGACACGAACACGGTCTGCACACCGCGCTCGGCCAGCAGCCGGTAGCGGCCGATGTGGTCGTCGGCGGTGCCGGCGTGGTGGCGCTGGGCGAAGGCCGCGGCGGTGGCCCGGCCGCGCAGTTTCTCCACGATCGATGCGGCGTGCTCGCGGTCGCGGCCGATGACCGGGATGTCCAGCACGGTGACTTCGACCTGCGCGGGATCGCGCTCGGCCGCCATGCAGTGCCGGCGCAGGACGGCGAGCTTGCGGTCCAGCGTGCCGGGGTCGGAGGGAAGGTTGCAGCCATCGCCGAGCCTGGCGGCGATGGCCAGCGTGCGCTTCTCGCCGCCACCGCCGACGATGACCGGGATCCGCGACACCGGCCGCGGATAGCAGGTCGTCTCCGGCAGCTGGACCCGCTCACTCCGGTACGCCCTGGTGCCGGGCTGCCACAGGGCGCGGAGCGTCTCGATGGCCGACTCCAGCTCGTCGAGCCTGGCCCGCGCTGGCGGGAACGGCAAGCCGAAACCCGCGTGCTCGCGCGCCCACCAGCCCGCCCCGATGCCGCAGAACGACCGCCCGCCGCTGAGCGCGTCGAGGGTGGCCACGGTCTTGGCCAGGATTCCCGGTGCGCGGAACGTCACGGGCGTCACCAGCGTGCCCAGGCGAAGACCGGGCTCCAGGCCCGCGAGCATCCCCAGCGTCACCCACGGCTCCGGAATCGGCTCCCAGGCGCGGCCCACCTGGGGGATCTGGATCAGGTGGTCCATCAGCGCGATTCCCCGCAAGCCTGCCTCGGCGGCGGCGCGGGCCACCGAGGCCAGCCAGTGCGCCGGGCCGGCCGGGTCCTCACCCCACGGGAATCGCGAGAGCTGCAGCACCAGGCCCATCCGGACCGGGCGCTGGCGCTGCTCGCTCGCCGCGATCTTCGCGCCGGGGGTATGTGAGGGCTCGGGCCGGGCCGTCTGGGCGCTTATCACCAGGTCCCATCCCTCGCCCCCGATCTCCGTGACGGCCCCCCGCATCCGCCGCAGCTGGGCGTCGAGCACCGGCGGGGGCACGGGCCGGTCGCGTGCCCGGTTACGGCGGCGGCACTCCAGCGGATCGGTGCCGACGAGCACCGCGACGGCGGGCATGCCGCTGCCACGGGCGAGCTCCAGATAGCCACGGCGCCGCACCGGGTCGAGGCCCAGCGTGTCCACCACCGCGGTCAGGCCGCGCCGGAGCCGGGCCGCGACTATGTGGTCGAGCAGGGCAAAGGCGTCGGCGGACGCATCCAGGTCGTTCTCGCCGCTGCCGACCAGCGAGCGCAGCCGGTCGGACGAGACCACCTCGTCCGGGCGGTAGCGCTGCGCCGCCCAGAATGACTTTCCCGACCCGGACGGCCCGACCAGCACCACCAGGGCAGGATCGGGAAGCGCCCCACCCGCCGGTTCCGCCGGACCCACGCCCCCAGCTTGGCAGACCCGCACGGCGGTGAGTCCCGCCCGCATCCTTATGCCAAGCCGAAAATACCGAGTTTGTCGCAGTCGGCCGGTTTCTCAGCGGAGTACCGGCGGCCGTCGTACCCTTCGGCTGGGATCGTTCACTTATGGGGAGATAGTTATGGGTTTCTTTTCCCGGCTGCCCGTTCCGCGGGGTATGCGGCGTGCTACGCACCCGGAGCAAGCGGTGGCACAGGCAACAGCGCCGGAGGCCGTCGAGGTGGCTAACGGCGCCCCGCATCCGGCCGGCGGCGCCGGGCCCGTTATGCAGTCCCCGGCGGCGGCCACCATCGAGCCGGCGGCGAACGGCCAAGCCGGCGTCTGGCACCATGGCGAATGCAAGGTCAACCACCGGAGCCCTGAAGCCGCGGCGAAGTGCCGTAACCGCTAGGCTTAAATCTCCGCCAGTTCACCGCCCTTGATCGGCAGCCTGCCCGCAAGCCCGGATCCCCGTGCCTTCGCCTGCCGTCCGTCCCTCCGGCGGCGCACCCTCGTCCGGCTGGCATCGGGGTTGGCGTCCGCCTACGCTGACGATGCCCGGCCCGGTGGCGGGGCCGGCCCGACAGGACAGGAGGGGCCGATGAGTGATCCGGCGGGCCTGTTGCTGTCGGTCCGCGGTGAGGCGCGGCGGATGGTGCCTCCCGACTGCGCCGTGGTGACCGCCGGGATCGCGTGCTGGCGGGGATCGAAGGCGGAGGCGGTGCGGGCCGCTGCCGCGGAACTGGACAGCCTCACCGCCGATCTCGCGGCGCAGGGCGGGGTGGCGCTCGATGCCGGCACCGGGCGGCGCCCGCTGACCTGGTCGGCGCAGTCGGCGACGACGCAGGCGGAGCGCGCCTACGACGACAAGACCGGGCGTCACCAGCTGACCGGGCGGGTGACCGCGGCGGTGGCGGTCGTGATCACGGTGCGGGCCTTCGGGCTGCTGGACGCGCTCGGCGCCGTCCTGGCCGCCCACGAAGCGGTCAGCGTGCACCACGTCGACTGGCAGGGGCAGCGACTACGCCGCCGCGCTCGGGGGGTCGCTGCGGACCGTGGAGCAAATCGCCGACGCCGGCCTGCTCGGCGGCGACAACCCGGAGCACCGGTTCAGCGGCGGCAGGACCGTGTACGCCGCCGCAGCCGGCGGGGAATCCGATGCGCCGTCGCTTGATCCGGTTCCCCAGGAGCTGGTGGCCATCATCGAAGCCCGCTTCACCGCCGGCGGTGTGTCTCTGACCGCGCACCGGCCCCAGGGTCCCGGTTAGCCATCCAGCAGCGACGCGGCCCGCTGGGCGATCTCGTGGTCCTGGATGCTGGTCGCCCCGGACACGGCGACCGCACCGGCCAGCCGGCCGGCGATGAGCAGCGGAACGCCGCCCCCAAACGGCACGAGATCCCGCCGGGCGATCATCCCGTGGAAGAGCTCGGGCTCTTCGCCGAGATCCTCGCGGAGGTTCCGGCCGAACTCCAGCGTGGCCTTCCCGGTCAGGATGACCGTCTGCGTCTTGTCGAAGGCGGTCCGGGCGGACAGGCGGGTCGCGCCGTCCATGCGCGCGAACGCGAGCAGGGCACCTGCCTCGTCAGCCACCGCGACGGAGATCCGCACTTGCAGCCGGCGGGCGTCGCGAAGCGCCTCGTCCGCGATCTGCCGTGCCTGCGTCAGTCCGAGCGAGGGCTGCATGACGTTGGTTCCTTCCGGTTGGCGCCGGGTCCAGATCTGAGCCTGTTTATCCGCGCGGGCGGGCGGGACGCCGCCGCCGTGACCGGGCCTGCGCGATGTGCGCGACGGCCTGCCGCGGGTCCGCGCAGACGGTCACGTGCGCGAGGTCGCTGTCATCGATGACGAGGTGGGTGGCGAACGCCTGCAGGACCGGCTCCCAGCCGGTGCCGAGGAAGACAAGGTCCGCCGCGTCGGGCTCGGTCTGCAACGCAGCCCAGACGGTCGCCGCCTCCGACAGCGTGCCGATCCCGCCGTCGAGGACGACGACGGCATCCGCGGCGAGCAGGTGGGCCAGCCGCTCGGCATAAGTGGTGGACCAGCGCAGCTCGTTGTTCCACTTGTTGGGCGTCAGGTTGACCCAGCCGCGCATGGGCAGGCCGATGACCTTGCCCCCCGCTTCGGCCGCCGCGCGGGAGGCGACCTCCATGAGGCCGCCGTACCCGCCGGTGATCATCGTCCAGCCCCGGGCCGCGATGGCCGCGCCGGTTTGCTCGGCGAGCGCGCAGCGCGGATCGGGCGGCTGGAGCCGGGCCGACCCGACCACCCCGACGCTCAGCGCCGGTGGCGCCACTCCGGGACCGGTGGCGGGCGATCCGGGTTCTCGTGGTTCCTGGCGGGGGGGCTCAGCCGGCGACGAACTGATAGCCACGCACCCCCTTCCGGCGGGACAGGGTGATGATGGCGCCGCACAGCACCCCTTCGGAGTACTCGCTGCCGGGGTTAATGGCCAGGGCCCGGCCGATCTTCGCCTCGCCGCGCGACTCGTGGATGTGCCCGTGCAGGCTCAGCATGGGCTGGTACTTCTCCAGCGCGTCCCGGACCGCGGTGGAGCCGACCCCGGAGATCACCGGCATGCCGCCTTTCATGATCGGGCGGAATTCCCGGTCGAGGAGAACTGCCTGGTCGATGGGCGTGTCCCGCGGCGGCACGTGGAAGTTGAAGATCGCCCGGTCGGTGCTGCCGAGCGGCTCGGCCTGCCTGGCGATGTACGCGGCGAGCTCTTCTTCGGGCAGCTCCCGGGGCGAGTCCCAGGGAGTCTTGTTCGAGTAGCCGACGCTGATCATCGTGAACCCGTCGCCGAGGTCGATCAGCGTGTTCTCCGGGTTGGTCACCACCGCCGAGGAACGCAGGATGTCGTCCACGAAGGCCGGGTCGTCGTTGCCGGGCGCGAAGAAGCACCGGATGCCGCTGCCGGCGAGCCTGTCTTCGGTCAGTTCCAGCCAGCGGCCGAGGGTCTCGTGCATCAGCTTGCCGAAGAGTTCCGTCACCGCGTTCGGGTCGGCCCGGAAGTGCTCCACCTGCTCGGGCGTGGTCTCGTAGGGGTAGAAACCCGCGTCGGCGACCGTCTTGCGGAGCTTGGCCATCCCGTCGTCGGCGACCTCGATCTGGCGGCCGTAGAGGGTGGCCGTGTGCAAGCCCTGGCCGCGGTCCACGATCGGGACGATCATCTTGCCGGTGATGTCACCGCCCATGATGAGGGTGTCGCAGCCGTAGAACTTGGCCGCGTTGAGGAACTTGCGGATGCACACCTCGGAGCCGTGGATGTCGGTAGCGAAATAGATCTTGCGGTCAGCCATGCCGGTGCCTTGCTTCCTCAACGATGTCAGCGGCCGATGTCCTGCCCATCACGCCGGCTCCCCGAGGGTGGCCCGGTGGATGGTGTCGTAGTGCTCGTCCCTGGCCTGCTGGCTCGGGAAGTTGTAGCTGCGCTTGCCGGTCTGCCGCGCGAGGTGGAAGCCGAGCTGCGCCAGCGGCAGGGCCGCCAGCGCCGGGCTGAGCTCCTCCGGCGCGCCGGCGGCCAGCCGCAGGTGCCCGGCCCGCCCCGGCGGTTCGGTGTCGGAGATGACCGTCGCATCGGCCCGGATGAACCGGAGCTCAGACAGGATCTCCCCGGCCCGGTCCTGAGCGGCGCCGGCCGGCGCGACGAGGATCACCGGATCACCGGGCCTGGTGATGAAGTACTCCTCGTGCGCCCACTCCTCGATGTTGGTGGCGACGGCGATCCGCTGCGACGCCTCGAAGAGTTTCGCGGCGCCGAAGCGGGCCGTGGCCTCGTTCGGCCCGGCACCCAGGAAGGTGACGAAGCGCGCGGACGCCATCCGGGCCGCGGCGCCGGACGCCGGGGCGTCGCACCAGTCGAGCGTCCTGGCCGCCTGGCCGGGCAGCTGCCCGCAGGCGCCGCGGATCGCCCCGCCGTCGCCGGTGTGTGAGGTCCGCAGCGCCAGGTCGATGAGCGTGCACAGCATCCCGATGTAGGTGCTGGTGCCCGGGGAGAAGCCGAGCGTGGGCACGTCGACGGGCAGGATCCGGTCGGCGGCCGCCGCCAGCTGGCCGCCGGGGTTGCCGGTCAGCGCGATCACCGGGTGGCCGAATGCGGCCGCCTGGCGGGCGGCCTCGGTGGTGCGGCCGACCCTCCCCGAGAACGAGATCGCCAGGACGGCGCTGGCGGGCGGCAGGTAGCGGACGAGATAGCGGGCCAGGTCCAGCGCGTGCACGGGGTGTACGCGCAGCCGGCTGTGGCGCCGGAACGCCAGCGAGGCGGCGAGCCCCGCGAACGCGGAGTCGCCGCACCCGGTCAGGTATAGGTGCTCGATCCCCCGGCCGGCCAGCCAGCCCGCCAGTTCCTGCACATGCCCGCCGGGATCGGCGAGGCTGCTGGCGATGACATCGGGGATGGTAACGATCTCGCGGTGCATGATGTCGATGCCGTAGCCGTCGTCCTCGGCCTCACCGGGCCGGTCCGCGGTAGAGACGCCGGCCGCCGGGCGGGGACCGGCCGGCTGGGAGCTGGCGGTCACGCCGGGGCCCGCCTTCCCGGATCCCGGGGCTCCCCGGCCGGCGAGCAGGTCGCGGGCGACCGGGCCGAGGTCCAGCAGCCGCAGCGAGCCGGCCGCGCCGATCGCGGCGGCGGCCGTCGCGCAGCCCCGCCGGGCGGCATCGACCACGTCTTCCCCCAGCGCGAGCCCGGCGGCGAACCCGCCGCAGAAGCTGTCGCCGGCGCCGGTGGGATCGGCGACCGTTACCTTGCTGGCCGGCGCGTGCGCGAGTGGCGTGGCCGGCCTCGCCACCAGCGCGCCGTCGCCGCCCATCTTGACCACGACGCATTTCACCCCGGCCGCGGTCAGCTCGCCGGCGGCGCGGGGCGGGTCGTCGTAGCCCACGAGCTCGGCCAGTTCCTCCCGCGAGGGCAGGAACACGTCGACCAGCCGGGCGGCGTCGAGCACGTCGGCGCCCCGCCGCCAGCCCTCGTGCGTGTCCAGCGTGATGGCTGCGCCGCTGGCCCGGTCA
>WNFX01006051.1_pt1 | contig 11583 bp, 9 predicted proteins | sample 5400111 | NCBI WGS metagenome assembly WNFX01 (sample SAMN13153363, study PRJNA577476) | soil metagenome | isolation source: 40 cm soil or saprolite under grassland replicate 1 | place: USA:California | collected 2016-06-15
ACCTCACACAACACAACTATGGTAAGCACGGCCACCTTCGACACGGTGAGCACTCCCTAGCGGACTCCACGAAGCTCAAACAAGTTCAGCGAACCGGGCAGCAGCAGCGTGCAGTTGTCCGGTTCATTTTGTCCTGAAACTGCTCGATCAGCATACCTATACGAGTATGGTCAAAGAGATGCTTTCAGGAGCAGAACTCAGTTCCTTTTTTGAGTGAAAAAACTTATAGCCACTTGCGACGCCGGAAATACCAGACTTGTACTACGGTGATGATCGCCATGAGCAATAGTGTGAGCCAGAATAAGTAGCCATTGTCATGCTCAACCTGGGGCAAATGACCAAAGTTCATGCCGAAGACACCGGTGATGAAAGTAATCGGCATAAAGATAGTAGCAATGATAGTGAGTTGTTTCATCACTTCGTTCAAGCGATTTGAGACGGTCGTAAGGTAGACATCCAGCATGCCACTCATCAGATCACGATATGAATCCAGTATCTCAAATGCGCGAATAAGGTGGTCATGGATATCCGCAAAATAGGGCTCAGCCTTGGCTGGAATCAGCTCGCCTGTGCGTGCCACGAGTGCGTTAGCAACCTCGACCTGTGGACTTAATGTACGGCGCATATGGGCTAACGCGCGCTTTATACGGAAAATACGCACTTGAACTTCGTTTGAAGTATCTGTCACCGTCACGTCTTCCAATTCATCAATCAGGCCATCTATATCATCCAGAACTGGGAAATAGCTATCTGTAAGTGAATCGAGTATGGCATATAGGAGAAACGCCACACCACGACTCATGAGATGCTCTTCGGGATCATTTTTCTTAGCTTCTTCAAGGAGTAGATTCAGCCATGAAAGCGATTCGCGATGTGACGTGATAATAAAGTTCTTAGCAAAGACGATATCCAGTTTGGGCGTATTATCCTCTTCAGTCGTTGTATCGAATACTAATCCATGGACAACAATATAACGGTAGTCGTCGCTTTCGGAGAATTTGGCGCGTTCATGCTCCTCACACATTGTGTGAACGGTAATATGTTGGAGCTTGAACACATTACGGAGCATGCTTTCAGACGGGCTACAGTCTCCCTGGATGTCAAGCCAGACCAGGACTTGAGGGTCATTAAGAGTTTCTCGCAAATTTTCTAATGGCGGATCGATGCTTAGCTTGCCATTTTGCCAGATTATGGTTCGTAGTTGCTGCTTAAGTGATTTTTCTTGTTGTGATATTTGCTGCATTGAATGGACTCCTTCTTGATTTAACAATATGGCCGCCCTGAAGATTACTTTAATGGGCTGATTATACTGGAATAATAGCAGAAACGAAATGCATTCTCCTATTGTGTCGTTTTTCAGACAAGCCAATAGAGTTGTACACCTTCATGCAAATATATTGCTTATTAAAGGAGATGTGTAATCTGAAGAAGACTGGCAGAAGATAGCCTGGATCAAGGCAAAATTAAATGGAGGTCCCCAAACTCGTGCCAGAGGTAGCCTTTACTTAAAGCCTCTTGATAAGTGATTCTCAGGTGCTCAAGTCCGCAAAGAGCTTCAAGCATTGCAAGGTGGGTTGCATAAGGCTCATGTAGCCCAGTCAGCATAGCGTTGACGGAGCGAAGGCCGCGTTGTGGTGTAATCACGAGACTGGTCCAGCCTTCTCCGGGATGAGTTGTTCCATCGATGTCAGTAACAGTTTCGAGCGCTCGCACAGCAGTTGTTCCTACTGCAATGATTCGCTTCCCCGTTGTACGCGCTGAATTTACCTGGCGGGCAGTTTCGAGAGGCACGCGGTAATATTCTTCATAAGGCGGCTCATGTTTCTCAAGGCTTGCAACGCCTGTATGAAGAAGTAGTGGAGCGATCTGTACACCATGTGCGACGAGCCGGGTGATGAGTTCGGGAGTAAATGCGCGTCCAGCAGAGGGCATCTCAGCGCTGCCAGGTTCAGTGGTATAAACAGACTGATAGTAGCTGAGAGGCCACCCTTTTTTGACATAGCTATAACGAATGGGGAAACCATAACGAGCGAGGTAATTATGAAGCGGATAAGGTAGTTGCAAGGTAGCGATCCACAGACGAGTGTGACCAGGGCGAGGGCAAGCCTCGCCCCTACTATACTTCGATTTTGCTTTCTCGCTATTCTCATGTAACTCAGGTATTTTGTGCGTATATAGTAGGCGCGAGGCTTGCCCTCGCCCTGATTCTCCTAAATCCTGACGAGAGTATGGCATATGAAGTGTTGCTGTTGCACCTCCAGGGAGTTGTAACATTTCACCCGCTTCGGCATCGTAAAAAGGTTCGGTAGCTGTTTCTGCTGGCATGCGTACCTCGACCACCCACAGATCAGCGGGGAGATGGGTTGAAAGATGTAGTTCGCATGCAGTACCATCCACGCGACTTGCTTGCAGTGCCGCATTCATCGTGCCGCTGGTATTGATGACCAGCAGATCACCGGCTTTCAGATAAGTATCGAGTTCGCGAAATTGTGTGTGAATCACACGATTGTCTGCGCGGTACGAGACCATCAGGCGCACCTCGTCACGCTTAAGGCCACGTGCCTCTGGCGGCTCACTTGCCTCGAGTTCTGCAGGTAGAGTAAAGTTGAAAGGATTATCCATGTAATGACCAGGAGTAGCAACCAGGTTCATGTTGTTTTGAGTTCCTTCGAGAGCGAACGGGCTAAGTAACGTCCGCTGGGTCGAGTACCTGTAAGCAATTCAATCAGGCCAGGCACGCTTACTTCTGGTAAGGGACGATCGCTGATATCTTCGCCAGGGAAAGCCTCCTGGTGCATCTGGGTACGCATGTCACCTGGATCAACCCAGTAGACACGTAATGAAGGATTTTCTGCGGCGAGAATGTTTGAAAGCTGTTCGAGCGCAGCCTTGCTCGACCCATAGCCCCCCCAACCCTCATATGCCTCAACACCCGCGTCGCTAATGATATTGATTACACACGCACCGGGTTTCAATTCATTTCGAAGTGTCTGAACGAGTGCCAGAGGAGCAATAACATTGGTACGATATACCTGCTCAAGGACTTCGAGGGGATAGTCTAACAACTCAGGTTGTGGACTGGGGCCAAGCATGCTTGCGTTGTTGACTAGAGCGTCCAGGCCTCCCAGCTCTTGCGCAGCTTGTGCCAGGGCATAACGGTGAGTAGCATCAGTGACATCACCTGGAATAGCGATAACTCGAGTTTGATGTGTGAGGCTTATGCTAGCCGTTTCGAGCGCTTCAGCACCACGAGCGTCGATGATCAGGTTCCAACCAAGAGCGGCAAGTTGGCGGGCAAGAGCGAGACCGAGACCGCGTGATGCCCCGGTAATGAGTGCTGTATGAGTTGTGTATGCCGTCATTGCAAGGTTCCTTTCAAAATTTTGCTTTCCAATTGATATAACTTTTGATCATGCAAAGTTATTATACACCTGCTACAACTATACCCAACACTATACTTCAAAGCTTCAGACAAAGGGCCAGTTTTTCCCTGCACGAAGGTACAGTTCTGCGAAATTTATAGCATACTGCTGGATGGTTTGACTGATTTGAATGAGTAGGAGCGCAAAAAGCATGTTGATTCTTGCGCCCCGACATTTCACCTGAATCCTGACACGCGATGCTCAAGGCTCAGTTTGCGAAGAACCGGAGTCTATCGCGGGAGATGTCAACGCTTGCCTTGAGTGCATTCTATGCCAGATGAACCACCCTACCAGCGCAACCGGGACGAGGTAAATGCTGAAAACCACGAGCCAGATCAGCAAGGTAGCTAATGCCTGCGCAAATACAAGGGCTGCTGACCACGAGTCATGCAGTACCTGTCCCAAGCTCCAAGATGTTGAAGGTGATGGAGGTGGTGTGACCAGTGCTATCGGCTGCAGATCAATTGTCACCGTATAGAATGTGGTTTGATTTTTCAAAGCATTGAGATGGGCTTCGATGTCTTCGATCTGGCCCTCTACATCTGTTAGTTTACTCCCGACCGTAATAATGTCACCCAATGTAGTAGTGTTGCTGAGCAAAGTTAGCAGGCGTTGTTGCTCCCCACGCAGATTGGTCAGGCGTGATTGTGTATCAATATAATCATTGATACTTATTTGTCTAAATATTGGGATTATGAGATAACTATACAATTATGCTTTGGTTAAAATTCTTGAATACATAACGATTACGCACCCTGAATGCAACATTTTGAACCTTCTGCCACCACCATCTATATACAGTCTTTAAAGCGTTATTTTATGCTGTATAAGCAAATACTTATAGATAGCTTCAAATCCTTCTAAGCTAATTCCTGGCCCTTTTGGCTAGATCTATGTTACGCTTTTCCTATGAGTGGAACCAGGTAGACATGGTAGTCTACCAAACAGAAACCATCCACCTATCAGCCCTGGAAGAGAGGAAAATCACCATAATGAGCGAACAACATGCAGTAAATGGCAATGGACACAGTAAACATGCAATGAATGGTCATAGTAAAAGCAAGCATGCGATGAACGCTTACTATGCTGCCGAGCTTGAAGCAGAATGGAAAGGGAATAAGCGCTGGCAGGGGATTATGCGTCCTTATAGCACTGAGGATGTGATCCGGCTGCGTGGGTCTATTCAAATTGAATACACGCTGGCGCGTCTTGGAGCAGAGCGGCTCTGGAGTCTTCTGCATTCTGAACCTTATGTAGCGGCCCTGGGCGCATTGACGGGGAATCAAGCAGTACAGCAGGTAAAGGCTGGATTAAAGGCCATTTACTTAAGTGGCTGGCAAGTGGCAGCAGATGCGAATCTGGCTGGACAAATGTACCCCGATCAGAGCCTTTATCCGGCCAATAGTGTACCGCATGTTGTACGCAGAATTAACCAGGCTTTACAGCGAGCGGATCAGATTCAACATGCTGAGGGCAAGGGTGATACGTACTGGTTTGCGCCAATCCTAGCAGACGCCGAGGCAGGCTTTGGCGGATCTCTTAATGTTTTCGAACTGATGAAGGCAATGATCGAAGCGGGCGCCGCGGGCGTACACTTTGAAGACCAGTTGTCATCCGAGAAAAAATGCGGACATATGGGTGGGAAAGTACTCGTGCCAACACAAATGGCAATCAAGCACCTTGTTTCGGCACGTTTAGCCACTGATGTACTGGGCGTACCAACACTCATTGTTGCCAGAACTGATGCGAATGGGGCGCACTTAATCACCAGTGACATTGACCCGGCCGACCACAAATTCCTCACCAGAGAGCGCACTTCAGAAGGCTTCTACAGAATGCACGGCGGAATAAAAGCAGCTATTGCTAGAGGGATCTCCTACGCTCCATATTGTGACTTGATCTGGTGTGAAACTTCCGAGCCAAACCTCAAAGAGGCACAGCACTTCGCCAGCGAAATTCATGCACAATTCCCCGGCAAGATGCTGGCTTATAACTGCTCACCTTCATTTAACTGGCGCAAGAAGCTCGATGCTCATACAATTGCAGACTTTCAGAAAGAACTTGCGAAGATGGGATATGTATTCCAGTTCATTACGCTAGCTGGTTTCCATGCCCTCAACTATAGCATGTTCAATTTAGCAATGGGCTATCGCGATCATGGTATGACCGCCTATTCTGAACTGCAAGAAGCCGAGTTCGCGCTCGAAAAGGATGGATACACCGCGACGAAGCATCAACGCGAGGTAGGCACAGGATACTTTGATGAGGTGGCACAGATTATCGCCGGAGGCAAGTCTTCGACGACCGCCTTAACAGGCTCAACAGAGGCTGAGCAGTTCGTTTAATTAATACTTCTTTACATGGCACTTACCGACTTGCTAATGCTGAGCTACATTGGCAAGTCGAAAGGAGAAGGATTCAATCCCTATGATTCACCAAAATCCTCAACTAGAAAACATTCAAATCACAGGAGTGATCACTCCAGAGTTCGCAGAGATTTTGACACCGGAGGCGCTGAATTTTGTGGCGACACTGGCCCGCCCATTCGCAGATAGGCGCGAGGAATTGTTAAAGAGGAGAGCACAGCGACAGGCTGAGATCGACGCAGGCAAGATGCCCGATTCCTTGCCCGAAACCGAACATATTCGTAATAGCGAGTGGACTATCGCGCCTGTACCTGCGGACTTGCAGGATCGACGCGTAGAGATTACAGGTCCGGTTGAACGAAAAATGATTATCAACGCCCTGAACTCTGGCGCGAAAGTCTTTATGGCCGACTTTGAAGACGCGTTTTCCCCAACGTGGGAAGGTACAATACAAGGTCAGATCAACGTCCGTGATGCTGTCAACCGCACTATCGATTACACCAGTCCAGAGGGAAAGCGATATGCACTCAACGAGAAAACCGCGACGCTGTTGGTTCGCCCTCGCGGCTGGCATCTTGTGGAGAAGCATTTTTTGATTGATGGCAAGCCAATTTCAGGAGGAATCTTTGATTTTGGTCTATACTTCTTCCACAATGCTAAGAAGCTGATCGAAAATGGAACAGGTCCCTACTTCTACTTACCTAAGCTCGAAAATCACCTGGAGGCGCGCCTCTGGAATGATATATTCGTGTTGGCGCAACAAGAACTGGGGGTTCCTCAGGGTACCATTAAAGCTACGGTGCTGATCGAAACGATACTGGCAACCTTTGAGATGGACGAAATCCTATACGAGTTGCGAAACCATTCAGCAGGCTTGAACTGCGGTCGGTGGGATTACATCTTCAGCGCGATCAAGAAGTTCCGCAATATTCCTGACTTTATTCTTCCTGATCGCGCACAAGTGACGATGACAACGCACTTCATGCACTCCTATTCACTGCTGACTATCAAAACCTGCCACCATCGCAATGCTCATGCTATTGGCGGTATGGCTGCGCAGATACCGATCAAGAACGATCCAAAGGCAAATGAAGAGGCCCTTGCTCGTGTTCGTGCGGATAAAAGACGCGAGGTCAATGACGGCCATGATGGAACGTGGGTAGCTCATCCAGGGCTTGTCGCCATTGCGATGGAAGAATTCGATGCAGTGATGAAGAGTCCCAACCAGATAGACAGGAAACGCGAAGATGTTCATGTGACGGCTGCCGATCTATTGAAGGTGCCCGAAGGCACGATTACTGAAGCCGGGCTACGCAACAACATCAGTGTAAGCTTGCAATATCTTGAGTCGTGGCTACGAGGTTCTGGCTGTGTTCCTATCAATAATTTGATGGAGGATGCGGCCACAACAGAGATTTCCAGGGCGCAAATTTGGCAATGGATTCATCACCCCAAGGGCATTTTGGAAGATGGGAGAAAGGTAACCATCGAATTGTACCAGGAACTGGCTAAGGATGAACTCGAGAAAATCCGCTTGGCTGTCGGGGAACAGCAATTTGCCAAACGTAAATTTCAAACGGCTGCTGAGATACTCGACAAGATCATTACCGATGACCAGTTTGTTGAGTTTCTGACGCTGCCCGCATATCAATACTTGAAATAGTGGAAAACTTCGACCTTCTGTGCGAAAATGGGATAGGGGTAATGCCCTTTCCCATTTTTTGTGGCTGATAGCCACTCTATACGCTGCTGTTGAAGAAGACAGATATTCTTCCATAAGGAGGTTGGAAATGGTTGTCAGTACAGCCACATCGGCAGGCGCAGTCATTTTGCGCGAAGTCGAAGGTGAACTTAAGATCGCACTTGCCCAACATCAAAGAACTGATAAAACCTGGGTTTTGCCAAAAGGTCATGTCGAAGAGGGTGAAACAATCGAAGAAGCCGCTCTGCGCGAGATATACGAGGAGGCAGGATTAGACAATGTTCAATTGATCAAGCATCTTGGTACAATCTTGCGTACATCGGTCAAGTTCAACGGTGAGGTGGTGCATAAGACAATCCATTTTTTTCTGGCCTATGCATTGAACAACAAGCAATCTCCCACTCCAGCCGATCTCTTATTCACCGAAGTCGGCTGGTTCAGGCCCGAGGAAGCAATAGAACTGGTACCTTACGAGTCAGACCAGGCTTTTTTGAGGGAGCACCTGGCCTACTTGTTCAAATAATATTACGTACAGGAGTGCAGAGGACGAAGTCCTTTGCCGGGGTTCGGGGTGTCCCCGAAAAACTCCAATTTATTTTCGCTGCCGCAGGCGGCAAGAGAAAAAGGACCTGAATAGCTACTAATAGCCTTAACCAAGCTTTTCTAAGATGAAATCAGCGAGTTCGCGAATATGCCATTCGGCTGGCACATAGACACCGCCTGATCTGAAAGCTTTAGAGGCCATGCTTAGCTGGGTCAATTCGCATACCTCCCAGTCTTGCTTATTGACGATATCGAAGAGTTCGACGGCATCCATTGGGTCAAAGTTCGGCGTGGCCATGACTTCAGGATCAAAGAGCCAGTCACAGACTACACAAGAGCGATCGGGTCCTTCTGGCCAGATAGTATGGACAACGACATGATCGTCCAGCAGGTTGATCAGTATATTGGGTAGCAGCACCTCGCCATAGTAAAGCCGTAAATCTTCGGGATGCAGCCCTTTAAGTGGTGGACGGCTGGCCTTACCTGTTATCGTGAAAGCTTCAGCATTACTGGCTAATGTAGCTGCATCACCATTGGCATAAGTCTTTCCTGAACGGAAACCGGGAAGTAAATCACAAAGCTCAGGATGCATTGGACCACAATGATAACATTCCATAAAGTTCTCAAGCAGCAACTTCCAGTTAGCCTGAACCTCATAAGAAATTGTCTTGCCAGTTTTGAGTTCTCCAACTCCATAACGGGCGAATCGCTCATACTCGCCAAAGCGTTCAATAACCACCGAGTCGAGTTGAGTGGCAGCAGGCATTGGATTATCGGATAGATTCAGCCAGATAAACCCTTCCCAGATGTCTAACGCCACCGGCAGTAAGCCAAATGCCGTACGATCGAACTGCTCGTCACTCATTACATTTGGTGCGCCGATCAGTCGCCCATCGAGTCCATAGGTCCAGGCATGATAGCGACACTGGATCGATCCTTTCAGTTGTCCTGTAGCCTCGGAGCATAAACGAGCACCTCTGTGCCGGCAGACGTTGAGGAATGCCTGAAGTACACCATCCCTATTACGAACCACGATCACGCTTTCTCGCCCAATTGTGAGTACCTTATATGCCCCCGGTTTAGGAGGAATCATTTCAGCACGACCAACGCAGACCCACATACGGGAGAAGATTTTCTCTAGCTCCAGTTCATAGATCGCGGGGTCATAATAGTACTTACCAGGAAGAGTTGAAAGGAAGAGGGACTCTGAACGGGTCATCGTCGTCATGTGTAATAACCTCGGAATAGAAAATAAATCAGCCAGGGAGGCTGATTAGTCATCTTGCTACTTCGAAAGCATAGCTAGTAGCAAGATACCTCTACAAGAAATAGGTCAACAGTTATGTTTAGAGTATAATCAAAAACACGGTATTACACAAGAACGGTTGTAGGCAGCAGAATGGAGCGATTGATACTATTGACTTTTAAAAGTATGAGTGTGATAATGTGTGTGTTTCCTCTCTGACAACTCCTCGAGCAATAAAGACAGCGTGTGGCCAGCACTCACATGCTAGCAAACAGGATGAATTTCGACCCTTATCAATGTGGCTGTATACTAAGTGGTCTTTGGTAGCACAACCCCTATCTCCACCGCCTCCTCGTGGATAACCTCTGCTTCGCTCCGTTTGCTCAGTGCTCTGCGGTAATAGAAGATGTGCAGTAAGATAGCGATGACGAAGACCATCCCTGCCAGGATGGTCGCACCGAGTTCAGAGAAAGGTTGCTCAGTGCCGATGAACACGGCCCCTGCCAGACAAAGGCTGCCAATCAGGGCATTCAGGTAGCCGAACATGAAGGTCACACTGCCAATGCGTTCTCCCAGAGGTATCGTTCTAAGACGCCAGCGGAACGCGTGCTCAAGAACGGGCATCTGCTGTTTAAATTGCTGGATGTAGAACTCCTTAATTACATTCATGCAGAGGACGCTCTCCCTATACGCTTGACGCAGGCGAATGATCGTGATAAAAAAGGTGACGCTTACTATGGCAGCAACCAGTAGTAAAGTCACTACTATGAATTGTGGAATGGCGTGTGCACCGTTGCTGAATTGATAGATCGCTGCTAGCCCGGATGCCAGAACGCCGAGCAGCAGGTAGTAAAAACTAGTGATACGCGCTCGATCCTCCATTGCCTGATAGGCGGTGAGACTTGCGTAGTTAAACTCTTCGAGCAGCATATGCTCTGCTTTAAGCGATGCATCAAGTTTATTGTTGGAACTGTTATTTTGTTCAGTAGTGTCACTATTCTGATAGGATGTGGATCGTGGAAAAGGCATTTTTGTTGCATCGCGAGCCATCAAATTTCCCTCCTGTAATAATACTCTTCAATATAAAGCTGACATGACTTCTCGCATTTCTCCAGGCTAATGAATATTTCCCTATTGAGTATAGCATGTTTTGTGAGTGACTGAAATGCTGTATCCATTGTTGGGTGTGTTTCATTTTTTTGCACAAAGCTCTTCTGTAGCACCAATGGCGAAAGGAAGCGTCGGAGAAAGGGTTTGCACCAGGAGTACCTAGAACCAGGAAGAGCCGTCGTAGTGGTAGCAGCAGCATCGGGTTGACGTTCTGCCTACGGAAGCCGCATGCCCGCGCCTCTGAGGCGTGCTTCGACACCAGCTTATTGGCGCTTTCCCCACTACTTCACCGTAGGCTGAATGTTCTGGTTCAGGTGGAAGAAGTTTGTGGGATCATACCTATTCTTGAGAGCCACCAGTCGTTCGTAGTTAACGCCGTACGAAGCTCGGATGCGTTCATCACCTTCGTCGCCCAGGAAGTTGACATAGACACCGGGGCTGGCAAACCGTCTGGTGGCTGTCCAGAACGAACGAGTCCACTCCATATGTTTCTGCGCCTCGTCGTCGGTGTCGGTCCACGCTGCGAACATGCCCAGAATGTACGATTCATGACGTTGGGCAAAAGCAGTCCCGGTCGGAGGAACTCGACTTGCGGCACCATGTATATGCTGAATCAAGACCTGCGAAAATGGTGAGGTGCGAGCCCGACCATACTCCACAATGAGATCAATCGCCTCATCACTGAGCTGCTCCAACGTACTCGATCTCTCGTAGTAGCGGCGCCCAACAGGCGCTGCTCTCAGCATCGAGACGGTTTTGAGATAGGACTTGGGGTGAATCATATCGACTATAGGCGCACCAAATTTTCTGAGAACCTCGATGGATCGTTCACCCTCCTCAAGCGATCCCGTGTAGCAAAGTGTGATCTCAGCCGCCGGCAAGCCATCCGGGGTCGTGACGAGAGAAGCATAGGCCGTCAGTTCATCTGAAGCCTTGGCGGTGAACTCCCCGTAAAAGCGCAGCATCTCCCGCGCTTGCTGTATCGGGTAAATCACCTTGCCCGCCAGTACTGTAGTAACCGGGTGAAGTCGGAACTCGAAGGAGTTAACGATACCGAAGTTGCCACCACCGCCGCGGACACCCCAGAACAGGTCCGGATTTTCCGTTGCATTGGCCGTAAGCACCCGGCCATCGGCAGTCACGATGTCTACCGAGAGGAGGTTGTCTATGGTCAGGCCGTATTTCCCCATCAAC
>WNFX01012599.1_pt1 | contig 11583 bp, 15 predicted proteins | sample 5400111 | NCBI WGS metagenome assembly WNFX01 (sample SAMN13153363, study PRJNA577476) | soil metagenome | isolation source: 40 cm soil or saprolite under grassland replicate 1 | place: USA:California | collected 2016-06-15
CCTCAGGTCGGCGGACGACGGCGCCGACGTGGCCGTGGCGGGCCTGGTCACCCACCGGCAGCGGCCGTTCACCGCGCGGGGCGTGGTGTTCCTCAGCCTGGAGGACGAGACCGGCATGGTGAACGTCATCTGCCTGCCGCCGGTGTGGGAACGGCACCAGCCGGCCGCCACGGTGGCGCCCGCCCTGGTCATCTGGGGCCGGGTCGAGCGGACCGGCGGTCCTGGCGGCGCGGACGGGGTCGGCGGGGTCGTTAACCTGGTCGCGGACACGCTGCGTCCGCTCCGGGTCGCGGTGTCCATCACCGGGGCCACCAGGGGCGCCGTCGCCAGCCGTGATTTCCGCTGATCACCTGGAGCTCGTCAAATATCTCCGGCGAGTCGCTCCAAACATGTCACCCCGGCTACGGACAGTCATGTAGAGTCACCGCTTGAACACGCACCGTCACGCGGCCACCGCGTGCTGAATCCGTAAATTCCTTTTTTGGGGGAAGACAAGCATGTCTCGTAAGAACCGCGCCTTCGCGCTCGCAGTGGCGACGGCTGCTCTCGTCGGCGTGTCCGCGCCGGTGGCCCACGCTGCCGGCCCGAACAACACCAGCGGCTTCAACAACGACAGCCTGGTGAACGCGAGCGGCAACCAGATTCCGCTCCAGGCCTGCAACAATGACATCCCGGTCAACGCGGGTGTGCTCGCCGGCCAGATCCCGCTGTCCGACATCTCGGCCGCCCTCGGGCTGCTGAGCACCAACACCATCAGCTCGTCGGTCACCCGGGACTGCACCCAGACGCCGACCCAGACCAACACCCAGACGACGACCACCGGCAACACGAACACCGCCGCCGCCGGCCCCATGGGCGGGATGAGCCACGGCCCCAACGACACCAGCGGCTTCAACAACGACAGCCTGGTGAACGCGAGCGGCAACCAGCTGCCGGTCCAGCTCTGCAACAACGACATCCCGGTCAACGCGGGCCTCGGCGTCGTCCAGGTCCCGGTCGACGGCGTGTCGGGCGCGCTGGGCATCCTGGACACCGGCAACGTCACCTCCACGGTCACCCGGAACTGCACCCAGACTCCGACCCAGACCAACACCAGCACCACCACCACGGGCAACGTCAACAACGGCTAACCCGCAGAAAACCGGCGCGGGTGCCCGGTCCCGGACGGCGGGACCGGGCACCCGTTCCCATGTCAGGGCACGCTACGAGTTCAAGGTCACCGTGACCGTGTCCGACCGGACAATGTGCCCGGAGCTGTCGTACGCGGTCCACTTCCACGCCTTCGGCCCCCGGTCCAGCGGGAACGCGAAGAACCTGAAGGCTCCCACGGCGGCCGGATGGACCGTCGTGGTCTTCCCGCCCGGCGCGGTTACCACGACGCGGGCCACCGATGCCCCGGCGCTGCCGACCGCCACTGCCGTCGGGCCATCCGACCAGAGCATGGTGTTCGTGCCGAGGTCGGACATGGACGTGGCGCCCATGCAGCTACTCACGCTCGAGCCGGCCGCCCCCGCCTGCAGGCAGACGCCCCACGGGCCTACGTGCGCCGTCGCCGACCAGATGCTGCCCCGGTACGATCCCGAACCGATGGAACCCGAGGCGCGGGCCGGACCATGCTGGCCAGGCCTGAGCCAGAGCGCGAAGCTCGCCATCTGCCCCGGCTCGTTGTACGGGATCGCGGTGGCGATGGCGCCGCCCTGCGCGGAGTACGCGGTGGCCGAGACGACCGGGGCGCCCATCGGGATGGCGAACGCCACCATGCGGACCCCCCAGACCGTCGCCGGATGCAGCGTGAGCGTGCTGCCGTTCCCCAGCCTGACCGTCACGGTGGAGACGTCGGCCCGGACCTCTCCGAACTGCACCTGGGTCGGCCCGCACGAGAGCCCGAGGAACGAGACGGGATCCGTGGTCTTCAGCAGGTCGGTCGGGACGGACGTGCTCGCCGAGCCCGAATTCAGGGCCGGCCCCGTGGCCAGGAAGATCTGCTGGCCGCGACCAGCCCCGCCGGCGCCCGGCCTGCCCGCGACGATCTGCCAGCGCTGGCCGTTGACGGTGCCCGACGCGATCAGCCCGGGCGGGGAGTGCGGGCTAGGAGGCCGAACGGTCGCGCTGTAACTGGCCGCCGGGTGCTCCGTGGCGGCTTGCCGCAGCGAGGGAACCGCGACGACGCCGGCCGCCACCACCGCGGCCACCCCCGCCACCACGGCCGCCCGGCGCCGCAGCCTGATGCCCCGGCCGCGCCGCATGGCCCGGTCGACAGGTGCCTCCCGCGGGCTCACGGCTCCGACCGCCAGGTCGAGCCGCTCGTACAGGTCGCGCTGGTCGTCGATGCTCACTGGAACCCACCGTCCACTAGTTCCGCGCTCTCCCGCAGGGTGGCCAGCGCGCGCGACGCCTGGCTCTTGACCGTGCCCACCGAGCAGTTCAGCTCCGCCGCCGCCTCGGCCTCGGTCAGGCCCAGCCAGTAGCGCAGCACCACCACCGCGCGCTGCCTCGGGCCGAGCCGCTGCAGGGCCGCGATCAGCACGGAACGCTCGTCGTACTGCCTGGTCGTGTCGGCGCTGGTTGTGTCGGCACGGGCGGATTCGGGCGGCGCGTCGGTCAGCCGTTCGGCCACCCGCTGCCTGCGGAACCTGTTGCGGTTCTCGTTGATCACGATCCGCCGGACGTAAGCCTCAGGGTTCCCGGTCCGCCTGACCTTCGGCCAGAACGCGTAGGCCCGCGCGAACGCGGCCTGAGCCACATCCTCGGCGTGGCCCTGGTCGCCGGTCAGGGCGTACGCCAGCCGGACCATGGCCGGCCACCGGCTGTGCATGAAGTCGCGGAACTCCTCGTCCAGCTGCGCGCTCATGGCTCACCCCTTCAGCCATGCAGACCACCGGCAGACAGCTAATGGTTGCATCGGGGCTCCGCCCGCCGCGTCAGCGCACCCCGCGCGGGCGGAACTGCACGCTGATCCGTGGCCCGACCGGCTGGGACGTCTTCGGCACCGCGTGCTCCCAGGTGCGCTGGCAACTACCGCCCATGACCAGCAGGTCGCCGTGCCCGACCTCGAACCGCAGCGAGGTCCCCCCGCCACGCGGGCGCAGCATCAGCGGCCGCGGCGTGCCCAGCGACACGATGGCCACCATCGTGTCCTCGGTCTTGCCGCGCCCGATCGTGTCACCGTGCCAGGCCACGCTGTCCCGCCCGTCCCGGTACAGGCACAGCCCCGCGGTGCGGAACGGCTCGCCGAGCTCCGGGCCGTAGTGCGCGTTCAGCGCCTCCCGCGCGGCGGTCAGCACCGGGTCGGGCAGCGGCGCGTCCTCGCCGTAGAAGCAGAGCAGCCGGGGGACCGCCACCACCTTGTCGTACATGTGCCGCTTCTCGGCGCGCCACGGCGCCAGCTGCAGCAGCCGCCCGAATACCTCCCCCGATCCCGTCAGCCAGCTGCGCCGCAGGTCCACCCAGGCCCCTCGGGTCAGCGACGTCCGCCGGACCGAGCCTCCCAGCGCCCCCAGCGCCGGCTCGTCGCAGACATCGAGCAGGGATTCCTGGACCAGAACGCTCATGCGAACAGCCTAACGCATACCCAAAAGCATATTCGAGCCGCAGTGGAGCGAAGTAGCAGCGTCTCGAGCCGCTGACTCGATTCATCCATCCGCGATCATGGAGTCATGACCTCTCGGCGTGTGGTGGTGGTTGGGGCGGGCATTGTTGGCGCCGCGGTGGCAGCTCGGCTGGCCGAGGCCGGCCTGCGGGTGACCCTGCTCGACCAGGACGAGCCCGGCCGCGCCACCAGCCGGTGGAGCTTCGCCTGGGTCAACTCGAACGACAAGGCGCCCCGGCCCTATCACGACCTCAACCACGCCGGGATGCGGGCCTGGGCCGAACTGGCCCCTGACCTCGACGGCGCCGCCTGGTATCGCCCGTCCGGCCACGTCGAGCTGGCGACCGCGGGCACCGGCGAACTCGAAGCCCGCGTCAGTCGCCTGACCGAGTGGGGCTACCCCGCTCGCCTCGTCAGCCCGGCCGAAGCAGCTGAGCTCGAACCGGCCCTGCGGCTTCCAGCACCGGCGGCCGCGTTCTTCCCGGATGAGGGCTACCTCCTGACCGAACCGCTGATCGCCCGCCTGGTCGCGCGCGCGGAAAGCCACGGTGCGCGTGCTCGAGGCGGACGAGGTGATCTGCTGCGCCGGCCGCTGGACGCCCTCCCTCGCCGCGGTGCCGCTCATCCCCTGGCAGAGCAGCGGCTCGACCGCACCCGGGCTCGTGGTCCGTGTCGGCCCCGTCGCCCCGCCGGGCCCGGTCCGGCTGCTGCACACCCCGGATCTCGCGGTGCGCCCGCATCCTGGCGGCCTGCTGCACCTGGAGGCCGAGGACGCCGCAGCCGCCGTGGACCTGCACACCCCCGAACCCGAACTGCGCCGCTGGGCCGCCGAACTCCTCCGCCGTGCCCGTCGTACCGTCCGCGGCCTCGACGACGCCCGGGTGGTGGCCCACCAGGTCTGCGTCCGCCCGCTGCCCCCCGACGGCCAGTCCATCGTGGGCCGCCTCCCCGGCGCACCGGGCATCTACGTCGCGGTGACCCACAGCGGCGTGACCCTGGCCGCCCACCTGTCCCGCCTCATCGCCGCCGACCTAACCACAGGAACCCCACCCGCCGCGCTATCTCCCTACACCCCCGCCCGCTTCACCCCGACGCCACTGGATCCGGGGCGACTGGATCCGGGGCGACTGGATCCGAGGCCACTGGATCCGGGGCCGCTGCGTCCTTCAGCGCGGCCTGGAGCCGCTCCGCGGGCACCCTGATGTGCTCTGCGGTCAGCGCGGCCGCACGGTCCGCGTCCCCGAGCCTGATCGCCGCCAGGATCGCGCGGTGCTCGGTCAGCGAGTCGTCCATGTTGCCGCGCAGCGCCAGCGTGCGGTTCTGGAACCGGCCGATCTCGCCTTCTAGCCGGTGGTGCACCTCCTGCAGCTTCGGGTTGCCGCTCAGCTCGCATACCAGCTCGTGGAACGAGACGTTGGCGGTGAAGAACTCCCGCACCGCACCCTCGGCGCTGTGCACCGCCATCTGGTCCATCAGCTCCTCCAGCCGCGCGAGGTCCGCCTCGGTAACTCGCGGAATCAAGAGCCGGATCGCCATCACCTCGAGCGCCTCGCAGACCTGGTACGCGTCGATCAGCTCCTGCAGGGTCAGCGACCGGACCTCGGCCCGGCGCCTCGGCCGCATCGTGATCAGCCCTTCGGCCGCCAGGCGGCCCATGGCTTCCCTGATGGGGCCGCGGCTTATCGCAAGCTCCTTGGACAGTGCCACCTCGGACAGTTCGGTGCCGGGCAGGAGGTGATCAGCCAGGATCTCGTCGCGCAGGTGCTCATAGACCCGCTGCGACAGCGTCAGGTTGTCGAACGCCACCGCCACTAGCTCACCCCTCCGCCGAATCTAACCTACGAAACCACCGGATCGGCCCGGCATAGAACGGCTGTTCAAGGAACGCTACCTGCACCGCGAGCGTGATGACGTCGCAAAGGTGATTGCCCGCGCTCAACTGCTCCCGGCACTCATGGCTCCCGCCTTAACTGTCAGCACCCCGACCAAAGATCTTTTAGCCGAACGGTCCGGCTCACCAGCTCAGCCCGGCGATCCTCGTTCCCCCTCGGTGATCGTTTGTCCCCGGTTGCTCCATCCGCTCAAGAAGCACCCACGCAATTGCCTCATCTACAGTGCTTCTGTGACGCTGCCGCCCTTCGCTCGGGCCATCCGTGAAGCCTTCGCCGCGTCCTAAGGCGGCGCGTCCTGGGTCGGCGCGTCCGAGTCCCGCGGACCTGGCGGCGGCCGCGAACCGAACCATCCCCGACGTGCTGCCTGATGCGGGGGAGCCGCTGCGCGTGCTGTTCTGCGGCATCAACCCCAGCCTGTACTCGGCCGCGACCGGCTGGCACTTCGCCCGGCCGGGCAACAGGTTCTGGCCCGCCCTGCACTTGTCCGGCTTCACCCCGCGGCGGCTGGCCCCGGCCGAGCAGGACCTGCTCGGCGGCTACGGCCTGGGCATCACCAACCTGGTGGCCCGCGCCACCGCCCGGGCCGCCGAGCTCGACCCCGCCGAACTCCGCGCCGGAGGCGAGCGCCTGGCCGCCTTGATCGCGGACCGCCATCCCGGCGTCCTCGCCGTGGCCGGCGTCACCGCCTACCGCACCGCCTTCGGCCGCCCCCGTGCCGCCATCGGCCCGCAGCCCGACACCCTGTGCGGCGCCCGGCTCTGGATCCTCCCCAACCCCAGCGGCCTCAACGCGTCGTGGCCCCTGCCCCGGATCGCGGAAGCCTTCCGCGAGCTAACCCGCCCGCCAGGTACATGAGGTGCGTACCCGCCGGTCCGCCCTTGCGGCGGGCGGCCGACGGTGCACCAGCCGGAGCCAGCCGGGAGCGCCGGGTTCGAATGCCTGGTGACTGGTACCCGGCGCTCCCTTGCTGACGCCCCCCAACTGGCTCCCGTATGTAAGAGCGCGGCACCCCCCGATCGCCAACGCTTTTTGACAAGATTTCTCCGGAGACCTCTGGAGGTGCTGGGTGGCGAGCACGGAACCACAAGGGTCAGCCGACGACGGCACCGAACCCGATCCGAGGTTCACCTTCGCCAACGAGCGGACGTTCCTGGCCTGGAGCCGCACGGCGCTCGCGCTGGTGGTGGCCGGCCTCGGCGTGGTCCAGCTGCTGCCGCCGTTTCCCGGCGTCCCGTGGGGCCGGCGCGTACTCGGCGTGCCGCTGATCGTGTTCGGCGGCGTGGTGGCGGTGGTCGCGTACGGCGAATGGGTCCGGAGCCAGCGAGCGATGCGGCACGGCCAGCCGCTGCCCCGGTCGGTCATGCCGCGGCTGCTGGCCGCGGTCATCACCGTGATCGCGGCCATCGCCGCTGTCGTGGTGCTGATCTCGGCGCTCCGGTAGGCGGCCGCCGATGACCAGCAACCCACCCGATTACGAGGACGCCGACCCGGGCCTGGCCCGGGTCAGGACCTCGCTGGCCTGGACCAGGACAGCACTCTCGTTCGCCGCCGTCGGCGCCGTCGCGCTGAGGAAGGACGTCATCGCCGGGCTGCTCATCATGGCCACCGCCCCGGTGATCTGGCGGCTCGGCCACCTGGACCACCACCGGCCTGGCCGGCTCAGGCTCGTCACCGCGGCGATCGTGGCCGTCTCCCTGGTGGCCCTGATCGTCGCCGTGACGCACTAGAGATCCTCGAGGGCCGGGGTCACCGGCACGGGGCGGATTCTTCCACTAGCAAGCATCCGTTAAAAGTTAAGCACTCATCGCCGAAACGGAGGAATACCAGTGAGCACACCGGACACCACCCTCGACGCGCGCTTCAGCGATGCCGCCGCGACCGCGGCCGGCTGGGACGAGACCCGCCGGGCGCTGCAGGACGCCCAGCTGTCCTGGATATGCACGGTCCGCGCCGACGGCCGCCCGCACCTCACCCCGCTGGTGGCTGTGTGGCTGGACGGGGCGCTGTACTTCAGTACCGGCGCCGGGGAGCAGAAGGCCGTCAACCTGCGCGGTAACCCGCACGTGCTGCTGCTGACCGGCTGCCACCGCTGGGACGACGGCCTCGACGTGGTGGCCGAGGGCGACGCGGTCCAGGTGACCGACGAGGCCCTGCTCACCCGGCTCGCGCGGGAATGGGCCGGGAAGTGGGACGGGCAGTGGCAGTTCGAGGTCCGCGACGGCACCTTCTGGCATCCCGGCGGCGGGCCGGCGCAGGTGTTCGAGGTCCGGCCGGCCAAGGTCCTGACGTTCGCCAAGGGCCGCTTCGGCCAGACCCGGCATCGCTTCGCCTAGTAGCCTGGCCCCCGGGAGGACACAGTGGACACGTTGCTGCCGGGAATTAGGGCCGAACGGATGGCGACCAGCCGCCTCACCGCCAACGTGCTCTCCGTACCGGGACGCACCGGCCCGGCCGTGCTCTTCGTGCACGGCAACGTGTCGTCCTCGCTGTTCTGGCAGCCGATGATGCTGGCGCTGCCCGAGGAGTACCAGCCGCTGGCCCTCGACCTGCGCGGCTTCGGCGACACCGATGACGAGCCGATCGACGCCACCCGCGGGCTGCGCGACTTCGCCGACGACCTGGCCGCCACCGTCGAGGCGCTCGGCCTGGACCGCGTTCACCTGGTCGGCTGGAGCATGGGCGGCGGGGTGGTGCTGCAGTACCTGGTGGACCGGCCCGGCACGCACCGGGTCACGTCGCTGATCCTGGTGGACCCGGTCTCGCCGTTCGGGTTCGGCGGGACCAGGGGCGTGGACGGCATCTTGTGCGACCCGTGGGGCGCCGGCTCCGGCGGCGGCGCCGCCAACCCCGAGTTCGTGGAGCGGCTGGCAGGTAAGGACCGGACGGACCTCAGCCCGCTGTCACCGCGGCAGGTGCTGCTCGCGCACTACGTCAAGCCGCCGCACGTGCCCGAGCACCTGGACATCTTCGTGGAGTCGATGCTGTCCACCCGGACCGGCGAGTGGTGGTACCCGGGTGACTCGCGCCCGGTGGACGACTGGCCGGGCTTCGCGCCCGGCGACCGCGGCGTGCTCAACACCATGGCCCCCACCCACTTCAGGATCGCCGACCTGTCCGGAGTAGAGCCCAAGCCGCCGGTGCTCTGGATACGCGGCGCCGACGACGTCATCGTCTCCGACACCTCCCTGTACGACCTGGCCTACCTGGGCTCGCTCGGTGCGATCCCTGGCTGGCCCGGCGAGCAGACCTGGCCTCCGCAGCCCATGGTGGCGCAGACCAGGGCCGTGCTGAACGGCTACGCGGTGGCCGGCGGCCGCTACCGCGAGGCGGTCATCGAGGACGCGGGCCACGGCCCGCACCTGGACCAGCCGGAGCGCTTCCTGGCCGAGCTGACGGAGCATCTCGCCGGCGCCTGATAACGCCCGTCCTGATTACCCCCGGCCCGGCGGCGGGGTCCCGAACCCGAAGAAGTCCGCCCGGCCCGCCGGCTGACCGCCGCGGCGGCGCGGTTCCGACACGCCGAGCAGGACGGCCGCGCCCCGCAGGAAGACCAGCATTCCGGCGATAAAGACGATCCCGCTGGGCAGCATGTTCCCGGCCATCGAGAGCAGCGCCCCGGCCAGCAGGAACGCGAGCCCCGGGCGGGCGCGCACGACGCGGGCGAGCCGGACCAGGCCGATGATGGCGATCAGCGCGCCCGTTCGGATCCGCCTGCGCAGTACCCTTCTCTGGCTCCGGCGAATCCGTCGCCGCACCGGGACGCCAGGCGGGCCGGCCGACGAGCTCCACATCACTGGCTTCCTCCGATGCCACCGTGGTCTCATCGCTACCTCGTGCGCCTCGCCGCCACTCCGCGTGTCCCTATCGTACGCCTTTGCGCACGTCAGAACCGTGCCGTCGGCCGAGCAAATGCGCGTCCCGCGGGGGGAGGATCTGTCCGAGCTCGACGTCACGGCCGGGTTCAGCCGGATCGTGTCCGCGGCCAGCCGTCCCTGGCCCGACCCGGATCCCGGGTGATCCGCCGGCTGGTCCGGTGACGTATCCCACCCGACCAGCCCGTGCCGCCGGCGCGGGCGCCAGGGAGGGATTTCGACATGAGTGTGCTGGTCATCGGAAAATTCAAGGGCGACACGGCCAAGTTCCAGCAGGCCCTGGCGGACCGGGCCGACGAGTTCGCGAAGATCTCCGAGGCATCCAAGACCGTTGGCGGGCTGCACCACCGGTTCGGCATCGGCGACGGGTACGTCCTGATCGTGGACGAGTGGGAGAGCGTCGAGCAGTTCCAGAAGTTCATGTCCGACCCGGACCTGCAGGCCTTCATCGGCTCGGTCGGCGGCGCCCCCGAACCGCCCGAGGTCATCGTGGCCCAGGCGATCAGCTCGCCGGACGAGTTCTGACGCCCAGCTTTCGTGGTTGCCACCGCCGTGCCGCCAGCCGGCACGGCGGTGGCAAGCCGCCTGTGGCCAGAGTGTCCAGCGAGGCCGCCGCGCGGGCAAGCCCGGCCGCCGCGGCGCGGCCGAACCACGGTGATGTGACTCTGTAGTGGTTCTGACCACGACGATGTGACATCGCCGTGGTTGTACCCCCGGAGCCGTGCGCGCCCGCGTCCCCCGTGCCCGCCCGGCTGTCAGTGGCTACCTCTAGCGCATGCGCTGGGCGGCCAGGATGCGGCGGATCTCCATGGTCTCCCGGTCGTTGTACCGGTCGAGGATCGCGTGCAGGTCGTCCAGGTCGGACGGGCTGCTGTAGCTGGATAGTTCGCGCGCCAGCGCGGACCGCGCGGCGTGTGCGTCGCGGCTCTCACGGATCCGGCTGCGGATCGCGGTAATGGTGGGCATTCTTCCTCTCCTCCCTTCGCTATAAGTCTGCCCGGCCAGCAACTATGCGTCCAATGACTTATTGACAACTTAACCATGAGTTAGAGTCATTGATATGGATACCGACGCGCTGCGCTGGCTCCAGCAGGTGACCGACGGCACCACGCTGACCGAGGTCAGCGAGCTGGAGTCGGTCACCCAGTCCGGCGTCTCCCGGGCCCTGGCCCGGCTCGAGGCGCAGATCGGCACCCCGCTGCTGCGCCGCTCCGGACGGACGCTGCGGATGACGCACGCCGGGGCGGTGTTCAAGCCGCATCTGGACGCGCTGCTGCACCACCTCGACGACGGCATCGCCGCCGTCAGCCAGCTCATCGACCCGGACACCGGCACCGTGGCGCTGGCCTTCCAGCAGTCGCTGGGCACCTGGCTCGTCCCCGACCTGGCCCGCAGCTTCCGCACCGCGCATCCGGGCGTCCGGTTCCGGCTTACCCAGTCGCGCGACGAACCGGACTTCGTCATCCTGGACGGCGGGAACGCCGACCTCGAGCTCGGCTCGCGGCGAGCGCCGGACGATGCGACACGCTCCCGGCTGATCGCGGTCGAGCCGCTCCGCCTCGCCCTGCCGCGCGACCATCGGCTGGCCGGCCGGCGGCAGGTCCGGCTGGCCGAGGTAGCGGTCGAGCCGTTCATCGGGCTGTATGCGGCCTCGGCGCTGTGGCGGCAGACCGACGAGTTGTGCCGGCGGGCCGGGTTCCGCCCCACCGTGATCTTCGAGGGCGACGACCTGTCCAACGTCCGCGGCTTCGTCGCGGCCGGCCTGGGCGTCGCCGTCGTGCCCGCGCCCCGCGCCGGGTCGCCGGAGGCCGTGCCGGGCCCGGTGACCTACCTGGAGATCCTCGATGAGGGCGCGGCCCGGGAGATCTTCCTGACCTGGTCCGCCGAACGCCGCCTGCTGCCCGCCACCGACCTGTTCCGCAGGCACGTGCTCAGCCGGGCCGCGGCCGGCCGGCTGCCGGTCGTCTCCGAACAACCGGTCGTCTCCGGTTAACCGGTCGTCTCCGGGTGACCGGTCGTCTCCGGGTAACCGGCGCGGGCCGTCACAACCCGGCGATGACGCCCGCCAGGATGTCGACGCCCTCCGCAATGGCCTGCTCGTTGACGGTGGCGTAGCCGAAGATGAGGCCGCCGGGGCCCGGGTGGCTGATCCGGTAGGGCGTGACGCCCTCGATGCCCACCCCGGCCCCGCCCGCCGCGTCGACCACGGTCGCCTCATCGAGGCCCGGCG
>WNFX01006052.1_pt1 | contig 11582 bp, 11 predicted proteins | sample 5400111 | NCBI WGS metagenome assembly WNFX01 (sample SAMN13153363, study PRJNA577476) | soil metagenome | isolation source: 40 cm soil or saprolite under grassland replicate 1 | place: USA:California | collected 2016-06-15
CTCCCGCAGCGACTGCAGATCATGGGGATATGCGCTTGTTCTGTGCCGGAACGCCCGATGATAGCATGGCCAGCCGGAGTAATCAGCTCGGCTTCATCGACGCTCGACTTGCAGGATCGCGTCGGAATCCGGGCCAATTCCAAGCCAGTAGTCGGTGAGGGGAGGCGGATCGCGAGCCGTGCGGCGGATTCTTCACATCGACATGGACGCCTTCTACGCGTCGGTCGAGCAGCGCGATAAGCCTGAGCTGCGCGGCAAGCCATTGGCGGTCGGCGGACAGCCGACACGGCGCGGCGTGGTGGCGGCCGCCAGCTACGAGGCGCGCGCGTTCGGCGTGTCCTCGGCGATGCCCATGGCCACGGCCGTGCGCTTGTGTCCCTCGCTCGTCATCGTGCCGCCGGACTTCGCACGCTACAAGGCCGCCTCGAACGCCGTGTTCTTGATTTTCCGCGAGGTGACAGCGCTCGTCGAGCCGCTGTCGCTGGACGAGGCCTATCTCGACGTGACCGAAAACGCCTGGGGCGAAGCCTTCGGCACCTCGGTCGCCAAACGGCTCAAGGAGCGGATTCGCGCCGACACGGGCCTGACGGCGTCGGCCGGCGTTGCGCCGAACAAGTTTCTCGCGAAGATCGCGTCGGGCTGGAAAAAGCCAGATGGCCTGACGGTGATCAGCCCGGACCGCGTCGAACCGTTTCTGCAAAAGCTGCCGGTCGATGCGCTCTGGGGCGTGGGGCCGGTGACCGCCAAGAAACTGCGGGCGCGAGGCATCGAGCGCCTCGTGGATGTGCGATCCGTGGAGATTCAACTGTTGAGAGAGACCGTCGGCAGCCTGGCCGACTGGCTGCAGCAACTCGCCAACGGTATCGACGATCGGCCCGTGGTCCCCAATCGAGAGGCGAAGTCTTCAGGCTCGGAGAACACTTACCCAGAGGACCTCACCGACCTCGACATGATCAGAGCCGAGATCGCCGACATGGCCTCTCACTCCATCGTCTGGCTGCACCGCAGGCAGTGCATGGCACGCACGGTCACCATCAAGGTGCGGTACGACGATTTCACGACGATCACCCGCAGCCACACGGCGGCGCCCACGCGCGAAGAATCGGATCTGACCGCGCGCGCGGTGCGGTTACTGGAGAAGACCGACGCCGGGCGCAGGCCGGTGCGACTGCTCGGCGTCAGCGTGCACAACTTCTGCACTGAAGGAGAGTCGGAACCGGAAGATCCCGAGCGACTCCCATTCGACAGGGAGCCGCCACGAAAGCACGAAAACACGAAACCGGAATAGGCTTCCTGGTGATGACCGATACCTGGAATCCCGCGCAGTACGACAAATTCCAACGAGAGCGGGAGCAGCCGTTCTACGATCTGCTGGCCCTGATCCGTCCATCGCCAGGTATGCGCGTCGTCGACCTGGGGTGCGGCACCGGCAAGCTGACGCGTCAACTTCATTCGCGTCTGGCGGCGCGCGAGACGCTTGGTATCGATCGATCAGCGCGAATGCTGGCCGCGCAACGGGACGAGCCGGCAACGGCCGGCCTCACGTTTGCAGTTGGCACGGTTGAATCGTTTCTTGCCGCCGACGGCGCCTACGACCTGGTGTTTTCGAACGCCGTCTTTCACTGGATCGAAGATCACGAACGTCTGCTCGCGCAGCTGGCGACCAGGCTGGCGCCGGGCGGTCAGCTGGCGTTCCAGGTGCCGGCCATGCATGACGAGGTCTCGCACCTGGTTGCGGACGAGCTCAGCGAGCAGGAGCCGTTTGCGTCGGCGTTCGGCGGCTGGCGCCGCGCCCAGACAGTGCTCACGCCTGAGGCATATGCGCGGCTGCTCTTTCGCATCGGATTCGCCGATCCGCAGGCACGCCTGATCGTCTATCCTCATGTTCTGGCCGGACCAGAGGCCGTCGTCGAGTGGATGCGAGGGACGCTTCTCGCCGAGTACGAGAAGCGCCTGCCGCCGGATCTGTTCGTCCGGTTCGTTGAGGAGTACCAGGCGCACCTCATGCCGCGGCTCGAATCAACACGACCGTTCTTCTTCCCCTTCAAACGAGTACTATGCTGGGGACAGAGGCCTGACGCCGGACACGACAGACATCATGCTTAAAGGGACTCGCGACGGTATTCTGAAGAAGGTGCAGCCGGTGAGTATTCACGGCCAGGTATCGTGGGACGTGTTTTTCACCGACGTCGAGGATCCCGACGGTCAGGTCACGGTCGCGCGCATCGGGCCCGAAGCTGTCATCGGCAACAACCTCGAACCAGGCGACCGCATTCAGGTGGAATATATGGTGGGCCAGGCAGTGCGGGTCACTCGCGTCGTTCCAACGACGTAGTTCCTATTTCTTCTCGATCCTTACTGCCCTGAGCTCGACGCGCGTGTTTGGCGTCTCTCCGGCGCGAGGGGTCGCCTCGATCGCGTCTACCGCCGCCATCCCATCCACTACACGCCCGAACGCGGTGTAGACACCGTCGAGCGCGGCGGATGCTGCCGTGCAGATGAAGAACGACGTCTGTGCGCTGTCTGGCGCATCGCCGCGCGCCATCGAGACGATGCCCTTGACGTGCTTCGTGTCGTTGAATTCCGGCGGGAGGTTGTGCACCAGCGCCTGCTGCTTCTCTGTAAGTCCTCCCGTACGGCTCGAGAGCGCCCCGGTCTGGATCACGAAACCCGGCGCGACGCGGTGGAACGCCATCCCGTTGTAGACGCCGGCCGCGGCCAGGCGCATGAACTGGCGAACGGTGTTCGGCGCCTTGTCGAGAAGGAACTCAATCGTGATCGGCCCGGACACCGTGTCGAGCACGGCGCGATACGCGCCCAGTTCCCGCGGCGTCTCGGTGACAAACGGCTCCGCCGGCGTATCGCGAATGGTCACGTGCCGGATCTCGATCCGCTCCGTCGCCACCCCTTTCTCGTCAACCGGCAGTTCAGAGATCTTTTGCAATACCTCGATACCGTCCGCGACATGGCCGAAGACGGTGTACTGATTGTCGAGCGCCGGCTGATCGGCGAGGACGATGAAGAACTGAGCGCCGGCGCTGTCGGGCTTTCCCGGCACGAGCACCGCGGCGACCGAACCCCGGGTCATCTTTGGCGCACGCGCTTCCGCCTTCACGGCGTTCTGCCCGCCGGTGCCGTACAGCGGGCGCTTCGACGGATCCTTGCTGAGCGGGTCGCCACCCTGGACCATTCCGTATTTCACCGCGCGATGGAAGATCGTCCCGTCATATCCGCCTTCGGCTGCCAGCTTCGTGAAATACGCCGCCTGGTTCGGCGCAGTCGCCGGCGTGAGATCGATCACGAAGGTGCCGGCGCTGGTGTCGAACACCGCTTGCTTCGGCGGCGTCTGCGCGTGGAGCGTCACGCTGCCAGACGCCACCTGCAGACCGAGAAGCGCGATCAGGAGGCCGGCGCGTCGAAGGCTCGTGCCGCGTGCCATAGGTAATGAAAACCAGAAATCAGCGTGATTGCCAGCGACGCAACGATGCCCAAATCCACGATCACAGAGTGATAGCCACGGTAGTTGAAGATCATCGCCGCGACCGCGGTCACGATGTAGGTGGCCGTGGCGGTCTTCCCGTATATCGAGGGTTGAAACGTCCGCCGCCCGACGGCGAGGTTCACGATGGCCACGGTGAGGACGATGCCGACGTCGCGACTGATGATCAACACGGTGAGCCAGATCGGCAGCCGGTTGGCCAGCCCGAGGCCCGGCAGCGTCAGCACGATGAAGGTGCTGACCAGCAGGAGCTTGTCAGCCATCGGATCGAGCCAGGCGCCGAGCGTCGTCTTCTGGCCGGACCGCCGCGCGATCACGCCATCGAGCGCGTCGGTGATGCCCGCCGTGACGAACACGGTGAGCGCCCACCCGAGGTACCCGTACACGACCAGAATCACGAACGCCGGGATCAGGAACATCCGCAGCAGCGTGAGCTGGTTGGCGGGCGTCAGCACAGTCATCGCAGACCGGCGAGAGCCTCGAGCTTTGCGATCGCGTCACTCGCCTCGGCGCCGCTGACGGGGCGCGACGGCTGAAACGCACTCTCGCCAACGAGCGCGAGCACGCCGGAGGCGACGGCGGCCGATGCGGCCGGATACGCGAGATGGCTCGACGAGAGATCGCTGAACTTCAGCCGCGCCGACTCCCAGGCTTTCAGTTTCTCCGGACGCTGTGCGGCAGCGCGCGGCAGCAAACGCGCAACCGCCTGGGCGAGGTCGGTACGGCGTACGACCGTCCGCGGCTGAAACGCATGGTTCGCGAACGGCTCCATGATGCCGGCACGCGCAACCGCCATGATCCAGGTCGCGGCCCAATTGCCACGCACGTCGGTGATGAGCGCCGCGTCCGAACGGCGCGCTGTCTGCAACAGGGCGCGGAGGCGGATGCCGATGAGCGCCGCAAGATCGGCGCGCGTGATCTGCAGCGCCTGATCGATGGCACGGAACTCCGGCGGCAGTTTGGCCATTTCGGCGCGCGCGCGAACCGCGTCGAGGCGGTTCTGCAGATCGCGAGTCGGCTCGAGGGCCAGCGCATCGGCGTAGGCCTTGGCCGCGCCCTCGAAATCGTCGCGCGCATCCAGGATCTCGCCCACCTGGGCCAGTGATTTTGCGTCACTCGGATCGAGCGCCGCCGCTTTGCGGAAGTGTTCGAGTGCCGCGTCGTTGCCGGCCGGAGAGCCGTTCTGCCGCTCGACCGCCCCGAGCTCGCGGTACAGGAACGAACTGTCGGGCGAGCTCTCAATCGCGGTGGTGTAGGACTGGATCGCCTCGTCGATCCTGCCGGCGCGCGCCGCCTGTCGTGCCTGCTCGAGATTGCGTTCCAGGCTGCGGAATTTCAGGACTTCCACGCGCCTGCGGATGTCGGTGAGCGAGGGGTCGATCGCCAGCGCCGCCTCGAACGCGGACGCCGCCTCGCGCTCGCGATCGAGCGCGAGCAGCGCCTGTCCACGGCCGAGCAGCGTCGAGAGGTCGCCCGTTTGCTGGCTGAGCTCCAGCGCACGATCGAAATGCGGCAGCGCCGCCTTTGCATCCTTGCGCGCGAGCTCCATGTAGCCGAGCGACGCTTCCGCCGGGTAAAAGCCTGGCACCGCTCTCAGCGCCGCCGCAAACTCGCGCTCGGCCATCTTGAAATCGCCGGCCTGCAGGAACGTCCAGCCCCGGCTCTGGCTGTCGGCCGCGCGGGTGCCGGCAAGGCCCGGTGGCACGCTCGGTTGGATGAAATCGGGGAACTTCGGTGCGGTCACCACCGGCGCCGGGACAATCTTCGGCGCGCAGGCGCTCATGACAACCACCGTCGCGAGAACGAGTCTCCGCATCACGAAAATTGTATCCGCCTTCGCTCGCCAGTTGTCCAGCGAGCTGCGGCGGGACAAGTCCGCATTCGCCGCGTCAGATCTCATCCCGCCCCCAGCCGCGCCAGAAGACGGCGCGGCACGTCGGCGACGATCGAGACCTGGCCGTCTCTCGCCTCGTGCAGCACGACGCGGGCATGGCGGTAGATACGCGCGATGCGCTCGCGATCCGCGGCGTTGTCGGGATCGAACGTCAGCGTCACGCGGCGCACGTCCAGCGCCAGCCGCGACGCGACGGTTTCGATCAGCTCGTCGATGCCTTGACGCTTCAGCGCCGAAATGCACAACGCCGAAGGGTCCTGTTCCTGCAGCCGCCGGCGCTCGTCGGCCGTCAGGGCGTCACACTTGTTGTAGACCTCGAGCAGCGGGACGTCGATCGCGCCGACCTCGGTGAGCACCTGACTGACCGCGGTCATCCGCCGGTCGCGATCGGGCGCCGAGGCGTCGATCACGTGCAGCACGAGATCCGCGTCCGCAGTCTCCTCCAGCGTCGCGCGAAACGCGGCCACCAGCGCGTGCGGCAGGCGGTCGATGAAGCCGACCGTGTCCGACACCAGCAGCTCCCGGCTGTCGGGCAGCCGCACCTGACGAATCAGCGGATCGAGCGTGACGAACAGCGCGTCCGACGCGTCGGCGTTCGCTCTCGTCAGCACATTGAACAGCGTGGTCTTGCCCGCGTTCGTGTAGCCGACGAGCGCCACCGTCGGCACCGACGCCTTGTGCCGCCGCTCGCGCAGCTGACCGCGGCGCTTCCTGACGTGCTCGATGTCCTCGGACACTGCGTGGATCCGCGTGCGGATCCGGCGGCGGTCGGTTTCGAGTTTGGTTTCGCCGGGGCCCCGGGTGCCGATGCCGCCGCCAAGACGCGACAGCGCGTCGCCGGCGCCCACGAGGCGCGGCAGCAGGTACTTCAGCTGCGCGAGCTCCACCTGCAGCTTGCCCTCACGAGTCCGCGCGCGGCGGGCGAAGATGTCCAGAATCAGCTGCGTGCGATCGATGATCTTGCGGCCGATCTCCTTCTCGATCTCCCGCAGCTGCGCCGGCGTCAGCTCGTTGTCGAAGATGACGACCTCCACACCCGTTTCGGCGGCGGAAAGGGCGAGCGTCTCTATCTTGCCCGCGCCCAGAAAAGTCGACGGATCCGGCTTCGGGCGCTCCTGCAGCACGCGCAGGACCACCTCTGCGCCGGCCGCTTGCGCCAGCCCGGCCAGCTCGTCGAGCGATCGCTCCGCTTCGAGTCGACGTGCCCGGCCGGCGATCAATCCCACGAGCGCTGCGCGCTCGCCCCTCGACGTCACTCGGGCCGACCCTGAGCCTGTCGTCCCTCGACTGCGCTCGCCCCTCGACTCCGCTCTGGGCGACCCTGAGCCTGTCGACGGGTCGGGGCGATCCTGAGGATCTCGAAGGGTCGTACGGCCGATATGCCCTACGCGCGTGCGATGTCCAGCCATGCTTGAATCTCGTCCCACGAAATTGCCCCCGCGCGCACGAGCCGCGGCTCGCGGTCTGTCACATCCACGATCGTCGACGGCGCTCCACCGCGGGTCGGGCCGGCGTCGAGCAAGAACTCGATGCGATCGCCCAGCATACGCTCCACCTGGTCCGCCGTTGCCGGCGCTGGTTCGCCACTCACATTGGCGCTGGTGGCGGTCACCGGGTGCCCGCACGCTGCGCAGACCGCTCTCGCGATTGGATCGGCCGGCACGCGCACGCCCACTTTACCTGTCCCGCCGCTCAGATCGGGTGCCAGTGCCGCGGCCGCCGGCATCAACATCGTCAACGGCCCAGGCCAGAAATGGTCAGCCAGGCGCATGGCCATCTCGGGCAGCGCGCCGAGGTGACGCGCGATCTGGGCAGCATCGGCGGCAATCAGCGGCAACGCGCGCGCGGCCGCCCGGCCTTTGACGACAAACACCCGCGCGACGGCGCCGGTGTTGAATGGGTCGGCGGCGAGACCATACAGCGTGTCGGTAGGAATTGCCACCACGCTGCCGGCGCGAATCCACTTGGCCGCCTCGTCGATCGCATCGCGTTGCGGCGCTCCTGGATCCACAAAGACGCGGCGCATCGATCAGTCCACCATCAGTTTCTGCACGCTGCCGGCCAGCGCCGCCATCACCACCAGGTCGACGACAAACACGACACGGATCGAGGTCCCGCCGAGAAATCCGGCGATGATCGGGCTGCTGGCCATTCCCACCAGCGAGGCGCTGGTGAGGACGCCAAAACCGGTGCCGTGCGCGCCGGGAGGAATCACGCCGCCGGCAGCGCTGTACGATGCGGTCATCGCGGCGCCAATGCCGAGACCAAGCAGCGTCGCCGCGGCGCTCATCACCCAGAGACTACCCGTCACGCCGACGAGCCCCGATCCGGCCGCCGCCGCAGCCGCGCCGCCCGCGATCACCACGCGCATCGGAAACCGTCTCAGCAGCCGGCCGCAAAAATGATGGCCGAGCGCTCCCGTGCACGCCATGATCGAAAACAACAGGCCCGAAACGATCGCGACCTGGGCGTGCGAACGGCCGGTCTGCTCGACGTACAACGGGAGCACCGGACCGAAGCTGCGATCGACAAACTGCAGCCCGAAGATGACGACCATCATCAGGATGAAGTTCTGGAACGCCAGCACGTTGCGAAACGTGACGCGCCCACGCTCGATGGTCTCGGCTGGTTGCGCGTGAGTCGCGCGTTCGTCGTACATCAAGTGGACGAGGACGAGGCCAGCCGCATAGAACATCGCCGTCGCCAGAAACGCGCGCCGCAACGTGACTACCCCAGCCAGCACGCCGCCGATCAGCGGACCCACACCCGGACCGATCCGCTGCGCGGTCTGCACCAGCCCGATGGCCGACGGCATCCGTTCGCGTGGCGCCGACTCGGCCGCCATGGCGACCGACAGCGAGCCGTATCCGGCGAACAGTCCCTGCACGGCGCGTATCGCGAGCACCTGCCACGCGTGCGTCACGTACGCCATCGCCGCAAACAGGACGACAAAACTGACCAGCGACCGCTCGACCATGATCTTGCGGCCGTAGCGGTCCCCAAGCCGGCCCCAGGCAGGCGCAAGGACAGCCGTCAGCGCCGGCGTGATGCCGAGGCTCACGCCGGTCCACATCGCGATCTGACCGACGTCGGTGACACCGAGCTGGCCGATGAAGAGTGGCAGGAACGGCATGACGAGCGTGAAGCCGGTGTAGCCCATGAACGAGGCGGCGGTGACCGCGTACACGTTTCGCTGCCAGCTACCTCGGGTGCTGCGTGCTGGGTGCTGCGTGCTGGGTGCTCCGTGCTGGTTGCCGGGTCCCGGGTGCCTGGTGCCTGGTGCGCGCAACATCAGTTCAGGGCCGCCGAAGCACCCGGCACCAGCACCAAGCACCTAGCACCAAGCACCCGCTCAGAAGTGGATCTTCACGTCCGTCGCCTGTGCGACGTGGATGCTGTCGATGAACCGGATGCGGTGCGGGTCGTTCTGCATGATCACCGAGCTGGTGCGAATGCCGTCTCCGAAGAACCGCACGCCCTTCATCAACGTGCCGTCCGTCACCCCGGTGGCGGCAAAGATGATGTTCTTCCCCGGCGCCAGATCCGTCGACCGGTAGACCTTCTTGACATCGGTGATGCCCATCGCGCGGCACCGCTCTTCGTGTTCCGGCTCGCTCACGACGAGCCGCGCGAAGATCTCGCCGTTCAGGCAGCGCATCGCCGCCGCGGTGAGCACGCCCTCGGGCGCGCCGCCCGTGCCCATCACGGCGTGGACGCCCGATCCAACCACGGCGGCCGCGATGCCGGCGGAGAGATCGCCGTCGCCAATCAAACGGATGCGCGCGCCTGTTGCGCGGATGTCTTCCACCAGTTGCTCGTGCCGCGGCCGGTCGAGGACGATTACCACGAGATCTTCGACGGATCGGTCGAGACAGCGCGCAATGGCGGCCAGGTTCTCATGGACCGGCGCGTCGAGGCTCACGGATTCCTTCGAGCTGGGTCCGACGACGAGCTTCTCCATGTACAGGTCGGGGGCATGCAGCAGCCCGCCGCGGTTTGACGCCGCCAGCACCGCGATGGCATTGGGCGCGCCGGTCGCGCACAAGTTCGTGCCTTCCAGCGGATCGACGGCGATGTCCACTTCGGTGAACTGCCCGCCGACGCCGACTTTCTCGCCGATGTACAGCATCGGCGCCTTGTCGCGCTCGCCCTCGCCGATGACGATCGTGCCGTTGATCGGTACGGTGTCCATCACCCGGCGCATCGCCTCCACCGCCACCTGATCGGACTTATGGCGGTCGCCCTGCCCCATCGTGTGGGCACAGGCGATGGCCGCCTGTTCGACGACGCGGAGGAATTCGAGAGAGAGGTCTGAATCCATATTCGTGTAGGGGCCGCCCTGCGTGTCGGCCGGGCGGACACATGGGTCCGCCCCTACGCCTTTTCTGCGACTCCGTACGCCGGCAACTCACACCTCGTCGGCCGATCAGTCCGATACCCGAGCAGATAGTCGGCCTGCATCACCTTGTGGATTTCGCGCGTGCCTTCGTAGATGACGGCGCCTTTGCAATTCCGGTAGAAACGGCCGACCGGGTACTCGTCGGAATAGCCGTTCGCGCCGTGAATCTGCACGGCATCACCGGCAGCGCGCTCCGATGCGACCGTTGCGAACCACTTGGCGAGACCGGTTTCGCGCGTGTTGCGCATGCCGTTGTTCTTCAGCCAGCCCGAGCGCAGCCACAGCAGCCGCGCCGACTGATAGTCCGACTCCATCTGCGCGATCATTTCCTTCACGAGCTGGTGCTGGCCAATCTCGACGCCGAATGTCTTGCGCTCCTTGGCGTACTTCACGCTGGCATCACGGCAGGCGCGGATCAGTCCGGTCGCGCCGGCGGCCACGGTGAAGCGCCCCTGATCGAGCGCGAACATGGCGATCTTGAAGCCCTCGCCCGCCTTGCCGAGCACGTTTTCCTCGGGCACTTCGACGTCGTCCATCTTGAAGAAGCCGGTGTTGCCCGCGAGGATGCCCCACTTCTCCTTCATCGGGCCGCTCGAGAAACCGTTGGACGTGCGCTCGACGATGAAGGCGGTCATGCCGGACGGATCGCCCTTCTTCTTCTTCTCGAGATCGGTCCACGCGATGACGAGAAAGTTGTCGGCCACGTCGGCGAGCGAGATCCAGCTCTTCTCGCCGTTGATGACGTACCGATCGCCTTTCTTCGTCGCCGTCGTCTGGATTCCGCGGGCGTCGCTGCCGGCACCGGGTTCCGTCAGGCCGTAACCGGAGATCTTCGTCCCTTGTGCCTGCGGCACCAGATAGCGCTGCTTCTGCGCCTCGGTGCCCCACGACAGGAGCGTGAGACAGTTCAAACCGGCGTGCACTGACATGATCACGCGGAGGGACGTGTCGAGGTACTCGAGCTCTTCGCTCGCCACGCCCAGCGAGATGTAGTCCATGCCGGCGCCGCCGTACTCCTGCGGCACCGAGATGCCGAGCAGACCGAGCTTCGCCATGCCGCCGAGGATGCGGTCGCGATCGAAATGGTGCTTCCGATCGTTGTCGCGAATGAAGGGGAGGACGTTCTGAGCGCCCCACTCCCGGATCGATTGTTCGAGCAGGCGATGTTCGTCGTTCAGACTGAAATCAATCATAGTCAGGTAGGTCTCGTAGGTCTGGTGAGTCAAGTGGGTCGGACGATCGTCTGGCGAAACCTACCCGGCCCACCCGACCTGCGTGACTCACCCGACCATTCGTCGCGAAGCGACGAATCGTATCACGCACGGCGGGCGATATGCACGAGCGCGCCGCGCCCCACACCGAGTTCGTCCGCGGCGCTGGCGCCGTTGGCAGCGATTTCCAGGTGGTCGGTGCTGCCAAAGAGCGCGCACACCTCGCCGACCGACGCATCGGCGTAGGTCGAGACGACCTTGGATACCTGGCGCGCGCCGACCCGGATGTCGAGCGGCGTCCCGGACAGTTTCTCGAATGCCTTCCGATCGATGTTCGTGATCAGATTGCCGAAGCGATCCACGCGCAGGACCTGCCCCTCGATTTCATCGTCCGCCACGCGCGGGTGCGGCACTTCGAGCCGCGCGATTGCGCCTGCGGGGCGGCCCATGGCGGTCAGCTCGATGCCCTTGGCGAGCCATGCCGCGGCCGGCGCGAAGCGGTCGCGGCCCTCGAAGGTGCGACTCACCGTCGGCCGCGCGTACTTGCGCTCCGTCAGCTCGACCACCCGTTTGGGTGGA